>OCZT010006729.1_pt1 | contig 11358 bp, 14 predicted proteins | sample 1539031 | NCBI WGS metagenome assembly OCZT01 (sample SAMEA3539308, study PRJEB22396) | soil metagenome | biome: tundra; feature: field; material: soil | place: USA | collected 2010-05 | depth 0.15 m
CGTCGGACCGGCGAAGCTAAAGTTCAGCAGGTCACGTGGAGAATGGCATTGGTGTCTTCGGCGCGCTGATTTAAGAGCTCCATGGCTTCTTCCGTTGGGAGGATGATCAATTGAACTTTGCGCCGCCGAGCTTCACGTCTGACCTCATCCATGACTGGCAGTGCTCCGCTGCCCGTGCCGACCACCAAGCGACGGCATTTCCACGGTATCTCCTCTTCCAAAGAGAGCGGCGTGTGGCCGAAACTGTCCCGGAACCTCTTGGATGGTTTTTTCTTGCGCTCGCGAATCTCTCCTCGGTCGATCACGATGTCATAGCCGTACTCAATGCCATCGATCCGAATTTGCCCAAATGAGAACTGCTGGAACTTCATGGCAGGCCTCTGGTAAAGGATACATCCGAGCGGTACCCGGACCGTCAGTACTTCATAATGGAGAAGTGAGGATTATCCTGTAGGCACGGGCGGAGGCGCAGCTATGATCGAGATCAAGTCAGTCCGCATGGAATTTCCGGCTGATGCCAACATCGTTGTTGGTCAAGCACACTTCATCTGAGATGCCGTTGATAGCAGAGAGTTACGTATGCGTTTTTCATCATCAGACACTACCGCTACGGACCGGGGGCACCCGCACACCATAAGTCTGAAACTGCGCGACACAAACCAACTCTTCAATTCGATGGACCCTTCTCCGTTCATTGAAAAGGATCTCGACGACGACGCGGAAGAATTCATCGTAAGCTGGGCCCAAGAATTCCCCCCGAACGCTCCGATCAAATTGCGTATCCACTTGGACCAATGGCCGGCCGAAGATCCCAAAGAACTGATCAGGACGGCCGTCCACAACCATTTTGTCCACCGTGCCAAAATCACGGACTTGGAGTTCAAGCGCCTCCTCAAGCAGGGCCGCACCAGTCTTTTCATCGGGCTGCTGTTCTTGGCCGCGTGTCTACTCCTCAGCAAGATGTTGTTAGGTCATGAGGCGGGCACTTGGGCGGCCGTCGTGCGGGAGAGTCTTACGATTGCCGGATGGGTCGCCATGTGGCGACCCATGCAGATCTATCTTTACGATTGGTGGCCTCTGCTGCGACTGCGTCGGACTTTTACCAAGCTGAGCCACATGCCCGTGGAACTCGTCCAAAAGGGCAAAAGTTGAGTAGCCGCCCTGTGGGTTACCGCTTCGCTGCAATACAGATTTCCGACTTGCCGGGCGCTCCGTTGTTTCTCATTTCTAAGCATTTGTTCTCACATGACATCGGCGCTCGCTGCCGGAACTGTTTCAGACTACCCCTTTTGCTGCAATCGGGACCACCTGGTTTTAGGTCTGGTGTGCAATTCGTAGTCGCTCTGGAAGCGGTTTTTCCCTGTTCATCAAGACCGTAGAAGGCTTGTACAGAGCGGTCGCCACGACATCGCCACAGACCAAGGTCGGCTTAGCCGTTAATAAAAGTTCCGGAGCATGCTTGCCACGGCCCGACGGGAATGATCAGGCGCTTTTGGAGAACGGCATAAAAAATGCCCAGGTACCGGCGTGTGGCGTGGTTAGTTACTCTGATTTCCACAGGGCATCCATCTCTGCATATAGGTTAGTTCTTTGGTGATCAACAGACATCAGCTTCTCTCGGAACTTATTACGAGTACTGGCGGCAGGTTCTCGCGACATCTGGTAAACCAGGTCTTTAGCTTGAGCACACAGTTGGTCGTAGGTGTGTTCCAGTTTCAGAAGCGCTTCTTTGCGTTCTTCGTTTGTCATACTAATAGCCTATTCTCACAGAGCCCTCAGTAGGAGTTTCTTGCATGTGCGCTGCGACGCCGAAGGCAACAATGGGTTTAAACTGACCCCTACCGCCTGATTGTGCGCCACCACCAATCCTGTCGAAATCATTGTCGCTCGCGCGGACCAAGGCCAGGAAGTGCTTGGCGTGATTGACGGCGCGTCACGAAAAGGCGTCGAAGGGCAGGATGACATCGCGTGGCGGCACGATCTCCTGCGTGTTATCGGCTACAAGCGCTAAATCCTCGAATCTGGGCGCAGTCAGTCCACTGGCGTACGAACGATTTCTACGGAGCACTTCGCATGGCGAGCGACGAATTCCGCCACGCTGCCAAGCAAGAAACGCTGGAAGCCGCTGCGCCCACGCGATCCAACGACGATCAGGTCGGCACCCCAGTCCGAGGCACAGTCAATGATTTTCTCTCTGATGTCACCTACCTCGACAGCGGGATCCACCTTGAACCCTGCAGCATGCAGCTCGTTCGCAATTCGCTCGACCAACTCACGGGCTGGTTTCTTCTGATCGTCCAATTCAGGAGCGTATCCTGGCGCCATTTGCGGGGGAGCCGGCGCGCTTGGCTGCAACACATGCAAGACCCGGACTTCTGTGTGCTCAGTCCGAAACTGCGTGACAATAGCCTGTAACACATCCCCGGAGAACTTCGAATCGTCAATTCCCACCAAGACTTTCATGACGCCTCCTCAAGAAGAGCTGCCACTGCGGGGACAGTTTTCGCTCACCCGCCCTAAGAAGGCCTTCGCCAGCTGATTCAGCCCGTCTGTTCCCATGTGGAATTGCATCGCCCTCTCCCTCCAATAGAGACAGTACGGCGGAGACTCTACATACAAATTAAACACCGCGACGATTGAACTGTCAGTGACTACGCTCGAGCGTGGTAGCCTTGCCGGGCTCCACGCGCCCGAGCGGAAGCAGGGAAAGACCCGACTGCTACAATTCTGGGCGCAGCATTTGAAAGGTTTCCATGGGCATCCAAACCCTAGTTTCAAATCTTAAGGACGAACGTAATCGAATTGACCAGGCTATCTCCGCGCTAGAAGGACTTACTTCAACTGTACCCCGGCGTGGACCTCCGCCAAAGGCGACAACGACTGGCGGGAAGCGTCGCCGGATGAGCCCAGCCGCACGCAAGCGCATCTCCTACGCTATGAAGCGGCGATGGGCAAAATGGAAGGGAAAGTCCGCTCCGAAGAAGTCCAAAAGCCGTCCAGCAATGAGTGCCGCTGCCAGGAGAAAGTTGTCGGCGTTAATGAAGGCGCGTTGGGCAGCACGGAAAAAAGCGAAGGCATAGCCCAAAGTCTTAACGTCGCTGTCCGGGGGCCGGTTTACTCTCGCCTTCCATCCCTTGACGAGCATTCGAATCCCGAGGCCTCGTGCTGGGAGATATGATCACATAATCGGTTGAATAGCCGTGGAGTGATCAACAATGTCTTCCTCGTCCTTCGGAAAACACGCGGGTGGCACGGCGAGTGGCCAGTCTGCCGTTTTCCCGAGCCTTCGTTCGCCGAGAGAGCGCGCACGTTGATGCACTCGGGCCGCATCGGCAGTCTCTCGACCCTGTTGCGGAAGCAGCCAGGTTTCCCCTTCGGATCATTGATGCCTTATGCGCTGGACGCTCAGGGCCCTCCCATTTTCCTCATCAGCACGATGGCCATGCATACGCAGAATCTGCAAGCGGACCCGCGCGCCAGCCTGTTTGTGACCGAGCCTGACGCCAGCGGCAACCCGCTTGGTGCATCCAGAGTCACGTTGATCGGGAGTGTTATCAGAATACCGGAGCCAGATCTGGCAGCTGCGCGTACGGCCTACTTGACGCGCTACCCAGACAGCAAGTACTGGGTCGATTTCGACGATTTCTTCTTTTACCGATTGGATGTACTGGACATCTATTACGTGGGCGGCTTCGGGGTAATGGGATGGGTGGCAGCCTCGGACTACTCCCAGGCGCAACCCGATCCGCTGGTTGAGCAAAAGAGCGACATCATGCAGCACATGAATGCCGACCATAAGGATGCGCTCATCCTGCTCGCAAAACGGTTTGCTGGCATTGAGGCACAGGAGGCGGAGATGACCTCGGTCGATCGTCTCGGCTTCCACCTGCGCCTGAAGATCCAGGATGGCATGCATGGAGCCCGCATCGCCTTCTTACGAGAAGTGAGCGATTCAGAACAGACCAGAGAAGTGTTCGTCGAGATGGTGAAGCAAGCGCGCCTCGGCTAAGCCGACTGGCCGTCGCGGTCTCAGAAAGGCTCGCCTCCGATAAAGCACTAACGTAGCTCGGGCTGAATTATCGCTAGGAGACCGGAGGACTCCGTAGTCTTGTCGTTTGCGCCTGCGAAAGGGGCTCATGGGCCACATCGTTGTGCGCTCGTGGAAGGGACGCTATGTTTGTGCATATTGCGGGAAAGACCACGGCGAGAGTATGCCAGTCACGGATGAGCACATAGTGCCCAACGCCATCGGAGACCGAACATATTGAAAATCCGGGTCTGTGTGCTGTGGAAGAAGTGTCATTCTGCGATATCGGCTGGTGTACGGACCGACTTTCGAGTCGGCCATGGTTGCGTTTTGGGCGGCGCGGTCTCATGCATGAGTCTTGCCTACGAATTCCTCGCCGACGAGCGCCGCGGTTATACTCTCTGCAACGGAAATTCCCGAATCCGGGCATTCTTTCTGATAATCGAACTGCTTAAACGTGTGGCCCCACGTCCATTTCTAGGCGCAAGACTCGAGCAGCGGCTGTCCAGGTAAAAGGTGACCGAGTATGCCAGAGAAGGCAAGTTCCAAGGCAATTCAAGACGTGACGGAAGAAGACGTGCTGAAAGCTGTCTCAAGGCGCAACTTCATCAAAGGCATCATCACCTGCGGCGTGGCCGTCTCCTCCGCGAGTTATCTCTTTCGCGCCTCCTCTATTCTGCAGGGCCAGCAATTGGCTGCCGGCGTGGGCGAGCGCCTCATTACTCTCAACGTTAACGGTCTGCAGCGGCGCGTCGATGTCATGAAGCAAGAGACGTTGGCATGGACGCTGCGTTACAAGCTGGGCCTTACGGGTACCAAGCTCGGATGCGACCGAGCTGAATGCGGAGCTTGCACCGTCCTTTTAGACGACATTCCTTATTATTCGTGTTCGGTGCTCACACACACAGTGCGCGGCCGGAAAGTTGTGACGATCGAAGGCCTGGCAAGCGCCGACGGAACCTTGCATCCGGTACAGCAGGGCGTCATCGATGAACAGGGATTTCAGTGCGCGTTCTGCATGTCCGGATTCATTATGACCGCCGTCGGATACCTGAAAACCCATCCCAATCCCACCCGCCAGGAGCTGGCGCACGGGGTTTCAGGAAATCTGTGCCGCTGCCAGGATTACGACAAGATTCTCACCGCGTTGATGCGCGGGGCTGAGAATATGCGGGGGACTAACCTTGGATAACAAGAAAGTCGCTGACGCCTCCAAATCGACCGAGCGCGAGTACGGAGTGGGGTACAAGCTGATCGGCAAGAACTACGAAACCGCCGACCTCTACGCAAAAGTCACGGGCACCGCAAAGTACGCTGAAGATTTTCGCGCGGACGGCATGCTGTTCTGCAAGCTGCTGCTCAGCCCAATGCCGCATGCACGCGTAAGGCGCATCGATGCGAAGGCAGCGCTCGCGATGCCCGGCGTCAAAGCCATTCTCACAGCGGACGATCTCCCCGCTCCGGCCGATACCCTTACGGACAATGGAACGGTGATCAAGGCCAGCAAGTGGGGTGAACGCGGTCTCACCATGGAGCCGGTTTATCAGGGCGAACCGATTCTCGCGGTGGCCGCAATCGACGAACTCACTGCCGCGGAAGCCATCGAGAAAATTCAGATCGATTTTGAACCGCTTCCATTCGTGCTCGATCCGCTCGATACCTTGCGACCTGGTGGTCCGAACCCGCGAACCGATGGCAACGTCTGGACCCGGCCTGCTGCGGGCGGTTCGCAAGGCCCGGGTGCACCGACGGTCACGGAGCTTAAGTGGACCAAGGCCGACTTCGCGGATGAAAAGCATGGCCGTCTTCCGATGGGCAAGGCTCCTGACGAATGGTCTTATGGCGATCTCGATTCCGGATTCAAGAATGCGGCGCTGGTTCTTGACGAGACGTTCGTCACTCCCGACACCAGTCATCAGACTCTTGAGACCCGCAGCGCACTGGCTTACTGGCAGAACAGCAAGGTCTATATTTACACCGGCACTCAAAGCACCGCGCAAACGCTGCCCGCCATTGCACGCTGGCTGAACATCGATCCAGAGAAAGTCGTTTTCATCAGCGAATACACCGGAGGCGGGTTCGGCAGCAAGATCACGGGCGGCGTGACGATGATCATCCCCGCGCTGCTGGCGAAGAAAACGAACGCTCCGGTGATGATGCGCATTAGCCGCGAGCAGGAGACCTTCATCGGACGCGCGCGTCCCAGTTTTCAAGGAAGGATGAAAGTCGGCTTCTCGAAAGAGGGACGAATCACGGCCCTCGACATGTTCGTCGTTTCCAACAACGGTCCATACGACGCACAGGGCGATGTCCCTTCGTCGGGTCGCATCGTCTCTCTGTTGTATCAGCCACAAGCCATGCGGTGGCGTGGGGTGACGGTGCTAACGAATACACCGCCCCGAAGTGCGCAGAGTTCGCCGGGCGGGTTGCAGGGCATTGTCATCATCGAGCCGATCATCGCAAAAGCCGGGCGCAAGCTCGGAGTTGACCAGGTGGCGATCCGCCGCATCAACTGCCCCGAGGGCAAAGCTCCGTTCGGACCAGCAGTGCAGGGGAAGCGGCAGTATGCCACCAGTGCGTTTCTCAAAGAAGCGCTCGACCGCGGCGCGGAGCAGTTCAAGTGGAGCGAGAGAATTGCACGCACCCCGAAGAGGATCGGCACGAAAGTGCGCGGCGTCGGCGTATCGCTGAGCTGTTACGTTGGAGGCACGATCGGGTTCGATGGTCTTCTTGTTATCAAGCCGGATGGCCGGATCAACTTCCAGTCTGGCATCGGCAACCTGGGAACAGAGTCGGTGATTGACGTACATCGCGTTGGCGCCGAGATCCTCGGCGTGCCATGGGAGAAATGCGACGTGACGTGGGGCAGCACGGCGAAGAATCTTCCTTTTACCTGCGTCTCCGGCGGCAGCCAGACAACCCACGCGATGACGCGGGCGGCGTATGCGACGGCCATGGACGCCAAGAAGAAGCTCCAGGAAATCGCGGCCAGGAAACTCGGCGGCAAACCGGAACAGTACGAGGTCGCGAACGAACGTGTTTTCCGCAAGGGCGGCGGAGCCGGGATGACTTTGGCGCAGGCCGCGCAACATGCGATTGAACTGGGAGGCGTTTACGATGGCCACGAGGTGCCCGAAGATGTCCACAAATTGACGAAGGCCTCCGTAGCGGCGTTGGCAGGCCAGGGTTTGGTGGCGGCAGCCAAGGACAATTATCCTCGCGACGGCGCCACGTTTTCCTACGTCGCCAGCTTCGCTGAGGTTGAAGTCGATGTCGAAACCGGCAAATACTACATCGTGGATTTCCTCGCCTCCGCCGATGTAGGGACGGTGATCCACCCCCGTGCGCTTGGCGGCCAAGTGCTCGGCCGTTCGACCTTGGGCATCGGCCATGCGATCGGTCAGAAATGGGTGTTCGATCCGCACTACGGCGTGATGCTTTCCACGAGGTTCTATCAAAGCAAGCCGCCGACGATTCTGGATGTTCCCGTCAATATGCAATGGACGGCGTTGGATATTCCGGACCCGGAAACGCCGGCTGGCGCGCGCGGTGTCGGCGAGCCGCCGGTTGGAGGTGGGTGCGCCTCCGTCTTGAACGCCCTCTCGGATGCGCTGGGGGACGAGATTTTCCAGCGCGCTCCTGTGAACGCCGACACGATTCTGACGTCGCTCGAAGCGGGCCGACCGATGCAGCATGCGCTGATGGCGCATATTTGATGGAGGTTTGAAGGAGAGTATGGCTGTCATTCGAGACGTAATGGCCACGTTCGAGCTGTACCAGCCGAGTTCCGTCGCTGACGCGCAGAGGCTTCTCGCACAGCACGGACCTGACACCTTGGTGCTGGCCGGAGGTCTCGACAGCTTCGACTGGTTGAAAGATCGAATCAAGAAGCCGAAGACTGTGATCGATCTGAGCGGAATCGAGGAACTGCGCGGAGTTCGCACGTCCGGCGATGGTATCGAGATCGGCGCCATGACCACGCTCACCGAGGTGGTGAATCATCCCATCGTCAAGCAGAAGTATGGTCTGCTGGCGCAGGCCGCGGAACTGGTGGCGTCGCCGCAAATCCGTAACCAAGGAACACTCGGCGGCAATGTTACGCAGGACACGCGCTGCTGGTATTACCGAGGCGGTTGGCCGTGCTACCGCGCCGGCGGCAACGTTTGCTATGCCGATACACCGGAGGGACGCAACCGCGAGCATGCGATCCTGCACGCCGACCGCTGCGTGGCGGTGAATCCCTCCGATTCAGCCCCAGCCCTGATTGCCCTCGACGCCAAGTTCGTGGTGCGCACGCGAAAGGGTGAGCGAATAGTGGATGCAGAGGACTACTTTGTGGGTCCTGAAATCGACATTACCCGGCTGCACATTTTGCAGGCCGGAGACCTGCTTACCGCCATTCGTATTCCGTCCAACTGGGCGGGCGCGCAATTCTATTTTGAGAAAGTGCGAGACCGCAACGTTTGGGACTTCCCGCTCATGAATGTAGCCTCTGCCATGGTGTTATCCGGCAACACAATCGACCGCATCCGAATCGCGGTGAACGGCGCCGCCGCACGTCCGTTAAGGCTAAAGGCAGTCGAAGATGCAGTTCGCGGCAAGCCACGCGACCCGGCAACTGGTGAGATGGCGGGAAGAGTAGCCGTGCAAGGAGCGGTCCCGCTGCAGTTCAATGCCTATAAGATCCCGCTGATGAGAAATCTGGTGAAGCGCGCCATCAGTGGAGTGGAGGAAGCAACATGGACTTCGTAGAGTGGGCGACGAGTCCGTGGGGGCAGAGTGTCCCGATTCATATTGCCTGGTTTTTGATCTGGGTAGCTGTCATCGCGGGGTTGCTGTTCCTGCTCGTCCACGCCATCTACGTAAGGTATTTCGCGAAAGCAAAAGAGTTTGCGGGCAATGTTTTGCCGGCCGTAGCGGCGCGCATACCTGAGCATGTGCCCAGACACTCGTTGACCGCGCGGATATTTCATTGGATCATGGCAGCCTCGATGTTAACGTTGCTGTTTACCGGCTTCCTTCCGAGGGTGGGCGTCCAGTTTCCGTGGGTGACCTGTCACTGGATCGCCGGTGCTGTGTTAACGGTTTCGATCATTTTTCACATCATCCACGCATCCTTCTTTATGGACTTCTGGGCGATCTGGCCTGACCGGATTGACCTGCGGGACGCATGGCGAAGAACGCTGCGGTTTGCGGGGAGGGCCGAGCCACCACCGGACAAATTTGCCAAATATCCTTTGGAGAACAAGCTCTACCACGGCGCCATCATCGCCGCCGGTCTGTCTACAATCGTAACGGGTGTCTTCATGATGTTTCGGGTGCGCACCGTCTTCTTTCCCCGCAATCCGTATCTGTTCAGCGACATGACCTGGGGCATGATGTACGTGCTGCACGGACTGGCGGGGGTGGGACTGATCGCGTTGATCATGGTGCACGTCTATTTCGGACTCCGGCCGGAGAAGCGCGCGATCACGAAATCGATGATCTTCGGCTGGATGAGCCGCGACTTTTACTTGAAGGAACACGATCCCAAACGATGGGTGGTCGAGGCAGCTTTTTCGCCATCGACATCCAACCGTGCGGAGGGTCGAAGGCGAACCGATGCGGGCTGAGATATTGAATCGCTGTCAAGCTGTGGAAGAGTGCTACGAGTTTATGCTGGCCTACGCAGCCCAGGGTCTCCCCACTGACGAAGGCAGCAAATCGGGTGGACAAGTCCGTGGGTTCCTGCAGCGCGCGGTGACAGCCTTGACCGGGCTGGCGGAAACTTGTGCGATGGCAGTCAGAGAGGAAGGTCTTGAGCCAGCCGACAAATACGTGGCGTTTTTTGCGGTGCTCGATCGCGACTCTCGCGACTCTCTTGCCGCCATTGAGTTGGTTCTGGCCCAACCCGCCATCGGTTCCCAGTTGATTGATAATCTGAACGCTTCCATTCATCTCCGCGCATTGCTCACCGACTTGTTTCTGCTGGATGAAATCCTGAGGAAGCATGACCAATCGGCGGAGCAGGTTGTCACAAACAAAGGCGACTGAGGCAATCGCCCCAGCTGTGGTGTGCAGAAATTGCATCGGCCAGCAGTTGGCTTCTTGGACACTCCGCTGAAGCGGACATCACAGATTGCCTTCAGTCAGAGTGGAACCGAATCCATTCTCTTCCAGCCAGTGATAAAGGTGCACGTGGTATAAGTACGAGGCGAGAATCTTTTTGCCCATTTCGTGCGTCTCAGCGCACATGAAGGGTTGTGCTTCGCCAGAACTTCGCACGTCTGCAGTATCAATGACTTGGAGGCGCGCCTATGCGCCGCCCTTTTCGCTATGATTCCCTGATGTTTGTACACTTTCGGCATCTGCTCATCTGGGTCAGCTCCGGCTTTTGTTTCCGAGAAGAACTTCTCCTGGATAACCTGGCTCTTCGGTAGCAACTGCTGCCTCTCTGCCAAGCGACCTCGTCAGCGACCCGGCAGTCTCGCATTTCCCAATGGGTGAAGCGTGTGATTCATGATCCTGATCCAGCCCGGCGCTGGCTATCCGTTCTCCGGAACCATCGCAAAAGCAATCGCTGCAATGGATTTCTTCACCGGCCAACTTTGACCTTACGGAGTTCGGTACTGCTCGTTCGACATCGGCCACGACAGGCGGAAGATTCTGCGCTGTAATGTGACCCTGTCGGCCGAATGCTTTGTGGATCGTAGTGCAGCTCCGAGAAGCTTGGAGCGCTACGTTGCTAATTGAGCATCTACTCTATGGTTAGGTGGTCGGCTTGTATCAAAGCCGCCGCTAGTCTTTTACTTGCAGGAGCTTGCAGTGCACGTGTAGAAGAGCGGGGCGCGCGCTGTGGTCAAGTTTGTGCCTGGAACTTCCGCAAGCATCAATAGCGTTCAACAACCCGAAAATTGCAACCTGCTGATTTCAAATAACATAGTCTATATACCAGAAAGATAACTCACCTAGTCCCGAACCAGATTCCAATCGTTATTGAAATCTGTGGAAAGTTGTTGATCTTAAGTGATTGATATTGAACCTGTTGCATGCCAGTAGTGGAAAGCTGTTGAACTTTGAGGTTCTTGGAGGCTTTGACAGTTACAATTTCGACTACAGTCGGGTTTGCGGAACGCAGAAGCCTGATGTCTGACACAGCCCTGATGTCGATAAGAATTCCCGCTGAGACACCCCGTTTTCCGGTCCGATACGTTTTCACAATTTGCTTTCAGATCGTTTCCCCTATCTTTAGACGAAGAACTTCTTCCAATCGTTTTCCATAGCTTTGGCCATATCGCTGGCGGCAGAACGCAACCAATTTGATTTCCGGCGCTGCAGGTCCTTCAAAATAT
>OCZT010006730.1_pt1 | contig 11357 bp, 10 predicted proteins | sample 1539031 | NCBI WGS metagenome assembly OCZT01 (sample SAMEA3539308, study PRJEB22396) | soil metagenome | biome: tundra; feature: field; material: soil | place: USA | collected 2010-05 | depth 0.15 m
AGTTGGCGCCCACCCCCATCACTTCGCCCGTCGATCGCATCTCCGGCCCCAGCGCCGGGTCCACGCCTGGAAATTTATTGAACGGGAACACCGGCGACTTCACGAAGACTTGCGGTACCGGCAGCACGCCGGTCGCGTCGGTGAAGTCTCGAATCTTCTTGCCCAGCATCAGCCCCACCGCGATCTTCGGCAGCGGCACGCCAGTGGCCTTGCTCACGAACGGCACGGTGCGCGACGCGCGCGGGTTCACTTCCAGCACGTACACCTTGCCATTCTGAATGGCGTACTGCACGTTCATCAGCCCGATCACGTGCAGCGCTTTCGCCAGGCGCACCGTGTAGTCTTCGATGGTGTCCAGTTGCTGCCGCGGTATGGACTGCGCGGGCAACACGCACGAACTATCGCCCGAATGCACGCCGGCCTCTTCGATATGCTCCATGATGCCGGCGATCAACACATCTTCGCCGTCCGACAGCGCGTCCACGTCCACTTCGGTGGCATCTTCCAGGAACCGGTCGATCAGCACGGGGCGGTCCTGCGAAAAGGTCACCGCCTCCCGCATGTACTCGCGCACGGTTTCTTCGTCATACGCGATCACCATGGCGCGCCCGCCCAGCACATAGCTGGGCCGCACCAGCACGGGATAGCCGATACGGGCGGCGATGGCGCAAGCTTCTTCCGCGCTGGTGGCCGAGCCGTTCTCCGGCGCGGGAATGCCCAGGTCTTCGAGCAGCTTGCCGAACAACTTGCGATCCTCGGCCAGGTCGATGTTTTCCGGATCGGTCCCGATGATCGGCACGCCTTGCCGCTTCAGCGGCAGCGCCAGGGTAAGCGGCGTCTGCCCGCCGAACTGCACGATCACGCCATCGGGCCGCTCCGTATCGAAGATGTTGAGCACGTGCTCCAGCGTCAGCGGTTCGAAGTACAGCCGGTCGCTGGTGTCGTAATCCGTCGAGACCGTTTCCGGATTACAGTTCACCATGATGGATTCGCAGCCCAACTCCTGCAATGCAAACGATGCGTGGCAGCAGCAGTAGTCGAACTCGATGCCCTGTCCGATGCGGTTCGGGCCGCTGCCCAGAATCATGACCTTTTTGCGATCGGAGGGGTCCGCCTCGCAGGCGCTTTCGTAGCTCGAATAAAGGTACGGCGTGAAGCTCTCGAATTCCGCCGCGCATGTGTCCACGCGATTGAACACGGCCCGCACGCCCATCGCCTTGCGCTTCTCGCGGACCGCCAGTTCCGCCGCGCCCCACGTCTTGGCGAGCTGCGCGTCGGAGATACCGCAGCGCTTGGCGCGCACCAGCATTTCCTTGGAAACCCCATCCAGGCTCTCGCCCTGCAATTCAGCCTGCAGTCGGATCACGTCTTCCACCTGCCGCAGAAACCACGGGTCGATGGCGGTCATCTCGTGAATCTCTTCGGCCGTGTAACCGCTCTCGAAAGCGAAGCGGATGTAGTTCAGGCGGTCCGGCGTGGGCGTGATCAGCTTCTGCGGAATCAGGTTCTTGTCGAGTTTTTCCGAGCCAAAGGCCTTGCCGGTTTCCAGGCTGCGCAGCCCTTTCCACAGGGCCTGTTTGAAGGTCCGACCGATGGCCATCACCTCGCCCACGGACTTCATCTGCGTGCCCAGCGTGGTATCGGCTCCGGGGAATTTTTCGAACTGCCACTTGGGAATCTTGACGACCACATAATCGATAGTCGGCTCGAAGCAGGCGGGCGTCTTGCGCGTGATGTCGTTGCGGATTTCGTCGAGCCGGTAACCCACCGCGAGCTTGGCGGCGATTTTGGCAATCGGAAATCCGGTGGCTTTCGACGCCAGCGCCGAGCTGCGCGAAACGCGCGGGTTCATCTCGATGATGACCATGCGCCCGGTCCGCGGATCGATGGCGAACTGCACGTTGGAGCCGCCGGTATCGACGCCGATCTCGCGCAGGCACCGTATGGCGCCGTCGCGCATCATCTGGTATTCGCGGTCGGTGAGGGTCTGCGCCGGCGCCACGGTGATGGAATCGCCGGTATGCACGCCCATGGGGTCGAAATTCTCGATGGAGCAGATGATGATGCAGTTGTCGGCGAGATCGCGCATCACCTCCAGCTCGTATTCCTTCCAGCCGAGCGCGCTCTCTTCGATCAGCACCTCGTGCACCGGGCTGAGAGCGAGGCCGCGCTCCAGAATCTCCACCAGCTCTTCCTTGTTGTAGGCGATGCCGCCGCCGGTGCCGCCCATGGTGAAACTGGCGCGCAGGATGCACGGATAGCCGATGCGATCGGCGAACCCTAACCCAGCGGTGACCGAGTTGACGAGCTGCGATTGCGGCGTCTCCAGGCCGATCTTGCGCATCGCGTCTTTGAACAGCAGGCGGTCTTCGGCCTTCTTGATGGCATCGATCTTGGCGCCGATCAGTTCCACGCCGTAGTGATCCAGCACGCCCGCTTCGGCTAGTTCCATGGACAGATTCAGACCGGTCTGCCCGCCCACAGTCGATAGCAGGGCGTCGGGCCGCTCCTTGCGGATGATCTCTTCCACATAGGGCCGCGTGAGAGGCTCGATGTAAGTGCGGTCCGCCAGGTCCGGATCCGTCATGATGGTGGCGGGGTTCGAATTCACCAACACCACTTCGTAACCGTCGCTGCGCAGCGCTTTGGCCGCCTGCGTCCCCGAGTAATCGAACTCGCAGGCCTGCCCGATGACGATGGGGCCGGAGCCGATGATCAGGATGCGGTGCAGATCGTTTCGCCGGGGCATCGGTTAGCGCTCACCCGCCATCAGTTTCACGAAATCGTCGAACAGGTAATGTGAGTCGTGCGGCCCCGGCGCGGCCTCCGGGTGATATTGCACGCAGAACACCGGATGGCTGCGATGGCGGAAGCCCTCCAGCGTTTGGTCGTTGAGGTTCATGTGGGTGATCTCGACTTCGTTCGTGTTCAGCGAATCCGGGTCCACGGCGAAACCGTGATTGTGCGAGGTGATCTCCACCTTGTTCGTCACTTTGTTGATGACCGGATGATTGGCGCCGCGATGGCCGAATTTCAACTTGTAAGTGCGGCCGCCCACGGCCAGGCCCAGGATCTGGTGACCCAGGCAGATGCCGAAGATGGGCGTCTTGCCGATCAGCCTGCGCACGTTGCTCACCTGCGTTTGGAGCGGCTCGGGATCGCCCGGACCGTTGGAGAGAAACACGCCATCGGGCTTCAGCGCCAGGACGTCGTCGGCCGAAGTCAGCGCCGGGACCACCGTGACGCGGCAGCCCACTTGCACCAGTCGGCGCAGGATGTTCTGCTTGATGCCGAAGTCGTAGGCCACTACGTGGAAGCGCGGCGCGGCCGCGGGCGGCACCAATTCGGAAGGTGAGCACGGTTCGACCGGCTTGTCCCACGCGTAAGGCTCGGCGGTGGATACGCGGCTCGCCAGATCCAGCCCAGCCATCGTCGGGATCTGCCGGGCCTTTTCGACCAGCCTGGCGCCGTCCATTTCCACGGCGGAAAGCACGCCGCGCATCACGCCGCGAGTGCGCAGATGCCGCACCAGCGCGCGCGTATCCAGCTCGGAGACCACAGGGATGCCGTGCTTGCTCAGAAATTCGCGGGCTTGCTCGTCGGAGCGCCAATTGCTGGTGATGCTGGAAAACTCGCGCACCACCAAGCCTTCGATGTAGGGGCGCGCGGATTCGCTGTCCGCGGCGTTGGTCCCGTAATTCCCGATTTGCGGATTGGTCAGGATGACGATCTGCCCGGCATAGGACGGATCGGTGAAGATTTCCTGGTAGCCGGTGATGGCGGTATTGAACACGACCTCGCCGGATCGCTCGGCGGACGCACCAAAACTCCGGCCCTCGAAGACGCTGCCGTCTTCCAGGGCGAGGATGGCGGATGGCAACTCGATTGTCCTCCCGGGGATTGGATCAAGCCTATTTTAGCAGCGTCGCGCCCGCTGCTGGAGACTGGCCATTTCAGTGGGGCAGACCCCTGGGCGCGGTTTCGCCTGCCTTCTTTGACTCTCAGTGACTCCCGCCACGGACTGCTATGCTGGACCTGATATGACCGTGCTGATCTCTCTGCTCCGCGGGGTGAATCTTGGCGGCCACCGCAAGGTGAAGATGGACGAGTTGCGGGCGCTCTACGAGTCCATCGGATTCGAAGACGTGCAAACCTACATCAACTCCGGCAATGTCCTCTTCAGAACCGCGGGACGCGACCTCGTTCGCCTGCGCAAGCGGATCGAAGACGCCATCGAGAGTGCCTGCGGCTTCCGCTCCGATGTCATCCTCCGCACACCTTCCGACCTGAGAGGCGTGATTGTCCGAAACCCGTTCACCGCGCGGCCCGCCATGGATCCCAGTAAACTCGCCATCCACTTTCTGGCCGCCGACCCGAGCGCCGATGATCGGGAACAGGTCCTCGCCATCAACGCCGCCCCCGAGGAATTGCGCATCCACGGCCGCGAACTGTACATCTACTACCCCAATGGCATGGGGCGTCCGAAACTGTCGCTGCCTCTTGTGGAGAAGACGCTGCGGACCTCCGGCACCAGCCGCAATTGGAACACCGTGCGGAAGTTGCTGGAGATGGCCGAAAAGCTGGAATGAGGTGGCGCGCGCACTCGTGCGTGCCGTGTCGAGACTAGACTCTGACCTCCTGAAGTCTACCCCATGTCGCGGGGTCGTCGGAGGAACGAGCTTGAGCCACTTTTTCGCTTGCACCAGCATTCCGGGTGAGCCAGAATGGGCTATCCATGCCGCAATTACAACTGCCCATTTTCCCGGCGGGAGCCAAGTGCATCACCAATGAAATCGCCGTGGAGTGCCGGGATAAACAGGTGGTGTACCTCTATGGCTCGCTGCCCGTATTTCAGCATGCGGAAGGCGATCTGCAGAGCTTCCGGTTGATCACCAGTCAACTGATCGACATGGGTGCGGCGCGACAGGTGGATGTCGTGAATGCGTTTGGAGTTCCGCTGCCTACCGTGAAGCGATATCTGAAGCTGTTGCAGACTCGTCTCGACACCCTGCTGGGGTACGGATGAGTCGCCGCGACCGGGCGTCGACAGCGCTATCCGTCTAACTCGTCTGCCGGCGCTGCCGTTTCACCAGCGCTTCATGCAACACGGACTTGATGTCGGTCTGGTGCGGCAATCCCTTCGCCTCCGCCTGCTTGCGCGCCAGATCCAAGTCCGCTTCCGCCATGCGGATGGTGACGTTTTTTGAAGCGCGCGCCTCCCGCGCCAGGCGCTGCGCCGTGCCGCGGAGAGCCGTCCCATCCCTCATGGCTTGGATCAGGTTTCGCTCGACCATGTTTGGCCGATCTGCTTTGGTCGGCATCGTCACCGTCCTTTCATTCGCCAGCCACCGCGTGACTCCCGAAGAGGTCGAGCAGATGTTCGCCAACGATGAGATGGGCATCGACTACGACCAGGCGCGCGTGCTCATCGTTGTTTTCACGATGCGCGACGATGCGGTTCGTCCGGTGACGGCTTACGAGGCCAGCGGACGAATACGAACGGAGTATTTCGCGACTCCGCAAACGCGCGCGCGAAGCAGCCGTGCGTGCGCGGCAACTGGGCAGCAAGTGGCCGCTGCTGAACGATCTTTTCGTTGCCCTCGACACCCCCGGAGCCGCCCAACAACCGTTTTCCTCCAATGCGGAAGCCAACGCCAAGATGAAAGAGGGCGAGGAAGCTTTCTCCAAAGGCGATAACAACGGCGCACTGGCCGGCTACTCCGCGGCTCTCAAGCTGGACCCCCAGCTCTAACACGCCGCTCTGTTCGCGGGCGACGTATGCTTCCGCGCGAAGGACATGGCGTGTGCCTCCGAATGGTTCAGCAAAGCGGTGGCCATCGATCCCGCGCGCGACAAGTTCATCGAAGCCGTCATCGTGGAGCCCACCCAAAAGCCCTGGGCGGCGCTCCTGAACTGGGCCAACCGGAACAACTGCCAGTTGTCGGCGCCCAAGATCGACCGGCCACAGCTCGGCAACAATCCGCAGACAATGGTGGGATCGGCTATTCCGTCGCGCGCGCGGCCTGGCGGCAGGCAGTCTTCGCCCAAAAGTATCCGAACGAAACTCAGTACCGCCATGCCCTCGCGGAAGAGGTCGCCGCCCTCGATGCCGGGGTGAATGCCATTGAGCGCCAGAAGGCCCCTCACCTCGACCCTCAACTGGCGAATGTCCTCTCGCTGAAGCGCGACGGCCTCCTCGAAGCCTGGATACTTCTCAGCGGCGGCCCCGATCCCGGCATCGCCCGGGACTACGCCGCTTACCGCGCCGCGCATCACTTTGAGTTGCGTCAGTTCGGCGCCCCGAAATCGCCATTGAAGCCGGAAAAGCGGCCAATCGCTCCCTGCAACTCAGAACTCCTCCCGTTTGTGTGGTTTAATAGGAATTTCCGAATGCCAAACGGGGTCAAATCCTTGCGTAGAATGCGGCGGGCCGCTCACCTGCGGGCCCGCGAGCTGCGCATGATCTTTAAGGGTGTGGTCTCCACGGACCATCCCATCCTGGCCCACATCATCCCCATGCGGCGCTGCAATCTGGCCTGCGCCTATTGCAACGAATACGACGATCGCTCTAAGCCGGTGCCGCTCGAAACCGTGTGCCAGCGCATCGACCTTCTCGTCCGCCTGGGCACCACTATCATTACGATCAGCGGCGGCGAACCCCTGCTCCATCCCGACCTGGACCAGATCATTGCGCACATCCGCCGCCACCGCGCCATCGCGGGCATGATCACCAACGGCTATCTCCTCACCGCCGAGCGCATCAAGCGATTGAACCGTGCCGGGTTGGACCACCTCCAGATCAGCATCGACAACGTCACGCCCGACGACGTCTCGAAGAAGAGCCTGAAGGTGCTGGACAAGAAACTCCAGCTTTTGGCCGAACACGCCGATTTTCACGTGAATATCAATTCCGTGGTGGGCGGCGGTATTCGCAATCCCCAGGATGCGCTGGTGGTCGGCAAGCGCGCCGTGGAGCTGGGTTTCACTTCGACCGTGGGCATCATTCACGATGGCACCGGGCAGTTGCAGCCGCTCTCCCCCACGGAGCGCGAAGTGTACGGGGCCATGCGCGCCATGGGGAAAAGCAGCTATGCGCAGTTCAACTATTTCCAGGACAATATTGCGCACGGCCGGGAGAACCGCTGGCGCTGCCGGGCTGGCGCCCGCTATCTGTACATCTGCGAAGACGGCTTGGTGCACTACTGTTCGCAGCAGCGCGGATATCCGGCCAAGCCGCTCGCCGAATACACCGTAGCCGACATCCGGCGCGAGTTCCTGACCGAAAAATCCTGCGCGCCGCGCTGTACGGTTGCCTGCGTGCACCAGGTTTCGTACCTGGATTTCTGGCGCGCGCCGCAGACCATCGACTCCGCCGGCATGCCCGAAACCGGTGATCGCCTGGTGCAGATCCGCTAGTGCCAGTAGTCCCGTAGAGGTTCCCTGCCGAGTCGCGGATCAGACCTCCGGGAGGGCCGATCCCATCGGGCTCGTTCGTGAAGCTGTACAGCACCGTCTCCTGGCCGGACTTATCCACTTTGAACACCACGCCCCAGCTCGCTGCGCCGCCGTTGAGGGTAGTGCCGTAGAAGTTGCCCGCCGAGTCGCCAATCACACCGCCGGAAGGGTTTCCCCCGTCGGCCCCGCCCGTGAAGTTGTACAGCACGGTCTGGCGGCCGGCGGTATCCAGCTTGAATACCACGCCCCAGCCCGCTGCGCCGCCGTTGACAGTAGTCCCGTAAAGGTTGCCGGCCGGGTCGCGGACCACGCCCGCCTCGGGATACGCCCCCTGCGGCAGGCTTGCGAAATGGTGCAGCACGGTTTCAGTCGCCGTCTGCGCCTGCACCGGTGCCGTCGCCATGGCGGCTAATGCAAACCCGAGCCATAACAGCATCGGCGGTCAACATGTTTGTGCGGACGCGGATCGTGAAAATCCACCGCAAAGGCCAGATGACCCTGCCCATCAAGCTGCGATCCCTGGCCGGCATCTCCGAAGGCGACCTGGTGGAAGCCGCCTTCCAGCGCGGCAAGATCGTCATCACCCCCAAACTCGGCATCGACCGCTCCAAGTTCCCTACCGCTGACGATGAATACACGCCGGCCCAGCGCCGCAGCATCGGCGCCCGGCTGGCCAAGTCCGACGACGATATTAAGCACGGCCGCGTCTATGGCCCCTTCAATACGGTGGAAGATATGGCCGCCTCCGTTGAGGCCAATATCAAGAAGCTTCGGACAGCAAAGAGGAAAACGAAGCCTGCTCAGTGAAACTTGTCTATACTCAGAATGCTCTCGGCACTCTGAGCCGAAGGGTGGTGGAGGTTGGCAACCAGGAAAGCCGCCTGCTTATAGAAGTTTGCGGATAGGAACCGGGATCTTGCGCGCCGATCGTCTTTGTGCCGGATTCGCTGCCGGCAGGGCAGGCAATCGAGGAAATCCTTGTTTCCGAGATTCTATCCACTCCTGTTTACAAGAGTGGAAGAGGGCTCGCGCGTCAGCCCTTCGCCTTCTTAATCTCCTCCACCAGCGCCGGCACCACCTGGAACAGGTCGCCGACAATCCCGTAATCGGCCACCTCAAAGATGGGCGCGTTGGCATCCTTATTGATGGCCACGATGATCTTGGACCCCTTCATGCCGACCAGATGTTGGATGGCGCCGGAGATGCCGACGGCCAGGTACATCTTGGGGGCGACCGTCTGGCCGGAGCTGCCGACCTGGCGCTCCATGGGGAGCCAGCCGGAATCGCAGATGGGCCGCGAAGCCGCCAGCTCCGCGCCGAGGGCGTCGGCCAGTTTTTGGACGATGGGGATGTTGTCGGCTTCCTTGATGCCGCGGCCGACGGAGACGATGATCTCGGCGGCGGTCAGGTCGACGGCGCGCTGCGCCTCGCGGAATAGTTCGAGCGGCTTGATGCGGCTGGGGGTGAGCTGCGGCGCGAACTTTTCCATGACAGCCGATCCGGCTTCGATATGGTCGGCGCGATAGGCGCCGGCCTGCAGCGAAGCGAAATAGGGCGGTTCGCCGGTGAAGCGCACGTCCACGTTGAGCTTGCCCTGAAAGAGCTGGCGCACCAGGACCAGTTTGCCGTCCTCGATGCGATGCGCGACCACGTCGCTAACGGCCACACGGCCCAGCGCGGTGGCGAGCTTGGGTAAGAAGTCGCGCACCTGGTAAGTGTGCGGGAAGATCACGATACTCGCCTGGGTCTTCTCGACTAACTGGCGCACGGCCGCCGTGTAAGTATCCGGCGTATAGTCTTTGAGCAGGTCGTCGACGACGGCATAGACACGGTCGAGCTTCTTGTCGGTGAGTTCCGACGCGAGGCTTTCGATGCCTTGTCCCAGCACGGCGGCCGAGACGGGCTGCTGCAGCTCGCGCGCGAGCTGCTGGCCGGCGGCCAGCGTCTCCCACGACATGCGGCTCCAGGCCGGCGGGCCTTGGACCGCGCGTTGTTCCATTACCACCAGAATGCTCATATGACACGCGCCTCGAATTTCAGTTTCTCGACCAGCTTCGCCGCGGCCTCTTTGGGCGGCCCGTCGAAAAGTTGGGTCTGCTTGGAGCGGCCGGGCAGATACACGCGGCTCAGTTGTATGGAGGGGGCTGCGGAACTGGCGCCCAAACCGGAGGCGGTAACGCCGCGGATCTCCTTGTTCTTGGATTTCTTGATGCCCATGAGGGTGGCGTAGCGCAGCTTGTTGATGCCGGATTGAATGGTGAGCAGCGCGGGCAGGGGCATCTCGACGTGCTGGAACCAACCGTCTTCCAACTCGCGCTTCACGCGGATGGAGCCATCCTGCTTCTCCACCTGCATGATGATGGTGGCGTGGGGCAGGCCCAGCAGTTCGGCGAGGATCACACCGGTTTGGCCGTAACCGAGGTCGTCGGATTGGAGGCCGGTGAGCACGAGGTCGGGCTTTTCAGGGGCCAGCGCCGCGGCGAGCAGGCGTGCGACGCCCAGCGCGTCGAATGCGCCGAGGTTTTCCTCTCCGATGTGGATGGCGCGGTCGGCGCCCTTGGCAAGGGCTTCACGAATGGTTTGCGCGGCGCGCGCGGGTCCGGCGCACAGCACCACCACTTCGCCCCCGTGTTTCTCTTTCAGTTGCAGGCCTTCTTCCAAGGCGTAAGCATCGGGCTCGTTGATCTCGTAGCTGAGATCGGCATCCTGAATCCAGGCGCCCGATGACGCGACGCGCAATTGCGAATCGCGGGCCGGGACTTGCTTGATACATACGATGATTTTCATGAGTTACCTGTCAGTAAACCGCTCCGCCCCCGGAGGGGACCCCGGGTCGCGGCTCGGTAGCACGTTTAATCGGAATAACGTTTGAAGATGAGAGCGCCATTGGTTCCTCCGAAGCCAAAGGAGTTGGACAGCGCGCAGTCGATGCGCATGGGGCGCGCCTTGTTGGGCACGTAGTCCAAATCGCAGTCGGGGTCTGGAGTTTCGTAGTTGATGGTGGGCGGGGCCACCTGATCGCGGATGGCGAGGACGGTGATGCCGGCCTCCAGGCCTCCGGCGCCGCCCAGCAGATGTCCGGTCATGGATTTGGTAGAGCTGACGGCCACTTTGTAGGCGTGCTCGCCGAAGCAGCGCTTGATGGCGGCGGTTTCGGCGCGATCGCCGACATCGGTGGAAGTGCCGTGAGCGTTGATGTATTCGATTTGCTCCGGGTGGAGGCCAGCGTCGCGCAACGCGTTGCGCATGACGCGGACGGCGCCATCGCCATCGGGCGGCGGTGCGGTGACGTGAAAGGCGTCGGCGCTCATGCCATATCCGACGGTTTCGGCCAGAATGCGGGCGCCGCGCCGGCGGGCATGTTCGAGTTCTTCCAGCACCAGAATGCCGGAGCCTTCGCCGACGACGAAGCCGTCGCGGTTGAGGTCCCAGGGACGGGAGGCGCGCTGGGGTTCGTCATTGCGGGTGGAAAGCGCGCGCATGGCCGCGAACCCGCCAATCCCCATGGGGGTGATGCAGGCTTCCGTGCCGCCGCAAATCATGACATCGGCGTCACCGCGCTGGATGAGCCGGAAGGAGTCGCCGATGGAATGCGAGCTGGTAGTACAGGCAGTGGCGGTGGCCGAATTCGGACCCTTCGCCCCGGTGCGGATGGAGACGTAGCCGGAGGCGAGGTTGACGATGGTCGCCGGAATGAAGAACGGCGAGATGCGGCGGGGACCATGTTGGAGCAGCGTCAGGTGTTCGCGCTCGATGACTTCGAATCCGCCGATGCCGCTGCCGATGTAGACGCCCACATTCTCGGCCTCGGCGGGGTCCACGCGCAAGCCGGCGGAACCGATGGCGCAATCCGCCGCCGCGATGGCGAACTGGATGAAGCGCCCCATCTTCTTGATTTCTTT
>OCZT010006731.1_pt1 | contig 11357 bp, 11 predicted proteins | sample 1539031 | NCBI WGS metagenome assembly OCZT01 (sample SAMEA3539308, study PRJEB22396) | soil metagenome | biome: tundra; feature: field; material: soil | place: USA | collected 2010-05 | depth 0.15 m
GGCATACGAGATATTGGCGTGACTGGAGTTCAGACGTGTGCTCTTCCGATCTGGGGTGTGCATCATCGGTCACGGCTCTTCCAACGACCGTGCCATCTACAACGGCATCCGGGTGGCTTACGAGTTTGCCAAGGCCGGCACCAACAAGCGAATTGAGGCCGAGTTTGCCAACCACGCAAAGCATGCCGCCAATGGCCAGATCGCCAGTGGCGACGCCGCCATTCAGTAGGGCCGCGATGCCCGCCGATCCCCACACATTTGACCCATCCGTAATAGACCGTCTGGCCTGTCCGGCATGCCTGGGGATACTTCGCCTCGAAGAAGCCCGGCTGGTGTGCGCTGGCTGCGGACGCACCTATCCGATCGTGAATGGGATCCCGGTGCTGATTGTTGAGCGGGCCGAAGGCGGCAACCGCCAAAAATAGGCCGCTACTAATCCATGGACCCGATCAGCGTCGCCGATAGAAGGGCAGCACGATCAACAGGGCGAAGCCGATGGCCGCGGCCAGCGCGAGCACAACAAGAGAGTAAATCAGCGTGAGACTTGGGCCCCGCGAGGGCTCGTCTTCCCGGTCCTGTTCCAGGTTGTCAGGTTCGCGCTCAGTATCACTCATATTTCAGAGACTCGACGGGGTCCATCTGCGCGGCGCGGGTTGCGGGTACGGTGCCGAAGACGACACCCACCAGTACTGCTGCCGTCAGGGCGATGACCACGGACCAGTACGAGATCGGCAGGTTATAGTCGGTGAACAATCGGATGGAGAAAGGCACGGCCAGCCCCACAATTGAGCCCACAATTCCGCCAACCAGCGAGATGATGACCGCCTCGGCAAGAAACTGCAACTTGATCTCCCGATAGGTGGCGCCCAGGGCCTTGCGAATGCCGATCTCGCGGATGCGGGAACGCACGTTGGCCAGCATGATGTTCATGATGCCCACGCCGCCCACCGCCAGGGTTACGGTTGCCACCAGCACCAGCACCGCGGTGAGGATGTTGGCGATTCGAGCGGCGATGGTCAACATCTCCTTCATCGTTTGAGTCATGTAGACCGAGTCGCGCCGGTGACGGGCCTGGACAATGCGCAGGATTTCCTTTGAGGCTTCAGTCACTTCGTCCATGCTGTGCATGGAAAAGTAAATCTGCTTCACGTCTTCTGTTCCCGTGAAGTAGCGGGCCACCGAGTAAGGGATCAGGATGGTCTGGTCGGCTAACTCCGATTGGCCCATGTCATCCACGCTCGTCCTGAAAACGCCGATGATGGTGAAGGGAATGCCACTGATCTCGAAGGTTGAACCAACCGCATCGTCGACGCTGCCGAACCGCTCTCGGGCGAACGCCTCGGTGACCACGGCGCACTTGATGTCGGCTGCGTCGTCGGTTTCGTCGAGAAAGCGGCCCTCGGGAACAACCAGGTTGCGGATGAACTGGTATTGCGGGCTGACGCCCAGCACCAGCGTGTCCTTCACTACGCCCCCGCCAAAGTTGATGCGGTCATGCATCTCCAGGATGGGCGACGAATAAAGAACGCCGGGAACCTGGTTGAGAACCGCCTTCTCATCGTCGCGCGTGAGGTAGTCGTTGTAGAGCACTTGCTCCGCGGCGAGGGCGCCGCCGCCAACGTATTGAAGCTCCACCGAGTTGGTCTCGATCTTCTGGAGTTGCTCGAGGATGAACTGCTTGCCGGTTAGGCCGATGGTCACCACAAGAATGACCGATGCTGTGCCGATGACCATTCCCAGCGCGGTGAGCGCAAAGCGCAGCTTACTGGCCTTGAAGCTGTCCAGCGCCAGCTTCAGAATCTCGCTCAGCAGCATGGTGCGGCGCGCGCTCTGCAGCGTCTGCTGGAAGGAGATATGGCGGGCCTGGTCGGTCGGGTTCATGGGTTCCTTAACACCTTACAGTGAACAGTGGTCAGTGAACAGGTGACAGTCGTCAATTAAAAGCAAGAAGTTAGTGTTGCTGACTTCCTGTTTGAGGCCCGTCAGTCGCAAACCAGAAGCCGACCCCATCTTAGTTCTTCAAACGAATGCGAAACCGGCCCAAAGGATCTCAATGATCTGCCAGAAGAGAATTCAGACCCATCTTCAACAACTTCAACCAATCATGATGACCCTCGATCACTGATCACTGATCACTGACCACTGACCACTGTCCTACTTTGCATCATATTTCTCCAGCCACTTCAGTTCCTCGCGCAATTTGACGTAGCCATGCCACGGGTTCTTGCTTAGTCCGTGGCCCTCGCCGGGAAAGACAAGAAAGCTGTGGGGAATGCCCAATGCGTCGAGAGCACGTTCCATCGTAACCCCCTCCAGATAGCTTACGCGCACGTCCGCGCCGCCCTGCACCAGGTGGGTTGGGGTTTTCACTTTGTCGAAGCGGAAAAGCGCCGCCTCGGACTGGTAGAGTTCGGGGTTTTCCCATGGGCGGCCGCCCAGGTACCATGCGTCGTCAAACGTAAGGTCGTCGTTGCCCCAGTTGGCGGCGTGTTCCACTGCTCCGGCGCCCGTTAAGGCGGACTTGAAGCGGGTGGTCTGGGTAAGGAGCCAGTTGGTCATGTAGCCGCCGTAGCTGTATCCACCAATCGCCAAGTGGTCAGGGTCGGCGTAGCCATCTTTGACCAGCGCGTCTACCCCGGTCAGGATGTCGCGGCCGGGCTTTGAGACCAGGTGAGGGGCGATCTCAAGCATGAAGTCGTCGCCGTAGCCGGATGAGCCGCGGTAGTTGGGACGGAAGACCAGCCATCCGTTGGCGGCGGCCAGCGTGGCCCAGTTGTACCAGTCGGCTCCAAAGGAGTTGCCGTCGGCATCGGCGGGGCCGCCATGGATGAAGGTAAACATGCGCAGGTGTTTGACGTCTTTCTTGCCTGGCGGGAAGATGAGCACGCCCTCGATGGTGCGGCCGTCATCAGATTTCCACGTGTAGGGCTGCCACTCCGGCTGGGCTCGCTGCGCAAAGATGGGATTGAACGCGGTGAGCGCCGTGGCCTTGTCCGGGAGCAGGGGATCGGCAGCCAGGTAAACCTGCATAGGCTGGTTGATGGCGGATTTGCGAAGCAGAATGGCACTCGATCCGCGGGCGGCGTCCAGACCCTCGTAGCTGCCCGCAACTCCCGGCAGCTTGGTGGCCTTCTCGCCTTCTACCAGATATATCTGCTGCTCCACGCCCTTCATGCCCAGCGCCAGTTCCCGGCCGTCGGGCAACAGGTCAAAGTGTCCGAATGACCCGTCGAATGCGGCGCCCAGCCGCTCCACCTTTCCGGAAACCAGTTCCAGGCGATAGAGCCGTCCCTGCACGTCGCGGTATTTGCCTTCAAGCGAGCCGGCTGCGGCGTTCACAGCAAAGTGAATCCAGCGGCTGTCAGGCGACCAGCGAAGGCCGGATTAGAGGGCTTCGTTATGGGTGATTTGGCGCGCCTCGCCGCCGGCCGAGGATACGACGAAGATCTCGGAGTCGGCAGGATTCTCCGTCCGGTGATGGACCGGCCCGGTGCGGAAGGCCAGGGTCTTGCCGTCCGGCGATGGGGCGATCTCTTCGATAGTCAGGCTGCTCTTGGCGATGGTGGCCGCATCAGGTGGCAGGGTGGTGGCCGGTTCTGCGGTTGCCGGCTTGGCCGCTGCAGTTTTGCCGGGTGGCTCCACGGCCAATGCTCGAGCCAACGCCGGCGCATAACTCTGTTTCAGCAGCAGGTCGCCGCGAAGCTGCTCACGCCAGCGGATGACATCCTTCCACGCCTCTTTTTGCGCGTCCTGCTCACTTTGGGTGAGCGGCGCCTGAACCGAGTAATAAAGTGCCGACCCGTCCGGCGACCAGGCGAACGCATGCACATCGAGTTTCTCGCGATAGAGCGGCAACGCCTCGCCGCCCGAGGCTGGGATCAGCCAAAGGCGGCCGGCCTTGGCCTTTTCGTTCTCCGGCTCGCCGCCCGCCCCGGCAGGCTCGCCGGGCAAGGCGCGGTCGGTCACAAACGCGATCCATTTTCCGTCGGGGCTCCACTGAGGATTTTCCTCGCTCCCGGAATGAGTCAGCGGTCGCAGTCCCGCTTGCGCGGTCCACAGCCACAGGTCGTGCCGGAATATGCTGCCCTTCCAGTCCGGGCTTTCGGTGGCAATCACCGCCGATAAGCCGTCGGGCGACAGGCGCGCCTGCGTGATCTCGGTGGTATTCAGAAACTCATCGAGGGTGATGGCGGATTGCGCCGGCAACACTGCAGGAAGGATGCACAGCGAGACAGAAAGCTGAATTGCTATATGTTTCAGGTGCATAACAGCAATATAACCGCGCGCACTCGCCCGTGCGCAAAGGCGTCCGTCGAAGCTCACATGGAGGTGTATATTTTTCTGTGGCGGCATACTCAAGCGCGCGCAAGGAGAATACCGAAATGGCAGTTAAGCAATTGGAGATAAAGAAACCGGCGGCGGACGAAGTGTTGCTCATTACCAGCGGCGATCTGCGGCTTGCGGCCAACCAGGAGTGCTGGCCCGCGCAGCGAGAGATGGAAGCGAAATTGACCGCAGCCTTTGCCCAGAAGGGCTTCAAACTGGTGCGCGCCATGCGTACAACGAGGCGGAAAAGCACGGTTTCATCTCGTCGCAGCGCATGGGGATGGACGTATTCATGAGTATTCATCCCGAGGCGAGGGTCGTATTCGCCACGGCTGCATGGCAATATACGCACCATGTTCTGCCCGGCCTGCGCAGCCACCAGGGGCCGATTCTCACGGTTGCCAACTGGTCCGGACAATGGCCTGGCCTGGTGGGTCTGCTCAACCTGAACGGCTCGCTCGTCAAGGCCGGCAAAAACTTCTCGTCCATCTGGAGCAAGGAATTTACCGACGACTATTTCCTCTCCGCGCTTTCCGAATGGCTTCGCGACGGCAAGATCACCCACGACTTGACTCATGTTCATTCGCTGGACCGGAAAAAGGTGCCCGCTGAGTGCGCCGAACTGGGCGCTGGCCTGGCCGCCGATCTCAAGCATCAAAAGGCAATAGTAGGCATCTTCGACGAAGGCTGCATGGGCATGTACAACGCCATCATCGACGACGAGTTGCTCAATCCCGCTGGCATTTACAAAGAGCGCCTCAGCCAGTCCGCGCTGGTGGCCAGGATGCAAACGGTCACCGATTTTGAAGCAAAAGCCGTGTATGACTGGATGGTGGCCAAGGGCGTGAAATTTGTCCTCGGCAAACGCCCGGCAACCGACCTGACCATTGAGCAGGTGCTCGGCCAATGCAAGATGTACATTGCGGCAGTGCGCATCGCCAAGGAGTTTGGCTGCGACGTCATTGGCATCCAGTATCAGCAGGGCTTGAAGGACTTGGCGCCCGCGTCGGATCTGGCTGAAGGCATGTTGAACAATGCCGATCGGCCACCGGTTTATGCCGAGGGGACAAAAGAGGAGCTGTATGCCGGCGGGCCGGTGGTGCATTTTAATGAGGTAGACGAGTGCGCAGGCGTGGATGCGTTGGTCACCAATCGCTGCTGGACCGCGCTGGGAATCGATCCTTCCACAACGCTGCACGACGTTCGCTGGGGCGAGCACTACAAGAGCAATGGGCCCGGAAATGGTTCCGGCAAAATCGACGACTTTGTCTGGCTGCTGCAAATCTCCGGCGCCGCGCCTGCCAGCCATTTTGAAGGCGGCTATGCCGGTGCCACCAGCGAGCGCCAGCCTGCCATGTACTTCCCGCTCGGCGGCGGTTCACTCAAAGGCGTGGGCAAGCCGGGAGAGATCGTATGGAGCCGAGTCTTCGTCGAGGGCGGCGCATTACATGCCGACCTCGGACGCGGCACGGTGGTGAGCTTGCCAGCTGCGGAAACCGAGCGCCGCTGGAAGGAAACCACGCCGCAGTGGCCCATCGTGCATGCCATCTTCCATGGCGTAAGCCAGAACCAGTTCATGGCCCGACACCGTGCCAACCACGTCAACGTCGCCTATGCGCCGTCCGCGGAGGTCGCGGACAAGGCTTTGGCCACCAAAGCCGCCATGCTTGCGGAGTTAAGTATCACCGTCCACGTGTGCGGCAGCACCAAGATAGGTCTGTGACCGGCTGATCCTGCAACAAAGCCGGGTGCCCCAGGTCCCGATTTTGGGACCTGGGATAGCACAACACTCACCCCTGGCAAACAGGACCATCGACCAGGCACTTGGATTATCTTGCGTTCACGGCTTGCTACATTTCAGCGCGTCTTTCTTCGTCCAACTGGTGACCTTAACGGCCACGCCTTGCATGCAGACCGACATGCCTTCGAAAGGCACTCCGGTGAACTCGATACCGTCTCCAATGACTGGCCGCGGTTCCTTTATCAGCACGTTGTAGAGCGTTCCGCTCTTCATGTCTTTCACCACGAGGCAGTGCGCCTCCACGCCCGGTTCCACGCAGCCCGCTCCGTGAATCTCCTTCGGTTTCTCTGCTGGTCCCGCAACCGCAACGGCTGCCGATGCCGCCAGCACCGCAGCCGCCAACGCAAAAACAAGTCGTTTCATGTTCCTTCTCCCCAGGGTTTGGGACGAGGATCACCCCCAGCCCCGTTCCCTCCGTGTTGGCGAGGATACGCCGCACAAGCCGGCCGCGTCCAACCCGTCTGACCTGAGAACGCTCCCCCGCAGGAATCTTGCAAGCCTCGCGCAACATCCTATGGAAAGGCCTTATTCGCGGCTTCCCATTGCCCCTCCTTCCGCGCAGGGCTCATGTGCAAAACTCTCGTGGCAAAAAACAATGAATGACCAGTCACTTTACCGGTGGCTAGACCAGCAAGGCGAGGCATTCGGCGCGCCCGGGTTGGAGCCGCGCTGGACTTCGAGCGTGAAGGACGCAGTCGGGACCGCCTATTCGGCTTCAAGCCGCATCTGGTTCACCTGCTCGCACGGCATTCTGAACGAGATCTACCACCCCACCATCGACAAAGCGCAGGTGCGGGACATGGAGTTCCTCATTACCGACGGGGAGACATTTGCGCACGAGGAGAAGCGCGACCTGCTTTCTACCTTCGAGTACATCCATCCAGAGGCGCTGGGAATGCGGTATGTGAATCGCGATCCCGAGGGCCGCTACAGCCTGACCAAGGAAATCATTTGCGATCCGCACCACTCGGTGGTTCTGATCTCGGTCAAGCTCGATGGGCATGAAGAGTTGCTTCCGCGGCTAAAGGTGTATGCGCTGTTGGCTCCGCATCTCGACGACGGAGGCATGGGCAACACGGTGCGCGCGCTCGACGTGGCCGGGCACCGGATGCTGCTGGCGTGGAAGAACGAGTGGGCCCTGGCCATGGGAGCAAGTTGCGGTTTTTCGCGGGTCAGTTGCGGCTTTGTGGGCGCAAGCGACGGCTGGCACGACCTGATGGAGAACTTCCGCATGGACTGGGAGTTCGGGTCCGCCACCAACGGCAATGTGGCCATGATGGGCGAGCTGAATCTGCATGGCGGGCGGCCAAGGCGGCCGATGGCGGCAGGCTGATGCGGGCCAGCCACAACGTTCTTCTTGCCCACGAGGACAAGACGTATTCCGGGGCGTTTGTGGCCTCATTGTCGATTCCGTGGGGGCAGGTAAAAGGCGACGACGACCTGGGTGGCTATCACCTTGTCTGGACTCGCGACATGGTGCAGACGGCCTCCGCTTTGCTGGCCTGCGGACGCATCGATACAGCCCGGCGGGCTTTGGTGTACCTGGCCTGCACCCAGCAGCCCAATGGCGGCTTCGCTCAGAATTTCTGGATCGATGGCACTCCCTATTGGAGAGGCCAACAGCTCGACGAGGTGGCCTTTCCGGTGATCTTGGCCTGGCGACTATGGAAGGCCAACGGGCTGGGAGAGATCGACATTTTTCCATTCGTCGAGCGCGCAGCCGGTTTCCTGGTGCGTAATGCGCCCATCACCCTTCAAGACCGCTGGGAAGAGAATTCCGGTTACTCACCCTCCACGCTCGCCGCCGTCATCGCCGCCCTCATTTGCGCGGCGGAGATGGCGCGTGCACGGGATTCGATGGAGATAGCCGACTTCCTCGAGGAGTTTGCCGATTGGATCGAGCACCACCTGGAAGATTGGACAGTGACCAACAACGGTGTGCTGCACCCTGCCATCAAGCGCCACTACATGCGCATCCGTCCGCCGGAGAGTGGCGAGGCCTACGCCTGCGAGAGTTGCGGCAAGGAGATCATCCGCCTGAACAACCGCCCTCCCGGCACGCGCTATGAGTTCGAGGCCCGCGAAATCATCGACGCGGGTTTCCTTGAGCTAGTCCGCTACGGCGTGCGCAGGGCAGACGATCCGCTCATCATCGACTCGCTGGCTGTTGTGGATGAGGTGCTCAAGCGCGAACTGCCGCAAGGCCCCGGCTGGCTGCGATACAACTGGGACGGTTATGGGCAAAGGCCGGATGGCAGCGACTATCAGGGTTGGGGCCAGGGCCGCGTGTGGCCGCTCTTGACCGGCGAGCGAGCCCACTTTGAGTTGGCGGCCGGCAAGGATATCGCAGCACTGATCCAGACCTATGAGGAATTTGCGACCTGCGGCCAGATGATGCCGGAACAAGTGTGGGACGAAGCGGACTGCACAAACTGCAGCCTGCGGCTGGGTAAACCCGCGGGCTCGGCGGTGCCACTCGTATGGGCGCACGCCGAGTACCTGAAGCTGCTGCGTTCCGCCCTCGATGGCAAGGTCTTCGATCGTATTGATCCGGTGTATGACAGGTATTGCACGCCGGAAGGGCGCCAGCGGCTTCGTCGAAAACTCGAAATATACAGCCAGCGGCGTCCAATCCAGAACAGCCTCGCAGGCAGTATGCTGCGAATTCTGGACGGGGAACACTTTGAGGTGCTCTGGACAGAAGATGGCTGGCAGACCACGCACACGGCAACCAGCCGCGGCTTGGGCAGCGCCGGGTTCAGCGCGGACATTGTGCCGTCAATTGGAAGCGGGGTAATTCAATGGACATTCCACTGGCCGGAACAGGACCGGTGGCTCGGGTACAACGTGGAAGTCAAGGTCGGCGCAGATTGACAAGCTGGCCAACTATTTGCGCGACAAAAACGGCACATCGTTGAATGATGCCAGCTTCATCTCCTCGATCCTGTTATCCCGCCACGAGGCGCACTCGCGCCGCGCTCAAGCCAGGGCCAACGCGATATAATAAGGCATATCTTTATCCATCGGCAAGGCACCCAATACTCATCTTTCGCCTGCCTTCGAGTTCGATATGCACTGAGGTTGGCTTCTGAATGAATAGCGAAGAACTCATTCTGGTGACCGGCGCCACCGGCTTTCTCGGTGTGCAATTGGTACGCGAATTGCTCGATCGTCAGCCGAACGCGACACTTGCGCTTCTCATCCGCGACCGCGCCGGCATCTCCGGCAAGCAACGCGCCGATGCCATGATTCCCGTGGCCGATCGTTCGCGCGTCGAAGTCTATTCCGGAGACGTGAGCCAGCCCAACTGCGGGCTGGACCCTGCTGCGTACCAGCGCCTCACCGCCGAGACCACCCGCGTAATTCACTCCGCCGCCACGGTACGTTTTGACCACTCATTGAACGAGGCGCGCAGCATCAACGTGGAAGGCACGCGGCGCGTGCTTGACTTTGCGGCCGGCGCGCGGCAACTCAAAAGTTTCGCCTATGTGGGCACGGCCTACGTGGCCGGTGAGCGCTCGGACCTGGTACACGAGAACGAACTCGTTGTTGGCCAGGGCTACCGCAACACCTACGAACAGACCAAGGCCGAAGCAGAGGCGCTTGTCCGCTCGCGCCTGGGCTCGATGCCGGGCGTGATTCTGCGCCCCAGCATTATCGTCGGCGACTCGCGCACCGGCGTGACATCGAGCTTCAAGATGATGTATTGGCCTCTCAAGATCTACGCGCGCGGGTTGTGGCGAACTGTACCAGGCTATCCGGACGCAGTGCTGGATATCGTGCCGGTGGACTATGTTGCGTCCGCCGTGGCACGGCTTGCATTTGATGAGGCAGCCATCTGCAAGACAGTTCATCTCTGCGCAGGGCCCAAAGGCAGCGCAACCATTGATCAGGTTGCGCATCGGGCAATGGAATATTTCAACGCGCTCGAGCCGCGCTACGTCGATCCGAAGCTCTTCTTCGCCTTGGTGCGGCCGCTGCTTTGGATTTCGTTGTGGGGACGCAAGCGCCGCGTGCTGCGCGACGGCCGCGCCTACCGGGACTACTTCACCATGAAGATGCAATTTGACACCACCAATGCGGAGCGGCTGCTCGCGCCGGCCGGTATGCAACCGCCGCAGGTGCTCGACTACTTGGACCGCCTGTTCAACTACTGCGTGGCCAGCGAGTGGGGACGCAAGCCGGTGTCTGCCTGATGAACATCATTCGCCGCATTCGTCTCTCGCGGGACCGCAACGTCACGGTCGCCAATCTTGTGGACGAACTGATCCGGCTAAAAGGGGACTGCGAAGTCTCGGTCGGAGACGAGGGCGTTTTTCATCTCTCTGAACTGCACGCCGATGTGCAGTCGATCGATTCCTTTCTGCGTCAGAAAATTCAGCTTCGTCCAGGCCAGCCCGTTGCTATCTATCGCACCAACAACCGGCAATCCTTTCATTGGTTCCTGGCTATCATCCGCGCCGGTGGCATCGCGGTTCCGCTGAATCCGCTGCTCTCGCTTAGCGAAGTGCGCCGCATCCTGGCCGAAAGTGGCACGGACATCCTGGTTACCGACAAGGCCATCTTCGATCACCACATCAAAGACCGTTCCGCGTTGATCGTCCGCGTCTGGATCCAGGCGGATGCCGAGACCGGGACGATGGATGGCTTCCTGCGCGTCGCCGAAACCGGCACAAGATTCCTGCCCACCGCCATCTATTCCTCCTCCACGGTTGCGGTATTCCATACCTCCGGAACAAGCGGTTTCCCCAAGGGAGCCGCGCTTTCCAGCAAGGCATTGCTTGGCGCTCGCTCATCCACCGTACTGGCCGGACTCTTTCTCGGACCGCGCGACCTGGCCTTGATCGCGCTGCCCTGGTCGCACATCATGGCCGTCAGCATTGCGCTCTACGGGCTGATGGCGGGCATTCGCGGCTGCTTCCTCGATAAGTTCGACGTCGAAGACGCCCTGAGCCGCGTGGAACGATTCGGCATAACCACCTTCGTCGGCGTGCCGGCGATGTTTACGCGGCTGGTCAACAGCAATCCTGAGCCGGCCCGGCTGAAGAGCGTGCGCGTGTATCTCTCGGCCAGCGACCACCTGCCCACTGAAGTTCGCCAACGCCTGCGCAACTACGGCGCCCTGGTCCGGTTCCCCGGTGGATTGCGCATTCCGGCCGTTCTCCTGAACGGATATGGCATGGTCGAACTGGGCGGGCTGGCCATGATGGGTGTTGGCCTGTCGCTTGTG
>OCZT010006732.1_pt1 | contig 11355 bp, 4 predicted proteins | sample 1539031 | NCBI WGS metagenome assembly OCZT01 (sample SAMEA3539308, study PRJEB22396) | soil metagenome | biome: tundra; feature: field; material: soil | place: USA | collected 2010-05 | depth 0.15 m
GAAAAATTCGAATAATATTTTCTTAACATGAATAGAAATATTTCTTCTTCGCAAAGTCTTTGCTCTATACCAAAGCAGCGTGGCGGACTGTAGGGAAAAATATATTTATGGAGTTCATTAAATTCGTGTTGTAAATAAATTTATTTCTCATTTTTCAAATTGCTTATATAATTTGAAGGGCTTACGCCGAATTGTTTATGAAAATCTCTTGCAAAATTTGATTGAAGACTATACCCGACGATGTTGGATACTTCATTAATTCTATAGTTTCCATTTGCCAGTAATTCGGCTGCTTTTTTCAGTCGGGATAGAGTAATAAGTTCATTAGGAGTGAGGTCAGATAACCCTTTAATTTTTCTGTAAAATGTACCTCTGCTCATATTCATCAATTTTGAAAGCGTATCAATATCCAGTTCTCTTTCTGTAATATTTTCATCAATCACATTTTGCAAGTCTTCCAAAAAACTTTTGTCTGCTGTTGTGCAGGCAATACCTCTGATATGTGCAAGGGGTGAATGAGCATAATATTCTTTAATGATGTTTCTGTTGGAGAGTAAGTTAGTGATTTGAGCAAGCAAGTATTCCATCACAAAAGGTTTTTCAATATACGCATCAGCTCCTGTTTCTAAACCTTCAATTTTTGACGTTAATGTATTTTTAGCTGTAAGTAATATGATGGGGATATGGCTATAGTGCAAATCTGTTTTCATTTTTTTACAAAGCTCTATTCCATCCATGATAGGCATCATAATATCGCTAATAACTAAATTAATATTTTCATTCAATATTGTATCTAATGCTTCTTGTCCGTTTGTAGCCTTAAAAATATTATAGCTACTCCTGAGTTCTTTTTGAAGAAAGTTGATTATTTCTTGGTCATCTTCCACTAACAAAATAGAAATATTGTTTTCATTTCTCTGCGAATTTTCTATTGTATTTTCGGATGTAGTGATAATTTCAGTTTCGTTATTTTCTTCGACACCCAGATTTATTTCAGTGTCCTGATGAATTGGAATAGTTAGTAAAAATGTATTGAATTTATCTTCTGTTTGTTTAAGATCAAGTACTCCTTTATGCAGTTCTGCCAGAGAGCGGGATAAGGCTAATCCAATTCCGGTACCGGCAGATTTTTCTGTTTGTTTTAATCGATAGAATGGCTCGAATATTTTTTCTTTCATTTCGTAAGGAATGATAAAACCATCATTCTTAAACTCGATTTTAAATACAGTATCGTCGCTGCTAAATGGAAATAAGCGTACCAGAATAGTATGCGCTGCATATTTTATAGCATTACTAAAAAGATTGCTTAATAATTTTCTGAAAGCTTCGGGGTCTACATATGCTAATAAAGGAACACGCGGTATTTCCAATTTAAATGCAATTGCTTTTTCGTCAGCTGCAGGTTTGTGGGTTGCGAATAGTTCTTTTAAAAGGTCATTAATATCTGTTCTTACAAAAGTTAAACTGAAATTATTTGCTTCAGCTTTGCGGAAATCCAAAAGTTGGTTAGTAAGATTAATTAACCGATTTGTGTTTTTGTCTATCATAGCTAAGTTTTCAGATAAAACAGAATTACCGGATACAATTTTTAAAAGTTTTTCAACAGGTAATTTTATCAGTGTTAATGGAGTTCTGATCTCGTGTGTAACATTCGTGAAAAATTCAATTTTGGCGTTATAAATTTCGCGTTCTTTCTCGATTTCAAGTACTTTTATTTTTCGCTGATTTTTCTCCCTTAATGCAATATAATAATATCTGAGGATTGTGAAAACGATAGAAAAGAATATAAGTGCATAAAGAGAATATGCCCAAAAGCTTGCCCAGAATGGAGGCAATATATGAATGTTTAGTGCTGTTTCCTTTTCATTCCATATTTCTCCTCCATTCGAACCTTTCACTTTAAAAACATAATCTCCGGGAGGCAATTTTGTATAATAAATTTTACGATTGTTTTTTATGAAAGTCCAGTCTTTATCTAACCCATCCATTTTATATGCAAACTCATTTTTACCGGGAACAGAATAGCTTAAAGCTGCCACTTCAATGGTGATATTTGAACTGTCGTATGGAAGCGTAATATCTGAAGTATAAAGAACAGATTGTTTGAGACGTGATCCTGTATTGTTTATTTTGAGTTCCTGATTATTTACCTGAAGGGCCGTAATGAATACAGGTGGAACAAATGTTATTTTCGTAAATAATGAAGGGTCAAAGCTGATCATCCCTTTTTCAGAACCAAAATATAATTTGCCATCGTTGCTTTTATATGCCGAATTATAATTAAACTGTTCGCTTAGTAAACCGTTGTTGATATTATAAACTTTTGTTTCTTTTTTATTAATATTTAAACTAACGAGGCCCTTGGAGGTAGAGATCCAAAGTGTGCCGACATTATCTTCCAGTACCCGAAAAACTTGAACATCACGAAGTGCCGGCTCTTCTGTATACCGGATTATTTTTTTAGAAATAAAATCATATTTACACAAGCCACTTTCAGTGCAAAACCAAATATTTTTTTTACTGTCTTCAAATAGATTATTTACATAATTATTGGGGATGGAGTTACTGTTTTTTGCGTCGTAAGTAAAACTTCCTTTGGCTCCTGTATAAGGGTTATAAAAATAAACTCCATTACCATAGCTGCATGCCCATAAAGTGCCTGTTTCATCTTCATGTATTGCCTGGGCCTGTCTTTGAAAAAAAGGAAGGCTGATGAAATTGTTTTTATTTTTGTTGTATTGAAACAAACCTCCCCATGTGCCTATCAGTATGTTGCCCTTTTTTGTTTTATAAATAGTAACAATAAAGTTACTGTTGAGCGAATTTGGCTTTTCACTTTTTTCATAATGCCTGATTACTTTTTCTGTTTTGAGATCAAGCACATCAAGCCCGTGTTCATAAGTACCAATCCATAGTTCATTATTATCCGCCAGTAAGCCATGAATATTCTGGTATGAAATATTTCCACTTCCTTTACCCGGCATAAAGTGTTTAATATGACTGGTTTTTTGATCAATTTTATTTAATCCGGCATCTTCGGTTCCAACCCATAAATTATTATATTTATCTGCAACTATTTCATGAACCAGACTTCCGCTGATACTATTAACACCGGGTAATGGAAAATATTTCTGAAAACGGTTTAATTGTTTTGAATAATAGTTAACACCGCCAAAAAAAGAACCTACCCATGTATTACCTTCTTTGTCTCTGCAAAAATCAGTAATAACATTATCATTAATTGAATATGGATTTGCATAATTCTTCTGTATTATTTGAACATCTCCGGATTTAAGATCAAGTATGTATAATCCATTTTCTGTCCCAAACCAGAATGTTGATTCAGATTGACGAATAATTTTATGTACCTGTATATTATTTGCCCATGAGTTGCCACTAAAAATATTTTTAAGCTGTATTCTTTTTGTATTAAATAAAACTACCTGATTAAGTGTAGCAATCAACATTGTTGTATCGCTTATGGGATAAATTGTTTGAATAAAAACCGATTCTTTCTTTTTTGTGAACGGTGCAATATCATAATCAATGAATATATTTTTTGAGGGGTCATATTTTTTTACAATGCCCGAATCTGCACCAATCCATAGTGTACCGATTGTATCAATACTAATAACAGGTATTTGTGTTTTTGCAATGTTATAAGAATTGACAGTGTTATTGTTAATATTAAACCTGTACAAAGTAAAACCAATGACGAACCAAACATTATTGGCTTTATCATTTCTTATTGCTCTTACTTCGGCCTGAGGTAACATATTAAACAACGAAAACCTCTCATGCACAGCATCGTAGATGTAAACACCTTTATAAGTTCCCACCCATAATTGTTGATGTTTGTCTTCATACAAACTGAGAATGGAGTTGCTTCCTATACTGCTTGAGTCTTTAGTATCATTTTTGAATATTTTAAATGATGTGCCATCAAATCTATTCAAACCATTACGTGTACCAAACCACATAAATCCTTTTTCATCTTGTGCTATACAGGTGATAGTATTACTTGATATACCATCATTCACCTGATAATTTCGGAAATAATACGATTGAGCATGAAGTAAATATGCAAAACAAACCAGAAAGACATTAATAGATAATCGTTTTTTCAAAATAGTGTAAAGAATTTATTTACAGGTATCAAAAATAATTTTACTCAGAACAATACAAAAGTATTATTCCTTACTCAGCCAAATCGGGTTATCAAAAAAAAGATACATTTTGAAAACAAGTTGAAACGCATAGAATATACTTGGTTAATTTTAATTTGTTCTTTTGTTATTGTTATTGATGGTCTCAAATTGTTCACTTAGGATAATTAAAACGACCATTTCATTCACTTACTCATAAAATGGATTGCTTTATGCCCACACTCAAATGGAGTTTTATTAAGCTCGTCTGTTATTTTACATTATTTTCCTTTCTTCCGATTATTTTATCAGCTCAAACAAAAAAGATATCAGGTAAAGTTATGTCCGTTGAAGATAATAAGCCTTTATCGGGAGTGTCAGTACAGGTAAAAGGTTTGCAGGAAGGAACGACTACTGATGCAAACGGTTTATTCTCAATTAGTGTTTCAAATCAAGACACATTGATCTTTAGTTATGTAGGATTTGAGAAGAGCCAATTCGCAGTTAATAATAAGAATAACTTATTAGTTACGTTGCAACCTACAAATAATAAACTGCAAGACGTGGTTGTTATCGGTTATGGAACTGTAAAGAAAAAAGATATAACCGGAGCGGTTGTTTCAGTCAATACAAAAGATTTTTCATCCTTACCTGTTCCTAATGCCGGAGAGGCAATAGAAGGGAAAGCTGCTGGTGTACAAGTGATTTCTTCCGGTGTACCGGGAAGTAATGTTACATTTAGAATTCGTGGTACAGGAACCATTAATAATTCAGATCCACTTCTCGTAATTGATGGCGTACCTACTGATGCACCATTGAATAATTTGAATCCCGATGATATTGCTTCATTAGATGTATTAAAAGACGCTTCGGCTGGCGCAATTTATGGTTCAAGGGGGGCAAATGGAGTAATATTAGTAACTACAAAGAAAGGAGTTAGCGGTAAGGGGCATCTTACATTTAATTTTTTGACCGGCTGGCAAAATGCAGCTAAGGTTGTAAACATGCTTAACGCGAAACAGTTCGCTAAATTGAATAATGAAATGCTAACTAATGGTACTCAAACTGTGAATCCCGCTTTCGCAAATCCCGATACGTTAGGTGTAGGAACAAATTGGTTAAATTCATTATTCAGAACAGCACCGATGCAAAAGTACACATTGGCATATTCCGGTGGCTCAGATAAATACAATTATTATGTTTCGGGTAGCATGTTAAATCAACAAGGACTTGTTATTACTACAAACTATAGACGCTACACCTTACAATTTAATAGTCAGGCGAAAGTATTGGATTGGTTAAACTTTGGCAACAATCTTACGCTTACTGCAGATGATAAACCAAGTGGCTCATATGATATACGAAGTACAATGGCATCTAATCCGGTTCAGCCCGTTTATAATAAGGATGGCAGTTATTCCAATGTACTTGGAAATCCTTTATGGTATGGTGATATTACTAATCAAATTGGTACCGCGAATATCAATCAAAATGATACAAAGGGATATAATGCTTTAGGTTCTGTATATGCTGAAATTTCTTTATTTCCAGGATTGAAATTTAAAACGACTGCCGGTATACAAGCACAATTTTGGGACAGCCGAAGCTGGGCACCTGTTTATAATTTTCAGCCCAACGCACAAACTACTGCATACCTGTCCGAACAATTTAACAAAAGCCTTACTTATTTATGGGACAATTATTTTACTTATGATAAGACTTTTGGGGCATTCCATCATCTTACTGTTCTTGCAGGTAGTAGTTCACAAAATAATCGCTTTGATTATCTAAGTGGTAATAGAATAGGTTTCCCCAGCAGTGTAACGCAACAACTGAATAGTGCTACAGGTACACCGAATGTTGGTGGAGATGCTTCTGAGTGGGCTTTGCTTTCTTATATGGGAAGAGTGAATTATGCATATAAGGATAAATATCTGCTCACAGCAACCATAAGAAGGGATGGTTCATCCCGTTTTGGAGCAAATAATCGATATGGTACATTCCCATCAGCATCAGTTGCCTGGAAAATTTCTAAGGAGGACTTTTTCAAAAACATAAAATTTATCAATGATCTTAAAATAAGGGCCGGATATGGTATTACCGGTAATCAAAATATTGGTAACTATTCGTTTGCTTCATCATTAAATATTGCTCAATATAATTTTAATAACAGTCCGGTTGGTATTGTATATCCTTTGGTATTACCTAATCCAAATATTCAATGGGAACAGGTAACCCAAAGCAATTTAGGTTTGGATGCAACCCTATTTAATAATAGAATAAATTTTACTGTAGATGCTTATATTAAAAACACTTCAAAAATGCTTGTGCCTGCTGTAGTGCCTGTAACTACTGGTTACTCCAGTACAAGTGTACCGTATGTTAATGCAGCGACAATGGAAAATAAGGGTCTTGAAATAACTGTTTCAACCAAAAATCTAACAGGTGCATTTTCGTGGAATACAGATTTCAATATTGCCTTCAATGAAAATAAAATTCTAAGCCTTAACGGCACTACTCCTTTGTTTGTGGATAGTTATGGTTTGAATGCCAATTTTGGTATTGACCAGACAGGACATCCAGCCAATGAATTTTATGGTTACGTAACCAATGGAATATTTCAAACGAATAAAGATATTAATACCCATTCAATACAACAGGCAGGAACTACTTCCGGCAACAGCACTTCGCCGGGTGATATCCGCTTTGTGGATATAAACAGTGATGGTATTATAGATGCAAATGACAGAACATACATCGGTAATCCCAATCCTCAGTTTATCTATGGGATGAATAATAGTTTTAATTATAAAGGATTTGATATGAACATTTTTATACAGGGGGTATATGGCAATAAAATTTTTAATGCCAATAATATTTATCAGGAAAGCATGTCTATTGCAGAAAATCAAACAATAAGGACATTGCAAAGATGGGAAGGCCCCGGTACGAGCAACTATATGCCAAGAGCCATTTACGGAGACCCTAATCAGAATACACGTATATCTAACAGATATATTGAAGATGGTTCTTACTTAAGAATAAAAAATATTACTATCGGCTATACATTTCCTAAGCAAATTCTTCAAAGCCTTAGATTCTCATCACTTCGCTTATATGCTTCCTGCCAAAATGTTTACACATTCACCCATTACAGCGGCTTCGACCCGGAAGTTGGAGTTAACGGTGTAGACTATAGTGTATATCCTGTAACAAGAACAATCAGTGTTGGATTAAACGTTAACCTGTAAAAATTAATTGTATGAAATCTATTAAATATATATCATTTCTTTTGCTGCTTCTGTCATTGGTAAGTTGTAAAAAATACCTTGATAAAGCGCCTTTAGACACAATAAACTCTTCGAATTTTTTTCAAACTTCAGATGACGCAATAAATGCTATTAACGCAGCTTATCAACCGTTACAAAGGCCGAAATTGTATAATATGCGTATGTGGACTTCGGATATTTATGCCGGTAATAGTGTAGTGGGAGCCGGAGGTGGAACTGATGGAATTGAAACAGTTCAAGAAGCCAACTTTACTACCGATCCTTCAAACTCAGGTGTACTTGACTTGTATCGTGGACCTTATCCAGGCATCCTTTATTGTAATCTTGTTATTCAGAATGTTCCGGGAATCAATATGGATACTACACTTCGCAATCGAATTGTTGGAGAAGCTAAATTTCTCAGAGCGAATTATTACTTTATACTGGCACGTTTTTTTGGTGATGTGCCATTGATTCTAAAACCGCAAACACCTTCTGATAATCTATATCCTGCCCGTACACCTAAAGCTCAGGTATATCAGCAAATAGTTCAAGACTTAAAAGATGCGATTAATTTACTTCCGCGGAGAGAGAGTTATAGTGGAGCCGATATAGGGAGGGCTTCAAAAGGTGCCGCAATAGGAACATTAGCAAAAGTTTATTTAACACTAGGAGATTATACTGATGCTGTTCCATTATGCCAGCAAGTAACAGCACTTGGTTATACATTGAACACTAATTATGCTGATAATTTTGATCCGACCCATAAAAATTCAAGTGAATCTCTTTTTGAAGTGCAATACAACGGAAGTACAACTTACGGTTTTTTTGACGATTTGAACCAGGCATCCTGGACAAGCACTTTTATGGGACCTAGAAACACAACCTTTGTTGGTGGTGCTTATGGATGGAATCAGCCGACACAGGAGTTTATTAATAGTTATGAATCCGGAGATGTAAGAAAAGATTTAACTGTACTTTACCAAGGGTGCCCTGATTTTGCAGGCAATGTTTACTCAAGCAGTTATTCTACTACCGGATATAATGTACGTAAATTTTTGGTTCCAACATCTGTATCTCCGCAATATAACACAAGTGCAGAAGACTTCCCGGTTTTAAGATACGCAGATATATTATTGATGGAGGCTGAAGCCCTTAATGAATTAGGACAAACAAGTCAGGCTAGTGCTCCATTGAATTTGGTCAGGGCAAGAGCGGGGTTACCTAATATAAACGCAGGACTTTCTCAATCCGATTTCAGAACAGCTGTTTTACATGAGCGAAGAATAGAACTAGCTTTTGAAGGTCAGCGTTGGTTTGATTTGATAAGGATAAATAATGGACAGTACGGATTGAATTTTCTGCAATCTATTGGTAAAACAAATGTTACTTCTAAGAATTTACTTATGCCAATACCTCAGGCAGAATTAGACGCAAATCCTAATCTTAAACAAAATCCAGGCTATTAATTTTAATAATTTAAATTTTTTTTATGCAAATCATATTTCTTAGCTGCATTAAACGAAAGATTCTCAGAATTTTACTTGCTTTTTTTATTTTCACTTTGCTTTTTTCAGCATGTAAAAAAACGGAAAATTTTAATGCTACAGTTACTAATGCACCTCTTGTTCTTACTTCAACGGATTCCGTATTAGTTTTGAATGAGGCTAATAAAAATAATACTGCACTTACTTTTAACTGGACCAGAGGGAGCAATTATGGAACGAGTGCTAATATATCCTATAGATTAGAAATTGATAAGAAAGGCAATCATTTTGCAGGTGCTTTAAAAAATAACATAGGAACTGCTATTATTAACTCCATCTATACTGTTGATGCGATTAATACTCTTTTATTGAGTTATTGGTCAGCAAATCCCGGCATTGCTTTTCAGTTGGAGGCACGGATAATAGATTCTGTCGCAGCAAATGGTATAAAACCTGATACTTCAAATGTTATTTCATTAACTATTACGCCTTATAAGCCTGTTTCTAAAACTCTATACATAATTGGAGATGCCACTTCAACTGGCTGGGATGTTAACAGTCCATCAGCTTTAACCCTTGATCCAATTACACCTGGATTATTCACTTATCAGGGCCTTTTAACTTCAGGACAAATGGAGTTTATCACTACACTTGGCTCATTACTGCCTTCATATGTTGAAGGTGCAGACAGTATACATATTGTGTTAAGAAATTCGAACAGCGTTCCAGATAATAGATTTACTATTAATACTGCCAAAGTATATCAAATCTCTGTAAACATTATTAAACTAACAATAAGCATCAGCGAACTTGCACTTCCACTTTATTCGCAACTTTGGATTGTTGGAGCCGCTACACCGAATGGATGGGATATTAATAACCCCAATCAAATGAAAGTAGATGTTTTTAATGCTTTTATCTTTAGATATAATGAAGTTTTAACTGCCGGTGAGTTTAAGATACCTACTGCACTGGGTAACTGGGGTGGTGATTTTTACAGGCCTCTAACCAATCATCCTCCTATCACTGATACCACAGCAGCTCTTGTACAAGGTCTTACTAACCCTCCGGATAATAAATGGCAAATTTCAACTCCCGGCCCTTATAAAATAGCATTGAATATTTCAACAAATTCAATACACATCATTCCATTTACGCCTTTTACTTCTTTATGGCTTGTAGGCGATGCGACAGCTACCGGTTGGAATATTAATAGCCCAACTCCTATGGTGCCAACTCCAGGGGATCCTTATACATTTACTTTTACCGGTCCCCTTACTGCCGGAGAGTTTAAAATTCCTGTAACTACCGGCAATTTTGGTTGCCCGTATTTCAGGCCGGAAATTAATCACCCTAATATTAGCGATACAAATGCACCTTATGTACCTGTTTTAGGTGGATTGGCTGATGCCAATGATTACAAATGGTACATTTCAATACCCGGGAATTATAAAATTACACTTAACCAATTGTACGAAACTATTTCAATACAGAAACAATAATCGACACGAACAGTAATAAAAAAATTATAATGTTTAAGATTAAAATTTATTTCTTTGTCAGTTTTATTTTATGCAGTTGCGGAAAATCTATTTCACAAAATAATATAGCAACAGTTTACTCGGCAGATACTATTGTTTCTATAACTACTGATAAAGCCAGTTATAAGCCAGGTGATAATATTACTTTCTTAATGGATAAATCTTTGCCTTCTGCTACTAAAATAAGATACAGGCAACTTGATAATGTTATAGCTGAAACTAATGTTACTGACATAAGCTGGCAATGGACGACCCCGTCAAAAGATTTCACTGGGTATATGGTTGATGTTTATAATGTTGAAAACGGAGTTGAAAAAATTTATGGCAGCACAGCAGTTGATGTTTCTTCAGACTGGTCAAAATTTCCCCGTTATGGTTTTTTATCAGCATTCGGGCAGTTGAGCAATAAGTACATGGATTCAGTTATCAATAATCTCAACCGTCTTCATATTAATGGACTGCAATTTTACGATTGGGATTACGAACATCATCAACCGCTTGCCGGAACAAGTACCAATCCGGCTTCAAACTGGAAGGATATTGGTAATCGGGATAGTTATAAATCAACTGTTGATTATTATATTTCTTCCTCACATGCTCATAATATGCTGGCAATGTCTTACAACCTTTGTTATGGAGCATTGAATAATGCAGCAGCAGACGGAGTGTCTGATCAATGGTATATGTACACAGATCAGCACCATCAAACCAAATATGTGTTGAACCTTCCGGCACCATTTAAAAGTAAAATTTATCTATTAGATCCCTCCAATACTTCATGGCAACAATACATTGCCCAAAAAACACAGGACATGTATGCTGTGTATAATTTTGATGGTTATCATGTTGACCAGTTAGGAGATTTGGGCATTACTTATGATTTCAATGGGAATGCCATTAATGTTCCAAACGG
>OCZT010006733.1_pt1 | contig 11354 bp, 7 predicted proteins | sample 1539031 | NCBI WGS metagenome assembly OCZT01 (sample SAMEA3539308, study PRJEB22396) | soil metagenome | biome: tundra; feature: field; material: soil | place: USA | collected 2010-05 | depth 0.15 m
CTGCACGCGAGTTCCGCGCTGGTGGCGATCCTCACGCTTCCGGTCGGCATCCTGATGGCGTTCATCGCCATGCGATTCGTGCCGGTGGGAGCCGACATCATGTCGCTGGGCGGCATTGCGATCGCCATCGGCGCGATGATCGACGCGGCGATCGTGATGATCGAGAACATGCACAAGCACCTCGAGCGCGCGATCGTCGCGAAGGAGGGGGCGGGCACGCGTCCCTCGTCGCGCATGGACACGTCGGTGCTCACGACCGAGGAGCGCTGGCGGGTGGTGGTCGAGTCGGCTCAGGAGGTGGGGCCGGCGCTGTTCTTCTCGCTGCTGATCATCACCGTCGCGTTTCTGCCGGTCTTCACTTTGGAGGGACAGGAGGGACGGCTCTTCAAGCCGCTCGCGTTCACGAAGACCTTCTCGATGGCCGCGGCCAGCCTGCTCTCCGTGACACTCGTGCCCGTGACGATGGGGCTGTTCATCCGGGGGCGCCTCTATCGCGAGCGCGCGAATCCCATCAACCGGGCGCTCATTCGCGCGTACCGCCCCATGATCACGTTCGTGCTCCGGCACCGGTGGGGCGCGATCGTCGCCGCCCTGGCAGCCGTCGTCCTCACCTGGATTCCGTGGTCCCGCATCGGGAGCGAGTTCATGCCGCCGGTGGAGGAGGGAACGATCCTCTTCATGCCGACGACGCTTCCCGGCGTGAGCGTGGCGCGCGCACGGGAAATTCTCCAGACGCAGGACCGGATCCTCAAGTCGTTTCCCGAGGTGGATCACGTGTGGGGCAAGGCGGGACGCGCGACCACCGCCACCGATCCCGCGGGGCTCGACATGTTCGAAACGACCATCACGCTGAAACCTGAAAGTGCGTGGCGGCCGGGGATGACGTATGACCGGCTCGTGACGCAGATGGACTCGGCCGTCCGGCTGCCCGGCGTCACGAATGCATGGACCATGCCGATCAAGGCACGGATCGATATGCTCGCCACCGGCATCCGCACGCCGGTGGGTGTGAAGGTGTTCGGTCCGGATCTCGCCACGCTCGAGCGCGTGGGACGGGAGATCGAGCGTGTGGTGCAGCAAGTGCCGGGAACGCGCAGCGCGTTCGCCGAGCGCGCCGTTTCGGGCTACTACCTCGACATCGACATCGACCGGGCCGCCGCCGCGCGCTACGGCCTCAACGTGGGCGACGTGCAGTCCGTGATCGCCACCGCGATCGGCGGGATGGTCGTCACGCAAACCATCGAGGGGCGCGAGCGCTACGGTGTGCGCGTGCGGTACCCGACCGAACTGCGCGATACTCCGGAGAAGCTCGCGTCGGTGCTCGTACCGGTGGCGACGAGCGGCGGATCATCGAGCGCCGTGCCGGGAATCGCGGCGGGCGGCTCCGGCGTGGGCTCGGCGGGAGGCGTGACGCAGGTGCCGCTCGGCCAGCTCGCGACCATCCGGGCGGTGGCCGGCCCGATGGTGGTGCGCACGGAGTCCGCCCAGCCCACGGCGTGGGTCTACGTGGACGTCACGGGGCGCGATATCGGGAGCTACGTGAGGGAAGCGCAGGCTGCGGTCAGGAGGTCGGTCGTCCTGCCCGCGGGCTACAGCATCGCCTGGAGCGGACAATACGAATACATGCTGCGTGCGAAAGACACGATGAAGGTCGTGATCCCCGCCACGCTGGCGATCATCTTCCTGCTCCTCTATTTCAACTTCAAGCGCGTGGGCGAGACGCTGATCGTGATGCTCTCGCTCCCGTTTGCGATCGTCGGCGGGCTCTGGTTCATCTGGGCGCTTGGCTACAACTGGTCGGTGGCGGTTGCCATCGGGTTCATCGCGCTGGCGGGAGTCGCCGCGGAGACGGGCGTCGTGATGCTCATCTATCTGGATCACGCGTGGCAGGCGCGCTCGAGGGAAGGGCACCGGCCGACGCTGCGCGACCTGTACGACGCGGTCATGGAGGGTGCGGTGGATCGCGTGCGGCCGAAGATCATGACGGTCACCGCGATCATGGCTGGCCTGCTCCCGATCATGTGGTCCAACGGCACGGGCGCGAGCGTCATGAAGCGGATCGCCGCGCCGATGATCGGCGGAATGGTCAGCAGCACGGTGCTCACGCTGCTGGTGATCCCGGCGATCTACTCGCTGTGGAAAGGGCGGGGGATTGCCGCCGGTTCGGGACCGGGACGCGGTCCCGGCACACTCGCGGTGCACGATTGAGCTTCCGAAAGAACTACGTCATCGGTGCGATGGTCGCGCGGCGATGCGCCTGCGATCATTCGTCGACCCATCGATGGTGGCCATTCCGCGACATGGAGGCGGCATGCGCAGTCTCACGATTCCAATCATCGGCATGACGTGCGACGGGTGCGTCAACAGTGTCCGCCGCGCACTCTCGATGAGTCCCGGCGTGGCGGACACGCAGGTGAAAGTCGGAGAAGCCAAGGTGAAGTACGATCCAGCCGTCACGAATCCCGACACGCTCCGACACGTGATCACCCAAGCCGGCTATACGCCGGCCGCCGCGTGAACAATCCCAAATGGAGAACAACATGAACTACGGTTCCGGCATGATGGGGGGATACGGCATCTGGCCCATTGTGGGCGTGCTGCTGGTTGTCTTTCTGGTGCTCGCGATCATGAAGATGTCGAAAAGGAAGTGACGTCGATCGAGGTCGACGTGAATCGAATTCGCCGTTTCCGCGCGGTGATGTGCTGCGCCGTTCTCGGCTTCGCGTGCGCGATGTTCGCTCCGCGGCCGGCGGTCGCACAGAAGATGCCCTCCGATACCGGCGCAATGAAAGGAATGGCCATGCCCGGGATGGACATGCCCGGCACCGTGGGTGTCCCGATGGACCGCAATTCATCGGGCACCGCGTGGATTCCCGATGCGGTGTCCGAGCCGATGCGGCGCTTCATGGCGGGGAAATGGGACTTCATGCTGCACGGCACCGCCTTCGCGCAGTACGACGACCAGGGCGGCCCACGCGGCTCCACGCAGCTCGGCCTCCTCAACTGGGCCATGCTGATGGCAACGCATGATCTCGCGGGCGGCCGGCTGCAACTGCGCTCGATGCTGAGCCTCGACCGGCTTGGCGTGGGAGGCTCTGGGAACCCGGAGCTGCTGCAGACGGGAGAGCGCTTCCATGGACTTCCGCTGCACGACCGGCAGCATCCGCACGACCTCTTCATGGAACTCGCGGCGCTCTACGACCGCGCGATCTCGAAAGACGTGGGTCTGGAACTGTATGTTGCGCCGTCGGGCGAACCGGCGCTCGGGCCGCCCGCGAACATGCACCGGCCATCCGCGATGGACAATCCGGTGGTGCCGATCGGGCATCATTGGCAGGACGCGTCGCACGTGAGCTTCGGCGTCGCCACCGCGGGGCTCTTCACGCGCCGCTGGAAGTTCGAAGGTTCGATCTTCAACGGCCGCGATCCGGACGAGAATCGATGGGACTTCGACTTCAATCCGCTCGACTCGTACTCCGGACGCGTCTCGTTCAATCCCGACTCCACCTGGAACCTCTCGGCGTCCTACGGATTCATCAAGAGCCCGGAACCGCTCGACCCAGGCCACTCCATGCACCGCATGGTTCTCGCCGTCCAGAACGGAGGAAGGATGGGACCGGACGGTCAGTGGGCGACCATGCTCCTGTGGGGCGCGAACGGTCACTCCGACCAGAAGGGTCTCTCGAACAGCGCGTTGGCGGAGGCCGAGGTCATCCTCGACCGGAAGAACACCGTGTTCGGTCGCGCCGAGTTCGTCCAGAAGCCCGCCGATGACCTGGCGCTGACCGGTGGGCCCGGCGGGTTTGCGCCGGGCCGTTCGTTCGACGTCGGCGCGGTCTCGCTCGGTTATGTCCGCGAGCTTTTCCAGGGCGGCGGGATGACGCTTGGCGTCGGCGCGACCGGTACGGTCAACATCGTCCCCCAGTCACTGGAGCCCGCGTACGGTTCGCGCATGCCGCTCGGAGCGGTGGTGTTCCTGCGCGTGCGCGCCGTCGACTCGGGCTCGAGGAGCAAAGGGGCAGTGCCGGGCATGACGATGGAGTGACCACGCGCAGCTCGCCCGTGACCGTTGGCCGGGTGTCGCTTCGCCACTCCCCACTCCCCTCTCTTCTTAGATCCAGCCCTTCCTCAGCAGCATGACCTTCACGAGCTGCGTCAGCGTGATGTACGCGAAGAGCGTCGCACCGAGCAGCGGCCAGTAGCTCGCGGGAAGGGCGACGAGTCCGAGCGGCGGCCCGAGCGGTGACGACGGCAGCCAGACGGCCACCGCCATGATCGCGACGGTCGCCGCGACCAGCGGCCAGCTCGCGCGGCTCTGGAAGAACGGAATCTTGCTGGTCCGGATGATGTGGATGATGAGCGTCTGCGTCATGATGGACTCGACGAACCACCCCGTCTGGAAGAGCGCCGCGTGATCGACGGTCTTCGCGCCGAACACGAACCACATCATCGCGTACGTCGTGTAGTCGAAGATCGAACTGATCGGGCCGATCACCAGGATGAACTTCGCGATGGCGCTGATCTCCCAGGGACGCGGCCGCGCGATCTGTTCCGCGTCGACGTTGTCCGTGGGGATCGGCACCTGCGAGAAGTCGTACAGGAGGTTGTTGGTGAGCACCTGCAGCGGCGCCATGGGCACGAACGGCAGGAGCGCGCTCGCGCCGATGACGCTGAACATGTTTCCGAAGTTCGAACTTGCCCCCATGCGGATGTACTTGAGGACGTTGGAGAACACCTTCCGTCCCTCGAGGACGCCCTCCTGCAGCACGAGCAAGCTCTTCTCGAGCAGGATGATGTCCGCGGATTCCTTGGCCACGTCCACCGCGGTGTCCACGGAGATCCCCACGTCCGCGGCGCGGAGTGCCGCCGCGTCATTGATGCCGTCGCCCATGAACCCGACCACGTGGTTGCGCGACTGGAGGCTCTCGATGATGCGTTGCTTGTCCGCGGGCGTGAGCCGGGCGAAGATCGTGGTGCGCTCCACGGCGTCGGCCAGTTCCGGGTCGCTCATCGCTGCGACCTGCTCGCCGAGCAGCACGTGGTCGGCCGGCAGCGCGACGTGCGAGCAGATCGTGCGGGTTACGAGTTCGTTGTCGCCGGTCAGGATCTTCACCGCTACGCCGTGGTCGCGAAGCCCGGCGATCGCGGGTCCGGCCGTGTCCTTGGGCGGATCGAAGAACCCGGCGTAGCCGAGCAGCACCATCTCGGTTTCGTCTTCGCGCCCGTAACTCGCACGCGCCGGGACATCGCGGTACGCCACGCCCAGCACACGGAAACCGTCCTCGCTCAGGGCGTCGAACTGCTCGCGGAGGTCTTCGGCGAATCCGGCGGGCGCCGGGAGCACTTCGCCGTCGGCCTCGAACGTTGCGCACCGTCGCAGGATTTCCTCCGGCGCCCCCTTGGCGTAGAGCCTCCGCGTTCCGTCCGGCCGGTCCACCACGACCGACATGATGCGCCGGGAAAAATCGAACGGCATTTCGTCGACCTTCCTGTACGCGTCGAGATCGAGCTTCGGGTCCTCGTCGCGGTGCTTGAGCGTCGCGACGTCGAGCGCGCTCTTGAGGCCCGTCTGGAAGTGGCTGATCAGCAGTGCAGCGACGAGAACGGCCTGGCTCTCCTGTCCCTCCACGTCGCAGTGCCGTTCGAGCACGACGCTGTCCATCGTGAGCGTCCCGGTCTTGTCGGTGCATAGGACGTCCATCGCGCCGAAGTTCTGGATCGAGTTGAGGCGCTTGACGATCACGCCCCGTCCCGACATCGCCATCGCACCTTTCGAGAGGCACACGGACACGATCATCGGCAGCATTTCGGGGGTCAGGCCGACCGCCACCGCGAGCGCGAAGAAGAACGCCTCGTGCCAGTTGTGCTTCGTGAGTCCGTTGATCAGGAACACCGCCGGAACCATGACGGCGATGAACGCGATCATCAGCCACGTGAACTTGTTGATTCCGCGGTCGAACGCCGTCGGCGGAGCCGTGTCGGTGATCCCGCGGGCCATCGTCCCGAACAGCGTGCGGGCGCCGGTCTCGACGACCACCGCCGTCGCCGAGCCGCTCTGGACGCTCGTCCCGAGGAAGCAGAGGTTCGGGCACTCCAGCGGGGGCCGGTCCGTCACGCCCTGCGCGATCTCCGCCTTCTCGGCCGGGAGCGATTCGCCGGTGAGGGCCGACTGGCTGACGAAGAGATCCTTCGCGGCGAGGAGCCGCACGTCACCCGGGATCATGTCTCCCGCCGCGAGGACGACGATGTCCCCTGGAACGATTTCGCGCAGCGGCACTTCGCGTGGAGCGCCGTCGCGCATCGCGGTCGCCGTGACCCGGATCATCGCGCGGAGCGATTCCGCGGCCGTGTTGGCCCGCGATTCCTGCACGAAGCGCAGCACGACGCCAAGGACGATCATCAAGCTCATCATGATCGCGGCGCGCAGGTCGCCCGTGACGAGCGACACGCCGGCGAGCGTCGCGAGCAGGATCACCAGCGGATTGCGCACCGCATGGAAGAGCCGCATCGGCCAGCGATCGGGACGGTGGGCAGCGATTTCGTTGGGGCCGTGCGCCGCGAGGCGCCGCGACGCCTCGGCACTGGTGAGCCCCGCGGCGGCCGAGTCGCACGAGCGGAGGGCGCTTTCGCCGTTCCCGGCGGCCGCGTCGCGCATCGGGACCTGGTCCCAGCGCGCCGCCGCGTCGGACGGCTTCGGCGATTGAGCGGCGCGCGACTTCGTGAACACTAGTTCCGCACCACCGGGTGCTCGCCTGTCTCCCGCGCGACGGTCGGCGGCGCGCCGGCGAGGTGTCCGCGGGGCGGCAGGCCGAGTTGGCCGCGCGCGCGATCGAGCGCGTCGTCGAGGTTTCCGAACACGTTGTCGTCGCCGACTTCGTCGAGCAGTCCCGAGCGCGTCATGGCGACCAGGGGTTGAGAGTGAACGTCGGAGAGCAACACCAGCGTCCCGTCGCGGCGCGAGCGCTGCACCACGTCGCGCAGCGCGTGCATCCCGGTGGAGTCGATGGCGGGCACGTCGCGCATACGGACAATGAGCACCTTCGGCCGCCCCGCCACCTGGCCCATCGCCTCCTTGAACGCCTCGGCCGCCCCGAAGAAGAACGGGCCGTTGATCTCGAAAATCTCGACCTCGGTCGGGACGTCCCGCAAGTGCGCGGCGTTGCGGTCGGTCGAGTAGCGATCGCCCGGGTCGTCGACGTCGCTGCCCATGACGCTGACGTTGGTCACCTCGACCATCCGCCGCACGAACAGGACCGCCGCGAGCACCATCCCCACTTCGATCGCAACGGTGAGGTTGACGAACACCGTGAGCAGGAAAGTGGCGAGCAGCACGATCACGTCGCTGCGTGGCGCGCGCAGCTCGCTGCGGAAGGTGCGCCACTCGCTCATGTGGTACGACACCACCACGAGAATCGCGGCCAGCGCAGCCATCGGAATCAACGACGCCCACTGGCCGACGAACAGCGTGATCAGCAACAGGGTGAGCGCGTGGACGAGTCCCGCGACCGGCGTGCGGCCGCCGCTCTTCACGTTGGTCGCGGTGCGTGCGATGGCGCCCGTTGCCGGAATGCCTCCGAACAGGGGCGTCGCGATGTTCGCCAGCCCCTGCGCGACCAGCTCCATGTTGGAACGGTGCCGACCTCCGATCATGCCGTCGGCGACGACGGCGGAGAGCAGCGACTCAACGGCGCCGAGCACGGCGATGGTGAAGGCGGGCGCCACCAGGGCCCGAAGGTCGAGCCCGCTGAAGTTCGGAAGTCGCGGGTGCGGTATGGTCGCCGCGATGGCGCCGAACCGGCTTCCGATGGTCTCGACCGGGAGGTGCAAGACCTTCACGAGCACCGTCGCGGCGATGAGCGCCACGAAGGGCCCGGGCACCTTGCGACTGATCGAAAAACGCGGCCACACGATGATGATCGCCAGCGCGAAGAGCGCCACGCCGGTGGCCGGCAGCGTGGCGGAGTGCAGGTTGCCGGCGTACGAGCGCCACTTGTCGACGAACTCCGACGGCACCTCCCCCATCGTCAGTCCGAGGAAGTCCTTGACCTGGGTGGAGAGAATGATGACCGCGATGCCGCTGGTGAAGCCGGTGACGACGGGCTGCGGAACGAACTTGATGATCGCGCCGAGACGCGCGACGCCGAGGATGATGAGGAACGCGCCCGCCATCATGGTGGCGGCAAGCAGGCCGTCCACGCCGAAGTGCTGCACGACACCGGCCACGATGACCACGAACGCGCCGGTGGGTCCGCCGATCTGGACGCGTGAACCCCCGAAGGCGGCGATGATCGCGCCGGCGATGATCGCCGTCCACAGTCCCCGCACCGGGGTGACGCCGCTGGCGATGGCGAACGCGATGGCGAGCGGGAGGGCGACGATGCCGACGATGACGCCGGCGGAAACGTCGGCCAGCGCCTGCTCGCGCGTGTACCCGCGCACGGTCGAGAAGAGTTTCGGGACGAGCACGGGACGACCTGCCTGGCGAGAACGGGGTGGCACGCGGCCGTGTCATGCCTCTCCGGCCGTGCGGGAAACTATTGTGCATTGACTCGCCAGTCAATATAATGCGAGCGAGCCAACCGTGGAGGATGCCCGATGCCTGGCGCCAAAGTGCCGCAAGCGACGCGGCGCAAACAGATCCTCGCCGCCGCGTACCGCGTCGCGGCCGAACGCGGACTGACGGGCACGCTCATTGGCGACGTCGCGGCGCGCGCGGGGGTCAGCCACGGACTCGTGCTCTTCCACTTCAAGTCGAAACGCGGGCTGTTGCTTGCGCTGCTCGACTGGCTGCTCGAGTCGACCACCGTCCTGCAACTCGGCCCGGAAATCCTCGAGCTCGCCAGTCCGTTCGACCGGCTGCACGCGATGCTCCGGCAGGAAATGAACCGGCTCTCGAGCGAACCGCGTCGCATCCGGCTGACCTTCGACTACTGGATCGCCGGGATCCGCGACGCGACCATCCGCTCGAAGATGCGCACGGAATTCGCGCGGTATCGCGCCGCGTTCAAACCGGTCGCCGAGGCCGCGATCGCCGCCAATGTCGGGCGCTTCCGCGGCGTCACGCCGGACGGCCTCGCCGCGGTGAGCGTCAGCTTCATCAAGGGGTGCGCGGTGCAGTCGATGATCGACCTCGAGCACTTCGACATCGCCGGATACCTCGACGCGGCCGAGCGCCTCATTCAGGAGGGGCCGGAACGATGGCATCGCCGGCCGGCGCCCGCGCGCCGACGTACCGCCCACGCCGCCCGGAGAGTGCATGCGCCTGACCATGCGTGAAGCGGCCTCGTTCCTCGGTGTGAGCGAGTCGAAGACGGAGCGATGGGTGGAAGAGCGCGGCCTTCCCGCGCATCGGTGGGACGAACGGTGGTATGTGAATCCCGTCGAGCTTTGGGAATGGGCGGTGGAGCAGGGGCTCCCCGTCTCGCGCGCCCTGCTCGAGGACGCGAGCCGCGAACGCGAGGAAAGTCCCCGGGTCTCCGAGTTGCTTCGCGCCGGCGGCATCTATCACGACGTCCCCGGCGCGACCAAGGAGGACGCGCTGCGGTCGTTCGTCGACCGCCTGCCGCTCCCGCCGGAGCAGGATCGCGAGTTCCTGCTCGACGTGCTCGTCGCCCGCGAAGCCCTGAGTTCCACCGGCATCGGCGACGGCATCGCCATTCCTCACGTGCGGAATCCCATCCTGCTGCACGTGGAACGTCCGTTCGTGGCGCTCGCGCTGCTCCGGCAGCCCGTGACGTTCGGCGCGATCGACGGCGTTCCGGTACACGCGCTGTTCATGGTCATCAGCCCATCGGTCTCCGATCACCTCGGCATCCTGGCCCGGCTCGCTTTCGTCCTGCACGACCAGGAGTTGCGCACGCTGCTTCGCGCGCGCGCCCCGGCCGACCGCATCCTCGAGCGCGTGGAGATCGTGGAGAGCACGCGCACCACCGGGGAATACCCGGCGAGGCCATCGAAGTGAACGGGTGGCTGGTGTTCAGCGGACTCGCCATCATCGCGTGGGGCGGAGTCCTCGCGGTGGCCGGCCGGCGCGCCGCATGGGGCGAGCGCGCGCTCGTCTGGTGCGTATGGCTCGGCGGCTTCGCGAGCGCGGTGCCGGCGCTGCGGGTGCTCGCCACGGGCGACACGGTCGAGTGGCGCGTCGCGGCGCATCTTCCGGGCGGCGACTGGGTGTTCGGGCTCGACGCCCTCTCGTCCGTCTTCCTGCTCGGGATTATCGCCGTCGGCGCCGCCGCCGCGCCGTACGGGGTGGCGTATCTCGCCCGCGAACGCGGGCGACTCGGCGTGTGGTTCAGCCATGCGACGCTGGCCGTGCTGATCATCGCGCTCGTGCTCGTCGTGATGGCGCGCGCGGTGACGCCGTTTCTCGCCGCATGGGAGGTCATGGCGATCACGTCGTACCTGTTGATCGTCACGGAGCATGAGCGGAAGGAAGTGCGAGGGGCCGGGCTGCTCTATCTGGTCGTCACCCATGCCGGCACGCTCGCGCTTTTCGTGATGTTCGCACTCTGGAGCCGCGCGAGCGACGACTGGACGTTCACGGCGCTCGCCGTCGCCGCGCCGCGCCTGTCGCACGGCACGGCCCTGATCTTCGCGCTCGCCACGTTCGGATTCGGACTGAAGGCCGGCGCGGTGCCATTCCACTTCTGGCTGCCGCCGGCGCACGCCGCTTCGCCCTCTCACGTCTCGGCGCTGATGTCGGGCATCGTCATCAAGACGGGGATCTATGGCCTCCTGCGAGTAGTGGTGCTCGCCGGCGGCGCTCCGGCGTGGTGGGGGTGGACGATTCTCGCGATGGGCGCGGCCTCGTGCGTGCTCGGCGTGCTCTGGGCCCTCGCGCAACACGACATCAAGCGGCTGCTCGCATACCACAGCGTGGAGAACATCGGGATCATCCTGCTGGGAATCGCCACGGGCGCCCTGGCCTCGACCTATGGGCACCCCGCGCTCGCGGTGCTTGGGTACGCGGCGGCGGCGATGCACACGGTCAACCACGCGCTCTTCAAGAGCGTGCTGTTCCTCGGTGCCGGCGCGGCGTCGCACGCGACGGGAACTCGGAACATCGAGGAACTCGGCGGGCTGGCCCGGCAGATGCCGCTCCTCGCGCTGACGTTCGTCGTCGGCGCCGCGGCGATCATCGGCGTGCCGCCGCTCAACGGCTTCGTCAGCGAATGGCTCGTCTTTCGGGGGCTGATGGGGGCGGGGATCGCGGGCGGCGCCGTCCGGATCGCGGTGCTCGCGGTGCCGCTGCTCGCGCTGGCGGGCGGCCTCGCCCTCGCCTGTTTCGCGAAGGTCGTCGGCGTCATGTTTCTCGGCACGCCGCGAGGCGATCGCCCGCAGAGCGTGGGCGAGGC
>OCZT010006734.1_pt1 | contig 11354 bp, 7 predicted proteins | sample 1539031 | NCBI WGS metagenome assembly OCZT01 (sample SAMEA3539308, study PRJEB22396) | soil metagenome | biome: tundra; feature: field; material: soil | place: USA | collected 2010-05 | depth 0.15 m
GATCGAGGATCTGCTGCGCTCGCTTGTAACTACGCTCGTGCTGCGCCACGGGCACGCCGTTCAGCCGGAACTCAATCTGGCTGGAGGAGGCGCGGGACTCAACCACGGAACCTGCCTGCAGCGGCACTGGCCAAAGCCTGCAACTACACGCTCACGCTCTGGCAAAAACTCACGCGGTTCCTGGAATATCCCGAACTAGAGTTGAGCAATAACCTCGCGGAGAACTCGATGCGTCCCATAGCTCTCGGCCGGAGGAACTGGATCCACATCGGAAGCTCGCAGGCAGGCCCCAAGGTCGCGGCGATTCTTTCGGTGCTGGAAAGCTGCCGTAGGCTGAAACTCCCAGTGCGCGACTATCTGGCTGCGGTTCTTCCCGGACTCGCTGATCGTACGATCCAGCGTCTACTAGACCTTACTCCAGCGGCCTGGGTCGCCCAGCATTCATAGACTCGAGCGACAGGGTTGTTGCGTGAAGGCGATTTTACGACAGTTATCGGGCACGGGCCAGTTGCAACGCGACGAGAGGCATTCACGAAAGACAATTACGACAATCCAAAAACGCTAAACCTGTTATCACTACCGTCGATGGCCACCCGACTCGGATGATTGGAGGGCAGAATGCAACTCTACAAACGTCTTCGACGAGAATACGAACACGGGATTGGAACCATCAGTGGTGTCGCCCAAAAATACAAAGTGCATCGTCGAACCGTTCGGGCGGCACTGAAGAACGCTGTGCCGCCGAGGCGGAAAGTGACTCCACGAGAACGGCCGAAAATGGCGTTGGCCATTCCGTTCATCGACGCCATCCTGGAACAAGACTTTAAGACACCGTTCAACCAGCGACATACGGCGCATCAGATATGGCATCGCATGCAAATCGAGATGCCAGCATGCGACATTGGGGAATCGACCGTCCGGGCGTACGTCCGGGCCTGTAAGGCTAAGCTGGATGTAGCTGAGCAACAGACATCTTCTCAGGCCGCAGCAGCCTGGATGATGGAAGTACTGCACAGTGACGCGGCCCTGCGGGTCATTGAAAAAGAGCTTCCGAACGGCGCAGCGTCAAACCTCGTAGGGTTCATCAAAGGTGGCCGATTCCGGGAGCGCAAGAAAGCCTTAGCCGTTCTCGGCCGCCTGAGGGGCATACGCACAGCCGTGATTGCTCGGTGTCTCCAGATGTCTCGCAGGACAATCAGCCGATACTTTAGCCGCTTTGCAAACGACGGCCTCAATGCACTCTTGTCGGCAAAGGCGACCAAGCTGAACACTGATCCAGCGCGCGATCAGTTCCTATTTTCGCTACTTCACTCGCCTCCGTCCGCTCACGGGATTAACCGAACCTCCTGGAGGATGGATGATCTTCACCGAATTATGGCTGAGAGTGGTCACCGCACATCGAGGAAACGTATACGCGCCCTCATCAAGACGGCCGGATTCAAGTGGCGGAAGGCAAAGGTTGTACTGACCAGCAACGATCCCGAGTACCACACCAAGGTGGGGGCTATCAAGCAAATCCTATCAGACCTGAAAGAGGATGAGGCCTTTTTTTCCATCGACGAGTATGGCCCATTTGCGATTAAGCGGAAGGGCGGGACCAAGCGGGTTGGCCCCGGCGAGGACTATGTGGTCCCGCAGTATCAAAAGTCGAAGGGCTGGTTGATCCTCACGGCTGCGCTCGAACTATCCAGAAATCAAATAATCCATTTTTACTCCCTGAGGAAAAACACCGAGGAGATGATCAAGATGGCGGATCTATTGCGCGCCGAATTCCGCACCTGCCGTACGATTTATCTGTCGTGGGATGCGGCCTCATGGCACGTATCGAGAAAGCTGTTCTCCCATCTGGATGAGGTTAACCAGCAGGCAGTTCAAGACGGTTTTCCCATCGTGAAGACTGCACCCCTGCCCGCTGGTGCGCAGTTCCTCAACGTAATCGAGTCGGTCTTCAGTGGCATGGCTAAAGGAATCATTCACAACAGCGATTACCCGTCCGCAGAAGCTGCGAAGGATGCAATTGATCGATACTTCAAAGAGAGGAACGACTTTTTTGTCCGGTGCCCGAAGCGCGCCGGACGAAAGATCTGGGGGCATGAGCGGGTACCGAGCGAGTTCTCCGAAGCAAACAACTGCAAAGATCCGCTGTATCGCTGATTCCGGCTCTGCGAAGGTAATTGTTGTAACCAGGTGCGCCCTTTCGCCAACCGAGGATTGCTGGTGGAGTCTTGATGTCTCAACATTGACCCATCGACTGGCATGGCCCCTTGGACCACCGCACCCTGTTGATGCCCGGCTGCGGCTCAACCCATCAACCGTGTCTTAGTCTGACGCTTACCCTCAAGAGCGACCAACGGTTAGACATGAGACAACAGCGGCAGGACTTTTCTCACTGGACTCCGAACTCTGCAAGGCAAGCCAGCGCTACCTCGGCCTAAGAATTTCTTTGCCAGAAAAACGATGGGAGGTATCCCCGTCGGACCGGTCGGACCCTAGCAGCTCGGGGACGGGTCTAGAGCATTTCTCCCTATACGCGCCGAAAATTCCATGGGAAAAAGTTTGGCCAGAGTCCGCCAAGCACCACCCCGTCATTTCCAAAACATCGTCTCAGAATTTTCTTGCCTTATGCCTATAGGGCCTCAGCATCCCGTACCTATGCGGACGGGCCCTTCCAACGATGGAGACGCGAATCGTTCCTACAACTCTAGCGACTGACACCGAAGGCGAAGGGTTGCTAGAGTCAATACTTATGCCGGAGACGGCGTGAGATAATGCGGTTTCTTCCCAATTGACCGTTGAAAACTGCCGATCTTTCACTATTCACTGAGGATAAAATTCAGGGGGTGACCGGCCTGGGTTTGTTGTGACAGACAGATCCCTGAGTGCGTCAGGAAGCGGGCCAAGTATCCTGATGTCATCCTGAGATTCGGAGTGTAAGGCATGGCCCTCAAGAAATCCGAACTTTACTCCTCACTCTGGTCAAGCTGCGACGAACTCCGCGGCGGTATGGACGCCAGCCAATACAAGGACTATGTCCTCGTCCTGCTATTCATCAAGTACGTCAGCGACAAGTACGCCGGGATGCCGTATGCGCCATCACAATCCCCCCCGGCTCCAGCTTCAAGGATATGGTCGCGCTCAAGGGCAAGCCCGACATCGGCGACCAGATCAACAAGAAGATCATCGAGCCGCTGGCCAAAGCCAACAAGCTGTCCGACATACCGGACTTCAATGACGCCACCAAGCTTGGCAGCGACAAGGAGATGGTGGAACGGCTCACCAACCTCATCGCGATCTTTGAAAACAAGGCGCTTGATTTCAGCAAAAACCGCGCCGACGGCGACGACATCCTGGGCGATGCCTACGAATACCTGATGCGGCACTTCGCCACCGAGAGTGGCAAGAGCAAGGGCCAGTTCTACACGCCTGCCGAGGTCAGCCGCATCATCGCGAAAATCATCGGCATCCGTGATGCGGAGGTCAGCAGTTCCACGACCGTCTACGATCCCACCTGTGGCTCGGGTTCGTTGCTGCTGAAAGTCGGCGATGAGGCGGGCATGACCGTCACGCTGTACGGGCAAGAAAAGGATGCAGCCACCAGTGGCCTTGCGCGGATGAACATGATCCTGCACAACAACCCTACGGCGCTTATTGTTCAGGGGAACACGTTGGCCGATCCCAAATTCAAGGAAGGCGACACACTCAAGACCTTTGATTATGTCGTCGCCAATCCACCGTTCAGCGACAAGCGCTGGAGCACCGGCCTCGATCCGCTCCACGACCCCTACGCGCGCTTCAAGCCCTTCGGAACGCCGCCCGGTAAGCAGGGTGACTACGCTTACCTGCTGCACATCGTCCGCTCGCTCAGGAGCACAGGTAAAGGCGCGTGCATCCTGCCGCACGGCGTGCTGTTTCGCGGCAATGCCGAAGCTGACATCCGCCGCGCTCTAGTGCGCAAGGGCTACATCAAGGGCATCATCGGCTTGCCCCCGAATCTTTTTTATGGAACCGGCATTCCCGCCTGCATCGTCGTCGTGGACAAGCAGGATGCCCACGCCCGCAAAGGCATACTTATGATCGACGCCAGCGCAGGCTTCATGAAGGACGGCCCCAAGAATCGCCTGCGAGCGCAAGACATCCACAAGATCGTCGATGTCTTCAATAAACGCCTCGAAGTCGCCAAGTATTCGCGCATGGTCGCCGTCGAGGAGATCGAGAAGAACGAGTTCAACCTCAACCTGCCGCGCTATATCGACAGCCAGCAGGCCGAAGACCTCCAGGACATTGACGGCCACCTGAGAGGCGGCATCCCAGTGCGAGATGTTGACGACCTTCAACGCTACTGGAACGTCTGCCCGCAGCTCCGGCAGGTATTGTTCAAGACTAATCGCCCAGGCTACGTTGATCTCGCCGTGGACAAGGCGGCAATCAAGTCCACGATCTATGGGCACCCCGAGTTCGCCGTCTTCATTACGGGAATGAACGCTCATTTCGCCGCTTGGCGTCAGAAGAGCGAAAAGACACTGCGGCAGTTAAAAGCAGGCTGCCGCCCGAAGGAAGTCATTGCCGCCCTTTCCGAGGATCTACTGGCTCACTACACGGGCAAGCCGCTCATTGACAACTACGATGTCTATCAGCACCTCATGGATTATTGGTCGGAAACCATGCAGGACGACTGTTACCTCATCGCTGCCGATGGCTGGAAGGCTGAGACCTACCGTGTCATCGAGAAAGACAAGAAGGGCAAGGAAAAGGACAAAGGCTGGGCCTGCGATCTTGTACCCAAGGCGCTCATCGTCGCCCGGTACTTCGCGAAGGAACAGGAGGCTATCACCAAGTTGGAGGCCGAACTGGAAAACGTCACCGCCCGTATAACCGAGATGGAGGAGGAACACGGCGGCGAGGAAGGTGCCTTTTCTGCACTCGACAAGGTGAACAAAGCCAATGTCACCGTCCGGCTGAAAGAGATCAAGGCGGACATGGACGCGAAGGAAGAGGCCGCCGTTCTTAATGATTGGCTCAATCTCAGTGACGAGGAGTCCGACCTCAAGAAACAACTAAAAGAGGCTGAGGCCGATCTGGACGCCAAGACTTACAAGAAATACACAATGCTCACGGAGGTGGAGATCAAGGCGCTAGTCGTGGACGACAAATGGCTCGCCGCGCTCGATGCGGCCATCCACGGCGAGATGGACCGCATTAGTCAGGCGCTCACCCAGCGCGTAAAAGAACTGGCCGAACGCTATGAAACACCCATGCCGCAAATGGTTGACCGCGTGGCTGAGCTGGAGGCCAAAGTCAACGGCCACCTGGAGAGGATGGGGTTCTCATGGAAGTGAAGCCCGGCTACAAGCAGACGGAGGTCGGGGTTATCCCTGAGGATTGGGAGGTTGCGACTATTGGGACGGTGGCCGAGACATCCTCTGGAACTACGCCCTCCCGAGCATTGGCCGAACGCTATTATCGAAACGGGTATATCGCATGGGTGAAGACACTAGATTTGAACAACTCGGAATCAATGTCACAGAGGAGCGAGTGACGCAGGCTGCGCTCAGTGAAACCAGTCTCAAGAGCTATCCGAGTGGAACCGTTGTCGTAGCCATGTATGGGGGGTTCAATCAGATCGGTCGCACTGGACTTTTGCGGATTCCAGCTACGGTCAATCAGGCACTAACAGCAATTCGACCATACCCGAGTCGATTGTGCCCTGAGTATCTGCTGCGGGTACTTAATCTGCGAGTTGACTACTGGAAGTCCGTCGCGAGCAGTAGCCGTAAAGACCCCAACATCACAAGCAAGGACATCCGAGACTTTCCCTTTGCACTTCCTAGTTTGGAAGAACAAGAAATCATCGCCGGAGTGTTGAGCGATGGCGATGCTCTCATAGAATCGCTGGAACAGCTGATCGTCAAGAAACGCCACCTCAAACAAGGCGCGATGCAGGCATTGCTCACCGGCAAGAAACGCCTGATGGGGTTTCACGGCGACTGGGGGTCAAGGCGACTGGAACATCTCCTCTCCCGAATCTCAAATGGAGCAGTGTACAGACCGGCCACTGGGCCCGGACTACCTATTACACGGATCGAGACGATTTCTGACGGGACAATTGACTATTCAAGAATTGGAACTGCAGAGGCAAGCGCAGAGTTAGAGAATTACAGGCTCGTCGCTGGCGACATACTTTTCAGTCACATAAACAGTGTGGATCACATCGGCAAAGTCGCCCAGTATTCTGGCGAGCGGGTTCTCTATCACGGAATGAACCTGCTCTTGTTGCGAGCCAACCAAAACGCCGACAGCAGATTTCTATATTTTTGGCTCACCTCTTTCCCGGCAAGGAGAAAAGCTCGCATTCTGGCTAAGCAGGCAGTCAACCAAGCGAGCATCAATACAACGGAGCTGAAAGCCCTGGAGATACACTTGCCGCCCCTCACTGAACAAACCGCCATCGCCGCAATCCTGAGCGACATGGATGCCGAGATCGCTGCGTTAGAGGCTAAGCTAGCCAAGACTCGCCAGCTCAAGCAGGGCATGATGCAGGAACTCCTCACTGGAAAGGTCCGATTGGTATGAAGTCTGCGAAAAGCTACTACCGGGTCATGTTGGGACAGAAGAGCGCTTACGCAGCGGAATGCTTCGCCGGGAACTTCATCGGTACAGACTTCGGCATCGACCAAGACCTGACGAACAAGCTGCCTGAGGAATGGCGGGCCTTTAATAAGGAGTTCATTCCGATCTATTTGGCAACGCACCCCGGAAAAACCAAAATCGGTGCTGGGCTGGCGTGCGGAGCGTTGTGGACGGTCTCAAAGGGAATCAAAAAAGGCGACATTGTGTTGTGCCCCGATGGATCTGGGCTTTATCGCGTGGGCGAAGTCAGCGGAGATTATTCCTACGAGCCGGGTAAGATTCTTTTCCATCGCCGCCCTGTCTCTTGGCTGAACGTAAGCATCGACCGCGCTGCCATGAGCGAAGCGCTGCAGAATTCCACCGGGTCAATCGGCACGGTTAGCAATGTCACGCGGTATGCAGAGGAAATGGAAAAACTCATCGGCGGCGTTTCTGCCCCCAAACTCATATCAACCGACGAAACCGTCGAAGACCCTTCGGCGTTCGCGTTGGAGGAACACCTGGAAGATTTTCTGGTCAAGAACTGGGCACAGACCGAACTGGGCAAGGAATTTGACATCTATGAGGAAGACGGGGAGAAGACTGGCAAGCAGTATCTGACCGACACGGGGCCGATGGACATCCTCGCCATCAGCAAAGATAAGAAGCGGCTCCTCGTGGTGGAACTGAAGAAGGGGCGGGCCAGCGATGCCGTGGTGGGACAGACGCTGCGTTACATGGGCTACGTGCAAGAAGAACTGGCGGAGAACGACCAGTCCGTGCACGGGATCATTATTGCCCTTGAAGACGATCAGAGAATCCGCCGAGCGCTGGCGATGGTGCCGAACGTCCGTTTTTATCGCTACCAGATCAGTTTCAGATTGATTGGGGCATGAGATGAAACTTGGCCAACCGGAACGCGCCACGCAGAACCGCGTCATCGCGCTCTTCCGCGACGACTTGCACTATCGCTACCTTGGCGACTGGACTGACCGCGACGGTAACAGCAACATCGAAGAAGGACTCCTCACGCTCCACCTGACAAAATGTGGCTACACCTCCGCGCAGATCAGCGTGGCTCTCTACAAGCTGCGCACCGAGGCAGACAACCACAGCCGCAGTCTCTACGCGAACAATCAAGCCGTTTACAACCTGCTGCGCTACGGTGTGCCCGTAAAGATTGAGGCGGGTAAGGTCACGGAAACCGTCCACCTCGTTAACTGGGAAGAGCCGGAGAAAAACGACTTTGCCATCGCCGAGGAAGTCACGCTCCACGGGAACCACGAGCGGCGGCCTGACCTTGTGCTTTATGTGAATGGCATCGCCATCGGCGTAGTTGAACTGAAGAACAGCCGCATCAGCATCGGCGATGGTATCCGCCAGAGTCTTTCCAATCAGCAGCCGAAGTTCAACGACTGGTTCTTCTCGACAGTCCAGTTCATCTTCGCGGGCAATGATTCCGAAGGTCTGAAATACGGCACCATCGGCACCCCGGAAAAGTACTTCTTGAGGTGGAAGGAAGACGAGCAGGACGACAGCCGCTTCAAGCTAGATAAGTACCTCCTTAAGATGTGCGTCAAAGAGCGGCTGATCGAGCTAATGCATGATTTCGTGCTCTTCGATGGCGGGATAAAGAAGCTGCCGCGTGTGCATCAGTATTTCGGCATCAAGGCTGCACAGGAGCATGTCCGCCAGCGAAAGGGCGGCATCATCTGGCATACGCAGGGCAGCGGCAAGAGCATTGTAATGGTGCTGCTGGCCAAGTGGATTCTGGAGAACAACCCGAATGCCCGCGTGGCCATCATCACCGACCGCAACGAACTAGACAAACAGATCGAGGGAGTTTTCTCCCAATCGGGCGAGGTCATCAAGCGCACCAGCAGTGGTCGCGATCTGATGAAACTGCTCGGCCAGGCCAAACCACGTCTGCTGTGCTCGCTCGTCCACAAGTTCGGCAGGAAAGACGTAGACAACTTCGATTCTTTCATTAAGGAGTTGAAATCCCAGCCTAGCCAAACAGTGGGCGAGGTCTTTGTATTCGTGGACGAATGCCACCGGACCCAGAGCGGCAAGCTGAACGAAGTGATGAAGGCTATGATGCCCAACGCCGTTTTCATTGGGTTCACTGGCACGCCGCTGCTGAAGGAGGACAAAAAGACCAGCCTCGAAGTGTTTGGCGGCTACATCCATACGTACAAGTTCAGCGAGGGCGTGGAGGATGAAGTGGTGCTCGATCTGGTCTATGAGGCGCGGGACATTGATCAGCGACTTGGCTCCGAGGACAAAATCGATGCGTGGTTCGATGCCAAAACGAAGGGCCTGAACGACTGGCAAAGGGATGAGCTAAAAAAACATTGGGGCACACTGCAGATCGTGCTCAGCTCTAAGTCGCGCATGGATCGGGTGGTGAGCGACATCATCTTCGACTTCAGTGTGAAGCCGCGCCTGTCGAGCGAGCGCGGCAACGCGATCCTGGTGGCGTCGAGCATCTACGAGGCGTGCAAGTATTTTTCCCTTTTCCAGAAGACGCCGTTCAAGGGCAAGTGTGCAGTGGTGACTTCTTACAATCCGCAGGCGCAGGATGTGACCAAGGAGGAAGTAGGCGCGAACAGCGAGACAGACAAGCAGTTCATCTACAACACCTACACCGAGCTTCTCGATAAAGTCGAAACCAAGCCGGGCATGACGAAGACCGAGACCTATGAGGAGTGGGCCAAGGCGCTGTTCATCGAGCAGCCCGCGAACATGAAGTTGCTCGTTGTGGTGGACAAGTTGCTCACGGGTTTCGACGCACCGCCATGCACGTACCTCTATATCGACAAGTCGATGCAAGACCACGGCTTGTTCCAAGCAATCTGCCGCGTCAACCGACTGGACAGCGAGGACAAAGACTTCGGCTACATCGTGGACTATAAGGACCTGTTCAAGAAGGTCGAAAACGCCATTGCGGTTTACACCTCCGAGCTGGATCGTAGTACGGGCGGTGTCGATCCCGAGGTGCTACTGCAGGACCGCGTCAAGAAGGGGAGGGAGCGCCTCGACAATGCTCTGGAAGCCGTCGCCCTGCTTTGCGAGCCGGTTGCGCCACCCAAAGGCGAACAGGAACACATCCGCTATTTCTGCGGCAATACGGAGATTGCGTCGGACCTAGAGGAGCGGGAACCGCAACGCGCCGCGCTCTACAAGGCGACCGCGTCCCTCGTGCGTGCCTACGCCAACATTGCCGACGAGTTGGAACACGCAGGATACAGCAGTAACGACATCACTCGCATCAAGCAGCAGCTCACCCAGTACCTCAATGTCCGCGAGATTATTCGCAAGGCCAGTGGCGAGAATTTGGACCTCAAAGCGTATGAAGCCGACATGCGGCATTTGATCGACACCTACATCGAGGCCGACGAACCGAGGAAGATTTCTCCATTCGACAATATGGGTTTGATGGAGCTGATCGTGAAGACCGGCATCGCCAGTGCCATCGCCACTCAACTCGGGGGATTGAAGGGAAACCACAACGCGATTGCTGAGACCATCGAGAACAACGTTCGCAAGAAGATTATCAAGGAGCACCTCAACGACCCCGCCTATTACGAGAAGATGTCGGCGCTGCTGGACGAGATTATTGCCGCCCGGAAGGCGAAGGCCATCGAATATGAGGAGTACCTGAAACGCATCGCCGAATTGGCGAAGAGGGTGGAGGCGGGGCAGGCGGAAGACACGCCTGAAGCGCTGAACACTCCGGGCAAGCGTGCCCTCTATAACAACCTGAATCGGAACGAAGAGCTGGCGCTCAGGGTTGACGAGGCCGTCAGGAGCAAGCGGCCCGACGGCTGGCGTGGTGTCCAGGCCCGTGAGCAAGTGATTAAAGCGGCGTTGTATGAAGTCCTGCAGGTCGTAGGCGAGGTGGAGCGCATTTTTCTCATCATTAAAGCGCAACGCGAATACTGATGGCCACTCAACTCAAACTTGGCGACATCGCGGTGGACGTGATGCTGAAGGATATAAAGAATGTCCATCTCAGCGTGTATCCGCCTACAGGCAGGGTGCGCATTTCGGCACCGCAGCGGATGAGCCTCGACACCGTCCGCGTTTTCGCGATTTCCAAGCTGGGTTGGATCAAGCAGCAGCAGCAGAAGCTGCGGGGACAGGAGCGCGAGACGCCTCGCGAGTATCTGGATCGCGAGAGCCACCACGTCTGGGGAAAGCGCTACTTGCTTAAAGTAGTTGAGGAACACTCCGCGTCGAGAGTCCAGCTGAAGCACAGCACAATGATCCTGCGGGTTGGCCCTGGAACGAACCACGACACGAAGCAGGCCATTGTCGCCGGGTGGTATCGAGAACAAGTCAAGGCTGCCGTGGTTAACCTGATCGCGAGGTGGGAGCCGATGATCGGCGTGAAGGTGAAGCGCGTCTTTGTGCAAAAAATGAAGACGAAATGGGGAAGCTGCAACCCCGGTACACGTAGCATCCGATTGAACACCGATCTCGCGAAGAAACCACGCGAATGCCTCGAATACATCGTCGTCCACGAGATGGTTCACATGCTGGAACCGACTCACAACGCCCGCTTCGTCGCCCTGATGGATCGCCTCATTCCGCAATGGCGGGTCTGCCGAGAACAACTGAATCAGTTGCCCGTTCGCCATGAGAAGTGGACTTACTGAGCCGCCTTGGCTTCCAAGTGTGAAAGCATTAATTTAGCTGGTTACCACCGTAAGTTGAGCCTGTCATCAATCGTTCCAATTTCTTGC
>OCZT010006735.1_pt1 | contig 11354 bp, 10 predicted proteins | sample 1539031 | NCBI WGS metagenome assembly OCZT01 (sample SAMEA3539308, study PRJEB22396) | soil metagenome | biome: tundra; feature: field; material: soil | place: USA | collected 2010-05 | depth 0.15 m
TGCTGCTCACCAGCTTCGTCGCGCTGACCCTGGTCTTCAACTTTTTCGACCTGATGCTCGACATGGTGCGCAACAAGATCCCGCTTACCGAGATGTTCACGTACCTGTTCTTCCTCACGCCGGAGCTGATTTACCGGACGCTGCCGGTCAGCGTGCTGGTGGCCGCGCTGGTGGCGTTAGGGGTGCTGTCGAAGCAGAACGAGATCACGGCCTTCAAGGCCTGCGGCGTGAGCCTCTACCGGCTGGCGCTGCCCATCTTGATCGGCGGCGTGGTGCTGAGCGGCGGGCTCTTCGCGTTCGACCACTATTATGTCCCCGGCGCCAATCGGAAACAGGAAGCCCTGCGGGCCAAGATCAAGGGGCAGCCCACCCAGACTTACCTGAAGCCGGAACGCAAGTGGATCATGGGCAAAGGCTCGCGCATTTACTATTACCGGTATTTCGATCCCTCGGAATCGATGATGGGCGAAGTGAACGTATTCGAACTGGATCCCAAGAGTTTCCGGATGGTGCGCCAGATCGAGGCGGAACGCGCCCGTTGGAGCCGCTCTCTGAAGGCTTGGGTCTTCGAGAACGGCTGGTTTAGCGATTTCCGCGCCGGCGACCGGAAGTACAACGCGTTTCAGGTCACCACCTTTCAGGAGCTAACCGAACCGCCCGACTATTTCCTCAAGGAACCCTTACAGGACAAGCAGATGAACTTCATCGAGCTCGACCGCTACATCCGCGATCTCCAGCAGAGCGGTTTCGACACCATGAAGCTCCAAGTGGAGTTCTACCGGAAATTCTCCGTTCCGCTGTTCGCGCTGATCATGGCGCTGATCGCCGTACCGTTCGGCTTCATGGTGGGCAGCCGCGGCGCGATGACGGGCATCGGCGTGGCCATCGTCATCGCCATCGCGTACTGGGGCGTGAGCACGGTGTTTGAAAAATCGGGCGGCGCGGGCCAGCTTCCGCCCGCCATGGCCGCGTGGTCCCCCGACGTGATATTCGCCCTGGCAGGCATATACCTGGTCCTGCGCCTGCGAAGCTAATCGCGCCAGAAGGACTCGAGCCTACAACCCTTCGGTTAACAGCACTATGGGTTGTAGCCGCCTCACGTTGCAAACACGAGACTTAGACGCGCGAAAATCGAGTTTCGCCGGAATTTTGGGGGGACTTTGGGGGGATCCCCAGACGCACCTTCAGGCCAAGTTTCCGAGATGCCCGTCTTTCGCCCACAACGCCGCCTCCCCCTGGTTTCTGCGCGCGGAGGTAAGCTGTGAGCGTGCCTTCTTCGTTCTTGAGCAGGCTTTCAGCTAGCTGTATCGCAGCCGTGCTGTGTGCCGGTGCAGCGGGAAGCGACACCAGCCGACCTGTCTCCGATGAAACTCTGCGCCTTGTTGCCGTCCGGGGGGTCTTCCCAAAGACGCAGGTTTCCGTCGATCCCGGCGTGAAGATTGACGACTCCTCGCCAGCGACAGAGCCTTTCGAGTCGCCTATGCGCGACATCGGTAGTCCTCTTCTGTGGCAACTGGTGGATTCTACATTTACCAGTGGAGTCCATCAGCCGCCACGGCTGCCTTGCGCCGCCGCTCCAATCCGCACCTTCAGCCCGGAATCCCGCTCGTCTTCACCCCGGAACGCTTTGTCACGGGCACCCCGGAATCCTTTTCGCCTTCGCCCGGAATCCGCACTTGTCAGTACCCAGACCCTCCCAGCCTAGCCGGACGCATGTGGATCGATATTGTGATTGCGGCGAAAAAGATTGGAAGGATCGTAACGCGCCTTAACGGCCTGTAGTTTCCTGTACCCGGGCTCGAATGCACGCATGGCTCGATTATCGTCCGAAGCCGCATAGTTTGAGTACGTTACCGAGGTGCCGGCTGGATCAATCCTCCCGAACGTTGATCGAACCCACGCGACGCCTGCATCGTCGTGCGACGTCTCCCGCCAACGCGCCGAAATTAGGATGCCAAAGTGTGCCCAGCGAAGTGGAAAGGAGGATGTCCGAATACTCTCAGTCCGATACGCGCCGTGCAGATGCTCGATAAGAACAGTCCCGCGAACAGGCGATGACTTCATCGAGAAAACCAAAGCCTCTAGGTCGCTTGGCTGAAGTTCGGCCGTATATCTCGCCTTCCAATATCCCCGCATAGGCGGCACATACATCGCATCGAAATGCCGCTGCCAGGCTTCGTAGCCTTCATAGAACGGCCTCCACTCACCGTGCCAAGCAACAGTTCGCAGCGAATCAAGTGAGTAGTCAGTATCTGCCAGGCAAAACTCGATGGACAGTTCCACACCTCCCGCTTCACCACAACTTAGCACCGGAGCCACTGTAAGGGCCGGGGGGCAGGCTGTTTCTAGAAATTCAACCAGACCGCGCAGAACCTGGACTATCCGATCTCCACGCACCACTATCGAGCCGCACAGGCACTGTGGCAAAGACCGAAGGGAAAACCAGAACCGCCTAACAACGCCGAAATTCCCGCCACCTTCGCGCAACGCCCAAAGGAGATCCTCGTGCTGCGTTGCGTCCGCTGTAACAACCTCTCCGGTCGCCAAAACGACCTCCGCCTTTTCGAGATGGTCACAGGTTAGGCCATATTTACCAACCAACCATCCAATCCCCCCGCTTAGGGAGAGCCCAGCGATACCTGTGTCACTCACCGTCCCCGTCGGAACAACCAAGGAATGACAGGCGAGTCCAGCATCCAAGTCACTGAGGCGAGCGCCTGGCTCAACTCCCACCCTGTTCGCCACCTTGTCAATCATGATCGATCGGAATGGCGAATGGTCAAGTACAACACCACCGTCACAGCTTCCAAAGCCCGCAATATGATGCCCCCCGCCCCGAATCGCGACCATAACGCCGTGATCCTGGATAGCCCTCAAGACATCCGCTGTCGCGAGGGCATCGTTCGTCTGAACGATAGCGGCAGGCCTAAGATCGTGCAGCCGATTGAATAGCAAGCGGCTTGACTCGTACCTCGCATCTGTTGGAAGAATCAGCTCAAATCTATGTCGCCTAGCCAGCCCCGCTAAGTCAATACCTAGTTGGCTGCTCATACTTCCTGCACCTTCTCGTCCACGAAGAAGCGTATGACGTTATTCACTGCCGCCGCGGTCATCCTGTTCCACGTCTGATTTGTGCTTGCTGCAGCGTGCGGAGTAATTACCACCCGGCTGTCGGCCAACCCAAGAAGGCCATACTCATCCTCCTCCGCTCGCGGTATCGGTTCAGTCCACCACCCATCCTGGGCGAAGGCCGAGACCACGCCGCTTTCGACTGCAGCCTTCACCGCCTGTGCATCGATCAGCCGAGGACTGCTGGGATTCACAAGAATCAGACCGGGGATTACCGATGCTAAGGTTGGCGTATCAATCACATTAATTGTCTCGGGATGCTCTGCAAGTGCCATGACGAGCACTTTAACAGACCCGACTAATGACAGCCAGTCGAGGAAGTGAATCCCAAGATCAGTTTCGACCTGCTCTCGCCGAGTCCGATTAGAATAATAAACCTCGCACTCAAAGCCTTTGCGTAACATCCTCGCAATGCTTTGGCCTACAGCGCCCAGTTCCAGGGCGGTATGGCTCCAACTGCGGAAGAACACTCGGAGGGCGGCAAGGAAAGGGAGGATGAATTCCGGCACGAACTCCCTTTTTAACACGGCGTAAAGCGGCATCGCCACGGGTCGGCGGGGCGGCCCAATGCACTGATTCCACGGCATTACAGAGTTCTGATTAGATGAGAGCGCTGCAGAACCCCGACGATTAGAATGGCGGGCTTGGGGTTCTGCCCCAGACCCCGGAGTTTAACGCTTTCGTGCAGAGATGAGTTCTTAGACCGCCAAATCGGGAGCCAGGGATTTTCTCACTCCTCAGCCCATCTCCGCCTCCGGCACGGCGCTCAGGTCGCTCTCCAGCGTGGCCCTACCCCCGGCCGGCTCGGTGGTAGTGTACCTCGACTCGAGGACAGCGGCGGCTGCCGGCGCCGCACAAGATGAAAACCTGTGGTTGACCCAGCCGGTCGATGTGCACCAGCAGGCACGTATCGTTTTCTTCCACCCTGGTCACGGTGTTGGGCTTTCAGGCGCAACTTTTTTCTGATAAAGGTCTCGATGAGCACTTCGGTTCGGTCCCTTTCGTGTTCCCTGGTCGGAAACTCGAAAGTGAACCGATGCGGGGTGCTCCTGAAACCCCCCTTTAACCCGCAACCCGAAGCATTCAAAGGGCTTCAACTGACATTACACTTTTGGGAGTGGAACCCATTTTCCTATGGATCGGGTTCTGACTACACACAGCTCCCGCCCCAATTGGTGGGGTTTCAGGATGTCGAAGATCCGATCAGCGCTGGGAGCGCGACGGCTACGCTTTGTCGGCGGCGAACACCAGCCGAGCATCGGAAGGCCTAACGATGGTTCGCGAATGCCGTATTCCACCAGGATGGCGGCTATGTGCCGGGTCTCACCGCACGTCTTTCATTCTATGAGGGTTGCGGATTCTCCGCCGACGTTTGCAGCATCCCTTCAAACCGCCCGTCAACATTGGTTCCACGTGCGATTCAGCCACACTCAGCTGACCGCAGAATCCGGATCCCCGTCAAAACCAAATGAAATACCGGGCCTCCATTGAATTACTTACGCTCCTAGGCCAATCTACGCTTGCAAACAAAGAGATCAACTAGTATAATGTCCAAGCGGTCAACTGCCGCGGAAAGGAGTTCCGATCATGGCCCAAGACCCCGCTTCGGCTGAAGCCCTCAAGAAACTGACGAGTCAAAAACTCGCTCTGTTTGTCAAAATGCGCGAAATACACCTAGAGATCACCAAGGTCAATCAGCAACTAGCTGAAAAGGGTGCTGACGCGTCAATTCTGTCTATATGCTGGTGAAACAAGTGGCACCATAACCTGTGGGCGAGCGTACCTCCTGGCCCGCTTGCCCAACTCCTCTCTAGTTACTGTCGCAGATTTCATGCATGTTGCACAGATTAAGCTAAACGCTAGCGTCCTCTCGTTTGCAGGGTTACCTACCAGTATACAATGCTGCAACTACGATCCTCCGGAAGGCTGCGAATAAGCTTGCAGAGATGTGCAAGCCTTTTCCACTATGCTCTCCTCGCTGCTTCGAGCACTAGACCCCCAACGCACATACCACTTCTGTGTGAAAGCAGAGTGCCAGACGTACTCTTTTCGCCGGCCGGAATCGAATTTCAATGTCAAGAGACTCCGGTGCTCGAAGATTTGGAGCGGCCGCCTGGATGGTGGTCCGAGTTCGGATGGGCCCAACGAGCCGATGTTATTTGTTCTGCTGTAGCCCGTTCCTCGTCCGCAATAGCCACGAGGGGGCAGTGCCCGGATCGGCCCTTGAGTGTTGTTGTCGCCGCCGGACCCACTGCAGTGCTTGCATCGCTTCTGGCCGGATACCTTGACGCGGCGATCCATGTGACTCCAGATTCGCTTAATGCGGCTGCACTAAGCGAGGCGCACAATGGCAGAGAAGTAATTATCGTTGCTCTGCGTGATGAACTCAACGACGCCACACTTCTTGAGACCTTAGCTGATCTAGACCGCGCACTCACTTCCCACGAGCCCTGGGACTCGATCACCACGACTTCTCTTATCACTGGCCGGAATTTGTCCGCCCTGTCATGGGTCATTGCCAAAACAGCTGGAGTCTCTCTTGCAGGAACCCAACCTGACTCGCCCCTGAGTCTAGCCCAATATTCTGTAGGTTCCGGGTCGATTCGAATCCGAGAATGTACAGTCAACCCAGATGGGCACCTGAGTGGCCACGTACGTGATCAGGAAAGCGGATTACTAGAGTCGATCCTTAAGCCTACGACGGCGGTTGCGTACTATACTCATGGCTCCGACGCATGTGCCACTGCTGGTTTCGGAGTCGTTTTATGCGGTCTTCATCCCATTCACGACTTTCCGGCTGCATCAACCGCCGGAGTACTGGCCTGTGGTAGAGGCCATGCATGTCCGCGAGGGCCGCACCCCGTTCGGCTGAGCGAGTTGACCTGCTCAGTCCTTATGCTGGGCACGTGTAATAGTCTTCGCTTGGCAGATAGCTTGCTTTCTCCGGTTTTTAGTTTACCTCTTTCTTTCCTTGATGGCCGCGGCCTAGGATATGTTGGCAACATCTCGGGCCGTTCTGGCGGCGAGGTTGGAACTATTGCATTTCTTGCAGCACTCGCGTCAGGCCAAACCTTGTCACAAGCCACGAAGCTAATAAATGCTTTGTCTTTTTGCACAGGTCTAGATAGCAGCACCTACATGGCTCTAGGATACTTTACTATTCCCACTCCAAGATCTTCACTTATCATGTCCGAGCTACAAATTGGGCCTAATGAGCCTACGGACCTTGAGTGCAGCTCGACTTATACAAGTGTCTTAATCAAGGATTCACGGGCGATTGACTTGGCCCAGCAGGGTCGCCTTTCGATCTCTCTGACACCATCCACCGGTAGTGACGAGATCTACATCTTCTGGCGGATCGAAAGCGCCTCACGCACAATGGGGCGTATTCCTCTTGAGCTTCGCATTCATTTGTTCCGATTTCCATCGCCGCTCGGCCACGTCTTAATAGAACTATACGATGGGGCGAACCTAGCAACGGCATGTCGGGAATCGTTATCAATGTTGGACCGCTGGAAGGAGGTTTTTAGGCTGTCGGGATTGTCGGGAAGCCATGCAGAGTTCTGTAGTGCTATTTCCGACATACGGGATAGAACTGCTGAGACGCTGGCGCTGCGTTTACCTCGCCTTGGGTTCGCTGGAAACTGCAAGGCGGAACTTATGCAGGTCTTGGCATCGATAGATGCAACAGCAGAACTAGCGGCTGAAATTGCCCTGTCCAGCCTGGCTCCATTCCTGACGGGTCCGTTTTGGCTAACGAATGTCTTCATGCCGCATTATCGGCTTTCAGGTGTTTCCGAGTGCGCATGCCCGAATTGTGATCTATCGGCACGCAAGAAGGTTGTCGTTCACCCCCTGACTTCCGAACAGAGAGCGACAATCGAATGTCCACGGTGCGGCATCGTCTCTGATCTGCCGCTTAACGGGCCTTGGGAAGAGATTACAATCCGCGCGCCGGCCGTGGTTCCAGTGGGCAGCATACTCGTAGTGCACGTCAGCCTCCGAACGCGCTCTTCTTATATTCAATCTACGTGCCATGTGGCCGTTCGACTGTCTTCTCACGGTCGTACTTATTTGAGTCCAAACCCTGAAGAGGTCACGGGCAAGTTGGATGGTAGCCAGCAGGCACATCGGGTTGTCTTCCACCTTCCCGCGGGGCTTATGCCCCACGGTTACGCGATAAAACTGTTGGCCACTTCGGCCCAAGGAATCGCCTTCGCCTGTCGGCAGCTGTTTCTCGTACCGTCAGAAGGTGAACAGGTCAGGCCAGCGATCCTAGACTATGATGACTACCGCCTTCAAGACGAGACGCCGATTGGTTCTTCTTACGGAAGGCAGTTTAGATACGCTGCAGGCCAAAACGGCAGTTGGCGTGCTCAGGTATCTGCCCGATGAGGTTGCGTGTGTACTCGACAGCACTTGTGTCGGTCGGAATCTGGCCGAATTACTAGGCTTTGGCGGCAACGTCCCTATTGTTGCTACTGCAGAGGAGGCACTGAGGCTGAAGCCAACAGCCCTTTTGATAGGAGTGGCGGCGGCCGGCGGCCGGCTGCCGCTAATTTGGGAAGATGCCATATTTGCTTTCCTTCGTAATGGCTTGTCAGTAATTAGTGGGCTTCATTACTTTCTCGGAGATGATCCACGATTCAGTGTGATTGCGCGTGAGTGCAAGGGTCAGATCATCGACCTAAGGAGACCCCCTCTGGAGCGGAACATCGCATCAGCCAGGGCGCTAGCGCACTCTGGAATACGAGTTCTGACGGTCGGTACCGACGAGTGCATGGGCAAGATGACTGCAGCACTGGAAGTGACGGCTGAAGCAAACCGACGCGGATGGGATGGCAAATTCATAGCAACCGGCCAAACTGGTATTGCAATAGAGGGAGACGGAGTAGTCATCGACGCGGTGATTGCCGATTTTATGGCCGGCGCGGTCGAGACGTTGGTGCTCAACAATCGACACAGGCGCCTTCTCGTTATTGAGGGACAAGGCGCCATTACTAGCCCTAGCTTTTCGGGCGTGACGCTAGGTATATTGCACGGATGTCTGCCACAAGCGCTCATTTTATGTCACGACATGCGTAGATCCTACCATCGGGGCACGGTATTTCGGCTTCCCGATCCTCAGATGGTGATGTCTTTGTACGAGAACCTTGCTCGGGCACTGGCTCCCTGCGTTACTATCGGGGTATGCCTGAATACCTCCGGGCAAAGTCAGGAAATGGCTATGCGCGATCTGCATGCGATCGAAGCTAAGTTGGGAGTCCCGGCCACTGATCCAATTCGCTTCGGAGTGTCTAGATTATTGGACGCAGTTGAGCCGTTCATGCGTACTCTTTAACCTAAAAACGGCGGTTGAGACGCCTGCAGGTGAGCCTTCTCCTTCAGTCGCAAGTAGTTGCAGCAATGGAAGTTGTCACCCATTGGGTGAATTGCGCAGCAGTTGGAAACCCAGACAGGTCTCGGACTTGCCGACTCTGCTGGGAGTCAACCGCCGTTTTTAGGTTTAACGCTCCGCTAAGACATGGTTCGGAAAGTTCACCTTGGGTTATACATCTGGCGTTAAAGGCGCATCGGGGTTGTTCTTGGTCAGTCGATTTAGCAGTCGTAGTCGGAACTCAGCTTGGGCCTTAAGCGATATACTCTGCATCGTAACAGTATCGAAGTTCTTTAGTGCAGAATTTGTTTTTGAAGTCGAATAAGCCTTTGGTCTCAGAGCCGCCCATGTTTAAAGAGTCAACGTCTTTAGTTGCCAGGTCCTCAATTAACTGCATTATGAGGTGTTCGGCTGCGCCACGGTAGGCGGTAAGGCTGATGCTGCCATAGAGCGCCGCACTCCGTGGTGATGTTCTGCCGGCGAGCGTAAAGGCAACTGCTCGGTTATCCACATAGACGATCTTGCTAAAGTAATTGTACCCGTCAATTCTGTCAGCAAATCTGTGCGCAAAGATTGAATAGGCAGAGCTATCGACCGCTAAGGGCTTCGAAACGTCCCCGAACAGATATCTACCTCGTCGCTTGTATTCTTCAGTCCAGGCCTCTATTAGAGTTACCACGTCCTTGATTCGGTCAGCAGTCAAGTCAACGGTCTTGGGGCGATGCTGGCTGAAATGCCTAAGGTGATTACGGATTTTCACGAAGTGAGCTGACTCGCAACGGCTGGTGTCACGAACATTGAGTATCACCTGAGGGTAAATATCTTCAGGAAGGTCTCTAGTGTGCGTGAATGCGTTCGCCGGTACGCTTGTGAACTTGTGTGTTCTGACCAGCGCATCAGATAGGTGTTGGGGCAGCTTACGGAAGACGATTCGTTTATCGCTGTTATTCGCAAGGTCGTGGAGAATGGAGCAGAGTTGCGCTTCACTTCCTCCGAGGATGCCTAACGGGGGGAAGATGAATCGGAACTTGCTTTGCTCGTGTCGTACTACGCCCGTTAACAGCAATCCATTACGGTGATATTTAATAGCGCCATTTCTGGTTTCCTGGCTGATAAACGCCCAATTGTTTTCGTACGAGAACATGTCTGTGTTTTGCGCGAAGAACGATTCATAGAGGCCTTCATCCGCCACGGTAACTTGCGTCCAGCCCTCAGGCAGAGTGGTTTGGATCATCGTACTTCTCCTGTTTTGTGTCCAGCTCTCCGGTGGCCAAAATAGCATACCTGCTAAGACCGTTCAATGGGGATCGGCTCAATGGGTCAAAGACGGAATGCGATAAGGCGGCTGCAGTTTAGTATGCTTGGTGGAAGTGTCTGTTGCCAGAACTCCGTAACGCCGTGGAATCAATGCATTGGGCCGCCCCGCGGCGGTGCTTGGCCTTGCGTCGTCGCAACGCACTGCGGTGGCCGAATTTTGCTGCATCATCGGCATACCGGTACGCGCCTATGCGCAGCCTCCCAAGTCCCTGTCCGCTCGACTTCACCGGCAGCGATGTCATCGTTGCGCCGGTCCTAAGGGCCGTTTGTTTTCGCGTTCGAGTGACCGCCATGCGCTGCGCGCCCTCGTTGGACCCGCCATTCCTAATGCAAGTCGTAGGCATCAGATGGATTATGGCCTGCCAACCCGACGGGCCGTCCGCGGGTGTAATTTACTAGGATCCCTTGTCGGCGAACTCGTAGAAGAGATGTCCCGCCAGAAAACCGGCCGTTGTGCGCGAAAAACGGGAATCTCGGAAAATGACGGCTCATGATCACCTCCGCCAATGCCACAATCATTATGGAACAATGAACATGGGTTTTGATCGCCAGAAGGTCGCCAGGGAAGCGAAAGCCCGAATTAGCAGCAGGCGATCTCGGAGGAACGCCGCCAGAGCGAGCGCCTGGAGAAGAGCTACAGCCAAGGCGGCAAGTGATTCGCCTGGCTGGCGCCCTCCCGCAGACGAAGCTCGCGGATTTCTTCGGGCTTGAGAGGCCGGACCGGCGTGAGGCGTAGCTCGTCGAATTCACACATGGTGCGCTTGTCCATGACCCCGGCGGCATGGAGGCCTTCGGCGGTCTCGTGAATCGAAGCCGTGAGCCGACTACGGTATTGCTTGCTCATCACGCACCACCTCCGGTGGCGCCCTCAAAGAGACTTCACTCCCCGCCGCAAGACCTCGTTCATGCGGGCCTGGTAGCCCTTTCCGGTAGCGGCGTAAGCGTCCAGGACGTCCGGGTCGACGCGCAGCGACACCGGTGCCTTCTTCGGCGCTTTCTGCGGGCCGCGCTGGCCTCGTCGGCGCGCTGCCTCGTAGACATTTGCCGGCAGGACATCCTTCGCAGGCTTCGCCCTGGCGAAGTCCTTCGCGGTTGCTTCGAACGTATCGGGATCGTGTGCGATTCCCCGATTGATCCTTCGGTCCTCCGCATTGGTGGGCGGGATGAGCTTTCTAGCCATATCTCTCTACCTCTCTGCTGTTGGCTTTGCGAAGACTGATGATGCGGATGTTCTCGCCGCGCACTGAAAAAGTGACGCAATGGAGCCGGTCTCCAATCGGGCCGAAGGCGAGAAACCGGAGCTCGCCATAGTTCTTCCGGTTGTCCGGGACCACCAAGGTTTCTTCCCATACGAAGGCCTCGACGGCAGCGAAATCAACCCCGTGCTTGGAGAGGTTGCTCTTGCGCTTGGTTTCGTTCATTCGTACGTCTTTATTTAATTGTATGTACAAAAAATAAAACGTAAATAACGCCCAACGCCGCCCCTCAGCGCACCTCGAAGCTGCCTCGCAGCCGGATCTGCTCCGAAGAA
>OCZT010006737.1_pt1 | contig 11353 bp, 7 predicted proteins | sample 1539031 | NCBI WGS metagenome assembly OCZT01 (sample SAMEA3539308, study PRJEB22396) | soil metagenome | biome: tundra; feature: field; material: soil | place: USA | collected 2010-05 | depth 0.15 m
CTCATAACATAACTTTTCTCGATAATTACACAAGTATATACATTGAGGATGCTTTGCTTCGGGTGCCAGGCGTAGGAGATATCAGTGCAAGAACAGATCAGTTTAGTATTCGTGTCTGGATGAATCCTGAAAAAATGGCATCGCACGGTTTAATTCCCCTGGATGTCATTAATGCTCTTAATGCTCAAAATGTGCAGGTAGCAGCAGGTTCAGCAGGAGCTCCTCCTCAAGATGGTTCACAAACTTTTGAATTGGGAATCCTGGTAAACGGACAATTAAAAAATGTTTCCGATTTCGAAAAAGTTATTGTTAAAACAGTTCCATCTACAGGTGAAATGATTTATCTGAAAGATGTGGCAAGGGTGGAACTGGGGAAATTTACCTATTCCAGCAATTCATTTGTTGATGGTAAAAGGGCTTCAATCTTAATGATATTTCAATCACCGGGAAGCAATGCACTGCAAACAGCAGATAATGTGTATGCAGCATTGGCAAAAATGAAAAAGTCTTTCCCGGCAGATGTTGATTATAAAGTACCTTTTGAGTCTATTACCATCATAAAAGTTTCAATGGTTGAAGTAGTAGGAACTTTGCTGAAGGCGCTGGCTCTGGTTGGTCTCGTGGTTTTACTATTTCTCCAGAACTTACGTTCAACAATTATTCCTATTCTTGCAATACCTGTTTCTATTCTGGGTACTTTCTGCTTTTTCATCCCGTTAGGTTTTACTATAAACACATTAACCATGTTCGGTTTTGTGCTTGCGATTGGTATTGTAGTTGATGATGCAATTATCGTAGTTGAGGCAGTACAGCATTATATTGATAACAATCATATGTCTGCCAAAGAGGCTACATACCGGGCAATGAAGGATATTTCGGCGCCGGTAGTAGCCATAGCTCTCATTCTGGCAGCTGTTTTTGTTCCGGTTGGATTTATACCTGGAATAGTTGGACGTTTGTACCAGCAATTTGCCATTACCATAGCTATTTCTGTAGTTCTTTCAGCTTTCATAGCTTTATCTTTGACTCCGGCGCTATGTTCGCTTCTTTTAAGACCATCGCGCACTGATAAACCCTCAAACTGGATTGGCAGATTTTTCTATTATTTCAATAATTGGTTTGAAAAGATGACTGATAAATATACCAGCGCAGTAAAACGTGGGATAACAGCTTCAAAATATATAGTCATTTTGCTGGTATTTATATGTGCTGCTGCTATCTTTTTGTTTAAGAAAAAGCCATCCGGTTTCATTCCTTCAGAAGATGGTGGCCGTCTTTTTCTTACCTATCAGTTGCCCGAGGCATCTTCCACAACACAATCTGTTGAAGTCATAACCAAACTTATGAATATAGTAGGCGCCACTCCAGGTGTTGATCACTATTCTGCCATATCAGGGCTGAACATAGTTAATTCGGGTGCTACATCCAACTGCGGTACTATTTTTTGCATGCTTGCACCTTGGGAAAAACGCACTAAACCGGAACAGCAGGTCCCCGGCATTATGGATGTGATTAAGAAACGTATTGCGGCAGCCGGTATTAAAAATGCAAATATTGTGGTAATCCCTCCTCCTCCTATTCGTGGTATAGGGCAGGCTGCAGGATTCAGTATGCAGATAGAACAGGGAAATACAAATGATGATGTGTATGCCTTTGAAAATGTTGTGAAGAAATTTGTGGCCGAAGCTCATAAAAATCCGGCAATAGCCACTGCATTCAGTTACTATGGCGCTCATACTCCAAGCTACAATCTTACCCTTGATCGGGAAAAATGTGAAAGGATGGGAGTAAATATCTCTGATGTTTTTACAACAATGCAGGCATATATGGGAAGTCTGTTCGTAAATAATCTGACTCTTTATAATCGAACTTTCCATGTTGCTGTTCAGGCAGACACAACATTTCGGGCATTGATATCAGATATGAATAAATATTATGTGCACAATCAGGCAGGGCAGATGGTACCTCTCAGTGCTCTCATAAGTTATAAGGCAACTGTAGCTCCTCCCCTGATTAAACATTATAATATTTTTCGTTCTGCCGAAATAGATGGTTCGACTCCCCTTGGATTCAGTACAGGTCAGGGAATCGAAGCGCTAAAAGCAACTGCCGAAAAGGTTTTGCCACAGGGATATATATATGAGTTTTCAGGACTGAGCCTGGAAGAGATAAGATCCGGATCGACCACTGTTTATATATTTATTTTTTCAATCTTATTCGTATTTCTGTTTCTGGCAGCTCTATATGAAAGCTGGTCCGTTCCTTTTTCAGTAATGCTTGCTGTGCCGATAAGCGCCTTTGGAGCTATTCTGATGTTAATGTTTATACCTCGCCTGACCAATAATGTATATGCACAGATAGGCCTTATAACTTTGATTGGGCTATCAGCGAAGAATGCAATTCTTATAGTGGAATTTGCTAAAGTACGGGTTGATAACGGAGAAGAACTCATCAAATCCACACTGGAAGCTGTCAGACTGCGATTTCGCCCTATTCTTATGACTTCAATGGCGTTTATCCTGGGTGTCCTGCCTCTTGCATTTGCCACAGGGGCCGGCGCTGTAGCACGAAATACAATAGGTTTTACTGTTCTCGGGGGTATGCTGGCAGCCTCTTCTCTTGCAATATTAATTGTTCCTGTGTTATTCGTAATTATAACCCGCTTTTCATACGGCAAAAAAAAGCTGGCTTACCTGCAGGACCATCATGAAGAATTGATGGAGAAGGCACGGAAAGTAGAAGAGCAGAATATTGATCCGGAGCTTGAGTATGAGCTGACTCATAACAATTGACAGAGATTAATACTACCGTTAGCTTCAGTTTGACTGCGTTCCTGATTATAAGGAATAATTGTGCTTATTTAAAGGTTCGTTGTCTTCAAAAACGAGGTTACTTTCTTTTTTATAATACAATGAATTTAATATAACAAAAAGCTTGGTGACTTCATTGATTATTGCCTGAATAAACACATGCTGATCATTGGTGATTTTATCAATAGGCATTATACACGCTACGAGGATATTTAAATTTTTGGGGTTGGAAATTACATAGCTATAGGGTATAACGGTTTCTTTTTCAATGATCATTTTATTGCTGACATGAGGGTAACTTTGTTTTAATCCCTTCCTGGACCCTAAATGCTCGCAGATAGTTCTCTGATTTTTGCTGTCAATTATTCTGAATAACACCCATTCAGAATTTACTATTCCAATTACACGGTCTCCAAAAAAATTAAAAGCTTTTTTCAATCCATCTTTTGTTTCAGGATATTTGTCAATTGTGTTAAAAATTGATCTGATCTCCTGCATCTGCACATTCAGGATGGCAATGTACTGTTCAGAATCTGTAAGTCTCTCCTCAACTTTCTTCTTCTCGCCGTTAATCTTTGTGATCAGCTCTTTATGCCTGTTAACTTCACGTTTGTATAAATTAAGTATTAAAATACTTATTATAAATAAGATACAAATAAGTGATCCCTCAAAAGTTTCCTCTTCCAGTATAAATTTTGGAGTCAGACTAACAGGACCCTTGATTAAAGTCGGTGTATAAATTATAAAAGCAAACAGAATGATAAAGATTATAAGGTATAAGATCTGCAGAAAAGAGGGCCGGAAGTTTAGTTTTTTCATCAGCTTTATTATCTGTTAAGTAATTTGTAAGTTTAAAAATCCGCTGCGTAGTTACCCAGATGATAAGTGGGAAAGGATAATACAGGGATACGGGCCTTGTTTATCATCTGATGAGCATAAGTACCCAAAAGTAAATTGGAAACGCTCCTCTCCTGTTCGGTCATTATTGAAATAAGGTCCGCATTTACGGATGCTGAATAATTGAGGATTAAATCAGTCAGATTTCCCCCCTGAAGATGCTCAACTTTATACTTTATGTCATGATCCCAAAAATAGGAACACACCTGTTCGGTATATTTATAAAGTTTCTTTTCAATGCTTCTTAAGTGGGAACCCCGTATAGTAATAAGGTGAATTTCAGAACCAAACAGTTTTGCAAGCATTACAGTATATGGAACTTTTTCGCGTGTCTGCAGGGTAATATCTATGGGCAATACTATCTTGTCAATATGTGGTGATATTTTGCATTTTCTGACGGTGATCACAGGATTCTTCGAATGAGATGCGATTTTGTAGGCATTACCTCCAATGAACAATTCTTCAAAGCCTGATTCCCCATGAGTTGAAAGTACGATTATAGAATCTTCAAACTTATCTGCCAGGTCTGTTACTTCACTGAATATTTTACCTTCCTTAATTATATAATTCAATGCGCAATTAATATTTCCTTCATCTTTGCATTTTTGCAGGATTTCTTCAAATTTCCTTTTTGCGACCTGATTCTTCTTTTCAGGAAGCTCATTATTATCTATCTTCTTTCCGATAACGTGAGCCATCTGAATAATTGCTCCGGTTTTTTTAGCCAGCATCATTGCCATATTCAAGCCATCGAGTGAATCATCAGAAAAATCGATAGGAACTATTATAGTTTTCATAATTCTGTTTTAAATGGTTGGAAATAATACCGTTTAGCTTCCCGATGTATTGGAATGTATGTCCAGCGAACTAAATACTTTTACCTGTTCAGGAATGCATGCCGGATTCTGGATATTATGTCGCTTTCGCTGAACTTCAATTCGAGTCCATATTGTTGCATTGACAGGTCCAATTTTTTTCTGTCAGCCCTTGATAAATCTTCTACAAGGTCGATCACACCGTATTTAAAGGTACTATATGTAATACCGAGCCCTTCCAGTTCCTTTATTACAAAAGACCTGGTCCCGTTGCACACCATATTTTTAATAAATATTTTCATGATTGATTAGTTTTAAAGTGAGTTAATCTATCCTTTCCCAAACTTATTCCAACCGGTTACCGGGATTCACAGTTTCGTGTTTCATATTTGACAGATGAATGTTTCAAACCATTCTGTCAGAGCAACACTTTAACATAGATTTAACTATTCAGAACCGAAGCTTCGGTTTTAGAGAATTCATTATAACGTTTCTCAATTATTTCCCAATTAATCAGTTTCCAGAATGCCTCTAAATAATCTTTCTTCCTGTTTTGATAATCGAGGTAATATGCATGTTCCCACAAATCGCAGTTCATTAACGGAAATAATCCTATGCGTAATGGGTTTCCCGCATTGCTCTTAAGGATAATTTCAATTGTTCCCTCAGGATTCAGAACAAGCCATGCCCATCCGGCTCCGAATAATGACAGGGAAGCCTTTATAAAGGAATTTTTAAAAAATGTTACAGAGCCAAAATTTCTCTTTATCAAATCTGCCAAGGGCCCTTTGAGAGCATTCTGGGTCTCTGGTTTCAGGCCTTCAAAATAAAATTTATGATTCCATACCTGGGCTGCATAATTAAAGACAGGACCATCAGCTACCTTTACAATCGTATCGAGATCCAGGTTTTTATATTTTGTCCCTCCAACTTCAGCGTTAAGACTCGTTATATAATTCTTATTATGTTTGGTATGATGAAGTTCGAGTGTTCTTTCAGAAATATACGGTTCAAGTGCATTTAATTCATAAGGCAACTCATATAACTCGTATTTCATTTTGTATAGCTTTAAGGATCTGTGATACACGCAATTGATCGCTGATTAATATTGAAATCACGCCTAGTCAAAGCTACATGTAGGAGAAATGGGAATAATTAAGCCCGCATTAATATTAGATTAAGAATTCATTAAGAATGAATAATCTTTTTAAGAATTCTTTAGCGTGAATAATCTTTGAAATCAAGGAAACCGGGAAACACATCAATCTCTTTCTTTTCGATTTTTATATCTGAGGTTCCTCGCTAAGAACATATCCAAATCCTTTTTTTGTATGGATCAGTTTCTCAGTAAATCCCTTATCGATTTTATTCCTCAGAGAGTTTATATGAACATCGATTACATTCGTTCCTGAATTAAATGAGAAACCCCAGATCTTTTCGGCAATATTCATTCTGTCAAAAACTTTGCCCTTATTGCTTAATAACAATTCCAGGATCTTAAATTCAGTAGGTGTCAGATTAATTTCTTTCCCGTTGCGACTGACCTTTTTTGAAATTGAATCCACTTCGAGATCAAGCACTTTTAAAACCGGATTCACCATAGCTTCCCTGTTTCTTCGAACGAGCGCTTTAATTCGGGCAAAAAGTTCCTGGAAGCTGAATGGCTTTACCAGGTAATCATCGGCTCCGCAATCAAAACCTGTAAGCTTATCATCAATAGAATCAAGTGATGTCAGCATTATTACCGGAGTAAGATTATTGTTGTTTCTGATCTTTTTGCATAAATCAAATCCTGAAATGCCGGGAATCACTACATCGAGTATAATGGCATCATACTTCCTTGAGAACGCCAGCTTTTCGCCTACTGTACTGTCATAGGCAATATCTACAATACAATCATTGCTCTCCAGACCTATTTTAACAAATGATGAGATTTTGGGATCATCTTCGACCAACAATATTTTCATTTTCTTTCAGTTATAATAGTGCAAGGTAAACAAAATCTATTTTAATTTTTGAAATTATTGCTATTTTTGAGGTATTCAAAACATCCTGCTTAAGTTAATCTTTCTGGCATGCCAAATACAAAATTGTTTTCATCGGATAAATCAGGTGTGAGGCATTTTTTTATATGGGTATCAGTTTGTCTGGCACTTCTCTTAAGCTTACTCGATCTTGCCGGCTGGTTATTCAATATTGCCGTCTTAAAAAGCCTGACGCCTCAGCTGGGTGCCATGAATCTGATTACTGCAACTAGTTTTATTCTTACATCTTCAGCACTTTTGATAATTCTGCTTGATTTTCCTTTGCCCAGTATAAAATCTTTGTCAGTATTTCTTGCAGTTGTCATCTGTTGCATAAGCCTGGTCTCTGTTTATGCATGTACTTATTATTTTGAAAAAGGTCGTGAATCATCCTTAACCTCTTTATCTGGTTTTAGTTTTTTCCTATCTCCTGAAAAAAGAATGACTCTTCTTACGTCATGCGATTTTTTTCTCACCGGTGTCATCCTTTTACTCCTATTGCCAAAAAAAGAAAAAGCTTCCGAAATTGCACATTTCCTTATTATTCCCGTATTTTTTATCAGTTACTATACCATAGTAAAATATATTCTTGATGTCAATTCAGTTGTCGGATTGAGTAATATTTCGATTCCTCTTAATACCGACATTGCCTTTTGTTCAGTGTGTGCTGCTATTTTGCTTATGAGACCTCAGACATGGCTTTTAGAGACCTTTACCTCTCAAAAGACAGGTGGAATTTTTGCGCGGAAACTTATTCCGGCTCTTATTATTTTGCCGCTTGTAATCGGATGGCTGCATAAAGAAGGTGACAAGGCCAGTTTATTTCAATCTGAAGAAGATGTCATTCTACTGGCAATTGTATATACTGTCTGCTTCCTCGTGGTAATATGGATGACAGCCAGGTCGGTCAATAAAATAGACATCCAACGACAAGCATCGGAAGAAGCCTTGCGCGAAAGAGAGATACAGTTAACAGAACTTAATGCCACAAAGGATAAGTTCTTCAATATTGTTGCACATGATCTGAAAAATCCATTTACCAGTCTGTTGGGGTCTTCTGAATTATTATATGAAAATATTAATAGCCTGGGAACTGAAAACATAAAAGAACTTGCACTTATTTTGAATGATTCAGCAAAATCAGGCTATGCAATACTTCAGAATTTACTTGACTGGTCAAGATCACAGACAGGGTTGCTGAAAATAAATCCCGAGAATGTCAACCTGAGAGATCTGATAAAAGAAAATATCTCTGCTCAGCAGTTAGCAGCTGCAAATAAAGAGATAAAAATGTATTATAAATCAGAAGAAGATGTTTTTGTATACTCGGATAAAAACATGATCAATACTATTCTGAGGAATCTCCTAAGCAATGCAGTGAAATTTACTTACAAATCTGGTAAAGTGGCGATTAGCACAGCCAAGGCTAATGATGAAGTAATAGTTTCTGTAAAAGATTCAGGGATAGGAATCCCAATGGAAAAGATTGAACAGTTATTCAAAATTGAAGCCAGAAATTCAAATCCCGGAACTGAAAATGAACAGGGAACAGGTCTCGGACTTAAGCTAAGCAAAGAATTTATAGAGAAACTCGGGGGCAGGATCTGGGTTGAATGCATCGAGACAACAGGAAGTGAATTCAGATTTTCGATCCCGCTAGCTAAGGGTTAACTATCTGGTAACAAAGCTATTTACTATAATCAGGATCAAATGACTCAATCCGTTTGATTTCACTCTTTACCAATCATCAACTCCTTCACTTTACTTATATCAACCTCTGTCTGAGGGTTGAATTCAACACTGTTCATATAATTTAAAATTGAAATGTACAGCTGTTTTGATGCAAGCCTGTCATCAGAAATATTCTTCAGATCTATGCTGCAAACCATCAATTTGCCTCCGTTTGTTTTAGCTTCAAAAGCAAGGGCAAGCCGCCGGTTTTCAAACCATGTATCGATGGGTTGAATTAACGGTTTAAACTTTTTTGGGAAACCATCGATTATCATCGCCTGGGAATGAGAAACAGGATCCCACCATTGCCAGTTGCTGTGAAACTCTGTGGGAAAATCGCTGAAAAGAGGATGTTTCGGATCACACAGAATTCCAAGAGTATGCGGAGGTTGATTATTAGTCCAGGCTGTATTCCAGAAGACAGTTGAAAATCCTATTGCAACCTGCGCCCCTTTATCTTTACCGATTTTGCCATAATTCAGTAATAATACTGAGCCGCCGTTTTTAAGAGCGGCTTCAGCATTTTTATCAAATTTATCGGTAACCAAAACATTTTTGTTATTTATCTCTTGTTTTGCAGGGTAAACCCAGAAATCCCATCGGTTCTTATAAGGAGTGCCGGAAATAAGCACTTCCAAAGTAAGCTTCTGAGCTTTGATCAGATCGGAAAGATCCATCTGGTATAGCCCGATTTCAATACAGTTGCCCACTTCTATTCTGTCTTTGGAAAAGATCTCTTTTCGGATTATGTTCCCATTTTCATCAGTTACCTGGCATATAATCTCAGCTTTTTCGATTGGTTTTTCACCAAAATGGGCTATTTCAATATCGGCTCTAAATGTCTCATTATTCACATATACCATTTTTTGCATTTTTGCCAGAGGAACTGTCTGATTGCAGAACATCCTGAATTCTTCAGGAGTGATATAACCCTTCGATTCAAAAAAAGAATTAAGCACACCTACCAGAGCTGTTCCCTGTCCGGGAAAATCATGCAACTGAAGCAAATGAAATCCGGCGAATCCCGGGGTGCGAAGAGCAGCTTCGATATCAGCTTTATAACATAACGCCTGGAGTTTTCCTGACGCCATAAGAAAGTCCTCAGCCTGATCTCCCATATTATTTTCCTCAAGCGATTCCCTGAATATTTCAAAATTTGTCGGTTTCAGTACACCGGTATACTTCTCAATCTCCTTAAAATCAGGGTAAACGCACCATTGTCCTATCTCGTGACTTACCGTAGGTATAGTATATTTTGAAATAATATCATGATAGTTGAACATTGTTTGGGGTGCTTCCCTGTTTATTATACTTTTCAAACCTTCTCCCCAACGTTGGATGCGTGGTTCAGCAGTAAGGTTATAATCATTTTCAGGAATTTCCGGCCATCCGGCTCCTGAAGTGTAGACCCTTCTGTTATCTTCAGCTTTCCAATAGGTCAGAAGCTTCCCAAGGTATTCATTCTGATTTGCACCGGCAGGTTCATTCCCATAAGTCAGCATGCAGAATGAAGGGTGGTTCCCGTATGCCCTTATGATCTTATCGCCCTCTTTATATATAAATTCATCTACGGCTCTGCCGTCGCCTATAGTTGTTCCGGAATTGGCCCAGGACGAACACTCGATCTGAAAATACATACCAAGCTGGTCACCGGCGCTGAATGCAGCTTCCGGAGGACACCAGGAATGAAATCTTACCGTATTTAATCCATAGTCTTTAAAGGTTTGAAGCACCCTTAGCCACGATTTTATATCAGTTGGCGGATAACCTGTAAGAGGGAAAATACAGCACTCAAGTGATCCTCTTAAGAAGATTTGCCGGTCATTTATCTCAAAACGTGTTCCCCTGGTTTTAATGTTACGCATTCCGAAATCCAGCGACTGAGAATCCAGTACCTCTCCCTTAAGGCCTGTAAGGCTGACAGAAAGTTTGTACAATGCAGGGCTGAATTCACTCCACGCCTGAACTTCGCTTCCCATCGGAAAATCTATAATAAGCTGAATGTCATTTGAATCGGTTTTTGCAACAACAACTGTCTTTTTCAGTTTCTGTGAAACACCGGAATTAAAACTCCTGGTCTGCAGGTCAATTTTCCCATTGAAGGAAGTTCCGGATTTGTTGCTCAACGCCACTATTATCTTTGCCTTTCCCCCATTAAGATCGGGATATACTTTCACATTCCTTATAAAAACTTTTGAGGTGGCTATCAGGCTAATATCGCCGACAATTCCATTCCAGTTCGTCTGGGTGTGATCTGTTATACTATGAGAATTAATGCCTACAGGTATTACAACCCGATTATCAATTCTTATACTGATCAGGTTTTTGCCCGGGATCAGGAGATCTGTTATATCGAACTGATGAGCAACAGCAAGGCTGTTTTCAACGCCTGCTTTTTTCCCGTTGACATATACAGTCGACTCCCAATGAGGTCTTTCGAGAAATAAAATAATATTCTTCTTATTCCAGGCCGAGGGGATTTCAACTTCTTTCTGATACCAGGCAACGCCTTTATAATATTTAACAGGTTTCAGCCAGAAAGGAATTTTGATATTCCCGGGCTGACGATACTTTTCATATTTTTTATCGGTGAAATAAGACTTATCGACTATTTCTCCGGTCCAGTCAGTATTAATCGTAACCTCATTCCCTTTTCCGTTCTCTGCCATCGATCCGGGAAGCCTCACTGTTTCAACTGCCAGATCGTTATACCACATGTTTTCAATTCCTTTGTCAAGAGAATCAATTCTGAATCTCCATTCACCTGCCAGTGAAAGCTTTTCCCTGATTTCATCAGGTCTTACACTGCAGCCGGCAAGCAAAAGTACCAGCAGGCTGTATTTAAAAACCCAGATCATTTAATTGTTCGTCGTATTAGTTACCCAACAAAAGATCTATACTGTACTCTGGAACAAACTCTAGACTCCTGATATATGTCTTTTCTCTCTCATCCTCGCTCAATGGCCTGTCGAAGTAAATTTTGAAATCTTGTTTGAATGGAAATATCTCAATTTTCAATTGCTGTCCCTCAATCTGGTTCCCAAACTGTTTGAGAGCTATCTGCCAGGGAGTAAAA
>OCZT010006738.1_pt1 | contig 11353 bp, 8 predicted proteins | sample 1539031 | NCBI WGS metagenome assembly OCZT01 (sample SAMEA3539308, study PRJEB22396) | soil metagenome | biome: tundra; feature: field; material: soil | place: USA | collected 2010-05 | depth 0.15 m
AGTGGTTTTTGGCATTCTTAGCGACTTAAATAATCTCAAAAAAATTCAGGAACAAGCTCCTGCAACTGATAAAGTAAAGGATTTGCAATTTGATACCGACAGTTGTAGCTTTGTGGTGGAAGGTTTTGGAAAGGTTGGTTTTCGCGTTATTGAGCGGGAGCCGTTCAAAACGATTAAGTTCGAATCTGAAAATGCGCCTGTAAAAGTCAATGTATGGATTCAATTGAAGCCAGTTGACGAGAATCAAACAGCTCTGAGATTGACCATAAAAGCCGATTTGCCAACAATGATAAAAATGATGGTAGATAAGAAACTTAAAGAAGGTGTAAATGTGGTAGCTGATTTGCTTGCAAAGAGCTTGAATAAATAATTGATAATTATGGCTACTAAACTCTGGGAAAAAAGCATACAGGTAAATGCTAAAATAGAGGCATTTACTGTTGGTCGCGACCGGGAAATGGATGTGTTTCTGGCAAAGTACGATGTGCTTGGTTCAATGGCGCATATTCGCATGTTAGAGTCCGTTGGATTGCTGGAAGCTGCTGAATTAGAGGCTTTGCTGACCGAACTGAAAAGCATATATAAAATTGCTGATAGCGGACAATTCTGTATAGAAGAGGGTGTGGAAGATGTTCACTCACAGGTGGAAATGTTGCTCACCCGTAAACTTGGTGATATGGGTAAAAAAATCCACAGCGGGCGATCGCGAAATGATCAAGTACTCGTTGACTTGAAACTTTTTGCTCGTGCAGAAATTGAAAAAACAGTGACAGCTGTTACCGATTTATTTGATGTGCTTATTTCTCAAAGCAATCGCTACAAAGAAGTGTTGCTTCCGGGATATACTCACTTGCAAGTGGCTATGCCATCGTCGTTTGGACTGTGGTTTGGTGCTTATGCCGAGAGTCTTGCTGACGATTTACAATTGTTGCTTTCGGCGTGGAAAATCACCAATCGTAACCCGCTCGGTTCTGCTGCCGGATATGGTTCATCGTTTCCGCTCAATCGTCAAATGACAACCGACTTGTTAGGTTTTGACTCTATGAATTACAATGTGGTGTATGCGCAAATGGGTCGTGGTAAAATGGAACGGACAGTGGCAAATGCGTTGGCCGCTATTGCAGCAACAGTTGCTAAACTGGCTTTTGATGCTTGCATGTTTACCTCACAGAATTTTGGATTTATCCGACTTCCTGACGAATTTACAACGGGTTCGAGCATAATGCCGCATAAGAAAAACCCCGACGTGTTTGAACTTACGCGTGCTAAATGCAACAAATTACAGTCTTTACCTCAGCAGATAATGATGATAACGAATAATTTGCCATCGGGTTATTTCCGCGATTTGCAAATTATCAAAGAGGTCTTTGTGCCTGCTTTTGCAGAACTTACCGACTGTCTGGAGATGACGGCTATGATGATGGCGCAAGTAGAAGTGAATACTGAGATTCTTAATGATTCGCGTTACGATTATTTGTTTAGTGTTGAAGAGGTTAATCGTCTGACGTTGACCGGAACTCCTTTTCGGGATGCCTATAAACAAGTGGGTTTAGAAATCGAAGCAGGCAACTTTAAACCAAATAAAATTGTAAATCATACACATCAGGGAAGTATAGGAAACTTGTTTAACGACGAAATCCGTGCCTATAAAGATGAAGTGCTGCAACAATTTACATTTGAAAAAGTAAGACTTGCGGAAATGAAATTAATAGAATAGAGTAGCATAAATTTTATTATAAAAAGCTGACAAATTATTTGTCAGCTTTTTTTTTGCCTTAATTTCTGGTAAGTACCATTTTATTTATTTGTGTTGGCTGATGGCAAAGTGTATGAAATTGTTTTTTATGAGTATTTTATTCAAATAATAAATATTTATTAGAAAAATTGCATTGTATTAACAGTAATTTGTTATATTTGCAACGTTTTTTAAGTAAACAAATTCTTTGTATCTGCCCCATAGTAATAATTAAGATTAATTTTAGGTATTTAAGTAAGAATATACAGAGCAGGTCAACCATTAATTCCATGATATAGTAACATTATAAAATTTGAAATATGAAGAAATGCCTACTTATTTTGCTCCTTGTTTTCTCGCTAGTCAATGTTATTTGTGCTCAAAAAGCACCAATGAAGTATGGTAAAGTTGACCAAGCCGATTTGGACATGAAAGTTTATCCTGCGGATTCCAGTGCCGCAGCAGTCGTTTTATGTAATTACGGATACTTCAACTCACGCGACTTTCAGTTTGTGCATCAAAAACGCATCAAAATTCTGAAAGAAGAGGGTAAATCGCAAGGTGATTTTTATGTTCCAGCTAGTGAAAAAGCGGTAGTGAAGGGACAAATTATAAATATGGAAAATGGAATTCCAGTTGTTACTAAGCTAGGTAAAGAATCTATTTTTATTGAACGAGTTTCAAAAAATCAATATCGTGCTAGAGTTGCTTTCCCGAATGTGAAAGTAGGTTCTGTCATCGATGTGGAGTTTTATTATAATGGGTTGCCCAGTTTGTGGAAGTTTCAGGAAACTGTTCCTGTGCGTTGGAGTGAGTTGATTATTGAAGACAATCAGTACTTGTCATTTCGCAAGAATGCTGTTGGATTTACTCCTTTTTTTGTTTCTACTGATAGTCGATGGGTTACCAAAGATGTTCCGGCTTTCAAGTCTGAACCGTTTATCAATAATTATGAAAATTATATGTCAAGATTTGATATTGAAATATCTTCTATACATATACCTGGTGAACTGTATAAAGACTATGCCACTACCTGGGAAGCTGTTGCCGAAGCGCTAAATAAAGAATCAAATTTTGGGCAAGAACTATACACCCTCCAATTATATTTGAACGGACTTGCCCATCAAATTAAAGAGGCTACAAGCATTCCTGAGGAGCGTTTGTTCAGAGCCTATAACGAAATAAAGAAAATAAAATGGAATAAAACCGAATCAATTTGGATTTCGCAAAGTGGTCTGAATCATTCATTCAATAAAAAAATTGGCAATGCTTCGGAAGTCAATCTTAATCTAGTGTTGTTGCTTCGTAAGTTGGATATTAGTGCTAATCCATTGGTTTTGAGTACGCGATCAAATGGTGTTTTACCACAATTCTCTGTAAGTTTTGATAAATTGAATTATGTAGCCGCACATGCCGTAATAGGAGATAAGACATATCTTTTAGATGCTACTGAAGAGAATTTGCCCGTAGGATTATTGCCCGAACGTGCTTTGAATGGGAGAGGAATGGTGGTGATGAAAGAAGGTTTTAATTGGGTAGATTTAAATCCTGTAAAAAAAGAAAAAACGGCATCCTTCTTTAAGTTAAAACTCTCAGCAGATGGTACAATGAAGGGTGATTGGACAAAAATGTGTAGCGATTATGCAGCTTTAGATCTTAGAAACCACTATAAAACATTCAACAGTCAGGATGATTATTTAAAATCAATTGAAAGCAAATATATAGGACTTTCTGTTGATAAATATGCTGTCTCCGATTTAGATAGTTTGCAAAACCCGGTAAAAGAGGATTTTACAGTAGTATGGAAAAATAGAGCTACAAAAACGAACAATCAATTATTTGTGAACCCTATATTAATGGATAAATGGACTGAAAACCCATTTAAACTGGAACAGCGGATCTATCCAGTTGATTTTACTACTGCGATTGAAAAATCCCTAATCGTTTATTTAGAACTGCCCGAAGGATATGTAGTAGAGCAATTGCCTAAGAATATAAAGATGGCTTTGCCCGAAAATTCAGCAAGTTTTCAAATGCAAACGGCATTATTGGAGAATGGCGTTCAAATGATTTTTAAATTTAATATAAATAAACCGATATTTTATGTAACCGAATATCCCGATTTAAAGGTTTATTTTGATGAGTTGGTAAAAAAACAATCAGAGATGTTGATTCTCAAAAAAATATAAGCAAATGTTTAAAAGAATTTTTTGTAGTCTGATTTTACCATCACTTTGCATAGTTGTTTCTGCTAAGGAGTTAATGTATCCGGTGAGTGAAATCCCCGCTGCATTGCTGCAAAATGCGCACACAGTTATGCGTGTATATAAACAGGAGGTAGAGATTAAATCCGAGAAATCGGCTGTTGTGTCAGTAACCGAAGTGCGTACTATCCTGAATAAGAATGGGGAGGATAATGCCTATTTTCAAGAATCATCAACTCCAATTTGTAAGCTATCGAATATAAAAGGAAAAGTATACAATGAATTTGGAAAGCAAATAAAATCCTTGGGAGGTGATGACGTTATCGATCACAGCGCAATAAGCGGATTTTCTTTATACGAAGATAACAGAGTGAAGTACATTGACCCTAAGACTCTGACTTATCCATTTACTGTCGAATATACATATGACATTGATCTTAAACAGACACTCTTTTTACCCGTTTGGAGTCATGGTAGTGAAAACACATCATACGAAAATTCTGTATTTATTGTGAAAACTCCTGTTGGTTATTCTTTTCGTTACAAAGAATATAATTTACCAAAAGGTGTTGTCAAGTCAATACTAGATAATATGGTTGTTTACACATGGACAATTAGTAATCTACCAGCACGGATATCTGAACCTATGACAACTAAATCTTTACCGACTTATCCTTTGGTCCGTTTAGCTCCCAATAAATTTGGAATAGGGGAAACCAAAGGCTCTTCTGAAACATGGAAAGATCTAGGTTTTTGGGTAGTTGGTCTAATTGACAAGAGGGACTTGCTCTCAGATGCCACTAAGGCTAAGATAAAGGAACTAGCCGTTTCTTGCAAAACTGATTTTGAGAAAATAAAAGTCATATATGAATACACACAACGTAAGACTCGATATGTGAGTATTCAAGTGGGAATAGGTGGTTGGCAGCCTTTTGATGCAGAAACTGTCGATAAGACCTCTTACGGTGATTGTAAAGCACTTTCAAATTATATGAAAGCTTTGTTATCTACAGTTGGACTAAAATCATATTACACTTGTGTTGATGCAGGTTCTTCAATAAGCAATATCGACCGAGAATTTCCAGCCTATCATTTCAATCATGTAATGCTGTGTGTCCCTCTCGAAAAAGATACGGTTTGGTTGGAGTGTACAAGCCAACGAAAACCTTGTGGGTTTAATGGTGACTTTACTGATGACAGAGATGTGTTGATCGTTGATGGAGAAAATAGTAAATTGGTACATACCCGAATATATCCGGCAACCGAAAATTGTATTAATAGATATACAAAGGTAAATCTGGCTGATATTGAGTCGGGTGATGCAACTGCAACTGCAAAGTATATAGGATTGTGCTATGATGACATGATGCCAACTTATTATGCAGATGATGCAGACAAACTGAAAAAAATTACACAAAGCATAGAACTTCCATCCTTCTCACTTACAAAGTTTGCGCTTGTCGAAAATCGATGTAAAACTCCTTCGTTGGATGAGCATTTGAATCTGACTTTCACTAATTATATCAAGAAAATGGGTGATATTGCTTTGTTGCCGTTGAACTTTATGAACAGGCTGAGTTCTATTCCAGATAAAGTTAGGAGCCGTAAGACTGATATGTGTATCCGTCGATCCTATATGGAAAATGACACTGTCACTTATCAATTGCCTAAGGGGTATAAGGTCACAGACTTGCCTCAAAAGACGGAATTTGGAAGTAAATTTGGCAAATATGTTTCGCTGTCGACTCAGAGTGGAAGTGAAATTACGTACATTCGTCATTTTGAATTGACAAAAGGAACTTTCCCTGCGCAGGATTATGCAGATTTTAGAGATTTTCTGGAACAAATTTCAACGGCTGATGAAGTAGTCGCAAGTTTGAAGAAGATATAAACTTTTAAAATAAATCGCCCCATTTTAGTGCAATTAACACACTAAATGGGGCGAGCTATATCGCAAAAGGTGAGAGGTATAATTTCTCTCCAAAAACTTACAAGTTGCATTCTCCCTATTTTGATTTAGGTTTTGAGGACAAACGCCTTATGGGTTTCACTATCACCATACTTGAATATACCGCTCTCTCCTTTTGCTTATAAAATGCAAAATTTGGCTTGAGTGTTTTTTTTGTGTAATACTTGAAAGATATTGCTTTTCATTTGTACGGCTAAATTAGAAAATACGTCCAGTCTGTCCAAATTTGGGGCGAAAATACTTTGGACATCTTAAAAAATAATCATTTGAAAATCAATGGTATATATTCGTTAAGACGATTATTTTTGGACATCGGAGTTGTCCTTAAAAAAATTCACTTAAATTGACGAGAATCTCTACAATGAATAAATATAATTAGGCAGTATTAGATTTATTTTGAAACAATGTCTTTCAGAAACGCATCTAAATCTTTTCCACTTTTTAAATCTAATTTTTGAGCAATACGTTGTTTCATTTTATATAAACCTTCGGTAGTCGTTTCCAATAAAAAAACTCTATCAGCAGTTGGAATATTTAGAAGATGCAAGCAACACCAGCTAATTTCTTTACTTGTTAAGATAGGATGATTTGCATGAATTTTGTCCACAATGTTGTTGAATGCATGATTCATTTCATAAGTAAATATTTTCCAGTCATTTATGTGTAGGCTGTTGTTGTATACTTCTTTGTCTAGCTTTATTCTATCATTTGGCAATGCATTTTTGCGTATGACAGCATGAATTGCTTTGGAATCCTCAATTTTTTTACTTATGCTTTGACTAACAAATATTTGTTTGCTGTTGAGTTCTGTTTTGTAACCCTCAAGCTCTTGCTTCCTGATTTTGTTACGTTTGTAAAAGTAATATGAAATTATACCTCCAAGCAAAGTCACCACTACTAATAGTAAAATAGTTATTATTAAACTATGTTTCGCGCTACTAGTCTCAGCAGAATTTGTATGCAAATCTTCAATAACAGATGCCTTTGTTTGGGATTCAATAGTTCGTACCGAGTCTGTATAATCTTGGTACTTGCTCATATATTTACCCATGAGCTTTATATTTCCTTTCAAATAGGTGGTATTTACCAGTATTCGGTAGCAACCGCGTCTGGTGAAAAAGCTGGCAGGATATTTTAAGGACTCTTTTGTATACACCTCTGCAGAATCGTTTTGGTTTTTATCTATGTATGCATCTGCCAATGAGTAATTCCGAACGGCATAATCTGTTCCTTTTGCAGGATATTGCAAACTCTTTCTCAAAAAGTGTATTGCAGAATCGGGTTGGTTCGAAATCATGTAAATGTTTCCTATTTCTTGATATGCAACGCCGAGCAATATTGAATCATTGGTTTGAGAAATGACTTTGTGGCAATACTTAAGTGCTGTTTTAAATTCCTTAGTCCATCTGTATGTTACTCCAATGTCTAACATTGAATAATAGACTGCGCTTCTTTTATGTGCTTTTAAAAAATATCTAGCGGCTAGTTGGTATTTTTCTCTAGCTTCCTTGTGCTGTTGCTGTAATGAACAAATTTTACCCATGTCTGAATAAACTTCACCAAGAATGTTGTAATCAGTTTCATTTTTTAGATTATCTAGTGCTTTTAAATATTCCGAGGTAGCCTGTTCATATTTGTTTTTATCCAGATATCTTCGCCCTTTGTACAGATAGCACCTTCCAAGCCGAATTTTATCATCTTGCCTAGTGTAGTAATCTATTGAGAAGTCTAGTAGTGAATCGGGTTGCATTGGCATATAATTCTTATCCAGAGCCTGAAAGAAGAGTATTCCATATAAGGCTCGGTTTGCATAAGAATTGTATTTTTCGGGTGGTAATTTCTGCAGGATGTGTAATGCAGAATCGGGGTGGTCTTCCATTATTTGCTCTACTGTTTTTAGCTCTCTAGGAGTGTCAGAACAACTCGTATGGCTAACAGTAAATAGGGCTGCAATTATAATATATAGTGCAATAAGTCTCATAATAAGCAATTTGAAGCCACAGTGCCAAACAATCTGATACTGTCTCTTTTTGCAAATTTACAAAATATAATTTACAATAGCTATGTAGACAAATTAGATTTTATTTGATGCTCTCTTTTTGAGGAATGAATTGAGTTCTTTTGTACTACATAAATTCAATTTTTGTGCAATTCGCTGCTTTAGTTTGTACAATCCTCCTGTGGTGGTTTTCAATAAAAGGATTCTATCTGCATTTGATATATCCAGAAGGTGTAGGCAACACCAACTAATTTCTTTACGACTTAAAGTTGGATATTCTGTTTGCAATTTGTCTATAATATTATTGAATGCTTGATTCATCTCACTTGAAAATTCATCCCAATTGTCCAGATGTAACACATTATTATATAATTCTTTGTCAAGCTTAATTCTGTCACTTGGTAATGTATTTCTACGGTTGTTAGCCTGAATTGACTTCAATTCTTCAATTTTATTACTTATGCTCTGATTAAGGAATACTTGTTTGTTATTTAATTCCTGTTTGTAGTCTTTAATTTCTTGTTTCCGAAGTTTATTGCGATAGTAGAAGTATATTCCTATACTCATACTGAATAAAATGGTGATGACGAGTGCTAAAATGAATGTTGTCAGATTTTGTTTTGCAGTCGTGGCCTCTACTTTGCTATTGTGTTGCTGCTCAATTACAGAAGCTTTTGTTTGAGATTCTATAATGCGAATCGAATCAACATATAACTGATATTTAGCCATATATTGATTCATGAGCTTTATGTCTCCTGTATTATAAGCTGCGTTTACAATTATGCGACAGCCTTCCCTGCGTGTGAATAAGTTTCCACCTGCACATTTAAATGATTTCATTGCATAGATGGTGGCTGAATCGTACCGATCAATGTTGAAGAACGCATCGGCCAAAGTACAATATCTAATTGAAAGATTATTTCCTCTTGAGGGGTAGGACAATGATTTCCTGTAGTAGTATAATGTTGAGTCAAATTGTTTGCTGTTGCGGTATGAAACTCCAATTTCGTTTAAAGCTATACCAATTGTGAATGAGTCTTTGCTTAAAGAATATACTTTCTTAAAGTATGATCTCGCAGTGACGTATTTATTTTCAGATAGATACACAAGCCCGATAGATATGAGTGTGTTATATGCAAATTCTGTTTCCCCGGCTTTGAGATAGAATGAGGTTGCTAATTGATTTTTCTTTCGAGCCTCTTTATATTCCCTTTGGATGATACTTATAGTTGCTAAGTCTTCATAAATTTTACCTAAGAGTAGATAGTCCGAATTTGTATTACAGTTATCTATTGATTTGTAGAATTCTATAGATGCTTTCTCATACTCCGTTTTATACTTGAGTTTTCTTCCCTTGTAAAAGTATGCCATTGCAAGGTGCGGTTTATCCTCTTGCTTCAGATAATAGTTTATTGAGAAGTCAATCAATGAATCCGGCTGTAAGGACATGTAATTCTTATCCAGTGCTTTAAAGAGGAGTATGCCGTACAAAGCCTTATTGGCATTAGAACTGTATTTTTCGGGATGTAGCTTTTGCAGAATATGTAATGCGGAATCGGGGTGTGCTTCCATTACTTGTTCTGCAATTTTTAGCTCATTGGGAGTGAATGAGCAACTTGCGAATGAAAGACATATAATTAGAGAAAAGAGACGAACTGAAGTAATCATAATTTTGTATTTGCATATGGCAACTCCGGTTTCTTAATGTAAATTAAGAAAATCGGAAGTTTGCCTTAATGCAAAAATACAAAAATTATTAATGAAAACAACAAAGCTATTAAAACAGATAAATCATAAAGTTGTTAGCGGCTTTATATTGAGTTGGGTTTGCCGTTTTGTTATGCTTTACAGAGCCATGCTCTAAAAGCTAAACCGCATGCTGGAATATCATTTTTTTGGTTGTGCCCTATCGGTTTAAAGCTTTCGTAACTCTGAGTTGATTGTTCAGTTGTTTTCTCGTTTTGTGGAGCAGCTTTTTCTCCAACTATTTCAACTGTAGTTTCAAACATGCCTTGTCTAAGTTCGTTGCTAGGAATGATTGATACATTAACCGAATTTACGTTTGGATTCCACGTTTTGTTATAAAGTTGTCCTTTGATAATTGGATACATAGATACTAAGCCTGTATCTACTTTGTTTCCACTAAAAACAAGATCAGATGTTTTCTTGTTGAAAGTAGTAATAACCTTTGTAGCAAAACTGCGGTCAATTTCAAGACCTTCCTTTATCATTTCATCAATAATGTCCGACAAATAAAAATTTTTGTTTATAGTAACTTCTGCACTATATTCGCTCGTGTTGTATGACTGATTGTTTTTAGTCAGCCAGGCTTTTAATATTTTTATCATACCCTAAGTATTTTGAAAGTTTCTATTTGTTAATTGTCGTTATCTTAACAACGAGGCGGCATGCAAACTCCGCCTCGTTTTAATTTTATTCTATAATTCGAAATCACCTACTAAGTTGGTTGAACCATAGCTAATTTTTAGAGTGTAAACTCCACCATCCAAATTTTGTGTGTCGATAGCCGCATCTAAAGTCGAATAAGTGTTTACTGCTTCTTGATAAACCACATCGCCATTTTCATTTTCTAGTGTTACCTGTGCTACGCCTACAGGATACAAGAAGTTTAATGTAATGTTAGTTTCGTTTTGTGTAACATCTAGGGCGATACTAACTGGTGCTCTTTGATAAGTTCCTTTTGTTGCATTTGGATCCATATCTGGCTTTAACGGTACATTGCCTGACATAATAGTCTGAAATGGTAAGGAACAAAGTAGTAGCATAAGAATGCTAAAAAGGGGTAAGTTTAATTTTTTCATACAAATTGAGTTTTTTTTGTAAAGTGATACCTGTGGTTTTGTAAATGTAAAAGGGTGTTCTTTCAAGGTGCTAAGTTATACATAGCATACAATAGTTCCAAATATTTGGACGAAATAAAGTAGGACAAGATATTTTGTATTTATCATATTTACAGACAGATACGACTGGACAAGCGAAAAAAATCAGGACAAGAGGAAATTGGATAAAAATAGGGGTAGAAAAATAGAGGGGGTGAAGAAGGAAAATTGAAAATACTAGATGAGAAAATATTATTTGGATACCGATCTTTCTTTAAGCAGCTGATTTAATTCAAGTGTGGTTTTGAGCTTCATTTTTTGAGCAAGGCGTTGTTTTAGTTTGTATAAACTTTCAGGCTTGCAGTCCAATACCAGGGCCATATCGCCGCTATGAATATTAAGTAAGTAGAGGCAGCACCAGGTTATTTCTTTGTGTGTAATATCCGGGTAGGTTTTCTCCAGAAAACTTACAGTGTTGTTGAAAGTGCGGTTCATACTTTCGCTAAAAACTTTCCAGTCGTTTAGGTGCAGACAAACATTGTACACTTCTTTATCCATAGCCTCGCGTTTAGCAAGAGGAGATCTTCGATATTCCTCCATATGTAG
>OCZT010006739.1_pt1 | contig 11352 bp, 9 predicted proteins | sample 1539031 | NCBI WGS metagenome assembly OCZT01 (sample SAMEA3539308, study PRJEB22396) | soil metagenome | biome: tundra; feature: field; material: soil | place: USA | collected 2010-05 | depth 0.15 m
CACCGAGATCTACACTCTTTCCCTACACGACGCTCTTCCGATCTCGCCGTCCGTCACGCGCCTCGACATACGTGCGGGCAAGCCCGCCGACCACGAACCCGACCCGCGCTGGGCCGCTCGAGCTGAAGATGATCCGGCGTCGGGGAACCTCGATGAGCGACGCGGACTCGAGGAGCGCGTCCCGCTCGTCCATGGGCAATCGCCTGAGGAAGGTGCCTGCCAGTGCGGGTACTTCGAGCCGCCGCAGGATACCGGCAGGGGGCACGTCAGCTACCACGCCGGCCCGACGGATCGGCCCAAGCGTGCTCGGATCATCACGACATCAAGTATAAGCACACCAGCGTCGTCAACAATCCGGGCGTCATGGGTCGAGCAGGGCTCGGCAGCCGGACTTCGAAGGGGCGTACGGGCGAACGGCGCTCGATCGGACTTCCTGGTGGATTCCTCTTAGCTCGTCAGTGCGGTAGCGGGCCCCCCATACCATCGGCGAGCGCGACTCCGGCGACGACCAGGGCGCTCAAGAGCGCAAATACCGTCGCAAGAATGGTCGGACGCAATTGAACGAAGCGGGAACGGCGCATCTGGGATAGCTCCCTTCTCGCCGTTCGCCCGTGGCACGATCTCCGCTCCGGATGCTAAGGTTTGAAAGAAACGATGTCAAGTATTCCTAAACACGCAGTTGCCGACCTTCTCGGGCCGCAGGCCAGGCTGGCCATCGGCGAACGGATTCGTGCTCGACGGGTCGCCTCTGGGCTCAGCCAGGCCGCGCTCGGCTCGCCTCGGACGCGCTCGTTCGTGTCGCAGGTCGAGCACGGCCAGATCGCGCCCTCGCTGGCCAGCCTGTTTGCCTTCGCCGCGCGGCTGGGCCTCGATCCCGCCGCCCTGATCGCAGGAGTCAAGTCGGATGCGCCCATCGGGTACACTCCGACCCATGGACACGAAGCCACGCACCCCGTCCCGGGCCCAGCTCGACGTCGGGCTGGCGCGTGAGATCGGCGCACGCCTGCACGCGCAGCGGGCGCGGGCCGGCCTGACCCAGAGCAAGCTCGCCGAGGGGCGCTACACGAAGGCGTACGTCAGCGCCCTTGAAAAGGGCCTCGCCAAGCCTTCGATGGCTGCCCTGAGCTTCTTCGCCGCACGCCTGGGCGTGAGCACGGCCAGCCTCGTCGGTGGCAATAAGCCGGCCTGGACGCGGCTCGAGGCCGACCTGCGACTCGCCAGTGGCGACTGGGCGGCGGCCGTCGATGCCTATACGGTCCTCCTCGAGGGCGAGACCGTTGCGCTTCGGCGCGCGGAGCTCGAGCGGGGCTTGGCCGAGGCGTTCTGCCGGCTCGAGAGATCAGCCGAGGCCCTCCGTTACGCGTCGGCCGCGGCCGCTGGCTTCGACGCCCTCGGGCGGGAGTCCGATGCCGTCGCGGCCCGGTTCTGGCAGGGCTACGCGCTGTTCCAGCAGGAGAATGACGGCGAGGCCCGCTCGGTCTTCCGGGCCCTGCTCGACCAGGTCCGCTCCGGCCTCGACGTCGAGCCGGGCTTCGCCGTGCGACTCCTGATCTCGCTCGCCACAGTCGACTCGTTTGCCGGCGCGCCGGCTCGAGCACTGACCTATCTCGACGAGGCGAGGGCGCTGATCGGGGACCTGGATGATCGCCGCCAGGCAAGCTTTCTGACGTCGCTGGCGATGAGCTACCGGGAAAGTGGGGACCTCGAGGCGGCGATCGGCCTGGCCAACCAGGCGCTCGCCCGGTTCCACGCCGCAGAGGGCGACCGGGAGATCGCGGTTCTCGAGAACGAGCTGGCGCTGACCCATCTTGCGCTTGGCTCGCTGGAGCGGGCCCGCGGCCACGCGGCCCTCGCCGACGAGCGCCTGCAGCAACTGGGCGACGACCATGGCCGGGCCCATGTCGTCGAGACAACCGCCCAGATCGCGCTTGCGGCCGGCTCGCCCATCGACGCCGGGCGCTTTGCCGCGGAAGCCCAGCACCTGGCCGAAGTCAGCTCCAACCACAAGGCTTTCATCAGCTCGAGCCTGAGCCTGGCCCGGGCACAGCGTCAGCTTGGCCAGGCCGGCGCAGCGCTGGTTTCCCTGGAACAGGCCGCGCATCGGGCCCGGGAACACGAGCGCCCATCACAGCTTCGAACGGTCCTGACCGAATGGGCCGACCTGCTCGCCGAGCAGGGCGAAGTGCAGCGGGCCTATGAGCTCACGCGCGAGGCACTGGCGCTGAAAACGCCGTAAACGCGGACGGAGCGCCGGACAGATGATGACCGCCGGTGGGATGCCGGCGGTCATCGGGTTCGCGGGTGCTACTCCCGCCTGGATCTGATCGAACGATCAGTGCCAGCGGTGTCCAGCCTCGGCCACAACGGCCGAGCTTGCGAGTGCCGTCAGTGCGAAGAGGATCCGGAAGCCCTGCGAGCGAAGGACGGCCTTCATCTCAGTTCCACGGCAGGCTAAACGAAAGAGCTTCCCACCGGATTCCAGCACCGAGCGTCAGGGCCATCGACGCGATGATGGCCAACGCCATGGTGAAGCGCGCCAGGTTCGCCTTCACTGAAAGTCACCTCGTGTGCCGATGCGTCATCCGACCGGCAGCCGGGCTGCCTTGGGGCGGTCTCCGCTTCATGCCAAGGTCCCTGGCTTTGCGTCCCCGCCTCGCGGCGGGTTTGCCCTGGACGGTCTGTCCGACGGAGGACGTCTGTCGCCCTCGAGCTGAACCCTATGGTCCTGTTCGATCGGTACGAACGACCCACTCGTACGGTTCCGACAAGGCGTTCGGGGGAGTTTCCAGGACGCACCGCCCGGATCCGCCCCGGATCCCCTACGACCGCACCCGATCCGGGCCGGCCGCCCGTTTCATGGCCACGACGATGGCGACGGCGACCCCCAGCCCGATGAGCACATCACCGACGCTGAACACGTTGGCGAACGGGATGCCCCGCGGGATCGCGAAGATGTCGGTCAACGGTTCCAGCGCCGGATGGGCCAGGACCACACTGTTGGAATAGACCGTGTCCTGCCCCACGCCGAGGGCCGCGAGGGCGCCCGGAGCGGCCGGCATGTACCCCCCGTTGGTCGCGATTGCGGCCATGTTCGAGAATGCTCCCAGGGCCACGATCCACAGGCCGGGCACGGAGATATTGCGGACGAGCGCGGCGAGCACGAGCGCCGTCGACCCGACGTAGATCGGTACCCCGAGGGAGCCGATCCGCTCGGTGACCGGGGCAGAGAACAGGATGACCTGGATACCGAAGCCCAGGACGGCCAGCCAGCCCCACCGAAACTGGATCGCGCCAATCCCCGCGGGCCGCCCGCCGACGATCAGTCCAGCGAGGAGCCCGATGACGATCGCGTACAGGATGAACATCAGGCGCGGGCGGTGGATGGGTTCCGACGGCGCGGACGCACGATCGCAGCGGGCACGCTGATTGCTGATTCCGGCGGAGTCGCCGCTCGCCCGATCAAGCCGAGAACGCTGGCCGGGCCCTCGATCGGGCCAGGTCGCGCGAACAGGTAGCCCTGTCCGAACTCGCAGCCGAGCCCGCGCAGGCGCTGCAGCTGGCCGGCATCCTCGATCCCCTCAGCGACGATCCGGAGATCGAGGTTTCGTCCGAGGGCGATGATCGCGGCGGCGAAGGCCCACTCCCCGGAATCGCCTTCAGGCGGACCGATGAAGTCCTTGGCGATCTTGAGGATATCAACCGGGAACCGGCGCAGGTAGCTGAGCGACGAGTATCCCGTCCCGAAATCGTCGATGGCAATCCGGACACCGCGCGCGCGGAGCGCCTGGAGCTTGCGGATCGTCGCCTGGGTGTCCCGGAACATCGCGGTCTCGGTGATCTCGAGGATCAACCGTTCCGGGTCGAACCCGGTCTCGGCCAGGACGGCCTCGACCTCCTCGAGGAAGTCGGGCTGCTGGAGCTGGATCGCCGACACGTTGACGGTCAGACTCAACCGGTCGGCCGGCTCGAGACGTTCGTTCAGGCCGCCCACCTCGCGCTCGGCGCGCTCCATCACCTGCCGGCCGAGGGCCAGGATCGAGCCTGTCTCCTCGGCCAGGGCGATGAAGTCGTCGGGCTGGATCAGGCCCCGCGTGGGGTGCCGCCAGCGAACGAGCGCCTCGACGCCGTAGGCTGTCCCGGTCGAGAGGTCGACGATCGGCTGGTAGAAGACGGCGAGCTCGTCCCGGGAGATCCCGCGCGCGAGCTCGGCCGATAGCTCGTGCCGAGCCACGATCGCCGCATGCATCGTCGGCTCGAACACCGCGGAGCGGCGCTTGCCAAGCGCCTTCGCCGTGTACATTGCGACGTCGGCATTGCGCAGCAGCTCGTCCGCCGTCTGGTCGCCCTCGCGGGCCATGGCGATGCCGATGCTGGTTCCGATGACGACCTCGTCACCGACGAGCGGGAAGGATACGCCCAGCGCGTCAATCAGCCGGCGGGCCACCATCGACGCGTGCTCGAGGGACGGCGTGTCGTCGAGCAGGATGGCGAACTCGTCGCCGCCCAGGCGCGCCGCCAGGTCCATGTCCCGGATGCACTCGCAGATACGCTCGGCGACCGAGATCAGGAGGAGATCCCCGGCCGCATGGCCGAGAGTGTCGTTGACGACCTTGAAGTCGTCGAGGTCCAGGAACAGGACGACCGGCAGCAGATCGCCCTGGCGCGGTGCCCGCAGCCGGGCCTCGATCCGCTCCGCGAACAGCGCACGGTTCGGCAGGTTCGTCAGCGGGTCGTGGTAGGCCTGATAGCGGAGCTGGTCCTTGAGCCGCCCCAGCTCCGCCAGTGATTGCTCGAGCTGGCCGTTCTCGAGGGCGACGGCGGCCTGGTTCGCGAGCGTCTCGAGGAGGCGCAGGACATCTTCCTCGAACTACGTGCCTTCGGTCAGCCGGTTGGCGATGGTGAGCGTGCCGATCATGGCCGACTCGCCGACCAGCGGTGCGATCATCGCTCGCTTGATGACCATCTCCCGGCCACCCGGGGTCCGATCGGGCGTGGAGAAGACCGGCCGACGGGAGGCGATTGCACGCTCCACGTCCGGGTGCCGGATCGCACGATCGATCGGAACCATGACCTCGCTCCGGCCGTCATGGAGCGAGGTCGTGCGGAGGACCTGGTCGGCATCCGGGCTGGGCTCGAGGACGACCTCAGCCAGCTCTGCCCGGAACATCTCGCGGGCGTGATCCAGGAGGGCGAGCAGGGCTACGTCCAGCTCCGGTGAGCGCTGCAGGATCCGGCTCGAGCGATAGAGCATCTCCAGCCGCTCGTGCTTCTCGCGCTCCGAGACATAGGCGCGATAGGCCAGGAAGAGCGTCACGAGCGGGAGCGCAAGCAGCCACACGCTGGACGGGTCGTACCACAGGATCGCGACCGCCAGCAGGGCGAGGCTCGTGTTCGCCACCGCCACGAGTCCCCCGAACTGGAGCATCTCGGGGAGCTTCCGGAATTGCGGTGCCCCGCCGGAGAGAGTGATCGCCGTCGCGATCGCGAGCGCTCCGATCCCGCTGGCGATGAGCATGGCTGCGAACGCCGCGAGCCAGTCCTGCGGGCCGGGTGGTCCCACGAACCGCCCGATCGCGCGGAAGATGATGATCGCCGCCACTGCGACGAGGCCGTCATTGGCGAGGTTGAACGCCGTCTTGAGCCGCGACTGGCGGGAGGTGATGAGCAGGGCTGTGCCGGTGCCCACGATCAGGGCCAGCAGGTATTGCTCCGGCGGCACGAAGAACAACCCGATCACGGCCGGCATCTCGCTCAACGAGAAGGCATGCGTCTCTCGCCGGAAGTGGACCTCGATCACCTTGAGCTCGGTCAGGAAGAAGCCGGCTGCGAGGAACGGCCAGGGGATCCAGATCGGGACGGCCAGCGGATGGAGCGAGGGGATCCGAAGCAGGTAGCCCAGCAGCGCGGCCGCGGCCAGGATGATCGTGAAGGTCCAAACCCGAACGGCGGTCGAGGTCAGCGGGCCATGGCTGAAGATCGCGTCGATCGCCCGGCTGATCCGGAGCATGCCGGGGCGGACCCGCTGTGGTGGAGGCGCATCGCGCAGGGTCATGGGCCCAGCTTGGCCGTCGCTCCACTGCCCGAACGTCACGCAGTGGTACCGGGTCATGGGGTACCACTGCCGAGATCACACGGGGCTTGCCGCTTCCGTCCGAGGGGACGGCAGAGTACGGTTGGCTGGATCGAGGTGGTTGAGCCTCAGCCAGCCTGGCGTCAGCTGAGTGTGCGGCTACGACGCGTTTGCGTCGGTCGACTCTCGGACGGCGAGCTCGAGATCCCGGGCGACCCAGGCCGCCCAGCCATCGATCTCCGGCCAGTCCCGGAAGTCGCCCTGGGGGAGACCCTCCTGGGTGGCCGGCATCAGCGCGACGAACCGCTCGGCGATGCCAATCGGCTTGCGATCCCGCTCGTAGGCACCGAAGAAGACCCGGTGGTCCCGGGCGTTGATGGCCTCCGCGAGCGCGGCCACCTCCTTTGGCACCGCGGCGACCTTCTGGTCGCGGCCCTTGGCGTCGGTGGCCTCGGTACCGAGTGGGCCACTGCTGAACAACCACACGGGCTTCCCCGCCAGGGCCGCCCGGTTGCGACGGACGAGCTCCACGGCGTCCTTCAGCCAGTGGAACATGTAGGTCGCACTGCCGATCACGAATGCGTCGTACTCGGCCAGGTTCTTGACCGACGACGCGCGCCGGACCTCGACGTCGAGGCCGGTTGCCCGGAGGGCCAGCGCGATCCGTTCGGCGATCCCCTGGGTGGCACCGTGGCGGCTCGCATACGCAACGAGGACATGCATATCGGGTCTCCTTCCAGGGGCGTGCGGGCAACGCTGGTCGCGGCGCGAGTCGAGCGTCTCCGATCCTGACGTCGGTGGGGCGGCGAGCGAAGAGCCATCCGTCACCAATTGCTGGACTGGGCGAACCTCAGGGGCTCTCCGACGCACCCGGTGGGACGCGTCCAGCGCACGATGGCTCGTCGCCCGTACGATGGCGCCAGGTCACGGTCCAGTCGTCGTCCCCGGAGGCCCCCATGGCAGCGAGTCCCCCCGCCGATCAGGCCACGTCGAGCACCCTCTACTTCGGGCCGTGGTATCGGCGCTCGCCGTTCTTCGAGAAGACATTGGCAGCCGGCTGCAGCGCCTACGACATCTACAACCACATGTACCTGCCGGGCTACTACGCCGACCCGATCGAGGAGTACTGGCATCTTCTCAATGCGGTGACCGTGTGGGACGTGTCGGTCGAACGGATCGTCGAGATCACCGGCCCGGACGCCTCGACGTTCGTCAACACGCTCACCTGCCGCGATCTGACCAGGTGCGCCGTCGGCCAGGGCAAGTACGTCCTGATCACCGCCGAGGACGGCGGGATCGTCAACGACCCGGTCCTCCTGCGGGTCGAGGCGAACCGCTGGTGGCTCGCCCTCGCCGATAGCGACGCGGGTCTCTGGTCGCGGGGCGTCGCCGTCCACTCCGGCCTCGACGTCACGGTCCGCGAGCCCGAGATCTACCCGATCCAGGTCCAGGGCCCCAGGTCGAAGGACGTGCTGCGGACGCTCTTCGGCGATGCCGTCCTCGACATCAAGTACTACTGGACGCTGACGACGGAGCTCGACGGCATCCCTGTCGTGATCAGCCGCACGGGCTGGACCGGAGAGGTGGGCTACGAGATCTACCTGCGCGATCCGTCGCGCGGCGGCGACCTGTGGGACCGGGTGATGGAGGCGGGCAAGCCGCATGACATCCGGGCGATTGCGCCGTGCGAGGCGCGCCGGATCGAGGCCGGCATCTTCAACTACGGCTCGGACATGACGATCGCCAACAACCCCTTCGAGATCATGGGCCTCGAGCGCCTGGTCGAGCCCCAGGCTGCCGACTACATCGGCAAGGCTGCCCTGGAGGAGATCCGGGTCAGGGGCGTGAGCCGCAAGCTCGTGGGCGTCGAGGTCGAGGGTGACGCGCTCTCGTTCGAGATCGCCGAGAGGCGTCCGGCGCTCCATCACGGCGAGCAGGTCGGCCAGATCACCGATCTCATCTGGTCGCCCCGCCTGCGCCGGAACATCGGCTACGTGTGGGTCCCGTTCGAGCTCTCGGCGGCGGGCACGCCGCTCGAGATCATCGCCCGGGACGGCTCGCGCTGGGCGGCCCGGACGGCCGCAATCCCGTTCCTCGACGCGAAGAAGGACGTCCCCAAGTCATGACCGAGACGGCCGACGTCATCGTCGTGGGTGCCGGCGTGCAGGGCGCCAGCCTCGCCTTCCACCTGGCCCGGCGCGGTGCCCGCGTCCTCGTGCTGGAGCGCGAGACGATCGCAGCCGGTGCCACGGGTCGTTCCTCGGGCTTCGTTCGGATGCACTACGACCTGCAGAGCGAGTCGCAGCTCGCCTGGGCATCGTTCCCGTACTTCCGGGACTGGCCGGAGCTGGTTGGTGCCGGTGATTGCGGCTTCGTGCGCACCGGCTTTCTCCAGCTCATTCCCGCGGCGCTGGCCGATGACCTCCGGGCCAACGTCGAGATGCAGCAGCGCCTCGGGATCGAGACACGGGTCGTGGACGCGACCGAGGTCGCCCGACTCGTTCCCGGCGCCCTGACGGACGACATCACGGTCGCGGCGTACGAAGCGGCGTCCGGGTACGCCGATCCGTCGGGGACGGCTGCCGGCTTCCTGGCCGCCGCTCGCGGCAGCGGTGCAACGCTGATCCAGGGCTGCCGCGTGCACTCGGTGCTGGTCGAGGGCGAGGCCGTCGTCGGAGTCGAGACGGACCGTGGCCGGTTCGCCGCCCCGGTGGTCGTGGATGTGGCCGGCGCCTGGGCGAAGGAGCTGGCCCGGACCGTCGGGTTGGATATCCCGGTCCAGGCGTGGCGTCACCCGACGGCCTACTTCGGCCTGCCCGCCGGCCGCGGACCCGACTTCCCGATCGTGATCGACGAGATCAACGAGGTGTACTTCCGGCCGGAAGGCCCCGAGACGATGCTGGTCGGCCTGGAAAGTGGGAACGAGATCGGTGGGTCACCGGATCGGCCGCTGGGGGCCCTCGACTCGGCGGCCCTCGAGGAGATGGTGGCGCGGGTCTGCGCCCGGGTCCCCTGGATGGCCGACGGCACGCTGCGCACGACCCACGGCGGCCAGGACGGGATCACCCCGGACCAGCACGCGATCCTGGGTCCGGCCGGACCGGCTGGATTCTTCCTCGCCTGCGGGTTCTCGGGGACCGGCTTCAAGACCGCACCGGCGGTCGGGGCCTGCCTGGCCGAGCTCATCCTCGACGGACGCGCCACGACCGTGGACATCGCCGGCTATGCCCTGGACCGGTTCGCCGATGGGCGCTTCCTGGTGGGCGAACACCCGTACGGCAAGCTCTGGCGCTGACGCCCCGCAATCCACGCGCAACGGCTGCGTTCCCCGCGGTGCTGGGTCAATAGACCTCCGGAATGAACGTCTGGTCGGCCAGCGGCGGGCGGACGTAGCCGGTCTGCGCCTGGCGCGGTGGCAGCGTGACCGGCTCGGGCGTGAGGTCCCCGTAGGCGACTTGCGAGAGGAGATGGGCGATCACGTTGAGTCGGGCCCGCTTCTTGTCGTCGGAGCGGACGACCCACCAGGGCGCCTGCTTGATGTCCGTGTGGGCGAACATCTCATCCTTCGCCTTCGAGTAGTCGAGCCAACGCGCCCGCGAGGCGAGGTCGATCGGTGACAGCTTCCAGCGCTTCGTCGGATCGTCGATTCGGGCGGTGAACCGGCGGTCCTGCTCGGCGTCGCTGACGCTGAACCAGTACTTGGTGAGGAGGATGCCGCTGCGCACGAGCATCCGCTCGAACTCCGGGCACGAACGCAGGAACTCCTGGTACTCGTCTTCGGTGCAGAAGCCCATCACCCGCTCGACGCCGGCGCGGTTGTACCAGGATCGGTCGAAGAAGACGATCTCGCCGGCGGCCGGGAGGTGCTCCACGTAGCGCTGGAAGTACCACTGCGTCCGCTCGCGTTCGGTCGGAGCGGGCAGCGCCACGACCCGAGCAAAGCGCGGATTGAGCGGCTCGGTGATTCGTTTGATCGCGCCGCCCTTGCCGGCCGCGTCGCGGCCTTCGAAGACGACGACGAGTTTCAGTCCCTCGGCGCGAACCCACTCCTGCCACTTCACCAGCTCGACGTACAGCCGGGCCAGGGCCTCTTCGTAATCCTTCGTCGTCATGGCCGGGCGACCTACGCGGGCTTTCCCTTTCGGGCCGGGACGATGCGGGCACTGCCGGCGGACGGCTGGAAGGTGCTCTCGTGCCCGTCGGCCCAGCGAACCCGATAGCGCAGGCCGATCGAGGACTTGATCAGCTCCAGGATCTCGCCTTCCCGGGCCGGCTTGCCGACCTTCTCCGACTCGATGATGATCCGGTCTCCGGTCTTCGTGGACATGGCGGCACCTCCAATGCCCATCTGGTCTAGCACCGCCGCGCGCAGTTCACAAGGGCCACACGTTGCGGACGCGCCGGCCCGCGGCTCGAACCCGGGTCAGCCCACGACCTGGCGCAGCGCGAAGAGCACGTTGGCAGGACGCTCGGCCAGCCGGCGCATGTACCACGGGTACCAGGCCGTCCCGTAGGCGATCAGGTCGGACACCCGGTAGCCCTCCGCGGCGAGCCGGCGCTGTTCCCTCAGGCGGATGCCGTACAGCATCTGGACCTCGAACGCCTGGCGCCCGAGGCCGAGGGCGGCCGCGTGCGCGGCGAGCAGCTCGATGAGCGCCACGTCGTGGGTGCCCAGGCCGAGGCGCACCGGACGGCCCGCCGCGATCGCGGCGAGCAGCTCGATCGAGAGCGCGGCGTAGTTCGTGCTGACCGCGCCGCGCGTCCGGTAGGCGAGCGCGGCGGGCTCGTCGTAGGCGCCTTTCACCAGGCGGATCGCCGGATCCAGGGGCAGGAGGCGGGCCACGTCGGCGGCGCTGCGGCGCAGGTAGGCCTGCAGGCAGATGCCCACGTTGGCATGCCTGGCCCTGAGCTGTTCATACAGGGCGACCGTGCGCTCGGTGTAGGCGCTGCCCTCCATGTCGATCCAGACGAGCCCGCCGTCGTGCGCCGCCCGCTCGACCAGGCGCTCGACATGGCGCCCTGCCTGGCCGGCGTCGATGTCGAGGCCGAGCTGGGTCAGCTTGACCGAGAGTTCGCCCGAGATCCCCCGCGCGGCGATCGCGTCGAGCAGGCCCAGGTAATGCTCCGCCGTCGCGTCCGCCTCCTCGATCCGGACGACGTTCTCGCCGAGGCGGGTGAAGAGGCTGCCGATGTGCTCGTCCCGGAACACCTCGGCCTGGGCCAGGGCCGCCTCTGGGTCCTCGCCCGGCATGAAGCGACGGATGGCGCGCCGGGCCATCGGC
>OCZT010006740.1_pt1 | contig 11350 bp, 10 predicted proteins | sample 1539031 | NCBI WGS metagenome assembly OCZT01 (sample SAMEA3539308, study PRJEB22396) | soil metagenome | biome: tundra; feature: field; material: soil | place: USA | collected 2010-05 | depth 0.15 m
CGGCGAGGCCATCTCCCGCGGCGATATGACGTGGGTACGCCGCACGCTTCGCGGTTCTCTTCTTCTCGTGCTGGCGGTCACTTCAGCCGCCTCCGCAACCCTTCTGTTGCTCTCTCACCGGCTCATCCATTGGTGGGTCGGCTCCCGCATCCACCCCCCTTTCCTGCTGCTGGTCGGTTTGGCCATCTGGACCGTAGTAAATTGCTGCGGAGACGCCCTCGCCACATTTCTAAACGGCGCGAGTATCATCCGCTTTCAAGTCGTCGTCGCTTCGATCTTCGGATGCGGCTGTCTGGTGCTTAAGCTTTTCTTTGTTCGCCACTACGGGATAGAGGGTGTTCCTTGGGCCACAATCCTTTCGTATAGCCTGCTGAATGCGGTGCCTTGCATCCTATACGTCCCGCGGATTGTTCGCCGAATGCAAAGCAGGGCCGAGTCTATTAGCAGGATTCAATCGCCTGCTGCATAGGGGAATACACCCCTACCCGATATCTCTTGGCGGGGACGCAAAATGCCCTTGGCATCATCGTTATTCGGAGCAACACAGGATTCGCAGATGATTTAACGATCGCAAGTCGGATTTAGAAAGGACCACTGGATGTTGCTTTCAGCTTTGAAAAACTTTGTGTATCGGGTTCGAACCATCGAAGAGCGCTGCGAGAAGATGCAGGAGGCTTTAGGAAGGATTGAAGGGCGGCAACTCGGTGACCTGCCCGCCGGGGACATCCGGGGGGCAGAGTTTAGGGTGTTTTCCCAATGGGGAGAAGACGGTATACTTCAGCATTTGCTGCGGCGCATCGGAGTCTCCAGACGAATCTTTGTCGAGTTCGGCGTGGAAAATTACACGGAATCGAACACCCGATTCCTGTTGGTGAACGATAACTGGGCTGGACTTGTGATTGACGGAAGCTCCAAGCACGTTGATTTCATAAGAAGCGATGATCTCTATTGGCGCCACAACTTGAAAGCGGAAGCCGCTTTCATCACCAGAGAATCCATCAACGATCTCCTTCGCCGCAATGGCATCAGCGGAGAAATTGGCCTCTTGTCGATCGACATCGATGGGAACGATTACTGGGTTTGGGAAGCGATCGATGTTATTGTGCCTAGTGTGGTCGTCGTCGAGTACAACGCCCGCTTCGGGCCGGAGCGGGCAGTGACCGTGCCATATAACCCAGGTTTTGTAAGAACCATCGCTCACCATTCCAACATTTACTACGGCGCATCGCTCGCAGCTCTCTGTCTGCTGGGAAAACGAAAGGGATACTCCTTTGTCGGCTGCAACACGGCCGGGAACAATGCGTTTTTTGTGCGGACCGAGTTGAGGCCGGCGGACCTCCCAGAGCTTGCATCAGTGGAAGGCTTTGTCCGGTCGCAGGTTCGCGAGTCCCGCGACGCCCACGGCGCACTGGCGTTCCTCACAGAAGAGCAAGAGGCTGGTATTCTCGACAAACTCCCGCTCGTCGAGGTTTTCTAAATGGGTTTAGTATTTCCAGGAGGACATAAGTTGTGTTCAAGTATCCCGTCTATCAGCCGTCGTTGACAGGCAACGAAAAAAAATATGTGAACGAATGCCTCGATTCTACGTGGATATCCTCGAAAGGGAAGTTCATAGCTGAATTCGAAGGCGGCTTCAAGTCCTATATAGGCGCGCGCCACGCCGCGACCGTTGCCAATGGAACGGTCGCCATCCATCTGGCGCTCCTTGCGCTAGGCATCGGGCCGGAAGCGGAAGTGATAGTGCCGACTCTCACCTATATCGCATCGGTGAATGCGATCGCATATACCGGGGCCACGCCCGTGTTCTGCGACTCGCTCGAGAGTACCTGGCAGATGGATCCCGACGACGTCCGCCGCAAAATAACTCCCCGCACACGGGCCATTCTAGCCGTCCATCTATATGGCCAGCCTTGCGAAATGGACGATCTGATGAAAATTGCCCGCGAGCACAACCTGTTCCTGGTGGAGGATTGCGCGGAGGCCTTTGGCTCCTACTACAAGGGCCACCATGTCGGCACGTTCGGCGACATCGGCACATTCAGCTTCTTCGGGAACAAGACCATCACAACCGGCGAGGGTGGCATGGTTGTCACCGGCGACGATACCCTGCATGATCGCATGACCCATTTCAAAGGACAGGGTTTGGCCAAGCATCGCGAGTATTGGCACGATGTGATTGGCTACAACTATCGAATGACCAACATCTGCGCCGCTATCGGCGTCGCCCAACTGGAACAGGCCGATAGCTTTGTCGCCAAAAAGCGCCAGGTCGCTGAGTGGTACAAGCGTGAACTGGAAGGCTCGCCGGTCACTTTCCACGACGAGGTCGGCGATGTGCGCCATTCTTACTGGATGGTGTCGATACTGGTTCCGGAGGCGGCCGACAGAGATCCATTACGAGGCGCTCTGCGGGAGCGGGGAATTGAGACTCGCCCGCTGTTCTATCCGGTGCATAGCATGCCGATGTACTCCAGGGCTTTTCAGCGTCATCCGGTCGCGGAAAGCCTGGGCTGGCGGGGGATCAATTTGCCGAGCTATCCTGGGCTGGAAGAGGCGTCCGTGAAAGAAATATGCGACGTAATCAAGGACCACTTCACGCCAGCGACTGGCGGTGCAGTTGAGGAGAAGCGAGCCATCCTGTGACGGATTCAACGCGGCTGGACGCTGCTCCGCGCATCGCGTTTTTGGGAGATTCCCTGACACGCTGGACAGGAGGAATCGATTTCCTGCGCCTTTGCATCAGTGCGCTCACCTCCGTATCCCCTGGAACAACCTGGAACGTGCTGGTTCCAGGGAAGAAGACAACAAGGCAACGCATACGCGCATGGGCCGCGCTGGCGAAACATGGGCTTAAGGCCCTGATAGGCAAGAAAACATACCACGCGCCGCCTGTTTCCAGGGCCGGCTTGATAGATGCAATAACAAGCACCGGGTCCAGGGTTGACATCGTTGACTATCGGAACACGGCTTCAGGCCTGGCGAACGCCATGCGCCAATGCCATGCCGAAGTATTGTTTCCCTGCGCCAACTCGCTAGGAGACTCTTTTCCGCTCCCCTGGATCGGCTACATACCGGACTTGCAGCATAAGCGGTTGCCGCATTGGTTTAGCGAGAGAGAGCGGAGATCGCGGGACAGGGTATTCTCCAGAATACTCGAGGACGCGCCGGTGGTCGTTGTAAATGCCGCCGCTGTTATTCAGGATATCGAGGAATTCTATCCGCAGCACAAAGCCCGCCTTTTCGCGCTGCCATTTTGTCCGCCAGCGAACCGCGATTTGTTTTTCAACGCTTCCGATCCGGATGTGCGCGCGGCCTACCATTTGCCGGCGCGGTACTTTATGGTTTCCAACCAGTTTTGGATACACAAGTCCCATGAAACCGCATTCATGGCGCTTCGATTGGTCCGGCACGCCGGGTACGATGTTCACCTGGTATGCACGGGCAATACTCGCGATTTCAGGTGGCCGGAGCATTTCAGCAATCTCAAGGCCATCATCGAAAAAAATAGACTGGAAAATAGCGCCCATTTTCTCGGCGTCATCCCCAAGGGTGACCAGTTGGCAATCATGCGCGGCTCGTTAGGCGTGGTTCAACCAACTCTCTTTGAAGGCGGCCCCGGCGGAGGGGCCGTGTACGATGCAGTATCAACGGGGACACCAAGCATCGTCTCGGATATTCCGGTGAATCGCGAGATTGACATCGGAGTTGTGCGGTTCTTTGTGGCTGGCTCGGCGGAGGACCTGGCCTCGAAGATGATGGATACGCTCGTCAAGCCACCGCAGTTGCCCAGTATTGAAGAGACTTTCGGACGGTTGACAGTGCGACAGCAGGAACTTGGCAGCCTTTTGCTCAAGATATCGAGTATGGTCTTGAAAACCCACGCCTCCGGGAGAAGCGCGTGATTTTACCGGCATCCACCTGCTCTATCTGCTGGGCAATATCCGCGCCGGCGTTCCAACCACGATTGCGCCCGAAGGAACATCCGCCACAACAGTGGAACCTGCGCCTACGATTGAATCATCTCCGATAGAAGTACCCGGTCGCACGGCGCTTCCAACACCCACCAAGGCACGTTGGCCGACCCTCACTCTTCCGGCCAGGACCACGCCTGGAGCGATGTGGGCAGCCTGTCCTATATGATTGTCGTGCTCCACGATCGCGCCAGTATTGATGAGTGCCAGTTCTCCAATATTCGCTAGGGTCCCCACAACGGCCCTGGCCATCACGACAGTCCCTTGAGCTATCGTTGCACTTGGCGAAATGATCGCGGATGGATGAGCCACGAAGGGGAGTGCAAAGCCCGTCGCAAGCAGGCTTTGGCCTATTTGCTGCCGTCTGAGGTTTGCCCCGATTGCTACCACCGCGGCGGCCACGCCCTGCCTCAAAAGACCAGGCAATAACTCATCCCCGCCTAGAACAGGCACACCCAACACTTCTACATCCGTAGGATGGGGATCAAGGAGACCCACCACATCAAAGGTGCCCATAGCCCATAACGCTTCCAGGACAACTTTTGCATGGTCCCCTGCGCCCACCACCACAACTCGTTGCCTCTCGCTGCTCAAATCAGCCCCTCTCGCCTAACTCCGTGGAGACAGAGCCAGCCTTTTAGTTAGATATACCAGATCATAATGAGGAACGCTGGAGCACAGCGCAAAGGCGGATCGTCTGCCTCTCGTGCATCAGGAGCAGGCGCCGTAACGTCCAATTCGACGGTCATCTCGCGCTATAAAACGACCGGCAGGCAGCACGCCTAACCCGTCGCTTGGAGGCTGGCGATTTCGGATTCGAGCATTCTGCTGACAACTTGTCTCATCCCGTTCTTGGCCTTCCACCCCAGGTACTTGGCGGCATTGGAGGGGTCCACTTTGTTTCGCATGATGTCCGTCGGCCTCATCAGATGCTCATCAATCGTAACGTAGGCGCGCCAATCCTTGCCCGCAAACTCGAAAGCTGTCTCCATAAACTCCTGCAACGTGTGGCTGCTTCCCGTGGCAATGATGAAGTCGGTGGGAACAGGTTGTTCCAACATTGCCGCAATCGCTTCGACGTACTCCGGCGCCCAGCCCCAGTCCCTTTCAATATGCAGATTACCCAGCGATAAGCGAACATCCCGACCCAGGGATAACGCCGCCACTGCGTTGACGATCTTTCGGGTAACAAACCGCCTCGGTCTCAGCGGAGAGTCATGATTGGAGAGTATTCCGGTGCAGGCGAACATACCGTAGGCCTGACGGTAGTTGGCAACAGTCCAAAATGCTGAGGCTTTTGCGACAGCGTAAGGACTGCGAGGATGGAAAGGCGACTTCTCGTTGGCGACACCGTCCCCTGTGTCGCCAAAGCACTCTGTTGAGCCAGCGTTATAGAGGCGGATGTCGAGATCGGAAAGGCGGATCGCCTCAAGCAGCGTGAGCGTGCCGAGGGCGATGCTTTCGATTGTCTCAACAGGTTGTTCGAACGAAAGCCCGACAGAGCTTTGCCCGGCGAGGCTGAAGATTTCGTCCGGATGGACCCTCCGCAGCAGTCCCAGAACGCTGCCAACGTCCCGAAGATTGAGAGACACGAGTCGGACCGACTCATAAATCCCCAGCTTGCGCAGATTATCGAAAGTAGCGAGTTCGGCGTCGCGCGAACTGCCCCAGACTTCATAACCGCGATCCAGCAAAAACTTGGCAAGATAGGTGCCGTCTTGTCCAGAGATGCCGCAAATCAACGCCCGCTTGCCCATTCCGTCATTCCTTTTCAGATTGCGACCGATGCTCGAGACAGACGGTGTTCCTGAGAGGACACTACGGCAGTTCTCTCATAGAGAGCCTGAAAATCGGCGGCCGTGTCGTCGATCGAATGTTGCGATAGTACTAGGGTCCCCTTCCTTATCAGTTCCTCTCGCACTTCCGGTTTATCCAAAATCATTTTCATCAAAGTCGCCAGTTCCGCAGCCGAATCGGGGTCGAAGTAAAGTGCGGCGTCCCCCGCCACTTCAGGCAATGTGGTGGCGTTCGAAGACAGAACCGGAAGCCGCGCGTGAAACGCTTCCAGGATTGGAAGACCAAAACCCTCAAACTTGCTTGGGAATACCATCGCGGTCGCCGCGCTGAAAACGGCTTGAGGTTCCTCGGGCGTCAGGAATCCGAGGAAATGCACCTGTTCGAATACGCCGAGGCCTCGCGCCAGTTCCTCGAGCAATGGTCGATGGTCAGTCGACAAACCCGTGAAATAGACATGCGGAGCGATGCCATGTTCACTCTTCAAGATATGGAGAGCGCGAAGGATGACTTCGCGGTTCTTGTGGGGCCAAGCGACCGCGGGGTAGAAGAAAAAGCTGGTGGGCAAGCCGTACTTTTGCACCGTGCCCCGCCGAGCTTCCGCGGAAGGCTCGCCGTATGCATCGAACGCAGATCCCCAGGGAACCACGACGACCTTGTCCTCCGGTAGTCCGTAATGGCTAAGGAGATCCTGCTTGGTCCATTCCGCCTGAACGCAAACGAATGAGGCACGATCACAGAAGGTCCGATAATTCCTCTCGCGCAGCCCAGACTCGACTTTGGAAAAGAATTGCGGGTAATGTAGATGCTGCAAGTCCCATGGCTGGTAAATTGAGGGGATATCCGTCAGGTACGCCATCTGAGTCGGAAAGTGGACGACATCGAACTGCTCAGATTCTACGTAACCGTCGGAAACCGGTATCTTCACCATTCCACTGCGCAATTTGTGCCAAATGAACCGAAGTGGCGCCATCCAACGAAGGGCAGCTTTCACTGTGGAGAACGATGACTCTGGAATGCCCACCAGCCTGCACGAGCCATAAACATAAGGCGCAAGCCAGCCCTGCATGTCCTCGCGGACGATAAACGTGTATTCCTGGTCCGCGACCTCGGAATCGGAGAGAGCTTTGGCCAAAGCCAGCAGCGCCGTGCCGACACCCTGTTGAGAGTTCGGGATCCGGCAATCGACTGCAATACGGAGTTTCCGGTTCATCTGCATTCAGGGGCGGTTTCCAAACCAAGTTTACATGATCGCGCCGCTCTTGGAGGCACGCCGGGTTGCGTACAATGGAGGTGATACGCGATACGAGGCCGCAACACAGCAAAGAGCCTAGTCGCGCAATTCACCGACCTGCAAAGGGAGTTCGGACCAGCCTACCGGGGAATTGTGAAGGGAGTGTCAGAATCTCAAGCGTCCTCCATGTAACGGGCAATCGCTGGTCCGGCAAACGTATTGTTCATCGGGAGTCGCAATGCAGACCAATCACGAATCCAACTGGGGCCGGAAACGGACGAAGGAAACTCCGCCGGAGAGCATCGCGGGCCGTCCCCTGATTACCGTCATCACCGTGGTTTACAACGGCGCGGGGCAGATTGAGAATACCATCCAGAGCTTTCTCCAGCAGGACAGGTCTGATTGCGAATACGTGGTCATCGATGGCGGTTCAAAGGATGGGACTCAAGAGATTCTTCGCAAGCATGCCGCATCGATAGACGTCTGTGTGAGCGAACCGGACCAGGGGATCTATGACGCGATGAACAAAGCCCTCCGGCGCGCGCGGGGAGAATGGGTTTACTACTTGAATTGCGGCGACTCGTTTGCCAGCCCGGATGTATTGAGGAGTGTTTCCTCAATGCTTCGGCAGACAGAAAGGTCTATTGTGGCCGGATCAGTACTCGTGAACCGGCCTGGCGAGCCGGAGGCGCGCTTTCCGCTTCCAATCACCCAAGAAAGCTCGGCGCGCCAATTATTTCACGCGCATCTTTGCCATCAGGCGCTTTTCGTCCGAAGATCCGCGTACTGTCAGCAAGGCGGGTTCGATCCGTCTTACCGCTTGTTCGCCGACTTCGATATATGCTTGAAGATTATCTCTGAGACGGGAGGGTTTGAACGCGTCGGTCTTGATATCGCGTACTTCGACCTGTCCGGGGCTACAACCGACCCTCGCAACAGCCTGCGGCTTTACCAGGAATCCGAAAGAATCTTTTCCACCGCGTGTGAGGGACGATCAAGGATGTCTTACATCTTGGGGGCGGCGCGCGCTGTCGCATATCGGTACAAGCGTCTTGCCCTGAGCTTCCGCGGATGAATCTTCTTGGCATCATTCCGCTATGGGCCTCTCTAACTGCCGGGGCACTCAGCTTGCTCAGCATCTCTCTGCTTATCTCACGTAGGGTGGTGCGAACCGCAGTTGACCCTGCTGTTCCAATCCTGTTCCAGTTGATTTTCACATTCTTTATTTTGCTGCTGATCGGTTTGCTTCAGGTGTCGGATGCAATTGGATTTCTGCTCTTCATTGGCATCCTTCTGCGCTTTCCTCCTCCACGCAATCCTGGCAAGCCGTTTGTTACCCAAGCCGACTGGTTATCTTTCTCCAAGCTATTCGCGGTAGTTTTGCTCATAGCGAATCTTTACCTCATAACCCAAAAAGGCCTGCTCTTCATGAGCGACGACATCGAGAGCGCGCGGCAGGAATTCTTTAAAGGATGGGGGGTTTTTGCGCGCATCAACGAGATCGGCGTAGGGTTGCTCGTCGTCACGTCGGCCATCCTGTGGGAACAGGGCCGGAAAAGGGCCGCAGCTTTCACCGCTCTGCTGACGGCTTACGCCGCGATGACCCTTGGAAGCAGGAGCGGCTTGCTCATGTGCTTGTTTGCGTACGGGGCATATCTTCATTTCGCAAAACGAAGGATCTCCAATAAATCGCTTCTCGTAACCGGCGGTGTACTGGGCACCACGTCGCTGGGAATCTTCTATCTCATGTTTGGCCCACAATTCCTCGCGGCCTTTGCATATCGAGTCCTTGCATTTAGCGATGGCCCAGTCTATTTCTTCTATGACAAGATGTATAAATTCACGAGTTTCTCGCTCGAGGCGCCTTTCGACATTTTGTTGGTCAACCTTAGGCTGCGTGCAGCAGCTATGGATGTGCCGCTTGGGCCGTTTATTTTCCTGAACCATTTCAACGTCTTCATACTTCAGGCGCCAAATCCGCAGATTTTTGTAGAAGCGCACGCATACCTTCATGAGTTTGGGATCCTATGGTACATCCTTGCAGCCGCCTTATTCGTTTGGCTCCGTGGCCAGGCGACGAACCCATATACGCTGTACTTCGCAACGTTTCTAGTCGCGCCGTTTTGCGTGGATTCCAGCTACGCCATCTCCCTGCTTCTCACCCTGGCTCTCCTGTTCGGCTCGCTCGCTTTGTTTCTGGCTGCGAGGTGGATACTGCGGCTCCCCGCCGGAAAACTCATTCCGACCCATAGGCTAGAGCGCATACCTCTTGATTAAGAATCGAAGCTGGAATCTCACGAACGGGCAATTACGCGCTACCCACCGACCAGTTCCAGTCTAATTCCCAATTTCCAGCGGGTTCCATTGGGCAAACAGGAGAGCTAGATGAAACGCTTTGTCATATACACCGGCTTCAACAACCCTCGGACCTACAAGAGAGGAGTGGAAAACGTCATTGAGATTCAAGCCCGATCCCTTGGGCCGGGACCGCGGAAGATTTATCTGTTCTTTGATACAGAGACGTCCGTCTTTCGCTGGAATGACATTCTCTGCATCGGAATGCGAAAAGGCCCGCTACGTTTCTTCCGCTTGAATGCGATCGCAATGAGGCTGATAAGGCGAGCAAAAGCGCGGAACTACAAGGTAATCGTGCATTCGCACAACCCCCTCATGAGCTTGTTTCTGTTTTGCAGAACAGATATTTTCACGGTCCTCGATGGCCTCTGGTACCAAAAGAAAACCATGAATTCGAGATTTCCGCAGCTATTTTGGGCCATCGAACGGATCGTGTACCGGCGCTCAGACCGGGTGCACTGCATATCGAACTTCACCTACTCGGCCTCTCAACTACCCGACGTGAAAAAGGAAGCACGAGTGATTCATATCTCGACACCCGTTGAAAACTATGCACCCTCTGGCCTCGTCTGCCCACAGTCCACGCCCTATCGGGCGACCATCTTCTGCGTGCGAAGCATTGAGCCCAGGGCCCGCATCGATCTAGTCGTGGAGATTGCCGCGCTAGCCCAGGAGCGTTCGCTGGATATGGATTTCATTGTGGCGGGAAAAGGGCCCCTGTTGACCCATTACCGCAAGGTGATTGAGGACCGCGGATTGAGGAACATGCAACTGCTGGGATTTATCACAGATGGCGACCTGGTCGTGCGGTATAAGGCATGCGACTGCGTGCTGGTGCCATGTGAAAATGGGGAGGGCTTCGGTCTGCCCATCATCGAAGGCTATTTGTTCGGCAAGCCGGTCGTGGCATCAGGGAGATGCGCTATTCCGGAGGTCATCAGCGACCCAAAGTATCTTTCACGCAACGACGCCGAAGAAATGCTGGGAATTTTGCAAACGACACTTGCGGAACGAACGGACGGATTTCGGTTCAGGGAGCACTACGATCAGCACTTCTCTAATGCCGTCGTACTGAAGAGATTTGCCAAGCTTTATGACGAGATTTTTGGATGATGCAAAGCGGGTCTTTGTTGCCTTGCGGCGGATTAGTCGAATCTGATCGCGTAAGACGAAAGCGAGACGTATGAAGCAGTATCCAAGTCGCCCTAAGGGCGGAATGCTTGTTAGCTACGGTTTGCTGGGTTTGGTGTCTCTGGCTATCGACGTTGCGATGACGCGTCTCAGGTTTCCCAAGAGCCGATTGATGCGAAGACCGTTTTATATTCGCGGCAGGCGCTGGATCGCGCTCGGGCCCGGCTTTACGTGTGGCAGGGGATTGCGCATGGATGCCTTAGGAGAATCCTCCACTACTGGTCCTCTTATTCGTATTGGTTCGGACGTGGCGATGAATGATTATGTGCATATCGGAGCCGTCGAATCAGTCTCGATAGGCGATAGAGTTCTGATTGCAAGCAAGGTTTTCATTTCAGATCATAACCACGGAAGCTATGGCAACGGCGGAGTACACTCGGATCCGCGCACTGCACCATATGAACGCCAGTTAAGTGCCTCCCCCGTAGTGATTGAAGACGACGTCTGGCTAGGCGAGTTAGTGTCTGTACTGGCGGGTGTCCGGATTGGCAAAGGATCTATTATCGGGACCATGTCAACGGTGACACAGAACATTCCTCCCTACAGCATCGCGGTAGGCAGTCCAGCACGTGTTATCAAGCAATTCAACTTCGCCAACGGAATGTGGGAGCGGGTTTGAAGCCCCGCATTGTCCTTTCGGGCGTCAATTTCACCGACATGGGTCCGTTAACTGTCTTCAGGGAGGCGATTACATCGCTTGCGGAGTTGTATTCAGACAGCTACGAAATCATTGCGCTTGTCCACAGAAAATCATTGTTCGATGTTCCCGGTGTCACATTCATCGAATACCCAGAGATAAAGTCTT
>OCZT010006741.1_pt1 | contig 11349 bp, 18 predicted proteins | sample 1539031 | NCBI WGS metagenome assembly OCZT01 (sample SAMEA3539308, study PRJEB22396) | soil metagenome | biome: tundra; feature: field; material: soil | place: USA | collected 2010-05 | depth 0.15 m
GAAAACCGGCATACCCGCAAGGGTATCGTGAGTTCGAATCTCACCCCTTCCGCCACGGTCCACTCCGTGGGCCTCCGCAGCCTTGCGGAGTTTTGACAGAAACCCCAGTAACGACAGAATTTCTTCTCCACTCTTTTCCGTGGCCTTCCGCCATAATCCACTTGACATGCCGTGAATAATCCCGTGAGTTTGGAGGATGATTTGTAGGGCGGACGATTCGTCCGTCGAACTCACGGCAAAGGGTTGGCAATGACCGAAACGAAACTGACCGCGCGCAAACTCGCCACCGCGACAAAGCCGGGGCTCTATCCTGACGGCCGCGGACTTTATTTGCAGGTGTCCGGCGCGACCGCGAAATCATGGCTCTATCGTTTTGAATTGAACGGCCGCGAGCGGCGCATGGGCTTGGGTTCAGCCCTGGCGGACGGTCTGAGCTTGTCGGAAGCCCGAGCAAAGCGCGACGAAATGCGGGCGATGGTCGTGCGCGGCATCGATCCGCTGGAAGCAAGAGACGCGGCGCGAGCTCACGCGAAGGTCAACGCGGCCAAGTCGATCACGTTTAAGGAAGCTGCGACGGAATTTATAGCAACACACCGCGCCGGTTGGCGCAGCGTGAAGCACTCGACGCAATGGACCGCGAGCCTAGAGCGCGATGCGTACCCTATCCTTGGCGCCCTGCCCGTTTCGGAAATTGGCGTTGCCGCCGTGCTGAACGTGTTGCAGCCGATATGGGACACGAAGCGCGAAACCGCGAACCGTTTGCGCGGGCGCATTGAAGCGATCTTGGATTGGGCGAAGGCGCGCGAATTTCGCACGGGCGAAAACCCGGCACGCTGGCGCGGTCATCTGAATATGTTGCTGACCGCAAAGCGCCCGCCGCGCAAACATCACGCTTCGCTACCGTTCGCGAACCTTGGCACTTTCATGCTCGACCTGCGCGGACGTGATGGCGTCGGCGCGAGCGCGTTAGAGTTTGCAATTCTGACGGCCGCGCGGACAAACGAAGCCCTGGGCGCGCGCTGGCCTGAAATCGATATGAGCGCAAAAGTGTGGACCGTTCCCGGCGAGCGCATGAAGTCCGGGCGCGAACATCGGGTGCCGTTGTCGGATGCGGCAATGGCCGTTCTGGAAAAAATGCGCGGTTATAATCTGACCGGCGATTTTATTTTCCCGAACATCAGCCGCGGCCGTCCGCTCTCAAACATGGCGCTGCTAAAACAACTCGAACGCATGGACCGCGCCGACATAACGACGCATGGATTCCGCGCCACGTTCAAGACCTGGGCGACAGAGCGGACGAACTTTGCGAATGAAATTATCGAAGCCGCGCTGGCCCATGTTATCGGCGACAAAACCGAACAGGCTTATTCACGCGGCGATCTAATCGAAAAGCGGCGGCGGTTGATGGACGCATGGGCCGACTTTTGTGCGGCGCCATCCTCGACGGGCTCGGTGGTGCCAATCCGCGCGGCAGGGCAATAGGGATAAGCCATGAGCGAACGGAAACCGCGCCAGCGCCACGCAAAAAACCATGAGATTGGCGACTGGACGCAATTCCTTCCGGCTCCTGCACAGCAAAACCCGATAGCCGATGAGGAAGTAGAGTTTAGGCAAGCCGTTTCGGCACGGTTGGACATTTTGCGGGCCGCTAAACTGGAAAACCTTGCACGCGAATTTCAACGGCTGCGGGACGTGTTCTTAGGGCCGGAAACCCAACGGCAGAGAGTAAGGACGCGGGCAGCGGCTACCACGATTATTCTTGGCCTCGCCCAAAACGGGTGGGAGCGCGCGATTCTCGAATACCTATTGGTGCAACCTCCCGACCCAAAAACAGGCAAATCTGCCAGGGGCAACCCCGGCCAAAATGTAGCCGACGACGCCCAACTTTTGATCGCGTTCGCTATGTTCAAGCTATGGAAGCCGGAAAGCACGCGGCGGGATTTTGTGATTTGGTGGCGAGACAATACCGTGGCCGGCGCGGAAAATAGGGGCTTGTCGGACACTGACCCCGACAAAAGAAAAGCCACCTTTGATGCGTTTTTATTAGGTCTCGACCGCGCCAGAAAGCGCGAGCGGAAGCGAAGGAAGGACGCTGGAATAGTACCGATCGCGCTGTGACGGCCGCCCCTACCCTTTTTTATTCCCCCTAATAGTGGTGCGTTGCGCGAAAAAACGGCCCGGTTGATACAGGCGCTATAACAACAGCGAGCGCCGCAATGCCAGAAGCCGACGCGACCCAGGCCCCTCCGCTCAAACCGCTAACTGTGACGGTTAAACAAGCGCTGAGCCTGTCCGGGCTCGGTTGTTCGACAATTTACAAGCTCATGGCTAACGGCACGCTGCTGCGCCGCAAGATCGGGCACCGGACGCTAATCACTTACGAAAGCCTAGAGCGGTTGCTCACTCCCAAATCGGAGGGCGCGCTGTGAATTTTTTGACGGTCACGCAAGTCGCTCGCCTGCTCGCCCGCCCCCGTATGTGGGCTTGGCGGCATGTCCGGGATGGCGACTTTGGGCTGGCGCGATGGTCAGGACTTGGATGGATTGTTGAGCGCGCTGCTGTCGAGAAATTCGTGGGCCAAAAATTCACCGATACGCAAATCAGCGCCGCAATTGATCCCGTCTGCATCATTCCAGCCGTTGCGACCACTGAAACCATTTTGGAGACTTCGCCATGACTAGCCCCATTGCCGAGCGCCTGGTCCAAGCCCGCACTCGGCTCGCCGAACTCAAATCATCCGAACCTGAATTAGCGCACGCTGCCGCGCTCGGTGTTGATGGCGCACGGGACAAATTTCGCGCGGCCCAGCGAGAAATCGAGGAGACGCAGGCGAATTTCGAATTGCTCGAAAAGGCTAGCGTTCACGAAGCCGAAGAATTGAAAAAAGAAACCATCGCTCGCCAGCGCAAGGTGCGCGAGGATATAAAGGTGCGGGCGTTCAAAATCGCGCGGCGCCGCTTGGAACTGGCCGCGACGTTGACGCAACAGCTCGCCACCGTCATCGGAACGGCAAAGAAAATTCAGTCACTCACAGCCGATTTACGCGCAGCGGTGCCGCTGCGGGAACCCATGCCGGTCGCGCTCATGCTTTACCCAGGCGAAATTCGCGCCGCCATCGACGCGGAAATTATCCGAATCGATAACGTGCCGATCCAATCGATGGCCGATCTCGATATGACCTTCCCGCGCGCTGAACGTGCAGGGCGCTCGATGATGCGCGGCGAGATTCGGCCGTCGCTCGTCGACGGCTTCAAGGACGCGCTGATTATGCTTGAGCGGGAAGTCAGCACGCACCCGATGTTCCCCGTTGAAAGCATTGAAGCAAAATTCGCCGTGGGATGACCCGCGACGAAATGAAACCAACCGAACGGAGATTAAGCCATGACAGTATTTTCACCCGCGGTGCCGATCGAGGACAATCCCGATTCCCCGGGCGATCAAATTATGGATGGATTGCGAGTCCGCGATATGTCGCCGGCGGACGCCTCGCGTGCGCTGGCCACCATGCAAAAGGCATACGAGGTCAACAAGCCGGTACTCGACAAATTCGATCCGAACAGTATCCGCGGCATGTCAAAAGATGAGGCCGGCGCCTTGCTGGCGGAAATGTCGGGGCGCCCGCTTGATGCGTTCGGCAAGCCGATTCCCTTGCCGCCGCGCGAGGTCATTTCGTCGGCCGAACTCCAAGAGCGGCGAAACGCGGAATTTTTCAACGATCTGGAAAACCGCAATTTCCCCGCACGCGGCACGCCGGTAGGCAACGACCTGTGGAACATGATGAAGGGCCGTTCGCCCGTGTCCCCCGAACTGCAAAAGGCGACGGAAGCAAAACTGAAGTCGATGCAGGCGGACCCGGAATGGCGGAAGAAATTACTTGCCGGCGATCAGGAGGCGGAGCGCCAGTTTCACATAGCCACAACCATCATCACGGCCGGCAAGATGCAACGACCTGGGGAACAATTGCAATGGTGACAGACGAACCGCTGCAACGTCGGACCTCCCCGGAAATTTCGCGGGTGGTTAGCTATCTCATGGAGCATCCGCTTGGTGAGATTCGCACCGCATTAGCGGGCCTGCCAATCGACGATCGCAGATCGGCAACTAGCTTGGCGATTGTGCTGTTGCTTCTGGATTTGCCGGATGCGCCGCGCGCCACCGTCTTATCGATGCTGCGAACAGTCTATTTTCAACAGCAGGTATGAGTTGACAAGCAAGTATCTCCTACCGACGGACGAGGACGAGGATGCGCTAGGTCCGGCGATGGCGGCTTGCTCAAAGCAAGAGCGTCTGTTTGTGCGAGCGCTTTTCGCTCATCCCGGCCACGGTGCTGGCGCCCGAGCGGCGAGGCTTGCGGGTTATGGAAACGCGAAAAGTCCGAACGTCACATATTGGCGGGCCGCCAATCGTCTTTTTAATCGCCCGCGAGTTGCCGACGCTATTGCGGAGATGACCAGGCTATTGATGCGTTCGGAGGCGCCCCAGGCGGTGCAGGCGGTGCGCGAGATCATCAAAGACAAGTCGCACAAAGACAGGCTGAAAGCCGCGCGAAGTGTGATCGATCGAGCCGACCCGGTAGAGCAAAGGTTTGTTGGAGAAATGCATCACACCATCACAGATAAACGTGATCGAGACAAAACCACGCTGAAATATTTGCGGCACCTGAAAGACATGGGGGTGAACCGCGAAGCACTAATCAACATTTTCGGATTCAGCGGACTTTCAATCTACGAACAAAAACTCGCTGCGCTTGAGCTTGCGGAAAAATCTGGCGCCGCCCTGCCGGCTCCAATTGATGCCGAGTTTACAGAATTAGCGCGCTCTCCCGTTCCCGCCAATGCCGACGACGACGAGGAGGAGGCCGAGGCTTAATCCGTTCGCGCCCGTGTGAGTGTGAGCAACAAAAAAGAGCGGGCCGAAGCCCGCTCAATGTCTGAAACTTCACCGCGCCAGCTCGCAACCGGCGCACCAGGATCGAAAGCAAGTGTCGCCTACATACGCCACTGCCCCGAAGCCCACAAGCCCCATCCGGGCGCGGCTCTGCAATCGGCGCTTCGCTGAAAGCTTCGCGCTTGAATGTAGCGGGCTTAACTACGACGCGACCATTTCGCGTTTCGACGGTGGGGATCTGGCCGAAATCTTTTTGAATTGTACCAAAAACGGGACCGCCGCCGATGCTGCCGCCAAAGATGCGGCGGTAGTTTGCAGCATTGCCCTACAATTTGGCGTCCCGCTCGACGTGATTAGTCACGCGCTGTTGCGCGACCCCCGCGGCAAAGCATCATCGCCGCTTGGCGTGGCCCTCGACATGATCGGGAGCGCGCCGTGACTGATACACCCGCACCCGGCCGCAAGACCGACCGCACCATGCCGCCGCACCGGCCAGTGATCGCGGATGAAATCATTGTGGCCGAGTTTAAAAAAAACAGGCGCGGTGAAACCGTCAAAGTGGTTTTGCGGAGCTACGAGGAAACAAACATTATCGACATTCGGACTTGGTACGGCGAGGACGGCAAGCGCAGGCCGGGCAAGGGCTTTGCGTGCAGCGTGCGGCGCCTTGGCGAGCTGGCAAAAGCGGTGGTCAAAGCAGAGAGCGCGGCGCGCGACCTTGGATTGATCGAGGCCGGGGGCGAGACATGACGCAAGCCACCGCCGAAATTGACACCGAACGACCTGACCTACCGCCTGCCGGCGACCCGCCTAGCCTGCAATGGATCGAGGACGAATTTCCCGATAGCGGCATGATGGCGGACGGCATTCGGTCACTGGCGCGCGCCGCCTATCAGGCGCCCCCGGAACATCGCCGCACGGCGTTTCATCTCTCGGCGCGCGAAGCCGCGGGCCATGCCGGCACCGCGAATATCCCCATTGTGAGAATTGCCGACCTATTCGCCGCCGTAGCCGAGCGCAACGGCTTGGCGGCAGAACTTGGCCCGGACGAGATGCAAGCCGTCCTGGCCGAAGCAATCGCTCGCCGGGCAGCGGGCGATCGGCAGGGTGCGGCCGGGCCGGAGGATATGGCCGAGCTCGAGCCCGCACCCCCGCCGGCCGACGATGACCCAGGCCCGGAATTTCCGCCCGGCGCTGGTCTGCCACCACCGCGCCCGTTATTCCGCCCGGTCCCGATTGACCTGGTGCAGATCGGGGGCGAGCCGCAATGGCTGATTGCCGGCTTGATACCGGCGCGCGGGCTTGCGGCGATCATTGGGCCGCCGAAATGCGGAAAATCCTACCTTACCACCGACATGCTGTTTTCGGTCGCCCGCGGCGAGCCCTACGCAGGCCGCGACGTGCTGCAAGGCCCGGTGGTCTATTTGACCGGGGAAGGCGTGCAGGGCTTCAAGCGGCGCCTGATAGCGATGCGGCGGCACTATGCGGTCGAGGGCAAGGGCATCGACTTCTTCATGGTCGAGAACGTGCCGGACCTCGGCTCGGAGCGGACCAACCTTGCGGCGATACTGGCCGAGATCGATGAGTTTTTAGAGCGTTACGAGATCGAGACGCCGCGCGCCATCGTGCTTGACACCCTGGCGCGTTGCATGGGCGATGGCGACGAAAGTTCGGCACGCGACATGGGGCGCTTTATCATCCGTTGCGGCGAGATCGAGCGGCACTATGGCTGCGTCGTGGCGGTGGTTCACCACATGGGGAAAGACGCCAGCAGGGGCGCGCGCGGATCCAATGCGTTGAACGGGGCGGCCGACGTCACAATTTCGGTGGAGAAGGGCGAAGCGTTCTCGACGGTGCGAGTGGACGAGATGAAAGACGGCCCGGAGGGGCAAGAATGGAGATTCCGCCTCCTTCCGTACCCGTCCGACGAGGCCGGAACCGAGCTCAAAAAGCGAAGCATTGATGACCCCCCCGAAGCACTGACCGAAGCATCGACTTGCATCGTGGATTTGTTATCTCAACCGACCACGGCGAAGCATAACGAAGCAAACCGGGCGCGCGTGCCGCGTGGCGTGGCTGGCGACCTGCTCAAGATCGTCCGGTACACGATCGAGGAGAGTGGAACGACGAACCCTGATGGTTCCGTGGTCCCGCCAAATACTCGCGCCGCGACCCGCGCCGATCTAAAAAACTATTGCAAACTAAGGGATTGGCAAGACCCGGAAGGAAAGCCCGACGCATTCCGCGCCGCGCTCAGCCGATACCTAAGCGCCCTGCGCGACGGCGGCCATATCGGCTACACCGCCGACTGGATTTGGGCGCTTTGATGCGACCGAAGCAAAGCGAAGCAGACCGAAGCACGCGCAAAATGCTTCGCCACTTAGCGGGAATTTCGGATGACCGAAGCACCGAAGCATCTCCCTATAGGGAGTGGCAGAATGCTTCGCCCCCTCGCGCGCCATCGCGGCTCAGCACTCCGCGCCGGCTGCCCCTCGCTACGCTGACGCTGCGCTTCGGTTGCCGGACGCTTTGCAGCCAAGGCCTAACATTCACAAACCATCAAAGCTTCTATCCTGCCAAGCCGCTGCTCGATCAATCGCCAGCACCGCCGCCAGCGATCGACCGAAGCGCCAGAGCAATCGCCAACCTGATAGCCAAAACGCTAGGTCGGCTATGAAATATAAATTTGGTGTAAATGAATGGGGGACGGAAAGAGCCTTATGTTCCCTTTCGCGCATTAGTGCGAAAATTTGCACGCGCGCTGACGTAGCCATGGCCTGCAATGCGTCAATTTGGTTGAGACGTGGGAGATAAGCGCCACGCGCGCCCCGCGAGTCTGTGACCTTCCTACGCGGTTTTGTTCGGATAGATTGGTAACGTGAATTGATTGCTCTGGTCACTGAATAGACCATGATCGCAAGCGGCTTGTGGCGCGCAAGGGCGCAACGGCGCGGTGGATTTGATCCACGCAAGATCGGCCGGCCGTTCGGCGGTGTCGGGCAAGTCGAGTTGGCCGGGGAGATTTAATTTCATGGAGTGGCCTCAAATATCGCGGTTTCAACGGCCGCAAGCGCCATGTATTTCCATTCATGCACCCAGGACTCATATTCGAATTCGAGGTGTTGCAGTTCATATTCCAGGCGGTCGATTGATAGCGGCTTGCGAGCCCACCCAGCCGCCGGCTTACCAACCGGCAGCCCCTTATTCCGCGCGACCATTGCGAGATCGCGGCCGGTCTGCATCCGTTCGGTGAAGTCGATTTCGTTGCGGTTCATGGCATGGCCTTTCCAATTGCCTATGCCAATGTATTTAGTTGCGATATAATCCAATGTCAACATAAATGTTTGACATACGGCGCGCGCTGGCGGATAACAGCGGGTAGGCCCAATGCAGCAAAGGGGAATCGCTATGACTGAATTGCTTGGGGTACAGGTGCGCATGGCGCGCGCTGCGCTGCGCTGGTCGATCGCCACGCTGGCGAAGCGTGCCAAGGTCGGCATATCGAGCGTACAGGCGATTGAGGCATCGGATGGTAGCCCTGCGATCATGGCCGGGCTTGACGCAACCCGTGACTATCGAGCTAGTGCCCGCGCGGTGGTGCTCGAAGCTATTGCCGGCGCCCTCGCCGCGGCTGGCGTTGTCGTACTGCCCGATGATGGCGCGGCCGGTCCTGGCGTGCGGGTGAAGGCTCACGCCAAGCGCAAATAGACCCTGCGGCGGAAACGGCATCAGCCAAACAGCATTGATCCTGTTGCGCTTTACGCTCTAGCCGGTCCTTACCGCCGCCATTACTCACGCCATGTCGGCTAAAAATACTGGCATTGCCTCGCCACCGCCATGCCAGCACCGCAAGCCTCTCTGCGGCCTACCCTGGGTCATTGCTCGATCGGGTACAGTCAGCGAGCCCACATCGCATGTTGATCGCAATCTGCACCACGCAAATCGCCGCCGCACCCTCCCGGCTTGCCGCAACGTCGAAGGGCATAGGCCGCGCGGGTATCTCAGGATCGAGCCTCGACAAAGGGGGGTGGGAGGGTGGTGGGGGCAGGAACGAAACGCCCGTGCTTCTTCGACCTATCTGCTTTCTTTCGCGTTTCTTTCTCAAACCTCTCTAGGACCTCATTCCTACTTGACCGGCTTCCGTTCTGGCGCGTCGGGGCTCCTGAAAATTTGGGTCTGCGCTAATCAGCGCGAATTATCGGCAATTCAGGGGAATTGTTGCGGCTAGGTGGGTGCGTTGCGCTTCCGGTAGCGTCCCGTAACTTGTCGGGTGAACCGGAAAAGCCGATGGCGCGATTTGAATTGCAAATGTGCGAAACCGAGCAGGCGGATTTACAGGCCCGCTCTAGGCGGCACGGCATGAGCGCCGCGGCGATTGTTCGGTTTGGGATGCGGTGGGCGTTGAACCGGCTCGACGTGCTGGCGAGTGGCGGGGTGCAAAAAACCGGGCAGGACATTGCCGCCTTGCTCGACGAGTTGCGGGCCGATCCGCGAACTGCGCCGGCCGCTGGCGCCCTTGAGGCCGCGCTTGCCGCGCTCGATCGTGAAGGCGACGCAAATCGGAGCGCCGCGGCACTCCACGACATGATTGGGTTGGTCGCCGCCGAGCCCCTGCCCCTGGCGGAAAAACTCCAATTGCTCGGCGACCTGCTGGCGTTTGAAGGCCGGTTGACCATCCGCACGCGCGAGATTGAGCCGGCGCAAATCTCACAAAGCGTTGCGGGGTAGCCCATGTCGTTAGCGACCGAACAGACATTCCGGGCAGTCGTTGCTTTGGCCGAAGGCGCGCGGCAGCAGCAGAAGGCCGCCGCCATGGTGACTTACGGCTACGTCGCAGCCAATCTCGCCGCCTATCAAGAGGAAATTGCCGACGCCGATACGGTTTACCAGGCGGCCGTCACCACAGCCGCGGATACGCTCGCGATCCCAGCCGGTAACGCTGGACTTTCTGGCCCCATCCCTGGCGCAAGCTGGACGCCGCTCTTGTCGATAGCCTGAAGGAAACTTTGCTATGATGATGAATGGACTTAGTTTGATCCCGCCATCTGTCGCGGCGAGCAACCCGGAGCTTGGCGTCATCGCGGCGCTTCTAACTGCGCTGACTGACCCGGAGGCGACCAAAGCCCGGCTTGCAGAGATCGGCGCCAAGATCGACGAACACAACACCGCGTTGGCGTCCTTTAAGGCTGCAATCGAAACGCTGCGCACCGAGACTGAGGCCGCCAGCAAGAAGATCGAGGATGACCGGGCTGCCGCCGACGCTGAAATTCAGCGCAAGCGCACCCAACTCGACGTCGACGCCGCCGCCGTGAAGCAGCGCGCGGACGCGACCGATGCCCGGTCCGCCGAACTGGACAAGCTGGCACAGACGCTTGCGGCCCGCGAAGCTGAACTCATCCGCCGTCAATCTGCGTTCCGCGAACACGCCGACGCCATCAGCAACCTAAAGGCATAAGGGGCGAGGCCTGACCATGGCATTTGGCCAAGCAACATTCTCGGATGCAGGCGGCGCGGTCAGCGACTTGTTCGCGGCGGAAGGTTATAGGTTCAAGGCGAAAGGCAATTTGCTCGAAGCCGGAAGCTATGACGAAGCCGCCAAGTTTTCCGATCTCAACGCGACCTTCACCGAGGAATCGACCGCGATCAAGGAGCACCAAGCGCACCGCCAACTTTTGACGGCCATGACAGCGCACGCAGTTGTGCCAATGCCGCAAGGCTTTGTTGCGCGTGACATGGCGTTACAGGGGATGGCACGCCATTTGAGCACCAGCGACACTGGTGCCTACTGTTTTTGGATCGATTGCACAGACTTCGATGGAGCCAGTCCACCGGTTTAGTCTAGCCGCTATCAGACCGTTGGGGGCCGAGACGATTGCCCAATGGTTCGTGACCAAGATTGCTGCTGAAATCAGTGCGGCCCCGATGATGATTGAGTGAGACTGAGACATTGACGGGCCCCCAACACCGGACTTTTGATGCACCAATAGTCTAGCTCAGATCCGGTCGGGCCGTTTCTCCATGCGCACGCCGTTGGCGCGCATGTTGCCGAGGGTCATTGGCAATCGACGATGAGCTTGGCGAGTTGAGAGGGATCGCGGGGGCGCTTGCGGTGGTCCTTCACTGGCCAATCCTCGACGACTTTACGAGCTTTTCGAGCGCGACACGCCCATCCGTATGAGCTATTGCCGGCGTCTCGAATGAATTCATTGATGTCTGCACAGGCTTACCATTTGCGGTAATAACCCAACGATAATGTCCAGCACGGATTGTGCAGGGCCTAGTGGTCAATTCGTATGCTGGAGGAAATTTCCCGACCATCCTCGCAATATTAGGCCGAATCCTCACGGCGGCTAGGGCCGATTCCACGTCGCCCGATGACCCGGAAAAGCTAGAGGCCGCCAACTGAGGCGGCCCGAAATAGAAAGAGCCCCGGCCAGGGGACGCGGTCGGGGCCCTCTCAGA
>OCZT010006743.1_pt1 | contig 11347 bp, 5 predicted proteins | sample 1539031 | NCBI WGS metagenome assembly OCZT01 (sample SAMEA3539308, study PRJEB22396) | soil metagenome | biome: tundra; feature: field; material: soil | place: USA | collected 2010-05 | depth 0.15 m
CAATAGCCGTCCAGAAAGGATTATCAGCAGGAACCAACAAGCCAAGAAAGACCTTGCCACCCCAATACACACTACCTCTGCAACTATACATCTGCACTGCCGGTTCGAATGGACCATAAAAACCTAAGGTAGGAACACCATCTTTCATAAAACCGGGATATTGAAAAAATTGAAGCAAAGTTCCGGAAGCTATGCGTCGCATCCAACCATAGTTTGTCTCCGCAGAATTCTCAAATCCCATCAAGGGGAAAGCAGTCACCGAAGCATAACGATAAGATATGCTGCGTCCCCACATAATCATTTTGCCATCACGACTAAAGAGGTATGGATAATTGGACTTCAGATCGCTAAAATTTGACATAAACTTTTTGGCTTGTTCGGGATAATATTTATTGCCATAATATTCCGCCCACAACACACCGTACATTTGAAACGCCCACATGCTGTAATAATCAAAAGCGGGACTATCATTGTACCACCCTTCGCCACGATAGTGATTGAGCGTTTTATCCAGGTATTCCACCAGTAATTTTTCATTCACTGCATACCCCTGACTTTTAAAAAAGCTCAACACGAAAATATTGAAAAATTTCCAGTTCGAATCTACCGTGGGACCATCAGCATAACTGAGCATCAGTGCTGCTAAAGAATCTTTCTGTTGTTGAGGAAGTGGTTTCCAGAGTACGTCAGGAATGGCAGTCATCGAAATAGCCATGGCACCAAACTCTACCAAATTCTGGTGTGGCCCACCGTTTTTAGCACGATGTTTGATAAAGGATGGACTTGTCGGATCGATCAAATTACACATTTGATGACGATAATATTCGGCAACTTTGATATTATTGACCACCAGTTCGGGATTTTCTTTCAAAAGCGGTGCTGCCACGAACAAAGTACGACTAAGTCCTTCCAGCTTTTCTGTAGGTATTTGGTCATCGGTGCGCGGATAGCTGATCCCCGGTTGTTTGGGAAATTTCATCGGATCGTCCATCTGATGTATATATCCAAATGCACCCTTCAGCATGTACAATGCGGCATCTTTCCAGTGCTGACGCGTCATTCCGGTATGCGGACTTAATTTGTAATCGGGATGGTTTAATTCGAAAACCGGCTGTCCGGAAGTAGAAGTGCTTTGGGCACAAACAGAGAGCACGTTTAAAGTAAGCATGAATGAAAGCAAGGTGAATTTCGTAGTGAGCTTCATTATATTTAAAGTTTAAATGTTCCTGAAAAACAGGCTTAAAACTGCACAATACAACAGATTTTATTGAAGATATGAGTAAAGTGCTTAATCTGTGCTACAAAAATAGACAATTCGGCGTTTACTTTTAGTGACAAAAAGGTCAAAAAGGTTGAGAAAACGAACAATGCGGATATAATTGCAGTAGTGCTTACTTATAATGCTTAGCTATCGGTTTATCATTATAATCCACTTTATTGAACGAATTGTATACTCAATATTCAAATTACGGAAGTATATTTGTATGCTGTATTTTATTAATTTGAAATACCGTTGCTAAACATCCATCAACATTAAAATTATTTGCATGAAACTTTTCACGTTCATCCTAATCCTTACTTTGACTGTCGGTTCTCTGACAACCGCTCAAAATCGACCTTCTAAATCTGAACTTATCAGCATAATTGAGAAAGCGAACGATTACTGGCAATCCACACATCCAAATCCCGGAAATCCGTTTTGGGATAATGCAGCCTACCACACCGGAAATATGGAAGCCTATTTTGTTACCGGAAATGAGAAATATCGGGCATACTCCGAACAGTGGGCTATCCGGAATGAATGGAAAGGTGCAAAGACAGCAGATAAATCGAAATGGAAATACAATTATGGCGAAACACCTGATCATGTCATGTTCGGCGATTGGCAGGTTTGCTTTCAAACCTATATAGATCTGTATAATCTTGCTCCCGATAGTAACAAAATTTCACGTGCCCGTGAGGTGATTGAATACGAAATGAGTACTCCTAACAATGATTACTGGTGGTGGTCTGATGGATTATACATGGTAATGCCTGTGATGACTAAGCTATACAAAGTAACCGGCAATGAATTGTATTTAGACAAATTGAATGAGTATTTTTTATATGCTAAACGTATAATGTACGACCCCAAGGCAAAACTATTCTATCGGGATGCAAAATATGTTTATCCAAAACATAAAACTGCTAATGGGAAGAAAGACTTCTGGGCACGTGGAGATGGTTGGGTCTTTGGCGGACTGGCAAAAGTGTTGAAAGATATGCCCAAAGATTGTAAATACAGACCTTTGTTCTTGAAACATTACCGTGATATGGCTAAAGAAATTATTAAATGTCAGCAACCGGAAGGGTATTGGACACGCAGTATGCTGGATCCACAACATGCACCGGGGGCAGAAACAAGCGGGACAGCCTTTTTTACCTATGGATTGCTTTGGGGCATAAATAATGGTTATTTGAAAGAAAAAACATATTTACCTGCAGCATTAAAGGGCTGGAATTATCTTTCGACCACGGCATTGCAGCCAGCAGGAAAGATAGGATATGTACAACCCATTGGCGAAAAAGCCATTCCCGGACAAGTGGTTGATGCTAATTCTACGGCAAATTTTGGAGTAGGGGCTTTTTTATTGGCTGCATCAGAAATGGTGAGATTTGTAAAATAAAAAAGATTATTTGTATTTTTGTTGTCATTAATAAATCAAAATCACATTCGAGGTAGATTATGTTCGCATTTATCAATCTGTAAAATAATTATCAATAAAAACAAATATGAATATCATAACTTACAATATACCCATGAAAAAAATACTTCTATTAGCATTCCTCTGTGTGCTTTCGGCCGGAAACGGCATTTTTGCACAAAGCTCAAACCAGACTACTACCGGAACAAATGGTACAACCTTCAGTGCCGACAAAAATAAGTTTCTACTGAATGGCAAACCGTACATTATCAGAGCCGGTGAACTGCATTACACCCGTATACCAAAAGCCTATTGGGATCATCGGATAAAAATGTGTAAAGCAATGGGTATGAATACCATTTGTATCTATTTATTTTGGAATATCCACGAACAAACTCCCGGAGTTTTCGATTTTAAAGGACAAAACGATGTGGCTGAGTTTGTTCGGCTGATACAAAAAAACGGTATGTACTGTATCGTTCGTCCCGGACCCTATGTTTGTGCAGAGTGGGATATGGGTGGACTTCCCTGGTGGTTGTTGAAAAAGAAAGACCTTCAGGTGCGACGTCTTAGTGACAGCTATTTTATGGAACGAACAAAGAATTATTTGAACGAAGCCGGAAAACAATTGGCTCCACTGCAAATTCAAAATGGTGGAAACATTATTATGGTGCAGGTTGAAAACGAATACGGAACCTGGGGAAACGATGGTAAATACATGGAAACCATGCGCGATAATATTCGTCAGGCGGGTTTCGACAAAGTACAACTACTTCGTTGCGATTGGTCATCCAACTTCTTTCGTTACAAACTCGATGGCGCAGTAAATGCATTAAACTTTGGTGCCGGATCTAATATCGACGATCAGTTCCGCAAATTTAAAGAAATGAATCCCTCTTCGCCTTTGATGTGTGGTGAGTACTGGACCGGTTGGTTCGATCAATGGGGTCGTCCGCACGAAACTCGCGATATTAATAGCTTTATTGGCAGCCTTAAGGATATGATGGATCGCAAAATTTCTTTCAGTCTTTATATGGCACATGGTGGTACCACTTTTGGTCAATGGGCAGGTGCCAATGCTCCGGCTTATGCACCTACTACTTCGTCGTACGATTACAATGCACCGATTGATGAAGCCGGTAACCCAACCGATAAGTTCTACGCCATCCGCGATTTGCTTAAAAACTATTTGCAGGAAGGTGAGATAGTATCCACCATCCCTGAAAATCCGGAAGTAACCATAACTGTTCCGGCCATAAAGTTTACGCAAACCGCTAATGTGTTTGATAATTTGCCTGTTGCCAAGCAATCGGAAAACATTCAACCTATGGAATTTTTCGATCAGGGCTGGGGATCTATTATTTACCGCAAACAACTACAGGCCTGTACTCATAAACAAACACTAATCATCAAAGATGTACACGACTGGGCAACGGTATTTATCAATGGCAAGGCCATCGGCAAACTGGATCGCAGAAGGGGTGAAAGCACGGTTGAAATTCCGGTTTTAAAAGCAAATGCCCGTTTGGATATTTTGGTAGAAGGAATGGGACGCGTAAATTATGGTGAGGCAATTCTTGATCGCAAAGGGATTACGGACAAAGTACTGCTCTCCGATGGAAAAACAGAGAAAGAATTGAAAAACTGGACTGTTTACAATCTGCCCGTTGATTACAAATTTCAAACAAAAGCCAGATTCAGCGTAAAACCGGCAACTGGCCCGGCATGGTACAAAGCTTCTTTCAACCTAGAAAAAACAGGTTACACTTACCTGAATATGAGCTCGTGGGGCAAAGGAATGGTTTGGGTAAACGGGTATAACTTAGGCCGCTTTTGGAAAATAGGACCAACACAAACACTCTGTGTGCCGGGTTGCTATTTGAAAAAAGGGGTAAACGAAATCATTGTACTGGATATTGATAAACCGACCGTAACAAGTATTGCCGGACTTAATCACGCCATCCTGGACGTCATCGGCAAAGATGACAACCAACAGAAAAAAGCAGCAAAAAGCTTGAATTTAAACGGTTTGAATGCAGTTATTGCCGGAACCTTCCCTGCCGAAAGTGGTTGGAAAGCAGTCAATCTGAACGAGATGAATGCAGGACGCTATTTCTGTTTCGAAGCATTGAATGCACAAGATCCAAACGATAATAGCACATCGGCTGCAGAATTTGAGATTATTGGCGAAGATGGCAAAGCCATTTCATCTATCAACTGGAAAGTAGTATTTGTAGATAGCGAAGAAACCATAAAAGCTGCGAATGGAGCCGACAAATTGTTTGACATTCAGGAATCCATTATCTGGCAAACAAAAATTGGCGATAAAGCAAATCATCCTCACCAGGTGGTTATCGACATGGGAAAAGAAATCAATGTCAAAGGCTTTAGAATCCTTCCCCGCACCGACAAAAGCACCAAAGGAATGGTAAAAGACTATCGTTTCTTCCTCGAAAAGAAACCGTTTAAGTTCTAGCGGAACTATTTCAGAATACTTTCAGTAGTACGGTTGCCGTTGTTATCAATTAGAGTTATAATTGATAACAACGGCAACTGTTTTTGTATCAATTCTACCCATAATGCCGCGCATTTCGTTAAATCTACACATACTTCAAATAAAAACTGAATATTTAACTCACCTTGAGTAAAGGAATATGCCAGCTAAGTTGTTTATACTATACCGTTGAAAAACACCTTAAATCAAATCACATGAAAATCAGGACTACTAACCATCTTAATATCCGTTGTACACCTGATAGTTCCAAGCGAACTCTCGGGGGAAATAAAACACTTTACGGGTTTATTCTAACTAATACTTTAAATGTATGAAAGAAGAAATAAACGACGACCGTGTTTTACTCGAAAAATTAAAAAGCGGAAATATAGCTTGCTTCGAGCTGTTGTACGGTAAATACAGCGGTAAATTATATAATTATGTGTTGAGTCTATCAAAGGGCGATTTCTATCTGGCAGAAGAAATCGTTCAGAATGTTTTTGTGAAAATATGGGAAATACGCCAACATATTAATACCGAAGGCTCATTCAATTCATTCGTCTATACCGTTGGCCGAAACATGTTTCTCAATGTGATAAAAAGCCGGTTACAGGAACATCTCTACCACGACTATGTAGTCGACCATGAAGCCACACTCGAAAATTCTGTTGAAAAAGAAATAGAGTACAAAATGCTTGAAGAGCAAATCAACAGGTTAATAGAACAACTTCCACCAGCACGCCGCAATATTTACATATTGAGTCGCGTAAAAAACCTCCCCAACAAAGAAATTGCGGCATTGCTCGACATTTCCGAGAATACTGTTGAATCCCAACTGAATAAAGCCACACAGTTTATGAAAAAAAATCTTCTCCCCTATTGCGGTGTTCTCGTTTTAGGGCTATTCAAACTCCCGTAAAGTTAAATAACACAATAATCATACGGTAGCGTAAAGGATTCCGCAAGCATAATTGTGTAATATATAGGTATAAGAAATTAAAAGAAAACATCGACATCGATTTTCAGGTATAAATTAGTTTTAAAGATAGATTATTTAAATGGACAAGAACAAAAACATCCTACTACTAGAACAGTTTTTCAATGGCACCACCACCAAGCAGGAGGTAAAGCAATTGTTGGAGGAATTGAAAAATGATGAATTCGAAAAGGAATGGATGAAAGATCAGTGGGACCAAGCTCCGGAAATGATGAACAAGGCCGTTCAAAAGCAAATCATGGCCAACATCAAAGCGGACATAGTCCCAACCCGTACATTCAAAATGAAGCAATGGCTAGCCGTGGCAGCTTCACTTTTGCTTGTTCTCACCACTTCACTTTCCGGGTATCTACTTTATGATGCGCAAAATAAGAAATTGGCAGGCGATATGACAGTGACCGTTGAAAAAGGACAGAAAGTAGCTCTTACCCTCCCCGACAAAAGCCGCGTATGGGTTAATTCCGGCTCAACACTAACCTATGGCAGTCGCTTTAACAAGCATGAACGAATCATTGCGCTCAATGGCGAGGCATATTTCGAAGTTGCAAAAAACAAAGAGGCTCCATTCATTGTGCAAAGTCACGGTTTTTCTGTAGAAGCACTTGGAACTGAATTTGACGTAAAAGCTTATCCGGATGAAAAGCAAATATCAGCTGTATTGATCAGAGGAAAAGTTGAAGTTGGGGATGAGTTGAACAAAATAAATTTGACTCCAAATCAAAAAGTAACCTACAACCGCGTAACTAAGAGTATGCAAAAGAGTGATCTAACTGATGCGTTGATGTATGCCGACTGGCGTTACAACAAACTTACGTTTAATTCGGAAACATTTGAAAATATAGCGTCTGTACTGGAACGAAACTACAACGTGAAATTTGTTTTTCAGGCTCAATCGCTAAAGAAATACCGTTACTCAGGCTCGATAGGCAATACCAGTCTGGAAAGCTTATTGCAAATATTTGCAATGACCTCACCGATCTCATACAATATGAAAGATTCTGTCATCTATATGAATGAAAATAAACGAATGCTACCTTTTTATAGAAAAGTGCTAAAATAATCAATATATATATCCGAGACTATTTTTACAATAATTGTAACCTTAAAATAAATGCTTATGACAAATACATGCTAACAGATTCGAAGCAACGAAGTGGAATGATAAAAAACATTTCAGTTATAACCTCTGTTTCTATTTTTCGGTGTATGCAAACTTCTACCGGAGAAGCAACATCAAGTATATTATTTAATCAATTAATAGTATGAAAATCACCATGAATTACAAAATCAATTACGCTAAGATTCAGCATCTACGCTTCATCTGGATGGCTGTTTTCGCTCTGGGTATAGCCATTGGCACATCTGCTCAGGTAACTGTCAAGGCAAAAAATGTGCCTATCCGACAAATTCTAAAAACAATAGAAAAGAACACTGAATACAAGTTCTTTTACAATGATAACTTTGCGGCTCTTGATAAAGTGGCATCGTTGAATGTCAACAATGTATCGATTGACAATGCTCTAACCACTCTCTTTACATCGAGTGGCATCAGTTGGGAAAAGAAAGATAATAATCAAATAGTACTTGTTCCTGAAAAAATATCAGAGGAACAAACACAACCAACCGTTGGACAGACACACAAGGTAACCGGAACAGTTATTGACGAATCCACCGGCGAGACTCTCTTGGGTGTCAGTGTTTTCGTTGAAGGTACTAAGATTGGGGTTGTTACCGATTTGAATGGAAAATTTAGTATTAATGTCCCAAATTCATCTTCAGCGTTAGTATTCACATATATAGGATACATCACAAAAAAAACAAGCGTTGGTAAACAAACCACAATCAAAGTGGCTTTAGAACAGGACACAAAAAAATTGGATGAACTTGTAGTCGTTGGTTATGGAACGCAGAAAAACACAACGCTTACCGGTTCTATTTCACAAATAAAAGGTAAGGAGTTTGTAAAGAGTCCGCAAGCAAATGTATCCAATTCATTAGCAGGTAGAGTTTCAGGTATAATTGCAAATAATAGAAGTGGTGAACCCGGATACGATGGTTCGACATTTTATATAAGAGGCATGTCAACCACCGGAAACAATGATGTATTAATCGTGGTAGATGGAGTTCCTGGACAAATTGGCGGATTAGACCGATTAGATCCAAATGACATCGCTAGTATATCTGTACTAAAAGACGCATCAGCAGCCATATATGGAAGTAGAGCTGCAAATGGTGCAATTTTGGTTACAACAAAAAGAGGAACAAGCGGCAAACCAGCACTGACATACAGTTTTAGTCAGGGAATCTCATCGCCAACCAGATTACCAAAAGTTGCAGATGCAACAACTTATGCTGCTATCAGAAACGAAATTGAATATTACAATAACAAAGCCGGTGGAATGAATCAGGTTTATAGTGCTACAGAAATTCAAAAATTTGCAGATGGCTCTGATCCGATAAACTATCCTAACACCGATTGGCAAAGTGAGACACTTAAAAGTAGTGCTTTACAAAATCAACACAGCCTTTCTCTAACAGGTGGAACCGAGAATGTAAAATACTATGTTTCCCTGGGAACAATACATCAGGAAGGTATCTATAAAAATGGTGCTACAAAGTACAATCAATATAATGTTAGATCAAACATTGATGCAACCATTACCAGCCGATTGAAAGTTGGTGTAAACCTTTCAGGACGCCAGGAAGATCGTCAATATCCTATAAATGGTGCAGGTAATATTTTCCGCTCTATTTACAGGGCATACCCTACAACAGTTGCAACCTATCCTAATGGTTATCCTTCTACCGGAATTGAAAACAATAATCCAGTAGTTATGGCAACTGATATGGGTGGTCTGTCTAAGAACCCAACGTATGTTTTAAATGGTAGTTTGAAAGCCACTTATTCAATACCTTATGTTGACGGTCTGACATTGGAAGGTATGTTATCTACAGACAAATCATTCAACTTCACCAAGGCATTTAACACTCCTTACTTATTGTATAATTACAATAAAACAACCAATGCCTACACCCCTTCATTAACAGGAGGTTCGGCAGGTAAAGCAAGGCTAGACGAATCGAATATCAACACTTCATTAGTAACTGCAAATATTAAACTGAACTATTCAAAACAATTCGGGAAACACAACATAAATTCGTTTTTCGTATATGAAGAGAGTACAAATAAAGTAGAACAATTTGGTGCCACCAGATTAAACTTCCCAACCATCCAGACACCTGAATTATCTCAGGGAGGATCAGCTGCTGCTGATAAAGATAACTCCGGCTATAGCTCCATATTCACTAGAAGAAGCTATATTGGAAGATTAGCCTATGACTTTGGAGAAAAATATATGGCTGAGGCTCAGTTTAGAGTTGATGGTTCATCAATATTCCCAAAAGGGAAACAGTATGGATTTTTCCCTTCTGTATCTGCCGGTTGGCGTATATCACAGGAAGATTGGTTTAAAAACAATGTTTCATTTATTAACGACTTGAAGTTCCGTGTATCTTATGGGATATTAGGTAACGACAATGTAAGTGCATACCAATATTACAACAACTATTCATTTGCGAATAACTACGTTATTGGTTCTGATATTCAACCGGGTATTGATTTAATCAAACTTGCAAATCCAAATATTACATGGGAAACATCTAAAAAAACAGATATTGGCTTTAATGCCAAGTTCCTGAAAAACTTCACTATGGAATTTATTTATTTCAAACAGGTTAGATCAAATATCCTTGCTGTAAGAAATGCTTCCATACCTAGTGTATCTGGGATTGTTAACCCATATGGTTCTGATCCTTTAGTTCCTTCCGAAAATATTGGTAAAATAAACAACGGTGGATTTGAAGCAACTCTCGGTTATAGTCATGAAGGTGATTTCTCTTACAACATAGCTGCCAACGTAACTTACGCTAAGAGTAAAATAATCAACATTGATGAAGCATCCGGTTTATTGGACTATCAAAAACAAACCGGCCTGCCTTTAAATACATATTTACTTTACAATGCAATCGGTATTTTCCGCACACAAGCTGACCTTGATAACAATTATCACTTACCAAATGCACAATTAGGTGATCTGATATTCCAGGATCGCAACGGTGATAAAAAAATTACTGCTGATGATATGGTTAGAACTAAATATGGTAATGTTCCCGAATTGACTTACGGTATTAATATGGGTGCAGCATGGAAAAATATTGATATTTCGTTAGTATTCTCAGGTCAGGCAATGGTAAGCAATTATGTATTGGCCGAATCAGGAACTATCGGAAACTTTTATAGTGCCTGGGCGGATAATCGTTGGTCGCCATCCAATGTAAACGGGTCATATCCACGCGTAGATACAAGATCGTCTTCTTCAATTAATGGAGGTTTAAATCCAAATACTTTTTGGTTAGACAATTCTGCATTTATCCGATTGAAAAATATCGCGTTAGGATATACTTTGCCCCAAAACATTATTTCTCGCGTTGGACTGTCAAAGGTTAGAGTTTACGTAAATGCCTTTAATCTACTTACCATTACCAAAGTGAAAGACTATGACCCTGAGGGTAATAACCAAAGTGCACAGTTCTATCCTCAACAACGGATTATTAATATGGGAGTAAATATTAATTTTTAAAACATTAGATTCTATGAAATCAAAAATAATAGTAAAAGCTTTGTTAGCTTGTTTATTGCTAACAAGTTTCACAGCCTGCAAAAGTGATCTTTTGGAAACTTCCGCGACAGACAGAATCTCCGATCAAGCATTAACAGCCGATTCATCGTTGTTCGAAGATTTTGTAATTAACCGCTATCTGGGAGTACGTTTAGCAAATAAAGAAGCAGAAGGAACACCTCCGGGCTTTGGACGCGGATTTGAATATGGACTGTGGGGTTCACTCACAGATGAGTCCATTTACAATAATGATGATGACACATGGTTAGTTCAACGTGGTCAATTATCTCCTGAAAATACTGGAATTGCCGGAACTCTATGGGGAAGGAGCTATCGTGGAATCAGAGAATGTAATTATGCGCTTACGCATATCAGCGAATTGACCATGAGCCAGTCGGGGAAAAACCGACTTATTGCCGAATTGAAATTTATCAGAGCTTTTCGTTATCAGGATTTGATCAGAAACTATGGTGGCGTTATTCTTTTGGGCGAT
>OCZT010006745.1_pt1 | contig 11345 bp, 11 predicted proteins | sample 1539031 | NCBI WGS metagenome assembly OCZT01 (sample SAMEA3539308, study PRJEB22396) | soil metagenome | biome: tundra; feature: field; material: soil | place: USA | collected 2010-05 | depth 0.15 m
AGGCCCTGCTGGTCTTCGTGGAAGCCGGGCGCCTCGCCCACGAACATCAGCTCGGCGTCGGCGTTGCCTGCACCGAAGACGACCTGAGTGCGCGTCTCGGCCAGCCGGCAGGCGGTGCAGGAAGAGACAGCGTTGTAAAGCGAGACCAGCTCGGCTCGGCGAGCCTCGCTAGTGACTACCGCATCCACCACAGTTACCACCCGCGCAGCTACCGCACGACTTGCTCGGGCCTCCGACGGTGGCGAAGCTCGAGTACTTGCGGATCACGTTCTCGGCCGCGCAGGACGGGCAGGACGGAGTTTCGCCGTTGTGTACGAGCTCCTCGAACTGGTGCTCGCATTTCATGCAGACGTACTCGTAGATCGGCATCTCTTGGAGTGTAGACAGCGGTGCAGATCTCAGGCCGACGCCTCGCTGCGAATCCGGGTGGAACGGACTTTGATGCGGCAGACAGCCGTTCGCTGGATACTTCTCTCGTCGCCCGCCACCGAGCCACCCGCCCGCGGGGTCGTTTGAAGGTAGCGCCTGATCGAAGCGCGAAACGCACAATCTCGTGCCGAATCGGCATCAACTCGTGAACACGCAGGTGATCGCGCCGACTCGTTCGCTCTATAGGCGAGTTCTCGACAAGACTGGATCCGAGAACCGGCGACTGACCGCTAGGCGCGCGCTCCGACTAGACTGATTGAAGAATCGCCCGGTATCCAAATTGGAACTGGAGCAAGGCATGGGTCAGACGAAGAGAAGCGAGCGGGCGTGAAGGTCGTCCGCACAAAGAGCGAGCTGCGAGCAGCGCTCGAGCCATTCCGTGCCGGCCGAGTCGGGCTGGTGCCGACGATGGGCGCCTTCCACGAGGGGCACCTGGCTCTGCTCCGGGCCGCCCGCCGGGATTGCGGCACCGTCGTCTGCAGCCTGTTCGTCAACCCGACCCAGTTCGGCCAGAGCGAAGACCTCGAGCGCTATCCGCGTTCGGGCGCGCGCGACCGCGAGCTGGCCCGTGCCGAAGGCGTCGACTTCCTGTTCGCGCCCGCGCCCGAGGAGATGTATCCGCCGGGCTTCGAGACCTGGGTCGAGCCGGAGCGGCTCGCGCTGGAGCTGGAGGGCGTGATCAGGCCGACCCACTTCCGCGGTGTCGCCACGATCTGCCTCAAGCTGTTCAACATCGTTCGCCCGAACGTCGCGTACTTCGGCAGCAAGGACGCCCAGCAGCTGGCCGTGATCGAGCGAATCGTGCGCGACCTCGATCTCGAACTGGAGATCCACCCGGTCGAGACCGTCCGCGACTCCGACGGCCTGGCGCTCTCCTCGCGCAACAGCTACCTCTCCCCCGCCGAGCGCCGGATCGCCCTGGCGCTGCCCCGGGCGCTGGCGCTCGGTGCGAAAGCCAAGCGAGACGGCGGAGACCCGGTCGCGGCGGCGCGCACCGCGCTCGACGAGGAGCCCGGCCTGAAGACGCAGTACGTCGCCACCCGCGACTACTCCGGCCCACGCGTGCTGGCCGCGGTGCAGGTCGGCCAGACCCGTTTGATCGACAACGTTTCGCTGAAAGGAAGTAAGAGATGAGCACTCCTCCTCCGGGCAAGCTGGGACTTCCCGAGCTGGCCGTGATGAAGCGCCGCGGCGAGAAGATCGTGATGGTCACCTCCTACGACGCGCCGGGCGCCCGCTTTGCCGAGGACGCCGGAATCGACATCCTGCTCGTCGGCGACACGGCCGCGATGGTCGTGCTCGGGCACGAGTCCACCACCGTGCCGGTGACCGTCGAGGAGATGCTCTTCCTCACGCGCACGGTCGCCCGAGCCGCGCGGCGCCCGATCATCGTCGGCGACCTGCCCTTCGGCTCCTACCAGGTGTCCGACGAGGAGGCCGTCTCGACCGCGATCCGCTTCGTCAAGGAAGGCGGCGCCGACGTGGTCAAGCTCGAAGGGGCCGGTACTTCGGTCTCGCGCGCCCGCGCCATCGTCGACGCCGGCATCCCGGTGATGGGCCACATCGGCCTGACGCCGCAGTCGGCGACCATGCTCGGCGGCTTCAAGACCCAGGGCAAGACGGCCGCGCGCGCGCTCGAGCTGGTGACAGGGGCGCTCGAGCTGGAGCAAGCCGGCTGCTTCTCGCTCGTGCTCGAGGCGGTACCCTCCGCGGTCGCCTCGCGGGTGACCGAGCTACTCGAGATTCCGACCTTCGGCATCGGCGCCGGAGCGGGCTGCGACGGCCAGGTGCTCGTCTACCACGACCTGCTCGGCCTGACCGAGGGCCACCTGCCGCGCTTCGTCAAGCGCTACGCCAATCTCTCGGGCGAGATCAAGGGCGCGCTCGGCGCCTACGCGGAGGAGGTGCGCAGCGGCGTCTTCCCCGACGACGAGCACTCCTATTCGATGGACGAGAGCGAGCGAGCTGAGTTCGAGTCGGCGCTCGAGATTCGATCGCCGGTCAACGAGTAGTCAGCGACCTACACCTGCGACGCCGCGCGCTCAAGAACGTCGATCTCGATCTTCTTCATCGTCAGCAGCGCCCGCGTGACCCGCGCCGATCTCTCCGGGTCCGGATCGCCGAGCAACTCGGGCAAGACAGCCGGAACGATCTGCCACGATACTCCGAACCTGTCTTTCAGCCATCCGCACTGCCCCTCTTCTCCGCCGGCAGAGAGCGTGTTCCAGTACGCGTCGACCTCGTCCTGGGTCGCGCAGCTCACCTGGAACGAGATCGCCTCGCTGAACGTGAACTCCGGCCCGCCGTTCAAGGCGAGGAACCATTGCCCGTCCAGCTCGAAGCTGACGGTCATCACCGTCCCCTCGGGCCGTGGCCCGGCCGCGCCGAAGCGAACGACGTCCACGATCCTCGAGTTCGGGAAAACCGACGTGTAGAACTTCGCCGCCTCTTCGCCTGCGGTGTCGAACCACAAACAGGGAGTGAATTTGCTCATTGCTCCTCCTCCAGATTCGAGAGCGTCGTCTAGCGGCGCGTTTTCCCGTTTAACCGCCGCACCAACCCGGACCCGGCGCGATCGAAGTCGAGCACCCCTGTCCGGGCGATCGCCGCTGTCCATCGCCGTCTGCTCCGAAAGCGCTCGATAGGCGCTCGGTGCTCAGGGGGTAGCACGCTCGCCCATCCGAGAGTGCGTGTATGTTACTCGAATGCCTCGCGCCGGTATCTACGCTCGCATCTCGTCCGATCGTGACGGCCAACAGCTCGGAGTCCGCCGGCAGCTAGAAGACTGCGAGAGGCTCGCCGAGCGCAAGGGTTGGGAGATCGTCGATCGCTACATCGACGACGACGTGAGCGCCTACAACGGCCGCCACCGGCCCGACTACCGGCGCATGCTGGATGACCTTCGCTCAGGTCTTATCGACGCCGTCGTTGTCTGGCACCTCGACCGACTCCACCGCCAGCCGAAAGAGCTAGAGGAGTTCTTTGAGGTCTGCGACGCGGCCGGCGTCCGCAACCTCGCCTCGGTCACTGGCGACGTCGATCTCGCAAACGACGATGGGCGCTTCCTGGCGCGCATCCTCGGCGCTGTCGCCCGCAAGGAGTCAGACGACAAGAGCCGGCGCATCAAGCGAAAGGCGCTCGAGCTCGCCCAAGCCGGAAAGATCGGCGGCGGCGGAACCAGGCCATACGGCTACGAGTCCGACCGCAGAACGATCCGCGTCGACGAGGCCGACATAATCCGCGACTGCGTCCGTCGTGTGCTTGCAGGCGAATCCATCCGCTCTATTTGCGCCGACCTCATCGAGCGCGGGACACCCACCGTATCCGGCAAGGAATGGAAGACACAGACCATCCGCAGGATCCTTGAATCCGGCCGTATCAGCGGGCAGCGCGAGCACCACGGAGAGCTGATCGCCCAGGCGGAATGGCCGGCGATCGTCGACCCATCCGAGACGGCTCGTATAAGAGCCCTTTTCAGCGATCCCGACCGCCGCACAAACCGAAGCCCTCGCCGTTACCTACTTATGCGCCTGCTTCGTTGTGGCCTTTGCGGTGAGACGCTCATCTCTCGCCCTAAGGCCGGAGGAGTTCGCGGCTACCACTGCGCTAAAGGCCCGAACTTCACCGGCTGCGGACGCATCTCCGCGATTGCCGATTCACTCGAAGCCTTCGTAGTCGAAGCCGTGCTCTACCGTCTCGACTCTCCCGAGCTTGCGGCCGCGCTCAGCGGCGGCACCGAAGACCGAACGGCTGCTCCGTGGCAGCAGGAAATGGATGAAGCGCAGTTCCAGTTGGACGAGCTGGCGAAGATCTACGGAGAACGAGCCATCAGCCTCTCGGAGTGGCTTTCCGCGCGCAAGCCGATCGAACGTCGCCTAGCCGCCGCGAAGAAGCTACTTGCGGAGCGAACTCACGCATCCGTTCTCAGCGACCACGTCGGGAACGCCTTGGCACTCCGCGACCTATGGTCAGATCTTCCTCTCACCCGGCAGCGCGCGATCGTCGCCGCCGTGCTCGATCACGTAATCGTCGGCCCCGCTCGGCGAGGCTACAACCGCTTCGATCCCGATCGCTTCCAGCCTGTCTGGCGCGTTTGACGATTTCTAGTGTCTTGAGCCTGCCATCGATCCGTACTAGCCACGCCTAGCAGACTTGCGACAGTCGATAGCACGCCCATGTCGGTGATCTTGAGAGGGAGCTGCTGGTCCACGCAGGAGCGCTCGGCCCACTCGCGGGCGCGAGCTTGAGGGTCGTCAATCAGGCCACGCGACCCAACACGCCGGCGGTCCATGCCACCCCTCGACTGATGAGGAACGCCAGACCTGCTCCGGCGGTCCTCCCATACGCTCTGACGCTTGCGCGATCACGCCTTCTTCGGTGCGGCCGATAAGGGCGATCTGCTCCGGTTGGAACCCCTGCGCGACCTCGTAGCGGTGCAGACCGCTCTGGCGCCGCTCGTCGTCGAGTCCCTTGCCGACGTACTTGCTGAGATACCGCGCTGCGAGTCTTGCTTCCCCGACTGTTCCCGAGCCAACCGGCAGATCCCCGAGCAGCTTTATGTGCACGTGGCCGCGTTCCCATGTATCTCGGATCAGCGTCTGTCCGACGTAGCGGCCAACCGCGAAGTGGACATGCAGCCCGTGTCCGCCCGGATGCCACTCTGGCACCCACACATAAGGGAACGCGTTACCTCCGAGGTTTGGCCGGAGCGCCTTGAAGAACCCGGCTACGTCCTCCCTCAGCTGTGCGGGCTCGTGGCAGCCCGAGCCGGCGTAGGTCAGCGTTCCTAGCCGGTTGAGCCGATTTGCCACGCCATAGCGGCGAATCTTTCCCCGCGCCCGGCGCACCGCTTCAGCCGCCGCGCGCTCCAAGTCGGGCTCACGTCTCGACTGCACCACTCCCGGGCCGGGTTTCCGCCAGCAGCCGCCCGCCTCTGCCGCCTCCGGGTACAGGTTCAGCAGCCAGTGCGACCGCAGAGGTAGTAAAGAATCGGAAGCGGGGTTACACGCGCTTAGTCCCATCTCTGAGACTATGCAGTAGCTATCGGACGGATAGTCTCAGTCCTGCGACTGCGGCTTGCTCGCAGACTGTGTTTGGTAGGCCTCGATGTCCAGTGTCACGCCAGTGAGCTGGAACTCGTCCGGGTGGACGCCCAGAGTTTTACGGAACAGGCTGATACGGCGGTAGATGCTTGCCCTACTCATGCCCAGGCGGCGGAGTCCCTCGAAGCCGCCTTCGAGGTGCCACGCCAGCCAGAAGCCCATCAGATCGATCGCCACTGGAACTGCCACTTTGCGGGCCAGAGGCTCGATCGCCGGCGCCGCAACGCGATTCACAGCCGTGGCATAGGTGTCCCAAGCGCGACGGGCTATCCCTTTGCCCTCCGGCGAGGCCATCCGATCGGAGCGGAAGTCCGTCATGCCTAGTCTCAGGTTAGCGACTACATCGGATGAATGCCACGCTTGAGCGTGGCAGGTTCATGAACTACGGTTCACTAATGGCAACTCAGCGAGCAGCGTCTGAAAAGGAGCTCTTACGGTGGCGCGATGAGTACGCCCACGATTCCTCTCTGTGCCAGGCCTTCGTTACTCGGTTGCAGGATCTACTTCCAGGTCTGCTCGAAGGCGCACACATCCGCGCCCAGATCGAGGGACGTGCAAAGACGCTGGATAGCTTCACGGACAAAATCAAGCGAAAGGGCTACCGCGATCCGCTTCAGGAGATGACGGATCTCGTGGGGCTGAGAATCATCACGCAGACACTGAGCGACGTCGACCGAGTCGGTGAGCTCATTGAACACGAGTTTGACGTCGATCACGGGCGATCTGTCTCCAAGCCCGAGGTTCTTGATCCAGATCGCTTCGGATACGTCTCCACTCACTATGTAGTTCAGCTCGGTCCTCCTCGTAGCGGACTCGCCGAATGGGACGCCTACGTCGGACGACCGTTCGAGATTCAGATCAGAACGGTTCTCCAGCATGCTTGGGCAATCATCGACCACCGACTTAACTACAAGTCTCGTACTGAGGTACCGCGCGAGCTCCAACGCCGCCTCTTCCGCTTAAGCGCGTTGCTCGAAGTTGCCGACGACCAATTGGACGAGGTCGAGCAGCAACGTCAAGTGCTCACTAGGGAATACGGTGAGCAGGTCGGGCGCGGTAATCTCGGCGCACTCGCGATCGATGCCGCCTCTCTCGATGCTTACCTCAGCGGTTACGGCGTGTACAAATCCTGGCGTCCGAAACTCGCTGGTGTCGGTTATTACGTCGATGTTACGATCAGCCCTTTGCTAGTTACTGACCGCCGTGATCTCTTGGCGGTGCTTAATTCTTCGGGCGTTCGAACCATCGAGCAGTTCCACACTATCCTCGCCGACGCTGAGCGGTGGGCGACACAGCTCCTTCGGGTCATACTCAAAGCGACAACGGTGGAGTACGGCGAGCTCCAAACCACTATCGACAACGCTCTCACCTGGTTTGTCCTTTACGGAACGCTTGCTAACGACGCGACCGTCGATGCTGTCGGATGGATAGATTCCATCTCGATGGCCCTGAAAGAGTTAATTGCAATCGCGAAGCGTCCGGGTCGTCATCCGGCTGGTAGTCCACCGAAGCCTCATCCACCACGCGGACTCGCCAGTTCGTAGGCAACGCCCTAGCGCCAAACTCGATCTGTCGAGTTTCGTTGCTTATTCAAGTGAAGGAAGAGCAGCGCGGCGCGGCCGCGCGTGGCCACCGCGCGGGGGAGCCAGCCTGCCAGGCGCGCCACCCGCGCACGACCTCTCACCACTCAGGCATCAGCACGCACACAATCCGGCGAGCGTCCGTGGGATTATCTATCTTCAGCTATGTGACGCTCGAGCCGACCACCACGCATAGCCTTCTAGGCGCCGCCAAAGCGGCAAAGCAGGATGAGTACTACACCCAGTGGATCGACATCGAACGCGAGATGAACTCGTATGTGGAATACGACCCCGACGTCTTCCGCGACAAGGTGGTCCTGCTGCCGTGCGACGACCCCGAGTGGTCCAACTTTACGAAGTTCTTCGCTCTCCACTTTGCGGACTACGGCATCAAGAAACTGATCTCGACGTCCTACGCCGCAAACAGCAACCCAGCCGGAGAGTTCTACCAGCCGACGCCGTTCGAGACGGCCGAACCGAAATACGACACAACCAAGACACGCGCCAACGGCAAGAAATTCGTGTTGGAGCCCAAAGACCTCAACGGGGACGGTGCCATCGACATCGATGACCTGCGGTGGGAGTACCTGGCCGGCGATGGCGATTTCCGTAGCAAGGAGGTGACAGCGCTGCGCGACGAGGCCGACATCGTCATCACCAACCCGCCCTTCAGCCTCTTCCGCGCGTTCGTCGTCTGGCTCATCGACGGGAACAAGAAGTTCGCGATCATCGCCAACCAAAACGCGATCACATACACGGAAGTCTTCCCGCTCATCCGGGAGAACCGAGTGTGGCTCGGCAAGGGGTTCCCTCGCAACATCGCGCACTTTCGTACGCCGTACACGCCACACGGCCGGTGGATCGAGCAGGAGGGCTCGGACGTGGTGCGGATCCCGGGCGTTCAGTGGTTCACCAACATCGACCACGGCCGTCGACACGAACCGCTACAGCTGATGACCAAGGCGGAAAACATCAAGTTCAGCAAACACAAGGAGGTTCGCGGAGTCGGCTACCCGACGTACGATAATTTTGACGCCATCGACGTTCCGTTCGTCGACGCCATCCCCAGCGACCACGAAGGGATGATGGGCGTCCCGATCACGTTCCTGGCGAAGTACAACCCCGATCAATTCCGCATTGTCGGAAGCTTGAACAATGGGATCCATGGCGACGAGCTCGGAGCTGTCAAGACGGAGATTGAGACGAAGGGGAAAGTCATGATGTGGAACGGGCCGGTCGTCAACAGAAAGCCGCTGTACAAGCGGATCGTCATACAGCGGAAGGACGCCGTGTGAAGACCGAACTGAAGAGGTACACCGTCGCCGACACTGTTGACGGCTTCGTCTACAACGAGCTGGAGGGTAAGGGACTTTTCGGCCTCGCCGGCAAGTTGGTGATCCAACCCGAATATCAGAGGAACTACATCTACAACGACGGCAAGAAGGACGTTGCGGTCATCGATTCATTGCTGAAGGGCTACCCGCTAGGGCTGATCTATTACAACGTCGCCGGTGACAGCCTCGAGGTCCTCGACGGCCAGCAGCGCATCACGAGTATCGGCCGGTTCGTGAGTGGCAAGTTCGCGATCAAGCAGGACGGCAAGGAACAAACCTTCTTCTCGCTGCCTGGCGAGGAAAAGCAGAAGATCCTGGAGAGCATCCTGCTCGTCTATCAGTGCCAGGGCACCGAGAAGGAGATCAAGGAGTGGTTCGACACCATCAACATCGCCGGCATACCCCTGAGTAGCCAAGAGCGGTTGAACGCGATCTACTCCGGCCCGTTCATCACCAAGGCCAAGGCGGAATTCTCCAACAGCCAGAACGCAAATATGCAGAAGTGGTCGTCCTACATCACGGGTGACCCGAAGCGGCAGGAGATCCTGAAGGAGGCCCTGGAGTGGGTCTCTTCGGCCCAAGACATCAGCGTCGACGCCTACCTAGCGCAGCATCGCGGAGACACCGAGATCACCGGTCTTAAGACCTACTTCACCTCCGTCATCGACTGGATCGACAGCGTCTTCACCCGTGCCCCGGACAAGGAGATGCGGGGGCTGGACTGGGGACGCCTGTACGAGAGCTACCACTCGAACTCCTACAAGGCGGCCGTCATAGACGCCGGCGTCGACGCACTTCGCGCCGATCCGGCGGTGCACAACAACAAGGGCATCTACGAATACCTGCTCGGCGGCAAGGCGGACGCCAAGCTGCTCAACGTTCGGGTGTTCGACGAGAAGACCAAGGTTGCCCCCTACGAGCAGCAGACGCAGAAGGCGAAAGACGCGGGCGTCTCCAACTGTCCGCTCTGCGCTATCGGCGAGAACGCCAACAAGTCGCGCATCTACAAGCTGGACGAGATGGACGCTGACCACGTAACCGCCTGGTCGAAAGGCGGGGACACAGCCCTCCAGAACTGCGAGATGCTGTGCGTCACCCACAACCGAGCCAAAGGCAACAGGTAGTCATGCCCGGGGCGAGCCGCCTGCGTCCAGGGGCGTCGACGGCACGGCGTAATCCAGCCCCTCAGTCCTAAGTCCGCTCAGGTGTCATTCCGGAACACTGGCGCAGCGTGCCGTGCCACAGCCGAGCCTCGCTAGCCAACCCCTGTGGGGTAACCCCTCGGTGACAAGCGAGACCCGCCGTCGGCCTTTTCCAACCATCGAAGGGGCCCCTCGACTCCTTACTCGGGAATCCCATTTCGGGCGTCCGACTGACTCGTGGCGCGCGGCCAGGCGGTCCCCGCGGCCGGCGCGGGCGCTGCTCGCGACCGCATCCGTCCGTGCCGCCCTCCTGTCCGTACGCTCACGGTGGTAGGGCAATCGTTCGAAGCGACGCTCCTGCAATCTGTAGACCAGTCTACGTCGCTGGCCCTCGTATTAGTCTTTGAGCATAAGGGGCGCCGGGCTTCCCCGGAATCTAGACGGGGTCGAACCTGCAAGACGTCCCTATTACGAGCTAAAGCTGAGCGCGAGTGCTAGCAAGACTCACTTCGGACATAGCCGAATAAGTCAGGGCAATAAGAAGAGAGACCGAACCGTCCTAACCTTCGTCCGGCTCTGGAGTTCTTCCGGCATCGGGAACGTCTCCAGATAGGGAGTCTACGAACGACGTAAGCATGGCGGCGACCTCAGGGTCTTCGGTAGAAAAGTATTCGATCACTTCGTTGATGCTCTCGGGTACGTGAATCTCTGGTAGCGAGAAACGGGAAGAGAGCGTCGCCATCGCTTGCCTAGCGGAACGGGTTGAGTCGGGAATGTACGTTGATTTCCAGAAGGGTGGAAGCGGCTCGGAGTCGCGCTTAAGGACTTTGCTCGCGCCGAGTAGTGAGTCCAAACGGGAGAAGGGCGAGGAGACAATTCGCCACTCGGCAGGGGAGATAGAAAGAGCGAGAGCAGCCTTGTGCTCGTGCCAGGTACTGATGAACCGCTCGGTTGGTATAAGGATCGGCGCAGAGGGATAGAACAGGGCGATGTTTTGCATCGAGATAATGTCGTAGAGCGTTTCGTGCAGAACGATGGCGGCGGAACGAGAGATCCGATAGTCGCGCCTCCGTTCTAGCCATATCAGAGTTGCCGAACCGATAACCGCGCCGAGAATTGCAGCGCCGAGCGGAATGAGGACGCGAACCCAGGTCGGATCGGAGGAAACGATCAAGGTTGCGATCGGTACGAGCACACAGGAAAGATAATCGGCGCTACGGACTGCTCTCTCTTCGGTGGCGTCCCGGTATTAGCTCGCTCTCCCCTTTTCCCCGGTGACATTCCCGCACACTCGCCCACGCGAGCGCGAGTCCCAGAAGCGCTGCTAGTGCCATTCCGCGTTGACCCCTCACTCTCTCATGCCCGTCATGGCAACTGATCGCCACCACTGAGAGAACTGGCGAGAGCCACGAAATCTCATCGAGCCTGGTGCTAGCCGCTGTGCGATGTCTGGCTGGGGAAATGTTTCCTTATGTTTGTTAAAACAAAATGGAATACTGTATATTCACCTTCAGTGAGTTATTGTGGTGTTAAGTCTCGGTATCCGGAAGAAAGTTGGCAGTAGATGAAGCGCATGTTCAATGGCACAAGTGGGCACCGGACGGTTCGATCGGTACTGCACTCAGCGGTAACACTTGGGGCGGCGTCAGCGTTGTTGGCGACCGGTTTGATGTTCGTCTCCGCAACTCAAGCATCCGCTTCTTCCGGCGTGATCGCCGGGCTCGATTACGGCCCGCTGGTCGGGCTGATCGGCACCTG
>OCZT010006746.1_pt1 | contig 11344 bp, 8 predicted proteins | sample 1539031 | NCBI WGS metagenome assembly OCZT01 (sample SAMEA3539308, study PRJEB22396) | soil metagenome | biome: tundra; feature: field; material: soil | place: USA | collected 2010-05 | depth 0.15 m
CGATCGCCGCGGACCCTCGCCAAAGTCAGTTTACACTATATCCTAAAATGCTCTAATAGACCCACTTCCACTCCACCCCAGGTCCCGCTGCGGGCCAAGGGTGGAGTTGCGGCTTCTGTAAAATAATGTAAAACATAGCAAACCTGTGCCTTTGTGAACAGCAGTCGCAAAAAATAAATGATATATTTTTGACCTTGACAGAATTCAGTCAAGTGGCGTACATGTGAGTTAATACATTCTTGCCAACACTTTACGGTCATCGCGGCGGGTTACGTCGGCGCTATTGCCAGGTTACCTTCATCTCTTGCTGGAAGTTACCGCCAGGTTCCCATGACCATATTCTGGGCCACGAAGACCAAGGACGATTCCCTGATGGCACGAGGAATCAACTTTAAAAGTCTTCACTCTTGGGCTCAATATGCCAATGGAATGTTCTGGTTGCACTTGATCAAAGAAGTGGGCCTCGATCCATGGGATACTGCGGAGGTTCTCCGTCGACCCGCTTTGTCTCCCTGCGACGCATAACTTGCATCAAACTTCTTAATTGATTCAAGTTTGCGCATTGAATCGCCGGTGGACATGGCGAAGGCCATGAGCAAGTGTGCTGCAAAAACTGTTGGCAAGACGAAGCGACTGAACGTGAATGGCATCAACCAGGGCCAATCGCCGGCAGTCAATTTAAAGCCTTTGGCGCGCTCGGCCGGCAAATTGCCGGGGCGGCCCGTTTCCCCAGGAAAGGACCTGAAGATGAGTATGATGTGGAAATCGAACCAGACCCCGCTGGCTGCCGCAAACCCCGCGCCGGAACCCCTCCGGTTTGAATCAGCCGTCCCAGCCAACGAATACGCCCCTCGAATGGGCGTAGTGCCTGCGGCTGCCGACCATACCCTTACATCGATAGGCAAAGGAATGGTCTTCAAGGGGACGGTCACAGGAAACGGATCCCTCTTTGTGGACGGCGAGGTATTAGGCAACATTTACCTGCCGGAACACCGCGTGACAGTTGGCCCAACCGGAAAGGTGTCCGACGGCTTGTCAGTGTGCATCACCGCCCGCGATATCGTGATCATCGGAAAAGTGCGCGGAAACGTGTCCGCCGCCGATCGCGTGGAAATCTGCGAGAACGGCACACTCACCGGCAGCGTGAGCGCGGCCCGCATCAGCATCGCAGACGGCGCCTACTTCAAGGGTGACATCAGCCTCCACGCTGCCCAGCCCAAGCCTTCCATCTTGTATGAGCAGGACGATGAGCAAACGAAGGCTTACGCATAAAGGCAGAGATCCCGGCATCCCGGCGCAGAAGCCCCCATCTGAAAATGGGGGCTTTTCTGTCTTTGTGCCCGGCCGAACCTGTAAAACTTTGGTGCGATTTCGCTGTATAGAGATAATAGGTTATTAAACACTAGTAATAATCCAGCCAGATTGTGGCAGACTGATGGATGCGTTGTTGAGGCTTGGAAATGCGCCGCCTGAGCGCATCCGAAACTCGGAAGACCGGTCTGGCCAGGAGTGGATTTCCGAGCGAAGGACAGGTCAAACGCCCGCTCCGGTGACTGGAGCCATTTAGGCGGCATGGGCAGGAGCCGAAGCCAAGGACTGGCGAAACGAAGCACGAACATTCGGGCGCCTGGCGATGTTCTTCTCCTGGCGGCCCTTCTTCTTCCGGAAAGGATCTGCACGTTATGGGAATCATGAAGAGGTTCGGTCAGAGCGGTTCGACCACCTCAATCACTGCGCCAGAGGCCTTCCAGCCCGCACCCCCGGCTCCAACCGTTGAGTCCCCCCCCAATTCACGTGGTGCCTGAGCCTGCCGATCAGGCATCGATCGGGAAAGGCCTGATCTTTAAAGGCGCCGTTACCGGCTCCGGATCTATTTTTATCGACGGCGAGATGGTGGGTACCATCGACCTGCCGGGTAGCCGCGTGACCGTTGGTCCCAACGGCTATGTGTCGGACGGTCTCTCCATCTGCATCAATGCCCGCGACATCGTGGTGATGGGCAGAATCCGCGGCAATATCTATGCAGCCGACCTCGTGGAAATCCGCGCCGAGGGTTCCCTGACGGGTAATGTCAGCGCGAGACGCATCAGTATTGCGGATGGAGCTTACTTCAAGGGAGACATCAACCTTCGCTCGGCCCCGCCGAGTGCGGTTTCGGACCGCTCCGAGATGGCAACAGAGGTCTACGCTTAGGTCTCCAGGTTCGCCTGCATCAGCAGAGAAGCCCCCGATTGGCGGGATGTTCGGCGGCCGGGGAAGGCATTGCGTTTGCAGTGCTGCCGTCAAGGCTGCGTATGAAGCGGCAATCGGTCCTCAAAAAGCGGCTGAATTCGTGAGCAGGTAAGCCGCAATTCCGTTACACTCTCCGCAGCCGCTTCATCATTACTCCAGGAAGCGCCGAGCCGGCCTTCTTCAGAACCGACACTGCAATCAGCACCCACAGAGCGGACCCGGCCACCAGGATGGTGAGGTCCATCCAGCGGCCTTGCAAGGGCATCCGCGAACCCAGCAGATGGCTCACTGTGGCCACCAGCCAACCGAATACGATCCAAACTGCCGTACCGCTGGTTGCTGCAGCCAACAAGCACCGGCCCATCTCGGCGTAGTCCAGGCTGGCCAGCGAAACCATGTGCCGCTGGTGCAGCAGCAGGGCGATGGTCAAGGTTTGCAGAGTAATTCCTAGATCTGAAGCCACGGCCAGCCCCATCGCGCCATACGCGTGGTAGAGCGCGCTATAGATGGGCAGCGAAACCAGTGTTGCGACCGTGCCAGCCGCCATGGGGATGAACGTATTTCCGGCGGCGTAAAAAGCGCGCGCGTAGATTGACTGCGCTGCCCACAGGAACATGGAGATGGAAAAGACGGCAAAGTAGCCAGCGCACTCGCGGGCATCGGCCGCGGAAAAGCGACCACCTTGGAACAGCAGTTCCACGAGCGGCGCCGCCAGGGCAACCATGCCGGAAGCCGCAAGCAGTCCCATCGAGGCCACGCGCGAGACCGCGTCTGCAACGCCGGTGGCGAACTCAAATTGGCGCTTTTGCGACCACAAGCTGGCGAAGAACGGCATGGAGGCAGCGCCGGCGGCCTGAGCCAGCACTGCCATGGGAGCGGTGAAAAGCTGCTTGGCGTAGCTCATCAGCGAGACCGCGCCATCGGTGGCGGAGGCAAAGTGCGCAATGATCCATCCGTCGGCAGTAACCAGCGAAACACCAACCATGAGCGGAAGCGAAAGGCGCACCCACTCGCGCAGTCCTTTGTCTTGCCAGTCGAGGATGGGCCGGTAGCGGGCGCCTGCGCGCCGTGCAAAAAGCCAGTTCAGAAAAAATGGCCCAAGAAATGCGCCCGCCACAGTGCCGATGGCCAGCGAGGAAACGCCGATGCGATTTACCAGTAAGACGCCGCCGACAATGGTGCCCATGCCGTAGATAAGCGGTGCTACGGCCTGCACAGTGAACTGCTTTCGCACCAGCAGCACCGCGCCGAAGACCCCGCCGGCAAAGAAAGCCAGTTGCGCCGGCAGCAGGACGCGCGTCAGATGCACGCAAAGAGCCGCCTTTTGCGCGTCAAATCCGTTGAACCACCACTGGATGTAAAAGGGCGCGAAGATCTCGGCCAGCACGATGGCCGCACCCAACACCAGGTACATGGTGGTGAGGATTACCGACAGCGACCGCTGTCCCTCTGCTTCGCGGCCCGTTTCCCTGTAGCGGGTGAGGATGGTGACAAAGGTGATGGAGGCCGCGCCGCCCACCAGGAAATACGAAATCATGTCCGGTAGCACGAATGCGCCGTTCAAGGCGTCAGCCTGCACGCCGCGTCCGAAGAGCCAGACGATGTACTTGACCCGCACCAGTCCGATAATCCGCGACAGGAAGGTAGAGACCATGAGGACAACAGTGGCGGAGAAGACGGAGTGCGCATGCGAAGGGCGCAGTGCTCCCAGGCCGCGCGCCCAACGCGAGCGTGCGGGCGGAAGGGACTGATCTGGGGGTGACAGTGCCACTGGGTTTGATTCTACCGGGGATGCAGGCGAATGGGACTCATGTGGCTCCGCGTCTTCCGGCGACAGCATCTTTGCGGTACACACGGTCCCAAACTCATTTGTCGCGGGGTATTCTGTCCTGTGGAGGGCAGCATTGCATGCAGCGGAATTTTGGACTTGGAGTCGTGGTTTGGGTAGGGCTTGGGGTCAGCGCACTGGCCCAGTCCATTCACGGGCGCGACGGCATTACGCTGCCGCTGCCACCGGCGGTCGATGCGATCCAGGTAACCGACAACTACTTCGGGACCAAGATCACCGACAAATACCGCTGGCTTGAAGACTCGAAGAGCCCCGAGACGCGCGCCTATATCGATGCCCAGAACACCTATACGGCGCGCTACATGAAGCAGGCGCGCATCCGACCGCAGGTTGAGGACGATCTTGGCGAACTGGAGCGCGTTTCCCGGTGGACCATGCCCATGGAGCGCAACGGCGTCTACTTCTTCCAAAAGCGGCTCGCCGGAGAGGAGCAGGCTTCAATCTATGTGCGCCGCGGCTGGGCCGGGAAAGACGAGAGGCTCATTGATCCGGCCAAATTAAGCAAGGACCCCAACACGTCCGTTGCGCTTGAGGATGTGTCGCGCGATGGGGCGCTGCTGGCCTACGAGCTGCGCCAGGGTGGCGCGGACGAGGCCAGCGTTCACGTCGCCGACACCAAGACCGGCAAGGTGCTCGAAGACGAACTGCCCACCGGACGTTACTTCTCAGTGGTCTTTACGGCCGACGGCAAAGCGCTGTATTACTGCCGCTCCAACAAGCAGGGAACGCTGTTGTACGAGCATGTGCTGGGCACGCGCAATGCGCAGGACAAGCTGCTCTTTGGCCACGAGTTTCACGGCGAAGCTTTGGGCCCCATCGATCTCTTCCATGCCTGGGTAACCGACGACGGCCGCTACCTTGGGGTGGAGATCGGTCGCGGCGTGCCCGCCAAGAGAGTGGACATCGTCTACCGCGACCTGACCAGGCCGGGTTCACCGTTTGAAATCCTGGTATGGGGTTTGGATTCACGCTTCCAAGCCATCTACGCCAAGGGCGCGTGGTACGTAAAGACCGACTACAAAGCACCGAAGGGGGCAATTCTCAAGGCCGACCCCGGCATCATGCCCGATGTGTGGAAGACCATTGTGCCGGAGGCCGCGGACGTGATCGAGAATTTCTCCATCGTCGGCGGCAAGATCTATGTCCAGCGCCTCAAGGACGTCAAGTCGGAGACCGCCGTCTACACGCTGGACGGCAAACAGACCGGCCGCATCGACTACGACGGCATCGGTTCAGCCTCCGGCCTGGTCGGCAGGATCATCGACCACTATGGCTACTATGTCTTCTCATCGTTCATTGTTCCGCCTACCATTTACCGCCTCGATACAGTCACGGGAAAGCGCGACGTCTTTGCACAACCGAAGATTCCGTTCGACTCAAGCCAGTACGAATTGACGCAGGTGTTTTTTAAATCGAAAGATGGCACCCAGGTTCCCATGTTCATCGCAGGAAAAAAGGGGCTGAAACGCGACGGAACCGAGCGCCTGCTGATGACCGGCTATGGCGGATTTAACCTGAGCATGACCCCGGCCTGGAACCCCGCTTACGGCTGGTGGCTTTCGCAAGGCGGCTGGTTTGCCCAGCCCAACCTGCGCGGTGGTGGCGAGTACGGCGAAAACTGGCACGAGCAGGCCATGTTTGAGAAGAAGCAGAACGTCTTCGATGACTGGTTTGCGGCGGCCGAGTACCTGGACGCCAACAAGTACACCTCGCCCGAGCACTTTGCTATCATCGGCACGTCGAACGGCGGCCTGCTGATGGGCGCCTCCATCACCCAGCGGCCGGAGTTGTTTGGGGCAGTGCTGTGCGGTTATCCGCTGCTGGATATGCTGCGCTTCCAGAAGTTCCTTGTTGGCTCGTACTGGACAACCGAGTACGGCTCGTCAGAGGAGGAAAAACAGTTCCCTTACCTATTGAAGTACTCGCCCTACCAGAACGTGAAGGAGGGCACAGCCTATCCGGCGGTGATGTTCTTCACCGGAGACAGCGACACGCGGGTTGACCCACTGCACGCACGCAAGATGACCGCTTTGGTGCAGTCGGCCTCGTCCAGCGGCCGGCCCATCCTGTTGCACTATAGCCTTGCCGGCGGCCACTCGGCCGGCATCGGCGTCGAGCAGCAGATTCAGGACCACACCGATGAACTTACCTTTCTTTGGACGGAAACGGGACAGTCGACGGGAAAAAAGTAGTCCTGTGCCCGAGATGGGTACTCACCCAATATGTCCTGTCGTAACCTCATGCCCGGGTGTCCCTACCGATAAGGAAGATGCGGACCCAAGAAAGTTGCCTCGAGGGCAGTTTGCCTCGGACTCGCCCGCGCTGAAGAGACGCAGGCGGCCGAGGCGCCGTATTTGCGGTTTGCATGGAATGCGAAGGCTGGCCGGCAACGTTGAAGCCAGTTCACCCTGGCTGCCGCCGTGGCCGGAGTCTAGATGCCACAAACAGAGTTGGAGACAGGCAGCACCGAACGGCAGCAGGAAGATGCGAGGCTGGCTGCGCTCATCTCCACCGGGATTCTTGATTCTCCGCCGGAGTCAGGATACGACGCCATTACCCGCTTGGCCGCCGAGTACTTTCAGGCCGACACGGCCCTGCTGGGGTTTGCCGACGAGAGCCGCGTCCGGATCAAGTCTTATTGGGGCGAAGCAGTTCGCGAACTCCCACGCAAGAAGTCCATCTTTGACATGGTCCTCAGCGAGGATGGGCCGGTGATTGTTCCAGACACCGCCGGGCACACTCATTTCGTGGGGCGGCGGCTGACCCTCAGGCGGCTTACAGTAGGCTCGTTTGCCAGTGTTCCGGTGCGTTCCCCCGACGGCAGGATTCTTGGTGCGTTAACTGTCTTCGGCTGCCAGCCACGCCGCAAAATGGCTCTGGACGAACTGCACATGCTCGAGAGCCTGGCCGATATGGCCGCCAGCCAATTGGAACTGCGACGCTTGCGCAACAGTATCCAGTCAAACGGATCGCGGCGTTCCCGCACGACCGCCAACGCCGCCAAAGCATGGCCCAGCCGGTTGGACCTGCGCCAGGCCCTGGAAAGGCGCGAGTTCGTGCTTTACTACCAACCGGAATTCGACCTCTCCACGCGAAAGATCGTCGGCCTCGAGGCGCTCATCCGCTGGAAGCACCCAGAGCGCGGGCTTATTCCGCCCATGGACTTCATCCCGCTGGCGGAGGAGAGTGGGTTGATACTTCCCATCGGCGACTGGGCCTATCAGAAGTATGCACCCAGATCCAGCAGTGGTGCCGCGACGACCCGCGCAATGGCTCCCTGCGAGTCTGCGTCAATCTCTCTGCCCGCCAGTTCTCACGCGAAGGGCTGGCCGATCACGTCGAGGCGCTGATGCTGCAAACCGGCATCTCAAGCCGCCAGCTCGGGCTGGAGATGACCGAGTCCAGCCTGATTCCCAACATGCGCATTGCCCTGGAGGTGCTGGGCGGCCTGCGCAAGCTGGGAGTGTCACTGCTGATGGACGACTTTGGCACCGGCTACAGCTCGCTCAACCACCTGCACATGTTTCCCTTCGACACGCTCAAGATTGACCGATCGTTTGTGGGGCGCATGACCGAAGGAGACCAGCCGCTGCAGATTGTGCGCACCATTATCGAGTTGGCGCGCGTGCTGGGCATGGACGTGGTGGCCGAAGGGATAGAGACCTTTGAGCAATATCGCCTGCTGCGACAATTGGGCTGCCGCTACGGCCAGGGCTACTTGATGGCGCGCCCCATGACCGCCGAAGCCGTGACCCAATTGCTGTGCCTGCCCGGGCGCGTGCTCCCTGAGCCTGGCGCTCTTGCGGCGGCTTGCGCCTGACGCATCTGCCGCAAGGGTTCGATGTGGCGCCGTGCAACGGCTGGAATTGACCGGGGTGTTGTGCCCCTGTAGACTTCCCTCGATTCGCCAATCCGCACAGGATGAGGCCGACCTTGAAAACGAAATTGATTTCAGCACTGGCCGTCACCATGGTTCTGATCGCGCCGGTTGGCCGTGCGGCGGCGCAAGCCCCTGTACCGACCCTGTCATGGCACCTTGATGAGAGCAGCGGTGATGTAGCTGCCGAGCAGATGCGTCATGCGGATGGCAAGCTCTCCGGCATCTATGCGCATGTATCCGGCCTTGCCGGCGGCGCGCTGCGGCTCGATGGCGAGAGCTCCGGCGTGTTGGTGAGGGGCGCGACGGTTCCCGCCCTTGGTTCCGCATTCACGGTTGAAGCTTGGATCGCAATCGACGCCTATCCGTGGAACTGGGCGCCGATTTTCGATCAGCGCCAGCAGGAAAAGACAGGTTTTTTCTTTGGCATCGATTCTTTCGGGCACCTTGGTTTGCAGGCCGAGATCGACGGCTCATGGCAGGTGCTCACTGCCGGCAAGCAGTTGCCGCTGAAGAAATGGGTGCACGTTGCTGCTACCTTCAGCGAGGCCACCGGCATGGCCCTGTATGTCAACGGCAAGCCGGTCGAAAGCAAGAAGACGACCGGCAGCTTGCAACCCGCCATTGGCGAAGACCTGCTCATCGGCCGCGTGCGTTACGCCATGCTGCCCGCGCAATGGATTCACCCCAAGTACGAGGTCTGGTACGGATTCGACGGCATTCTCGATGAGGTAAATCTCTTCGACCATGCGCTCACGGCAGATCAGATAGCAGGGGAATTCGGACGCATTCACGCGCCTGAAGCCGACGCGTTGCCTTATCCGAAGTTACCTTCAGGACCGCCGGGACTAGGCCCATTTGGAGCAACTTACGCGACCCTCAAATACGATGAGTTATGGGACGAAGCACGGCGCGTGGGCAGAGACTCGGACGTGGTGGTGCGCTTCGATGACTCTGCTGTGCGCTTCGTCTCCTGGCAGGGAACCAATTACATTCCCGCATGGGTGACTGAAGACGGCAGGTGGTACACCGACGAGTTTGTTGAGACTTCCGGCGGCGCTCCCGGCTGCCCGGCCGGCGAAGACTGCGAGCCCATGTCAGACAAGCAGAACCGCTACGCGCATGTGCGGATTCTTGAGAACACGCCGGCCCGCGCCGTGATTCACGTCCGCTACGGGCAATGCGAGGTGGAGAGCTACATCTGCTCGCATCCAGACCCGATGACCGGCTGGACGGATTCGGCGGACGAGTATTACACCGTCTATCCCGATGAGGTTGCCGCGCGCAAATCCGTGGCCTGGTCGTCGAACTTGAAAGACCCTCCCGAGTTTCAGGAGACCATCATCATCAACCCGCCCGGATCGCGGCCGGAAGACAACATTCAGACGGATGCACTGACCTTTGTGAACATGAAGGGCGAGACGGAGACTTACTCATGGCTGGATCCGCCCAAGACGATTGCCGAGCCTGCGGGGGCCAATATCCAGCTCGTCAATCTTATTTCGAACTGGAAGCCGTTCCAGATCGTGCTGCCCGACCACCCGCTGATCTCGGTCTACGGCGGCGAAAAGACCTACTCGCTCTTCGAATGGTGGAATCACTGGCCGGTGGCGCAAGTCAAGTCCAGCGGTATCTCCGCCGTCGCTCCCGACAGGCCCTCGCATTCGTCGCTCTCTCACATCGAGGGCCAGCCCTACGAGCGAACCGCTGATTCGATGACCAAGATCATGCTCGTCGGCCTAACCAACCGGCCAGCTGCGGAACTGGCTGTTTTGGCCCACTCCTGGGCCACGCCGCCTGAGATGACCGTAAAAGGGAGTGGCTATAAGGGTGGCGGCTATGACCCATCCCAGCGAGCATTTGTCGTAAAGAGGACAGTCGATGACCCAGGCTCCGTAAGTCTGACCTTCCGCGCAAAGGCGGATTCACCGCTCGTCAATCCGGCCATCGTCGTTGAGGGGTGGGGAGAAGCAGCGCCAGCGCTCACTCTAAATGGAAAACCTGTGGCGTGGGGCAAGGATGCACGCTACGGCCTGGTCGGCACGCTTGAACGATCGACGCTGGTTGTATGGCTGCGGCTGCAATCTGAGTCGGAAACTTCGATTGTCTTACGCCCGGCCGGAGCCCAATTCTGAGAGGTGAGGACGGTTTCATTTTGGGACCTGCGAAACGCTCATTCTGATTCGGAATCTGCCGTGTAAGACGAATGGGAATTCACTCACGCTGGCGGCTCTGCTGCGGGATATGCTTCTTCCCATGCAACAGGCAACTGAATCCGCCCCTTCCGCTGCCGCAAACAGTTTCGCCGGCCTGCTGGCCTCCCTGACCGCACCGAAGAAGTCCGCCTCTGATTGGAACGATGACGACCTGGCCGACGATGCGGTGACTCTGAGTTACGAAAACGCCCTGCGCACCCACGCCCGCTACCGCGCCCCTGATCCTGCTGACCGTTCACTTACACAACCTCCGCGTGATGATTTGGGTCGGATCGATAGCTATGAACTGGCTCCCGTTGAAGAGGTTCAGAAGGCCCCACCTGCGAAGCCGTTTGTCCCGTCGCGACCTGCGGCGCCAGCTGTGCCTTATGCAGCCCGCCCGGTCCCCACGCCCTTTGAGCGCAATCTCAAGTCCGCCAGCATCACCATCCGCTTGAGCAAAGAGGAGTCAGAACAACTGCACCGCCGCGCCGCCGAGGCCGGCTTGACCGTCTCCGCCTACCTGCGGTCTTGCACTTTTGAAGCGGAAAGCCTCCGCGCAATGGTCAAGGACACCATGGCGCAGTTGAAGGCTGCCACCTCGGAGGGAAAGCAAGCCGCCCGTTCCCATTCTTCACTTGGCCGACGGTGGAGCAGGCTCTTCACTCCCTGGCGAGCGCAACGACAGATGGCGAGCGCCTGACTACTCCACTTCGAGCACCAGGCACTTCAGGTACTCGGTCTCGGGCAGGTTCAGCACCACGGGATGATCTGTGGCTGCGCCGCGCCGCTCAAGCAGGCGAACGCGCCGGTGGGCGTCGGAGGCGGCTGAGGCCACGGTCGCCTCCAGGTCCGCCCAACCCACGTGATGCGAGCAGGAGCAGGTGATCATCAAGCCGCCGGGGCGCATCATCTTCAGCGCGCGCAGGTTCAGTTCCTTGTAACCGCGCAACGCCCCCTCGACGGCCCGGAGGCTCTTGGCAAAGGCCGGCGGATCGAGAACGATGGTGTTGAATGTCTGGCCTGCATCTGACCAGCCGCGCAGAATCTCGAACGCGTCCGCCTCTAGCCAATCCACCTGGGCGGCGAGGCTGGCACGGTTGGCCTCAAGATTGCGCTCCGCAACTTCAAGAGAGGCGCGAGAGGAGTCAACGCCTGTAACCTCGCCGCAAACCACCGCCAGGTGCAGCG
>OCZT010006748.1_pt1 | contig 11343 bp, 6 predicted proteins | sample 1539031 | NCBI WGS metagenome assembly OCZT01 (sample SAMEA3539308, study PRJEB22396) | soil metagenome | biome: tundra; feature: field; material: soil | place: USA | collected 2010-05 | depth 0.15 m
TGCGCGTCACCTGGACGGCTGAGAAACAGAACTACTACCTCGACCAAAAGGTGGTAATTGGACCCAAGACCTCCTAGCACCGGCATGGCCATAGTCTCCATGGACCTCGGCACCGCATTCCTTCTGGGACTGGTCGGGAGCCTGCATTGCGCCGGTATGTGCGGGCCGTTGGCGCTGGCCTTGCCCGCCGCGGGAAACTCCACTCCCGGCTACGTGCTGGGGCGCGTCGCCTACAACGCAGGCCGGATCGCTACTTATTGCCTGCTCGGAATTGTGTTTGGGCTGGCGGGCTGGACCTTCCTGCTGGCAGGGGTTCAGCGCTGGACCTCGATCGCGCTGGGCGTGGCGTTGCTGCTGGGCCTCTTCGCTTCGCGGAAGTTGGGCCTGTCGCGCCCGGTAACGGCTGCCGTGAACCAACTCAAGTCCCGCATGTCAGTGCTGTTGCGCCGCCGCTCCTTCACGGCGCTGGCGGTGTTGGGGCTGCTGAACGGGCTGCTCCCGTGCGGCCTGGTCTATGTGGCCTGCGCGGGCGCTGCTGCCACGGGGGGTACCTTGGCCGGCGCATCGTATATGACTGCATTCGGCATAGGCACCGTACCGATGATGCTGGCGATCAGTCTCTCTGGGAAGTTGGTCCCGACGGCGCTCCGGTTGAAGCTGCGAAAGGCAATCCCGGTCAGCGTCTTCCTGCTCGCCACGCTGCTGATTCTGCGCGGCATGTCCCTGGGCATTCCGTACGTCAGCCCCGACATGTCCGGCAGCGGCGCGTCCTGTTGCCACAAGTAGCGCCGCGCAGAGAATTCTGATTGGAGGTGTATGGGGGCAGTCAGATAACGGGCGCGGCGCGTCCACCGGCCCAGATTATTGCCGTAACCACCTGCTGGTGTTCGTTTAGCGCGGCGCGCGGACATTCCTGTCCGCAGCAACGTGTTTCGCGGAAACGGGCAACAAATCCAAGCCATATCTGCATTTGGGAGAGGCTGCGGACAGGAATGTCCGCGCGCCGCTAAACACATACACCCGCTGACAGTCAGCGCGAGGGCAAGGAGGGGTATGCGATGTGTAACGCGCGTGTAACGGGCGCGCAACGGAAATGCAACCGAGCTGCAACGGATTTCTAACGGAAATGGAACGGAGCAACACGGGCATTCCTCCCAACATCCTCCCCAGCACCACCCTGGCAACGCGCCAACGGCTGGCTCGATCCAAGCCGACCACGGCAGCGCTGGCCAAACCGTCCAAAGAGGCCCAACAGTCTGCCAAGGCGGGCTCGCCGGTTATCCCCGTTTTCAATTTCCAACGCTCCTCCAGCCCACTATATTCGCCCGCATGTCTCAACCCCGTATCGGCATTATCGGCGGCAGCGGCCTGTATCACATAGAAGGCTTCACCCAGCAGAAATGGGTCAATGTCAAGACGCCGTTCGGCCCGGCCTCGGACAGTTTCCTCACCGGCATGCTGGCAGGGCGCGAGGTGGTGTTCCTGCCCCGGCATGGGCGGGGTCACCGGATTCTGCCCAGCGAGCTGAACCACCGCGCCAATATCTGGGGGATGAAGAAGCTCGGCGTGGGCTGGATTATCAGCGTCAGCGCCGTCGGCTCGCTCCAGGGCAAATACCGGCCCTGTGACATCGTGTTGCCGGACCAGTTCCTCGACCGCACCAAGCAGTCCTCCGCCCACACGTTCTTCGGCCGCGGCATCGTCGGGCACATCGCCTTCGCCCACCCGGTCTGCGAAGAACTACGGCGCCTCCTGCTGAAGACCGCCCGGGCGCTCAAGGCGCGGGTCCATGACGGCGGCACCTATGTCAACATGGAAGGCCCGGCGTTCAGCACGCGCGCCGAGTCCTTCACCAACCGCAAGCTCGGCCATGACGTGGTTGGCATGACCAACCTGGGGGAAGCAAAATGCTCCCGGGAAGCGGAGATCGCCTACGCGACGATGGCGATGATCACTGACTACGATTGCTGGAAAATGGATGAAGCGCATGTGACGGTGGAATTGGTAGTGGCCAACCTGATGAAGAATGCCGCCATGGCCAAAGCGATTATTGCCCAGGTGCTGCCGCAGATTCCCGCCGTACCCAACTGGCCGTGCCACGACGCTTTGAAGAATGCGATTATGACCGACAGGCAATGTTGGCCGGCCAAGACGATACGGGAGCTGGAGCCTATCCTGCGGAAGTATCTATAGACCAGGCAGGCGCGCGGACATTCTTGTCCGCAGCAACGTCCGAATGCTTCCCGGCCCCAACCACGCCTGTGGCCTGCCGACCGTTCCCCCTTGCTGCGGACAAGAATGTCCGCGCGCCTTCATTCCCGGCTGCGAGTAGTTTGGGCCGGGGCCGCGCAGCGCTACTTCGGCCCGCCGTGCAGCCGCGCCAGGCGCACACATGGACTGCCCTCGAACTGGCTAAACCCTCCGACAATCACAACCTTCCCATCCGCTTGCGGCACTACCCAGCGGACGACTTCGCTGGCGCCTTCGCCAGGATCAAAGCCCGAGTCCAAGCTGCCGTCTTTCTGCAACCGGGCGATCCGGTTGCGGGCCACGCCATCAACGCTCGTAAAGACGCCGCCAATCAGGATCTTGCCATCCGGTTCCAGGGCGAGACAGCGGATGCCGGTGTTGGGTCCCGCGCCGGGATCGAAGGCGGTGTCCACGCTGCCGTCTGGATTGAGCCGGGCGATTCGATTGCGTTCCACCTGGTTGATGCGGTTGAAATCGCCGCCCACCACAATCTTGCCGTCGGCTTGAATCGCTATGGCAAAGACTGTGCCATCCGCCCCGCTGCCGGTATCAAAGGCCACATCCACCGCCCCGTCGGACTCCAGGCGCACCAGACGGCGGCAGGGCTTGCGATTGAAGGTCTCAAAGACCCCGCCCGCCAAAACCTTTCCATCCGGCTGCAGGGCGAGCGTCCAAACAAATGCCGTAGTGCCGACCCCGGGACGGAACGTCCCATCCCGCGAGCCATCCGGATTAAACCGCGCCACCCCGTTTTGTCTGCGACCGGCCACGGAGTTGAAGTGTCCGCCGACCAGGATATGGCCGTTGGGTTGGACCAGCACGGCGCGGATGTCCTGGCCAACGCCCACATTGAGGTTGAAACTCTCGTCCAGCGAGCCATCCGGGTTCAACCGGGCGATGCGATGGCACGCCTGGCCGTTGACCCTCAGGAACTCACCGGCAATCAAGAGCTTGGCATCCGGCTGCAAGGCCAAGGCATGCACGTACCCCTCAGTCGTGGCCGTAAATGTCTCGTCCAGCGCTCCATCCGGTTGGAGGCGGGCAATGCCTTGGTGCGATCCGTCCCCGAATTGGGTGAACATGCCGCCAATGAGAATCTTCCGATCGGGCAGTTCCAGTGCGACGCGAATTTCGTGATCGGCATTGGTCGCCGGGTTAAAGGCGGTGTCACGTGAACCCGCTCGTGCCGAGGCTACTATGGTTGCCTTCGGCCCGCGAGTTGCCCACAACCAGCCAATTATCCCCACGAACGCCAGCACGCAGATTGCCGCGGCTACCAGGATGAACGGTCTCCGGTTCCCAGGCGCAGGCGAGTCGGCTGGCACGGGTGCCTCGCTTGGCCCCACTACTTCCTTCGGCGCTTCGGGCGCTTTGGCTTCGCTGACAGCAGGAGGCGGAGTTGGCTGCTTCTGTGGCTTGGCCGGCTCGGGTGGCGCGATGATGATCGGTTCCGGAACGTCAGATCGCTCCAATAGCTGCAAAACGTGGCTGATGCTTTGCGGACGCTTGGCCGGGTCTTTGGCGAGACACAACGCGATAGTATCTTCTACGACGAGCGGTATCCCCTCCTCGATGCCCAATTCAAATAGCCGGTCCGTCATGGTCGGTGGCGTCCGGTCGCATATCTGCGCCAGCACCTGGCCCTTGTAAAACGGCGGCGTGCCGGTGAGCAGATCGTAAATCGTCGCGCCCAACCCATAGACATCATCGAGGACGGTGGGCTTCTCGCCCAGGGCCAGTTGCGGGCTCATGAATCCCAAAGCCCCCGCCGCCGGGTTCAGGTCCGTCGGGGCAGTCATCGCTTGAAGGCAGCGGGAGATGCCGAAATCCGCCACCTTGAGCTGCTCGCGCGAGTTGAGCATCAGGTTGGCTGGCTTGAGCGCGAGGTGCAGGATGCCAGCCTCGGTATGGGCATAAGTCAGCGCGGCGCAAATCTGCCGCACCCAGGGCGTGACCTGCTCCAGGCCGAAGCGCTGCTGCGACCGGTCAACGCGCAGCGTCGCCAGTGACCAGCCATCGACGTACTCCATCGCTATCGCCGCCAGGCGTGCGTCTTGGATGAAATCGTACGTGCGGACGATCTGCGGGTGGGCAAGCTGCAGGCTGCGACGGGTCTCGGTCTTCAGCCGCTCGACCTTGTTCGCATCTATGCTGAGCGACTCCGGCAGGACCTTGAGCGCCACCTCCTGCTCCATCTTGAAGTCTCGGGCCAGCCAGACCACAGTCAGGCCGCCGCGCCCAAGGATTCGGCGCAGAATGTAGCGCGCCCCGCCAACGCGCACATCGGGGGTGAGCGTCTCGGACAAGCCATGCGGATGGCTGGAACCCGGGGTTGAATGATCTTTGGCCATGGCGACGGTTCCGCGCTTCGTGGCTGGCGACGACTCTCGTGACTGATCGCCGGCAGCAGGAGTGTAGATTCCGAGGCGAGGGATACAAGGCGAAAGGCCGCGCAATGCACGTAAGCATGTAAGGGGTTAGGCTGGAAGAGATACAAATGAAATCCGAAGCCCGAAACCCGAAATCCGAAACAAACCTAAAAGGCAGAAAAGGGAAGGAATTCCCAAACCCACAAGAGTGGCGCTGTTTTGAGCCTTTGGCCTTTGGGGTTTGGATTTGTTCCGGATTTCGGGTTTCGGGCTTCGGATTTGGCCCACCGGCGCGGCTTGACCCGTTGGGGCGAAGGAGTAAGATCACACCACAATGCCTAAGAAGAACATCATTAAACCAGCCAAGTCCGCGCCCGCCGTCGGGCCTTACAATCACGCCGTGCGCATAGGCGACCTGCTTTTCTGCGCCGGTCAGATTCCCCTCGACCCAGCTACCGGGAACCTTGTCTCCGGCGATATCAAGGCGCAGGCCGACCGCGTCCTGCAGAACGTCAAGGCGATCCTCGATGACCAGAACCTGGCGTTCGCCAATGTCGTCAAGAGCACAGTATTCATGACGAACCTGGCGGACTTCGCCGGGATGAACGAGGTGTATGCCAAGTACTTCACGGCGGACTTCCCGGCGCGGTCCACCGTCCAGGTCGCCGCGCTGCCGAAAGGCGCCAGCGTTGAGATTGAGGTGATAGCCCATTACTGAGTTGGCGATTGGCCAACGGCGATCGGCGATTATCGGCACGCCGATGATTGCCGCCCCCCAACTCAGATCACTGATCACTGCTTACTGATCACTAGCCACCGCCCCCATGTCCCCTACTGCTTATTTGGCGATTGGCGTGCTGGTCGGGGGCGCGCTCGGCTTCCTGGTCGGGTGGCTGTATCGCCGGGGCCAGACCGTCGCGCCGGATGACCGGCTCGCCAACGAACTGCGCCAGCAGTTGACGCAGCGCGAGGGGGAACTGGCCAAGCTGCGGGACCAGTTGACCACCGCCGCCAGCGGACAAGCCGCGGCGGATGCGGGCCGGGCGGCAACCGAGAAGCTCATCGCCGATCAGCGCGAGATGCACGAGAAGTCCCTGCGCGATGCGAAGGAGGCGCAGGAGAAGGCGCTAGGAGATTTGCGCACGGCGTTTAAAGCATTGAGCGTGGACACGCTCCGCGAGCTGCAACCCCAGTTCATCGAACGTGTGACCGAGACGGTCGCCAAGCTCCAGGAGACGGGGAAAGGCGATTTAACCCGGCGCGAGGAAGCCATCAAGACGCTGGTCAAGCCGCTAGAGGAGCAACTGAAGATCTACCAGCAGCGCTTGCAGCAGACCGAGAGCGCGCAATCCACCACGTTGGGGGAAGTGAAGAAGCACCTGGAGACGCTGGCGCAGCAAAGCCAGTCGCTCTCGAACGAGACCTTGCAACTGCGCCGCGTGCTCAGCTCCAATCAGGCGCGCGGACGCTGGGGGGAAGAGACGCTGCGCCGGGTCGTCGAGGCGGCGGGGATGAGCGCGCACTGCGATTTCAGCGAGCAGACCCAGGCGGGCGACAGCAAGCCGGACCTGATCGTTAGGCTGCCCGGGGACCGGCTCATCATCGTGGACGCCAAAGTGCCGGACCTGGATTTCCTCAACGCGCTGGATGCCGCCGACAGCACGAAACGGGCGGAGGCGCTGGCCGCCCATGCCGGCAAGTTGAAAGCGACCGTTAAGGCGCTGGCCGACCGGGATTATCCCGGCCAGTTTCCGAATGCGCTGGATTACGTGGTGATGTTCCTGCCCGCGGAATCGCTGTTCAGTGCAGCGCTGGAGGGCGATCACGATCTAATCGTCTGGGCTGCCGGCAAGCACATCATGCTGGCGACGCCGGCGTCCCTGATTGCCCTGCTCCGTTCCGTCAGTATCAGTTGGCAACAGCACGCGCAGACCGAAAGCGCCCAGGAGATTGCCGAGGCCGCGCAGGAGCTCTACACCCGGGTGTGCAAATTCACCGAGCACTTTGAGAGAATCCGGGGCGGCCTGGAGAAAGCCAATGCCGCCTTCAATGACGCCGCCGGCAGCTACGAACGCATGGTGCGCCCCAGCGGCGAGCGGTTGCTCAAGTTGCGGGGAGACTCTCAGGGAAAGGAACTCTCTGACATTCAACCCCTGAGCACCGCGTTGCGATTGCCGTCGAGCTAAGGGTTCCCCGGTGCCGCACTCTGGCCGGTGAGACCCTTTGCGCGGTGCCACCGGTAGTGGCGGGAGTGGCGCTTCCCGCCCGTTTGTCGTAAGCTCGGCTTATATTAGGAGCCCCGGCGGAGGCTGGAGGCGCTCCCAGGAGTATCCCATGACTGCCCGGTGACTCTCCCATGACTCTCCCGGGCTGCCATAATCGGTTTGGCTTATGCAACTGGGACTCCAGGGGTGTGTCTCAATATAGGACAGCTCGTTTCCGCGCCCACCGAGATGCCGCTATCCGCCGAGGTCAGGCCTGAGCACGAATCGCACGAACGATTAAAGACGTTTTTTGCTTTGCTCTTCTGGCGGCGGGTGGTATTAATGGCGGGTCACCGATTCGGTATGACACGTCCGCGCTGGGAGCGAAATCCCGCGCTCCAAACATGATCAAGCTGGCGCCAACTCCAAGCGTCCAGGCGACAACCTGGAGGCTGCCGCGCGGAACAACCGACGTACGAATGGCTGTCGTCGGCTGGGAAGCTTGCCGAGCCGGCGAACTTCAATGCACACACAACCGGCATAGCACATTAAACCAACCACCATGAAATCGAAATCCACCCTCTATTCGTGCCTCACCGCCCTCGGCTTAACGTTCTGGCTCGGGACGCAACCAGTCCAGGCAATTGTGACTGTCTCTGTCCTGCCGACCAACCAAGTGGTGTTGGTAGGGAGCAACGCCGTCTTCAACGCGCAAGTCACCACGACCGCCGCGGAAACGATCACGGGCTTCACCTGGCAGATGTCCAGCAATGGCCTGAGCCCATTCACCACCATTGCCGGCGCCACCACCGCCACTTGCACCCTCACGGGCGTGCAAACCACCAACGCGGGCTTTTACTTCAGCAAAGTTACCTATAGTTCCGGATCGACGACCGGGCTGGTGTCCGTCAGTGCGGCGGTCACACTTGCCGTGTACGACCAGGCGCGGATTACGGTCCAGCCCCAGGGCGGCCTCATCCGCATCACCGGCTCCAATGTCTCGTTCAGTGTCACCGCGATGGGTTCGGCGCCGATCAACTATCAGTGGCGATTGAATGGAGCGAGCCTCGCCAATAACGCCCGCATCACCGGCGCCAATGGGACCAACCTGACCGTCTCGGCACTGATCGTCCCGGATACCGGGAGCTATGATGTGGTGGTGACCAACCTTTATTCGGCAGTCACCAGCCAAGTCGCCACGCTCAGCGTGTTTGCTCCGCCCGGCATCACGGTGCCGCCGGCTGACCTGACGATCATCACCGGCAGCAACGCCGTCTTCAGCGTGACCCCCAGCGGCAGCGCGCCCCTGAGTTATCGCTGGTCGAAGGATGGAACGCCGCTGTCGAACAGCGGGCGCATTAGCGGCGCAACCAACACCACCCTGACCATCACGGCAGCCACCACCAATGATGCGGGCGGGTATAGCGTGTTGATCACGAACATCGTCGGCTCAGTGACCAGTTCCGTGGCAACCCTGACCGTGCTGGTGCCGGCCACCTTCACCAGCGCGGCGAGCGCTGCTGGAAAGGAAGGAACGTTCTTCAGCTTTACGAACACCGCCACCGGCACGCTCCCCATCACGTTTGGCGTTGATGGCTATACGGACGGGCTAAGCCTGGAGCCCACGAACGGTATCATCTCGGGCATCCCGCTGACCACAGGTGTGTTCAACCTGACGATCTATGCGACCAACGCCGCCATGACGACCACCGGGCAACTGGTTCTGATCTTCACGACCGGGGTTCCCGGCATCAACAGCGCCCTCACGGCCAGCGGCAAGCAGGGCACGGTCTTCAGCTACACGATTACCGCCAGCAACAACCCGACTACATTCAGCGCGAGCGCACTGCCGGCCGGTTTGAACTTTGATCCCGTCTCGGGAATCATTTCGGGACCGCCAATCGTCAGCGGCATATTCCCGATAATGATCACCGCCAGCAATCAGTTTGGCGGCGACGCCGAGGTGCTGACGCTCACGATCGCTTCGGCGGCGCCGTCGATCACCAGCGCCCGGACCGCAGCGGGAACGGAGAACGTGGCCGGCTTCAGTTATACGATCCGGGCCAGCAACACGCCCACGACGTTTGGCGCTTCCGGGCTGCCCCTGGGCCTGATGGTCAATCCGACCAACGGGGTTATTAGCGGTACCCCTTGGTTTGGCGGCACGTTCACGGTGCCGGTCTGGGCAGCCAACGCGTGGGGCACCGGCACGACAAACGTCGTCATAACCATCACCTTCGCAACCCTCCACGGATTGGCGATCACCGATGTTATCAACACCTGGTCCAAACCCTACTTGCTGGACTTTTCCTTTTCCCTTCGGGACGGGACTAACCCGGTAGTACGGCAACCGAGCCAGTTGCAGGCGGTGTGCATGGAGGACGGGGTGCCGATCTCGAGCGAGGCCCCGCTTATTCTCGACAGTGTGATGGGCTCAAGCTCAAAACAGCTCAAGACTTTCCTGGTGCTGGATTACACCTACAGCATGTTTGTGGTGCCGGGGGCCATTGATGCCATGCAGGCGGCGGCCGGGCTTCTCATCTCTGAGGAACCGCCGCACGCGCTGTTCGGCATCGTTGAATTCAATGCCGATTACATGGCTCCGCAGTTCGTCACCAACAGCCTGACCACCACCAACAACTACTTCATTACCGATAAGACCGTCTTGAACCAGTCCATTGCCGGCATCCAGACCAACTATGTGAAGGGCAATTACGCGGGCACCCGGTGCTGGGACGCCATGTACGCCGCGCTGAACCAATTCGGAACCAACATCACCGACGAGCAGCGCTACCTGGTGGCAATGACCGACGGCAACGACGATTCGAGCGACCTCAACACGATCTTTTTCCCAACGAATGCCATAGACGTGCTGGTCCAGACGGCGCAGGCCAATAATGTGGCCATCTACTGCGTGGCCTTTGGAAGCAACGTGAACACCAATTCGCTGCAACAGCTCACGTCGCAGACTAGCGGCCAATATTACCTGGCGGCGACGACGACGGACCTGGGTTCCCAATTCGAGAGGATCCAAAAGGACATTAGCAGCCAGTACGTGCTCCGTTGGGCGACCTTAAAGCGGGCGACTGTGCCGGCGTACCCGGTCAACGGCTTCCAGCCGTCCTTCCAAATCACGTACGGCGGGTTCACCGCTAGTTGGAATACGAACATTGTTACTAAAACCATCGTTGATGATCCCGGCCCGCCGGTGGTCAGCCACGACACGAACGTTGTCCAGTTTCCCTTTGATCCGCCGGCCTGGTCCAACGATGTGCGCGTCGGCTCCCTGCGCCTGGTGGCAGATGCGGACCTCGGGCCGCAACGGATCCGCCTGCGGGCGGCTTATGTGCCGAGGTCGGTGCGGGAGATAAAGCTGAATTACCGCCCCAACTATCCCTGCACCACGAGCCTGGACTCCACAGGAACGAACGAGATTCTCCAAGGGTGGACCATGACCGAGACGGCCGACACCAATGGCCTGCGGACGCTGACGATGATCAGTTCGGATACCAACAACCTGCTCACCAGCATTCCGTATGCGGCATTCGGCGAGTTGTTGGAGTTCGACTTCAAGTACCCGGAGTCGGTAACCGCGACGCAGGCGTTCAGCTCGTTCAGCGTGGATAACAGCATCTACACGAACTTTCTGCCGAGCGGGGTAACCTTCACCAATCAGAACTTCACCAACTTCATCACGCTGTATGCCGTGGCCCCGCCGCACGGGACACCCATCCCGTGGCTAATATACTATGGGTTCAAGACGAACTTCGCCGCAGCCGAACTGATCGCGACGAACGGTTTGCCGGTCTGGGAGGACTACCTGGCCGGCTTGAACCCGACCAATGCGAACTCAAGGTTCACTGTTTCTACGGCCTTCGCAACGGGGCAGACGCCCCAGATCATCTTCAGCACGGTCGTGGGCCGGACCTATCGGGTCGAGACGGCCACCAGCTTGGGTAGCTGGATGGTGCTGCGTGACAATATCATCGGCATAGGCGGCAACATCCTATTCATCGACAACCGGGTGCTCAGCGGGGTCAGCACGGTGTTTTACCGCGTGGCGGTTTATTGAGAACCCGACCACGACTGCTTCTTGATCTTGCTCGAGCAGGCGCAACCACCATCGGGCCGCTTGCGGGGCCGCGCGCGGCAGCGGTTCGCGCAGATGCAGCTAACCCGGCCTGTCCCTGGACTGCCCGCTTGCCCCCATGCCACCCTCGCAGAACAAGCACACCTCAGCCTCATCGTCCCCCCGCTTAAGAACCGATTTGCGCCCAGCGCGCTGGCCCTTAAAGCGCTGCCATTTGCATTAGAGCACGTGTGGTGCATAATAGATAGAGCATGAAGTTCTGGAGCACATCAAAGCATCCGCGCTGGGGCGGCAGGGTTGCCGTCGCCGGTGTGATGCTTTTGCTGTGGGTCGGCACGTTCGCGCTCATGGTGTCGCCCGAGCTTCACCGCCTGGTGCACCAGGATTCTCAAGGCCCCAATCACAACTGCCTCATCACTCAAATCCAGCA
>OCZT010006749.1_pt1 | contig 11341 bp, 14 predicted proteins | sample 1539031 | NCBI WGS metagenome assembly OCZT01 (sample SAMEA3539308, study PRJEB22396) | soil metagenome | biome: tundra; feature: field; material: soil | place: USA | collected 2010-05 | depth 0.15 m
GCCGTCAACGCAAAATCAGCCCAGTCGGCCCGTTAACCTGAGTTCCGAGCCGTGGCTCTGGAGTGTGCTAGATTGCATCAGGCTTGATTTGCGGGCGGCGAACGAAGAGAAGCGAGTCTGATGCGGCGACCAGGAACTGGCTTGCCGGGCGGAACGTCAGTTTTCATCGGCTCTTGAAGAAATGGATAGTGAGTAAGCTCTTATGACCACCAACACTTTGTGGATTACATTCGATCTGGGTGTCGGTGGGGACTACAAGGGTCTTTATTCTTGGTTAGACGCTCATGATGCGGAGGAATGCGGAGAGTCAGTAGCTGTCCTGACTTATCAATGCGAAGGATCGATACCTGACAAGCTCAGGGAAGATCTGAAAAAGAGCATCAGCATCGACAGGCAAACCAGCATTTACGTGATCTACAGAGAGCCGGCCACCAGTGAGAACAAGGGCATCTTTCTCTTCGGTGGGCGTAAGGCCTCGGTCTGGACTGGATATTCCGTTTCGGAGCGTGAAGCGGATGAAGACGACAGATGGCGTCGATATGCGTGGACTCCGCCGTGTGGTACCGTCTTTCAGGTCCGCGAGACACCCCTGTAAATCGTAGATCGGCCCCTTCTTAAAAATTGACAGGCTTTGCCGCGATCCAGTTCGAGCTTTCTCGGCAGGCCTAGCCCGTCGCAGCGTCGCCGATCAGCGAATCCAGACCGACGTCGATCTGGCCCGGCGCTCGGACGTGAAGCACCTCGAAGCCGTCGGGCTCGAAGCGATATTCCACCAGCCCGACCTCTTTGACGCCGATCACCTCCTGCTTCGCATCGGAAATGATGAAGCCGGCGGACGGCGCCCAGACGTGACGGATATGGCGATAAGTAAAATCCCGGCGCTGGTGCACGTGACCGCTGGCGACCAGCCGCAGATCGACGGCGCCCAGCATCTCCACCAGGCGGCTCCGCGCCGGCATCGGAACGTAGCGTATCGATGTGGCTGCGAGTTCGGGGTCGCCGGGCGAATTCAGAAAGAGCGGCTTGTGCAGGAACAGCGCCACCGGCTTGCCGCAGGTAGTAGAGAGCTGCGAAGCGAGCCAGTCGAACTGCTCGGCTTCGCTTGCAAGCCCCGTGTTCATGACAAGCGAATTGAGGCCGATGAAACACCAGCCGGCGGCGTCGAAACGCCAGCGGTCTTCACCGAAAATCGAGAGAAAAGCCTGTTGGTCCTGTTCCGTGACCGGCTGAGACAGAGGCGGACCAGCCCTGGTCGGGTTGTCGCCGATGTCATGATTGCCGGGCAGGCAACGGCAGGGAACCGGAAGCGCTGCGTGCAGCGTCCTGGCAAATTCGAGATCGTCCCGATTGGTCGGGCCGTCGAATGCGAGGTCGCCGCTGTTGATGACGAGATCGGGGCGCCTGGCGTCGATGTATTCGCTCACCCGATGAAAGTTGTCGGTCATTTTCGACAGCCGGCGGGCGAGATGGGGATCGGAAATCTGGGTCAGGCGAAATTCGGGCATGCAATATTCCTTCCCACCCGATTATACATTTTGCGGACGTCGGAATGGTGACGAATCTCTGACGTCATCCATCGTTGTCATCATCCGCGAAAGCGGATGATCCAGTATTCCAGAGCGGTTGTGACGGAGTCGAGAGGGTGCGGCGTACTGGATACCCCGCTGGAGCCTGTCATCGGGCTCGCCCGAAGGCGAGACCCGGTGGCGGGGTATGGCGACTGTTATTGAAGGTCACAGTGCGTATTGATGCTCAGAGCACGCGGTAGCGAATGGCAAAAGCGTCGTTCTGCTCGGCGCGGGTTTCTTCGCCCTTGCTCGCAGAGGCGACGCGATCGGCCAGATGCCAGGGGCCGAACTGATCGGAGTGACTGGGACTTGCCGCGAGCCGCAGCTTGAACTGGCACTGGGCCTGCCCCGGCAGATTCAGCACCACGACGCGGTCCGTGGTGCGATAATCCAGTGGCACCGAACCCCTGATGGCTGCGGCCGTCGTCATCGGACGACAGCGCGCCTTGCACCTGGGCCAGCGTCTGGTTCCTGTCGGTGTGCAGTTCGACCTGGGTGTCGGCCGCGGCAGACACAGCCGCCTTGGGCAGGCGGATTTCAAATTCGACCGCGGGTTTTGTCGGGTTGATGCCGAGATAGGCGAGCGCGGCGTGCCGCATATCGTAGACCACGAAGGCGAGAAGCCCGAGCACGGCCGCGGCGGCGAGGCCGTGCCTGACGATATCGCGCGCGCTGCGATACCCGCTGCGGAAATAGACGGTCAGAACGATGGCGACGGCGAGGGCGGCTGCCACGCCTGCCAGCCCCGACATCAGCATGCCGAGCCAGCCGTCCGGGCTGTCGTCGGCCAGGAGACCGGTGCTGTCGGCGACCATTTTGAGAAACGAGGTCACGGAGTCGCCGGGGAGTTCGGCCGCACGGGCCGCGCCCTTCAGGAATGGGGACGTAAGGTTCATCGCAGTATCTCGCCGGTCGCGTTGAAGCCTGTTCGAGACTGAAATCACTGGAACTATCGCGCGTTGGTCGCCCGAACGAGGAATGTGGTTCAAAGCGGCCGGCGGGGATTTATTGTCAGGGGGGAGCGCGGTCGCTATAGCGGGGGCTCGCGCTCAGGCCGGGGAGAATTCCGATGTCGGTTCAAATGGTTTTGCTGCCGGTCTTCGTTCTGGTGGGCCTCACCTTCGCCCTGCTGCTGTGGATGGCCTCGGCGCGTACCCGCGCGGTCACCAGCCGGGAAATCGGCCTCAAGGATATCGCATTGGGCCAGCCGAACTGGCCCACCCGGACCACCCAGATCGGCAATTGCTTCAGCAACCAGTTCGAACTGCCTGTCCTGTTCTACCTCCTGATCGCGCTGGCGCTGCCGCTGCGCCACGCCGACCTCGTGATCGTGCTGCTGTCGTGGGTGTTCGTGGTCACCCGTTTCGCCCATGCCGGAATTTTCGTGACCTCGAACAACGTCCAGCAGCGTTCGCTGGCATGGTTTTCCGGCGTGCTGGTGCTGTTCGCCATGTGGCTCTACTTCGCGCTGAAGATCCTGCTGTTGATCTGAGCGCGCGCCTCCCATCTCGAATTGAAAGTCTTGAATGACACCTGCTGCCCGGCTCTCGGCCGCCATCGAACTGATCGATACCATCGACACCCAACGCGTCCCGGCGGCGAAGGCGCTGAAGGAGTGGGGCACCGCGCATCGCTATGCCGGCTCGGGCGATCGCGCCGCGATCTCCGGCCTGATCTGGGACGTGCTGCGCCGGCGTGCATCGAGCGCATGGATCATGGACGACGATACGCCGCGCGCGCGCGTGCTGGGCATGCTGAAGGTCGAGCGCGGCATGGATGTCGACGCCATCGCCGCATTGTGTGACGGCGGCCGTTTTGCGCCCGCGCCGCTGACCGAAGGCGAGCGCGCCGCGCTTGGTCAGCGCTCGACCGGGGATGCGCCTTCGCACATCGCCGGCGATTATCCGGAATGGCTGGATCGATATCTGGCGCAGGTATTCGGCGACGACCGTGTCGCGGAGGCTGCCGCGATGGCGAGCCGGGCGCCGCTCGACCTTCGCGTCAACACCTTGAAGGCGAAGCGTGAGAAGGTGCTGGCATCGACGGCGCATCTCGGGACAAAACCGACGCCGTGGTCGCCGGTCGGCCTGCGCATCGAGCTCGGCGCCGATGCGCGCAATCCCGGCATTCATGCCGAGGAAGATTTCATCAAGGGCGCGATCGAGGTGCAGGACGAGGGCTCGCAGCTGGCGGCCCTGTTGTCGGCGGCAAAACCCGGCGAGCAGGTGATCGATCTCTGCGCCGGCGCCGGCGGCAAGACCCTGGCGCTGGCGGCGATGATGCAGGGCAAGGGCCGGCTGATCGCGACCGACCACGACAAGCGGCAGCTGGCGCCGATCTACGAGCGGCTGTCGCGCGCCGGCGTCCACAACTGCGACGTGCGGACGCCGAAGGGACCGAACGATACGCTCACCGACATCCATGCCTCTGCCGATCTGGTGCTGATCGATGCGCCGTGCACGGGAACCGGCACCTGGCGGCGCAATCCGGACGCCAAATGGCGGATACGCCCGGGGGCACTCGAGGTGCGGCTGAAGGATCAGGTCGCGGTGCTCGATCGCGCCGCGCCGCTGGTCAAAGCGGGCGGGCGGATCGCCTATGTCACCTGCTCGGTATTGCCACCGGAAAACGGCGAGCAGATCCGCGCCTTTGTCGCGCGCCATCCGGATTTTGCCGTGGTGCCGCCAGCGCAGACCGTGACGGCGCTGTGGGACAGAGCGGAGGATTTCGCCGCGGCCACGCTGCAGTCTCCGGAGGGATTGCTGATGACGCCGCGCCGCACCGGGACGGACGGGTTTTTCGTCTCGGTGCTGCGTCGGGCATAGCCCCAAGGTCGTCATTGCGAGGAGCCCTTGCGACGAAGCAATCCATTCCTCCGCGCAAAAAAGCGTGGATTGCTTCGCTTCGCTCGCAATGACGGCTGATGGACCGGTTTTCGGGGGTTGCGGGCCTGCCTGGGGTCGCGTAATTCCTTGCCATGACAGCAGCACAGCCAGCCCGCGAGCAGAGCGCCAAGGTGGCCTCGGCGCACGACAAGATTCTGATCGTCGATTTCGGCAGCCAGGTGACGCAACTGATCGCGCGCCGGGTGCGCGAGGAGGGCGTCTATTCCGAAATCGTGCCGTTCCAGAAGGCGGAAGCCGCCTTCGCGCAGATGAAGCCGAAGGCGGTGATCCTCTCCGGCGGGCCGGAATCGGTGCATGAGGCGGGCTCGCCGCGCGCGCCGCAGGCGATCTTCGACTCCGGCGTTCCCGTGCTCGGCATCTGCTACGGCCAGATGACCATGGCGGCCCAGCTCGGCGGCCAGGTCGAAGGCGGCCATGCCAGGGAATTCGGCCGCGCCGATGTCGAGGTCAAGGCGCCAAGCGCGCTGTTCGATTCCACCTGGGGCATGGGCGAGCGGCATCCGGTCTGGATGAGCCATGGCGACCGCATCACCAAAATGCCGCCGGGCTTTGTCGTCGCCGGCACTTCTGCGAATGCGCCGTTCGCGGTGATCCAGGACGAGAAGCGCCGATATTACGGGCTGATGTTTCATCCCGAGGTGGTGCATACGCCGGACGGGGCAAAACTGATCCGCAATTTCGTCCGCAAGGTCGCCGGCCTCACCGGCGACTGGACCATGCGCGCGTTCCGCGAGGAGGCGGTCGAGAAGATCCGCGCCCAGGTCGGCAAGGGCAAGGTGATCTGCGGTCTGTCCGGCGGCGTCGATTCCGCCGTCGCCGCGGTGCTGATCCACGAGGCGATCGGCGATCAGCTCACCTGCGTGTTCGTCGATCACGGCTTGTTGCGGCTCAACGAGGCCGAGACCGTGGTCGACCTGTTCCGGCATCACTACAACATCCCGCTGGTACATGTTGATGCGTCGAAGCTTTTTCTCGGCGAGCTGGCCGGGGTCAGCGATCCGGAACTGAAGCGCAAGACCATCGGCCGGCTGTTCATCGACGTGTTCGATGCGGAAGCCAAAAAAATTGGCGGCGCCGATTTCCTGGCGCAAGGCACGCTCTACCCCGACGTGATCGAGAGCGTGTCGTTCACCGGCGGCCCGTCGGTGACGATCAAATCGCACCACAATGTCGGCGGCCTGCCCGAGCGCATGAACATGAAGCTGGTCGAGCCGTTGCGCGAGCTGTTCAAGGACGAGGTGCGCGTGCTGGGCCGCGAGCTTGGCCTGCCGGAAATCTTCGTCGGCCGGCATCCGTTCCCCGGACCGGGCCTCGCGATCCGCTGCCCCGGCGAGATCACGCCGGAGAAGCTGGAGATCCTGCGCAACGCCGACGCCGTCTATATCGACCAGATCCGCAAGGCCGGCCTGTACGACAAGATCTGGCAGGCGTTTGCCGTGCTGCTGCCGGTGAAGACCGTCGGCGTGATGGGCGACGGGCGGACTTACGAATATGTCGTGGGCCTGCGCGCGGTGACCTCGACCGACGGCATGACCGCGGATTTTTATTCGTTCGACATGAAATTTTTGGGCGAGACCGCGACCCGGATCATCAACGAGGTCAAGGGCGTCAACCGCGTGGTCTATGACATCACGTCGAAACCGCCGGGGACGATCGAGTGGGAGTGAGGGATGGGCGATGCTGCGGACTGGGCACCGCCAGAGCTTGAGGGCGGGTTCCGGACCCGCATTGGCGCCAGCATCGTCGAGGAGTTCGTTGCGGGCCACGACGCGAGCGATGTGCTCCGCGAACTCGTGCAGAACGAGTTCGACGCGGGTGGCAATCGAGTCTCAGTGAGTTTCGGCGCGACAGCGCTAACCATCTCCGGAAATAGCGGCCCGATCGACGCAAGCCGGTGGTCCCGGCTGTTCCTCGGCACACTGGGAGAGTGGTCGGCGGTGAGGCCGGCGCCAATATCGCCGCAAAGCAAAATGGCATCGGCTCAAAGAATTTTGGTCTGAGATAATTATTCTTGTTCGGCGTCGAACGTGCGATCGGGCGGCTGCATGGCGGTCCTTGATCAGGCAAATATCGGCACGCAGCGCGTCGCGGATCCCGCCTCGCGCGGACAGCGTGGGGTAAGCATTCATGTGCCTTATCGGGCCGAGGCTTTTCATTCGCTCGTGCCGTTCATCGCCGAACGCGAGCGTGATAGCGCAATGGGTTGTAACCGGCGCGGGTTGCCCCTTCGATAAGGAAAATGAGAACGAACAGCGGAGGGCCGACGGAGGGTCTTGGCCGTTGCGGACATTCTCTTAGATGCATTATACGCCGGCCGCGTCGCCGCTTCCCGTCCGTGTTCCCTTGCTCAGCAAAGGAATGCCGAACAGGAAGAGAACGACAACGTCTACACCGACGTTGAACCATACGCCGAACCACGCCGAGGCGGCAGCTTCAACGGCGAGCCAGACCGCAAGTCCGGCGAACAGAGCCCGCTTGAGCGCGTGGTCGTGCCGGTGGAAGGCCAGGCGGCCGACCAATAGGAGCGTTACGCCCCAGCCGACCATGATGGCCCCGTAGAGAGAGCTTTCCCAAGGCAGCAACACGTCATGCGGTATGAGCGCCACATTGTCCGAGAATATTCTGAGTCCAAAGAAAACGTAAAGCAGCCCGAACAAAATCAGGATAATCGTTATCGCGCGGAACCATAAAGCAGTTTGTCGCTGATTCATGCTGTTCGCCATCAGTCTATTAAAGCGCAACTCCCGATACCGCTTGAGATATCGCCACCAACGCCCAGACCAACGCGACAAATGTCAGAAATTGGAACGCGGCCCGGTACGCATGCCACTTCGCAAACGCGTTCAGTTTACTGGCTAGGTACGCCTCATCATCGGCAGCGTGCTTGAGACTCAACATATTTGGCGCCGCTCCTGCCGTGCATAGCGAGTGCGCTACGGTTCCGACGCAAGCCACGAGCAGCGGCGCCATGACGGTCTGCGGCATATGCAGGAAATAGGCAGAGACGGTCGTGCCGGCAACGAGCAGAAGGGCCGCAATCCCGATGGCTGGGTAAACTACAATTCCGTTGCCCATATCGTTGCCGCGCGCGAATTGAGCATAGGCGATGACGCCAATGCGCTTGCGCGTTGGCAGTTTTACCGTCGCCACGTCAAAACTGAGCCCCGCAATAATCCCGTGGACGACAACGCTGGTCAGAATGAGCCAAAAAACCGTGTTCATGTGTCGTTCTGCGTTATGGGCAATTGCCTCGCCATTATAATGTAAGTATACTTACGTATGGATGAAGTCAAACTGAAGCTGGGCCTTGAGGCCCAGAACATAGCCGGGTTCCTGCTTTGGCAGGTCTCCAAGCTTTGGCAGCGCCACCTCACGCTGGCGCTGCAGGATTTGAACTTGCCGAGCACGCAAGCGGTTATTTTGGCAAACGTTTTGCGCCTGGGCGAAGAAGGCCGGACGGTAACGCAATCATTGCTGTCAGCCGCGACAAAAGTTGATCCCATGACGACTTCCCAAGCGCTACGGTCATTGGAACAGAAACGGCTGATTACCCGCCGTACATCCAGGACAGACTTGCGCGCCAAGCAAGTTCAACTCACGCCGCGCGGTCGCACGGTCGCGTTTGAGGCCGTTATCCGCTTCGCAAAAACTCATCGAGCGTTCTTCTTGCCGCTCAAAAACGAAGACCGACAGGTGGTGGCTTACCTCCAAAAATTGGTCCAGGCCAACGACTTCACCGGACCGCAGTGATCGCTACTCACCTCCCTGCGTCGCGCGTATCATCGGCGAGTTGGATAATACAATTGTGCCCAGCGAGGTCCTTTTCGGTGTGTACGAAGCCAAACGCAAGGCCAGCCAACCGAGTCTCGTGTACTGCGGCGACGACCGGAGCAGGGCCGTAGGGCGGAGAAGCGAAGCGTATTCCGCCAAATCGAGGTTGATCGGCGCAATACGCTTCGCTATTGCGCCCTACGACTGATCTCTCCGATTTCCAAGGTGAGTTGATCCCGTCGAAGTCCCGTATTCATTTCAGCCTCGCGACAGTTTCTCGAAACGCTTGAGCAGCCGCTCGCGCTTGAGGCGGGACAGCCGGTTGATCCAGAACAGGCCGTTCAGCTGATCGCTCTCGTGCTGGTGGCAAACGGCGCGCAGACCCTCGGATTTCTCGGTCTGTGCATTGCCGTCGACGTCGTGATAGCTGATCCGGACGCGCGCATGACGCCGGATGTCGTCATTGACGCCAGGCATCGAGACGCTGCCTTCCTGGTGCATGATCATCTCGGGCGATGCCCAGGTGATCTCCGGATTGACATAGGTCCGCGCACCATCGTTTGCGTCGAGATCGAGCACCACCACCCGCAGGGATATGCCGACGTGCGGCGCGGTGATCCCGATCCCCGGCGCGGCGTGCATGGTCTCCAGCAGGTCTAAAGCCAGGTCGCGCAGCGCGCCGTCAAATACGGTTACGGGCTGCGCCGGGATCGCAAGCCGCGGGTCGGGATAACGGACAATCGGGCGGATGGTCATGATCTCTGTCGTGTATTCAGCCAAATCGGGTATCGCCGGCGCACTTCGCTATTGCGTTCTACGAGCTACGCACCTCGAAACGGATTAACGATCCGCAACCCTTCCTCCAGCGCCATGCCGTGCTGCATGTCCTCCGACCACAGCGTGTCACAGCCGGCGTCAAGGGCGGATGCGGCGATCATCGCGTCGTAGATCGAAAAGCCGTAGCGCTCGGCGAGCCGCAGTCCGGTCTCGTGAATTTCGACGGTGAGAGGATGAACTGTCAGTAAACCACGCAACATATCCAGAAACGCATGCGTCTCGTCCCAGGACATCTGCATCTTGCGGCGCGCGACGTTGGCAAGCTCATTGAGAACCTGCACGCTGATCGAACCGCCCTCGGCAATGACCGCCTCCGTCCGGTCGGCCTTCACCGTATCACCTGACGCGAGGTAGACGAGGACGTTGGTGTCGAAAAAACTAACGGGCATTCGCCTCGTCCCGGTCGAACCTGAAATCGGCAGGGAGACGGCCACGGAAGCCGCGAAGGCGTTTCAATAGCTCGTCGCGCCCGGGCTTGCGCGCCACGCCGAAATTCTTGCCGTCGGCAACGTGGATTTCGACCTCGTCGCCCTCCTTGAGGCCTAACGCTTCAACGACAACGGCCGGAAGGCGAACGGCAAGGCTGTTTCCCCATTTTGCGACTTGCATGCCAAGCTCTCCGATAGATATACATTAAAAATAATGTATATCTTTTGGTGGTTGAGGTCAAGCGATCGTCGGGTAAAAATGGCTGGTCGAGCAGAGTTGTAAAATGCCCAACTATCTGGGCCTCGACGGATTTCGCGGCTGCCCATCAACCTGTCTGTTCCGGCCCGTCCCGTTCGTCTTGCATTCAGAAGGACGCATTGGAGATCAGGAATGACCAACTCTCGCTATCGCTGGGTGATCGTCGCGGCCGGGGGCTTGCTCGGCTGCGTCGCGATCGGCGGCATGTTCTCGCTGCCGGTTTTGCTGCAGCCGATCGCACGGGATACCGGCTGGTCGGTCGCCGGCGTATCGAGCGCCATGACGATCGGCTTCCTTGCCATGGCCTTCGCCAGCATGATCTGGGGGACCTTGTCCGATCGGATCGGGCCGCGCCCGGTGGTGCTGACCGGCTCAATCGTCATCGCGGCAAGCCTGGCGCTGGCGAGCCGTGCGACTTCATTGATCGAGTTTCAGCTGCTCTTTGGCCTGCTGGTGGGAGCCGCGACGGCCGCGATCTTCGCGCCTTTGATGGCCTGCGTCACCGGCTGGTTCGACACCCATCGCAGCCTTGCGGTGTCGCTGGTGTCGGCCGGCATGGGGATGGCGCCGATGACCATGTCGCCGCTCGTGGCCTGGCTGGTCTCCAGCTATGACTGGCGAACCACGATGCAGATCCTTGCCGCCGTCGTCGCGGCCATCATGATTCCGGTCGCGCTGCTGGTGCGCCGCCCTCCCGCGCTCGCAGGCGGTGCCGCTGCATCCGGCGATGCAGGGCCGCAATCGGAGATGTCGCTCGCGCAGGCAGTACGGTCGCCGCAGTTCATCATCCTTCTCGCGACGAATTTCTTCTGCTGCGCCACGCATTCCGGTCCGATCATCCACACCGTGAGCTACGCCATCAGCTGCGGCATCCCGCTGCTGGCGGCGGTTTCGATCTACAGCGTGGAAGGGCTGGCGGGATTGGGCGGCCGCATCGCCTTCGGGCTGCTCGGCGACCGTTTTGGCGCCAAGCGCGTTCTGGTGCTGGGGCTGCTGGTCCAGGCGTTCGGTGCGCTGGCCTACGTGTTCGTGCACGAACTTGCCGCGTTCTATGCGGTCGCCGCGTTGTTCGGCTTCATCTATGCCGGCGTCATGCCGCTCTATGCGGTGCTGGCGCGGGAGAATTTCCCGTTGAAGATGATGGGCACCGTGATCGGCGGCACCGCGATGGCGGGTAGTCTCGGCATGGCCACGGGACCGATTGCCGGCGGCCTGATCTACGACACCTTCGCCAGCTACGCGTGGCTCTATATCGGCGCGTGGGGCATGGGCCTCGGTGCGTTCCTGATGGCCTTGAGCTTTCGGCCGTTTCCGAAAGCGCGGGCTGCGCCAGTGCCGGCGTGACCCCGGCCGGGCCTGGAATGACGCATCCGCATTGCGCGGAACTTTGCGCACCGCCGGGCGCTTCTATGGCAACCTCATGCAGGCTGGCGCGGATGACTGGTGATTGGTAGCTTCGCAGAATAGAAAAACAGCCGAACAAGATGCAAACACCATGAAAAAGAGCACAACGACCAAGGGCGAATCCCCTTCTCGGCTGATCGACGCGAGGATCAAGGAACTGGACGACTG
>OCZT010006750.1_pt1 | contig 11340 bp, 9 predicted proteins | sample 1539031 | NCBI WGS metagenome assembly OCZT01 (sample SAMEA3539308, study PRJEB22396) | soil metagenome | biome: tundra; feature: field; material: soil | place: USA | collected 2010-05 | depth 0.15 m
GACAATATCTCATACAAATCTATTCGAAGCAAGCTTCGGGGAATATTACCCGGAGAAATTTAAATATGAACCCAATATACTAATTATAAAATATTATTATACCACTTTGCTTTCTTTGGCTAACTTTGTTGGCTGCGCCGTCGGCTTCCTCAGCGTATGTAAAATACGCCTGCGGCGCCTCCTCCTTGCCGCCTCGTTATCCTTTGAAAGTGAAATGGTATTAGCTAATTGTAGAAAACGTAAATCATAGATAGGATTTAGTGTCAAACGAAAAATAAAGAAGATGTAGGAAGTGATAAGCACCCGGTGTTATTGTTTGTTGTTGGGGAAGAGCCAGCTCGTTTTGGCCGCGTAAATACTGTAGCCGGGGAATACCAGCGCAAGCTTGTCTTCCTCCCATTTTGCCCTCAGCAGCTGGATAACAACAAACAGAGTAATGACAAAGAAATTTAGTAGTGAAAAACGCCAAACAGTAACGGCCAGAGCCGTGAGAATTTCTCCTAAATAAATTGGATGCCTGAAGAAGCGGTAAGGGCCGCTTATGACTAAGTCCCGCGCTTCCACAGTGATGCTGAAAGAACGCCTTAGCGTCCACAAACCCCAGACGGTCAGTACTGTTGCCGCGGTCATCCAGTAAAAAATAACCTGGAGAGCAAGCGAACTGGCGGCTATAAATAAATTCGGCGGCGAGAAGAGCAAGGCAAAAGGGAGTACCCCGCCGATAAGCGGGACAATGATTTCTTTTGTCCCGCGCGACCGGCAAACAGGATCCTTACGAATTAAGTAGCTGACAAGGAAGGCTATAAAGATCAGCGTTTCAACAACCCAAAGCGGCTTGACCATATAAAGGTCATACGAAGAGATGCGCTGGATCAGAAAAACAATAAGGACAGCAATAATGCTGATCCTGATTAGCAGATGTATGATTCGTGCCGGTAAGTACTTTTCCAGCCAGCCAAAAGGATTAAATTCTTCCACTTGAACTCCACTAAGTTTCTATATAATTCTATAGCTTTTTCAGGATCAGCCCCCGGGCCTCTTCATCGGTGAGCGTGTCGCCGTTTTCGATGGTGAAGCGGGTAATGTTGTGGAGGATCATGTTCATGTTGCAGATCGACCAGACCGTGCCGTTGGAGTCCTGGCCCTGCTCCTCCGTCCCCTTAATCCAGGTTTCATGCCAGCGGGCGCGCGCCGGAACGAAGAAGGTCTCGCCGTAGGAGGTCTTGTGTTCCAGCAACTCGAAGATGAGATCGGGCTTGTCCTTCAGATGGGCGAAATCTATCTTTCGCAGTTGCTCGCGCTTGCGGTCGAACTCGTCGGAGAAGCGCTTGAGGAACGGCATGCCGAAGATGAATTCCTTAAATTCCGAGGCATCCATCTTGCCCCGCAGGATATCGGCACCCACACATTATCAGAAATTGCTTCCCCTGGGAATGATCCCTGCGGCCGCTTTGGCCATCGTTTCGTAGCGTTTGAGAGGGGATTCCACGAGGATCATCATCTTCTGGGCCGCCATCGAGCCCTCCGCATGAACGGTTGTCACTTCGTGGAAGGCCGATTCGTGGGAACAGACATGCCGCATGGTCTCGTGAATCATTTTCAGCCGGTCCAAGGTGCTGTATCTTTCCGATCCCCCCAGATAGTGCTCCAAGTAATCATGGATATCGGGATTTTCCCAATCTTTTTTATCCGGCGCCGTTGCCAGGATGCCGCCGCCGATGTCCTGGATCAACTCTATGAAGGCATGGTATTTGCTCGCAAAATGGAGTTTTGCCATATTGGCGATGAGGGGATTGGGCACGGCAATGTCGCCGTACATGATGGGGTTCTGGGCCGCCGCATTGGCCAAGGCACGCAGCGTCTCCACATAGGCGGCGATGTCTGCGAGTTTGTCCTTTATGTGCCCCACATTATAAAGCCCGTTATACTTGGCCATGGCCACGGCGCAACCCGCCATCACCTCCACGGCGGGGACTTTGTAGCTGATGGCTGTAAACCGATGGAATGTGGCAAAGGTATAAGCCATGAGCATGGAGAACTGCCACTCCCCGCACATAAAAACCCGCTCCCAAGGGACAAAGACATTATCGAAGACGATCATAGCCTCTGTCAGCTCTCGCACCGGATGGTCGGCATGAAACTCGTGGTCCGACCAAGCGCCACGCCCGCTGCGGCATATGAAGGTAATCCCCTTGGTGTTGGCCGGGATGGCGAAACTCACGGCGTAGTCGCTCTCGTCTTCGCGCATCTGCCGGGTAGGTACGACAATGATTTCGTTCGCCGCCGGGGCACTGGTGATATGAATCTTGGCGCCCTTGACGACAATGCCGTCCTTTCTTTTTTCCACCACATGGAGATAGTAATCAGGGTGCTTCTGCTTGGATGGTTCTTTTGAGCGGTCTCCCTTGACGCAAGTGACGGCGCCGCAGGTATGCAGGTCGTTCTTCCTGAGATGTTCCAGAAAATTCAAGGCATTTTTCTGGTATTCCGGTTTCCCCATCTGGCCGGCCGTAACAAAGGCGGCATTGAGGCAGTCAGTTCCGATATCCTTCCCGAAAGGAAGGCCGCCGATCAATTCGATGGAACGCTGAATCATCTTCGTTCGATTCGCCAGATCTTCCTTATTCCGTGGCGTAATGAAATAGCGGTTGACCGGCTCGCCCGTTTCCGGATGGGGTGCCACAAAGATATCCCGCACGGCAGGGTCTTTGGATGCCGTCAGTTCATATCCGGCGGCGATTGTGTCACAGGTGACGCCGAGGATGGGGTGCTTGGTGATGTCTTCCACCTTCTCGCCCCGAATATACACGCGCCTGCCATCGCGCAGACTCTCTTTGTACTCTTCAACGGTACGGATTCCCATAACTACTCCTCCTTATTTTATTGAACTATTTTTTATTTTTTATAATTTTCTCAATTCCTTTTTTAATATCTTGCCGACCAGACTTTTGGGAAAGGCCTGCAGAAAAACCACTTCCTTCGGCAATAGAAAATTCTTGAGTTTCGTTCGGCAATATTCAATGATTTCCTCCGCCGTGGCCGTTTCTCCGGGATGCAGAACCAGGAATGCTTTGATGTTCTCTCCGTAGATATCGTCTTTCATGCCGATGACGGCCGCTTCCGATACCTTGTGATACATATAGAGAACTTCTTCGATCGCTCGGGGAGAAATGTTTTCCCCGCCCTTGATGATTAAATCCTTCATTCGGTCCGTGATCCAGTAGTAACCATCATCATCGACATAACCCACATCTCCCGTGTGGAGCCAGCCATCCCTGATCATCTCCGCTGTTTCCTCAGATTTATGCCAGTATCCCTTCATGATTTGGGGACCGCGAATGACGATTTCTCCCTGTTGTCCAGGGGCGAGGGCATTCCCTTGAATATCCATGATCTGCATCTGGGTTCCCTTCATCGGCAGGCCAATGGAACCGACCTTTTTTATCCCGTCGAAAGGGTTTACGGAGTTGTTTGCCCCGGCCTCTGTCAAACCCCAGCCTTCGATGATCTCAAAACCAAAGACCTCCTTGAACTGATTCCAGGTATCCAGGGCAAGGGGCGCCGAGCCTGATATCCAGTATTTCATGGAACTCAGGTTGTATTTTTTAGGTTCCGGATAGAGAAGCATATAAACATACATGGTAGGGACGCCGGCCATAATTTTGGCTTGGTATTTTTCGATGGATGAAAATATGACGTCCATGTCAAAGGAATTGAGAAGAACGGTTCTCCCCGTTCGGAACAGGCCGTTGTTCATCGTTGCGATGCCGAAGGAATGGCACAGGGGAAGAACGGAGATGGAGGTCATGCCGTCCGGTAAGGGAACGGTTTCATACTGCATTTTGGCATTGGCGTACAAGGAGTGGTGGGTATGGATGACGCCCTTGGGTCTGCCGGTCGTTCCCGCGGTATAAATAAGCGCCGCGATGTCATCATCTTCCGTTTCTACGATCTCATGCTCTTCATCACTATTTTCAACAAGCTGATGATAAGAAAGGGTACCTTCCGGGACATCGTCGTCTATGAGAATCACTGTTTTGACCTCGGGGGCCTTCAGCCGGCCGGCATGGATTTTCGGAAGAAATGCCCGGCTGCTGATGACCACTTTAGCGCCCGAGTCGCGATAGATATAAGCGGTTTCTTCTTCACCAATCAGGTAGTTAATGGGCACAATGACGGCGCCTATCCTCCAGACAGCCGAAAAACTCTGGAGCACCTCAGGACAATTGGGCATTTGGAGGATGACCCTGTCCCCCTGCTTCACGCCAAGGTCTTTTAGAGCGGTCACAAGCTTTTTGGACGCTCGCAGCATCTCGACATTGATGATTTCACGACCCTCAAAAATCAGGGTCACCTGTTCACCTTGCTCCATCACCCTGTTTTCACCAAGTTTGGCAATATTCATGATCGCCTTCTCCATAACATGTGAATATTCTTTATATCCTCGGCAAACAAGATTTGCGGTCCGATAGGGGGTCGGCGCTTCATATCGTCTATTTGACAGGTGACCAATCCGCCATGAGCAAATGTTAAGAAGATCTAAAGAAAAAAGATCTTTGATCGGACTTAAACTTTAATGTTCCCCGCTTTCATTGCCTTTGTGGCCTTAAAGATGTCCAGTGGGAACTTTTTGTAAATCTCTTCGAGCTTTGCCAGAAGTGCCGGATAGCCGATGCTTTGAGCCAGCGCGAAGGGCCCGAAGGGGGAACCGCCGCCGTTGGCCATGGCCAGATCAATCTCTTTGGGGTCATCCGCGACACCCTCTTCCAATAGTTTGGTTGCCTCGTTGACTTGCAGAGAAATTAAATGGTTCAGGTCAAATTCCTTCGTGGCTTTGGAAAGATCGATAGTAGGTCTTCCCTTGGACCAGTCATAGAAACCCTTTCCGGTCTTTTTGCCGAGATTACCGGATTTAAGGTATGACATCAACGCGTCAGAGGGTTTGTAATCCTTGGAAAGAACCGTAGCGAAATATTCAAGGCCATGAGCGGCAACATCAATGCCCACATAGTCCACCAGCTCAAAAGGCGGCATCGGCATGATCGGCTTTAGTGCCGCATCGAGCTCTTCCGGTGAGGGATGTCCTGCCTCCAGGATTTTGGATAGCAATAGCAAGGTAGGTTCGTTGACCCGGTTGTAAATAAACCCCGGCGAGTCTTTCTTTACAATAACCGGGACTTTTTTAATCTTTTTGGCAATCTCATATCCGATCGAAATAGATTCATCGGAGGATTTACCGCCTTTGATAACTTCAACAAGTTTCATAAGAATGGCGGGATTGAAAAAGTGGTAACCAATGACTTTCTCCGGCCGACTGGTGGCGGAAGCAATATCGGTAATGCTGATGTTCGAGGTGTTGGAAGCCAGGATCGCATGCTTGGGAGCGTACTTGTCCAGATCGGCAAACACACTTTTTTTGAGCTCCAGTTTTTCCGGCACTGCTTCAATGATAAAATCGGCATCTTTCACCGCTGTCTGCAGATCAACCATCGGGATGAGTCGTGCCAGAGCATCATTGTATGCTTCCGGCGTCAATTTGCCTTTTTCCTTGAATTTGTCAAAGCTGGACTTGATACCGGCCATACCCTTATCCACAAACTTTTGTTCGATATCGCGCAGAACTACTGTATAGCCGCCTAGCAGACAGCAGGCCGCAATCCCATGTCCCATATCACCTGCGCCAACCATAGCAATCTTTTTTACGTCTTCAGTTTTCATTATTATTATCCTTCCTTTCAGTTTGATGTTAAATGCATAAGTAGGGAACGGTTGTCCCGATAACATCAAGCCGTCGTTTCTGCAGTTCATCCGTCCGATCGAGCAACTGGCCATCGAAATAGAGATTCCGCTTCATCCTGGATAAACCCTTGATGTAACCTTGTTTGGTTCTCATGTATCCTCCTTGCGGGATGATGATAATGCTCGCTTCACGCTTCACGTTTCACTCTTCACGCATTACGCCTCACTCCTTAAGCGCGCCGGTGAAGTTCTCGGAAGCCACTTTAATTGCCGCTCCTTCGTTGAGCATGATACATTCAATTTTGCCAAAGAATTTGGGGAACTCCGCGCCGATGTAAAACTGGGAAGACAGCATTCGGCCACTGTAGTATGCAGCCTCGCTGTTGTCCGCGATAATTTTCTGGCGTTCTTCGCCTTTGGCATCGCCCAAAATTGCCTTTGCTTTGGGCATGGTAAGAGTCAGGCTCCATAGATGCAGCCAGGCTAGAACGAGTGGGAAGATGGCCTGTTGCAGTGGCGCAGCATTCTGCACGAGCGCAACAAATTTGCCCTCCTGTATCTGTTTTGTCATCATACTGATCACTTCATCGAGTTTCTCCATGCCTCGCTCCACGGGAGTGATGTACTTATCGTCAACAATACCTTTTGCCTTTTGAACGGTTTCGGTGATGCGTTTTTTAAGGATTGAATAATTATACATTTCCGGATTCATGAGTATCTTGCGCATCAGGAGGTCTAGCGATTGAATGTAATTAGTGCCTTCATAGATAGAGAAGACCTTGACGTCGCGGGCATACTGCTCAACAGGGTATTCCTGGCAGTAGCCATATCCTCCATAGACCTGCATGGCTTCTGCTGTCACGAGCCACGCGGCATCCGAAATACCGGCTTTAACGATGGGGGTAAGAATTTCGACAATAGCTGTCGCTTCTTTAACCTCCTCGGCGGCTGATGATGAATACATGATGTCCTCATTATAGGCGAGGAATAATGTAAGCATTCGCATGCCCTCGATCGTACTCTTCATATAAAGCAACATGCGTTTTACGTCTGGATGCTCGATAATAGGGACCTTTGGCGCGCTGGGATTGAGCATCTGCGTGATATGCGAGCCTTGTATCCGGTTTCGGGCATAAGTGACGGCGTGCATGTAGGCAGCGCTGGAAACAGCCTCGGCTTGAACACCCGTATGGATGCGGGCCGCATTCATGAGCCTAAACATGACCTTCATGCCTTCGCGTTCTTTTCCCAGCAGATAGCCGACGCACTTGCCGTTGTCACCGAAACTAAGTGATGATGTGGCATTTCCCTTCAGTCCCATCTTGTGTTCAATGCCCGAGCAAATCATATCATTGCGTTCGCCCAGGGAGCCGTCTTCCTTAATGAGAAATTTCGGCACCAGGAAAATGGAGATTCCCTTTGTTCCTTCGGGATCGCCCTCGATTCGGGCCAAAACCGGATGGATGATATTGGGGGTTAAATCATGTTCGCCATTGCTGATGAATATCTTCTGTCCGGTAATGAGGTAGGTGCCGTCGCTCTGTTTTACGGCTTTAGATTTCAGCGCCCCGACGTCGGTACCGGCGCCCGATTCAGTCAGGCACATTGTGCCGCCCCACTGCCCCTCCACCATTTTGGGAAGAAACATCTTCTTCACTTCTTCAGAACCGAAAAGCAGAATGATGTGCATCGCTCCGGTGATCGCACCGCAATACATGGTCAATGATGTGTTGCCCGCATTAAAATATTCCGCGGACGCCATGGAGACACTGGTGGGCATGCCCACTCCCCCTTCTTCCGGGGGAAACGACAGGCTGTGGAAACCCGCCTCTATGTATGCCCTGAATCCCTTGTGGAATGATTCAGGAACTTTTACTTCATGGGTCTTGGGGTTGAATTGTAACGCAATCTTATCACCGTCGGCATTGGATGTGTAAAACTGATCAATGGCAATCTTTTCCGCCAGATTCAGTGTATCCTCATACGTACTCCTGTCAAAATCTTTAAACCTTTCAAAACTGTTTAATTTCTCCAGCCCCAGCAATTCAAAAAGAATAAACCGCACATCACGTGAATCAACTAATGGATTTAACGACATGACCGCCTCCTTAATAAAATAATATTATTTAAAAACGTGTAATCCCTTATCAGCCACTTTCGGGCAATATTTCTTTATGTTTTTTTGTGCTTTGCACGCGTTTACAATCCCGGGGAGAACAACCACCGCTGCTAAAATGTCACCATCTAATACCAGTTTAAAATAATATTAAACCTTGGTCATTTTCATAGCAAATAAAAAATATTATGCAAGCTATATTTTAAAGTATGTCAAATGCTTATTATTTAAAGGAAATTTAATAAAATCTTTTATTGACAGTTAAATTATGCTTACAAGGGTAAGTACCAGTATGATGAATTAGTACGTCTAACTGAAAATTATATTTTAACAGCACTTATTAAAAGATAGAATGTACATTCCTAATCATTTAATTCAAAGTATTTATTAATGGACTCAAAAGCTACTCTGACCATTAAATCAATATCTTCTTCTTCCACTACATAAGGCGGCATGAAATAGATGACGTTTCCTAAGGGGCGAAGGAGCACTCCTTTTTCGAGGGCAATTCGATATATTTTATAGCCAACACGTTGCTGCCAGTCAAAAGGCTTTTTGGTGTGTTTATCTTCCACAAGCTCCAGCGCTCCGATCATGCCCAGATGGCGGTATTCGCCTACATGCGGGTGAGCGTCCGCCAGCCTTTTTACCTTATCGGTAATCATTTTGGCTTTGATCTCATTTTTTGCCAGCACATCTTCATCTTTAAAGATAGTGAGCGATTCGCAAGCGGCGGCGCAAGCCAAAGCATTACCGGTATAGCTGTGGCTGTGCATGAAGGCCTTCAACTCCTTGTAATCGGCGTAAAAGGCCTGATAAATTTCATCGGTGACGACGACCTGCGACAAAGGCAGATAGCCACCCGTGATGCCCTTGGACAGACACATAATATCGGGGCTGACCCCCGCGTGTTCGCAGGCAAACATCTTGCCGGTGCGGCCAAAGCCAACGGCGATCTCATCTGCAATGAAATGAATGTTATAGTCCGCACAGAGCTTTCGGAGTTTTTGCAGATAACGCGATGGATAGATCTTCATTCCCGCCGCGCACTGGACAAGTGGTTCGATAATGATGCCGCAGATCTCTTCGGAGTGTTTAAGAACTATCTTTTCCAGAGATTCAAAACACTCGGCCGCGCAATTCTCCCGGCACTTGCCATAGGGGCAGCGATAACAATCCGGTCCTGTGGCTTTGAAAGTGTTCAGCAGGAGGGGCTGATAAATTTTGCTGTACAGATCAAGATCGCCTACAGAAAGAGCCCCCAGCGTTTCTCCGTGGTAGGCATCGGTGATGGCCGCAAAACGTGTTTTGCGGGGATGGCCTGTCTGCTGGTGATAATGGAAACTTAATTTGAGGGCCGCTTCGACGGCCGATGAGCCGTTATCCGCAAAGAAAACTTTGCTTAGTCCTGGCGGTGTTATGCGTACAATTTCTTCTGCCAGCTCGATTGCTGCCTGATGAGAAAAATTGGCAAAAATGACGTGCTCGAGTTTTTCCAATTGCCGGCTTATCGCCCTGTTGATTCTTTCGTTGCTGTGACCAAAGAGATTTACCCACCAGGAGGAAACAGCGTCGAGATAAGACTTTCCGTCTATATCGTACAAGTAGGCGCCTTTGCCACGTTCGATGACAATCGGCGGAAAATCTTCGTAGTCCTTCATCTGTGAGCAGGGATGCCAGATATATTGCAAATCTTTTTTCTGCCAGGTATTCATAGCCATTAGCCTTTCACCTTACCGGATAACACCCAACTTATGTCCGATTTCGGCAATGCAATTTAAAGCTTGCTTCAGATCGTCTCTGGAGTGCGTGGCCATCATGCTAATCCGCAGACGGCTTGTGCCCGGCGGAACCGTTGGCGGGCGGATAGCTGATACAAAGATATTTCTCTCCATCAACTTGTCGCTGAAGCTTACTGCCAGATCAGGCTGCCCAAGAATGATGGAAATAATCGGCGCTTCATTTTCCGGAACATCAAAGCTCGCTGCGCGAAGTTTTGCGCGGAACCAGGCCGTATTTGCGCGGAGAGTTTCCCTCCGCTGCGGCTCAGTTCGGACAATCTCCAGCGCTTTTAATGATACGGCAATCATTGCCGGTGACAAAGCAGTTGAAAAAATAAAACTGCGGGCCGTGTTGGCCAGGTAATCAATCAGGCTTCGCTTGCCGGCGATAAAGCCGCCTTCGCTGGCTAGCGCCTTGCTGAGAGTTCCCATCTGAATATCGATTTGATCGCTAAGTCCGAAATAGTCCGCCGTGCCGCCGCCACTTAAGCCCAACACCCCCGTGGCATGGGCATCATCAACCATTAATAGGATATTATTCTTTTGGGCTATCTCGACGAGCGCGGGAAGCGGCGCTACGTCCCCATCCACGCTAAAAAGACCATCCGTAACGATCAGGGCTTGTCTGTTGTGATAGCCCCGCACCTTGCGCGCAAGATCTGCCGTATCGCAATGATCATAAACGACGATCTCGGCTTTGCTCAAACGGCAGCCGTCGATGATGCTGGCATGATTTAAGCGATCGGAAAAAATCACCCAGCTTTTATCGGCAAGGCTGGAGATGGTGCCCACATTGGCCATATAGCCAGTATTAAAAAGCAGCGCCGCCTCCGTCCCTTTAAAGGCGGCAATTTCTTCTTCCAGCTTTTGGTGAATTTCATAGCTGCCCGTCGTCAGTCTTGAGCCGCCGGAGGCTACGCCATATTTTTCGATAGCATCGAGCGCCGCCTGTTTAAGACGAGCATCGTTACAAAGTCCCAGGTAGCTGTTGGAAGATAGCAGCAGATAATCTTTACCATCAATTTTTATATGTGGTCCCTGAGGAGTCTGTAAATGCCTCATCTTCCGGTATAGTCCGTTTTTTTTGATCTGGTCCAGTTTTTCGCTAAATCTTTTCATCCGCTTCCTTTTATATTCTTTCCATCAGTCCGATGATTTCGCCAATGCCGATGGTGCTTTCAAACACGTCCCTGATGTTTCCCGGCTGAAGTTTTTCCGTATCAACTCCGTTCAGAGCGGGTATTGTAAAGATTGCGGGAATGCCGGAGAGCTTTCTGATTGTTTCAATGTTGTCTGTCTCTGCCCGGGTCTGTCCATTACCGTTCATAACGATTCCTTTGATCGCAAGTTCCGTGCTTTGAGCAAATCTGAGCGTCAACAGCGTGTGATTGATCGTTCCCAGGCCAGTGCGGGCAACAAGCAGACAGGGAAACCCCAGTTCACGGATGAGGTCATACTGCATAAAACCTTGATCATCCAGGGGCACGGCCAGACCGCCCGCGCCTTCAGCTATAATAAATTCATAACGGTTTTTCAAGTATTGCAATATGTCTTTGATAACAGCTAAATCAATTGATCTGCCCTCCAGACGGGAGGCAAAGTGAGGAGCTACGGCATTTTTAAAGGAAAAAGGTGTTATCTTCTTCTGGTCTTCGGCAAAGCCGGAAACTGTTTTAATAAATGAGGCGTCTATTGATTGATAAG
>OCZT010006751.1_pt1 | contig 11340 bp, 7 predicted proteins | sample 1539031 | NCBI WGS metagenome assembly OCZT01 (sample SAMEA3539308, study PRJEB22396) | soil metagenome | biome: tundra; feature: field; material: soil | place: USA | collected 2010-05 | depth 0.15 m
ACCCGCGACCACATGCGTGACAGGCACGTATTCTAACCAACTGAACTACCGATCCTCTTAGCTTTAAACAACCCCTGAGGCTGCTGATTGCGTGTGCAAAGATAGCCTAATTTTATTTTCCTCCAAACTTTTTTATTAAAAAAACCCACACTTCTCAATTATTAAATGATATTGAGCTCATGTTAACATACAATCCTTATCATATGAACTGGTTAGGTTTTTTCATAAATATATCACGTAGTACTAAACCTATCTCCTCGAGTGGAATTATCAGATCAGGAGTGGATTCTGCAATAGCTGTCCTTGGCATTGAATCAGCATATGCAGTCTCGGGACTTTGAACGATGGTATATCCACCGGCTTTTTTAATGTTCGCTAATCCCTTTGCACCATCATTATTGGCGCCTGTTAAAACTACACCGATTATTGATTTACCATAAGCGTATACAGCGCTGTCAAATAGGACATCTATACTGGGTCTGGCGTAATTGACTTTCTTTTCGACAGAAAGAGAAAGCGTTTGGTCATCCTCAATCAATAAATGATAATTTGGAGGAGCAAAGTAAACAGTTGAAGCATTAAGTGATTCCTTTTCTTCTGCTTCTTTTACCCTAATTGAAGAGATGCTGTTCAGATATTGAATCATGAATCCGTTCGACAGAGAGCTTACGTGTTGTACAATAACAATCGGCACCGGAAACGCAGGTGGAAACAAAGGAAGTATTTTTTTCAATGCATCCATTCCACCGGCAGATGTTCCAATAACGATAATTTTGTAATCCATAATAACAATGAATTTTCAAATGTTTATTCTTCAAAAAGATTTGGAAGCATATAGTTTTTGCGATAGATCTTTTCTTTGGCAACCAATGGAGAAAAGAGAGGTGCATATTCATTGAACTGCAAACTTTCTTTAGAACCTAAACAGAGGATTCCTCCTGATAACAGACTATCCTTAAATAACCCGACTACCCTGTTTTGAAGCACCCGTTCAAAATAGATCAAAACATTCCGACAGATCACCATATTAACTTCACTGAAAACATTATCTGTTACAAGGTTGTGATGTGCAAAAAGTACATTTTCACAGAGGTCTTTATTCATGATCACCCTGTCGTAGTGTGCGGTATAATAATCGGAAAAACTCTCTTTTCCACCTGCCCGCAGGTAATTCTGCGTATATTCTTTGACATTTTCAACTGAATAAATGCCTTCTTTAGCATGCTTTAGCACCCTTTGATTGAAATCAGTTGCATAGATCTGTGTCTTATCGAGAAGTCCTTCTTCCTGCAATAAAATTGCCATAGAAAAAACTTCTTCACCTGTCGCACAGCCTGCATGCCATATTTTAATAAAGGGGTATGTTTTCAATACCGGAATTACCTCTTTCCTGATCGCCATATAGAAATCAGGATCCCTGAACATTTCAGTTACATTGATAGAAAAATCAAGAAGTATCTGTTGCAGGAAATCAGGGTCTCTCAAAACTCTATCCTGCATGATAGAGATGCTCTCGATATGTGATATCGATAACCTGTGAAGAATTCTTCGCTTAATATGTGCCAAAGAATAATTCCTGAAATCATAGCCATATTTTTGAAATACCGCTTCTAAAAACAGTTTAATCTCGATATTAATGTTCTCAATATTTTCTTCCACATTTCAATTATTACCAGATAATTATCTATATAACCAAACCCTCAACATAGAAATAAGTTTTCCCGCGTCAAATGGCTTGGTCAGATAGTCATTTGCACCTGCATCAATACATTTCTGTCTGTCGTCTTTCATTGCCTTAGCAGTTAAAGCAATTATGGGTAGTCTTGTAAATCTTTTATCTTTCCTGATCAATTGCATAGCTTCATAACCATCCATTTCCGGCATCATGATATCCATCAGTACCAGGTCGATATCAGTGTTTTTAAATAATTTATCAATCCCCTCTTTTCCGTTTTTCGCAGCAATGATAGTCAGTCCCTTATCTTCCAATACGGCAGAGATAGCAAATACATTGCGCATATCATCATCAACAACCAGTATTTTCTTTTCATGAAATACAGCATCTTTATCTCCGGAAATGTTCAATAAAACCTGTTTTTCTTTGGGTAAGTTTGCTTCAACCCGATGCAGGAACAGTGTTGTCTCAGCCAGTAATCGTTCGGGAGAGCGTGCTCCCTTAATAATTATACTGTCTGACAGTTTTTTCAGCATAAGTTCTTCAGTCCGGTTCAGATCTTTACCAGTATAAACGATTATCGGTATTTTTGATAGTCTCTTATCGCTACGGATCATTTCAAGTACCTCGAAACCTGACATATCTTTCAATCCAAGATCAAGAACGACACAATCAAAGTCTTCGTCCTGCAATCTTTTTATTGCTTCCTCTCCCGATTCAACTGCTACAGTCTGAACATCTTTACCATCAACCAGACCGACAATACTTTTCCGCATGATCTCTTCATCATCCACAACCAAAAGACGTTTTACACTTTTCGAAATAGTCTCTTCAATCTTAGTAAAGGCCTGATTGAGCATATCAAGGCTTACAGGTTTAGTAAGATATCCAATAGCGCCCATACGCATTGCCTCCTGATTCTTATCGATCGCAGAAACAAAATGTACAGGAATATGTCGTGTCTGAGAATTAACCTTTAACCGCTCCATGACTTCAAATCCATCAATTCCCGGTAATCCAATATCAAGAATGATAGCGCTTGGATTAAACATATCGGCAAAATATAATCCGGTTTCACCATCGGCTGCCAATAAACATTTAAAACCACGTTCGGTTGAAAGATCATACATTATCTTTAAGAACGTAGGATCATCTTCAACAACCAGTATAAATTTATCGCCCGCTTTTATCGTATTCCTGTCATCAAACAGACCTTCCGGTAACGGAGGGAAACCATCAGTGAGTGGCTCATTAGAAGAAACCGCCTTCTTACTCTTTGTTTTCTTCTTAGCCTCTTCTGTAGTATCGTTAGAACCTATTTCAGCTTCAATGACATCTTTGTGTTTGATGAGATTAAAAGTATTGGCGCCAACTAATAATTCCTTATTTGGAACATGTTCCTGAGTATCCTTAATTACTTTCTTTAGATCCAGTTTCTCCGGAAGATATAAAATAAATGTTGACCCCCTTCCCTCTTCACTCTTCACTAAAATTTCACCACCTAAAATATCAGCAAAGCTTTTTGATATGGTAAGTCCTAATCCTGTCCCACCATATTTACGATTGGTAGTTCCTTCAGCCTGTTGAAAAGCATTAAATATCAGTTTAAGTTTTTCATTTGGAATTCCTATCCCACTATCACTTACTTCAAAGGCTATAGTTTCTTCAGGTTTGAGACCTGTTCTGCCATTAAAATCACTGCCTGGTCTTGAAATTCTGAGTTTTACAAATCCCTGCTCTGTAAATTTTACTGAATTTGATAAAAGATTTCGAAGAATCTGTTGGACTCTTTGTGAATCATTATATATGTATTCAGGAAGAGATTCATCAATATTAATAGAAAATTTCAGTCCCTTTTTACGTGTAAGTGGCTGAATGATACGATTGATCTGATCACCAAATACGCTTAATGAAAAACGCTCAACCACTACATCAATTTTCCCGGCTTCAACTTTAGAAAGATCGAGTATTTCATTGATCAGTGAAAGCAATTCGGATCCTGAAGAATGAATGGTTTTTGCAAACTCTACCTGTTTATCGCTCAGGTTTCCTGAAGCATTATCAGACATCAACTGAGAAAGCACCAGAATACTGTTTAAAGGCGTCCTTAGTTCATGCGACATATTGGCCAAGAACTCAGATTTATATTTACTGGCCATTTCAAGATCCTTGGCCTTCTTTTCTATTTCACCCTGGATATCTCTGAGTTCCTCATTGATTATCTTGATGGTCTCTTTTTCTCTTTCCAAAGCACGGCTTCGCTCTTCCAGTTCTTCATTGATGACACTCAATTCTTCTTTTTGATGCTGAAGATTCTCTTCCGACATTCTGAGCGCTTTTGTCTGCTCCTCTAATTCTTCATTAGTCTGGCGCAATTCTTCCTGCTGAACCTGTAGTAATTCTTTCTGATTTTGTGTCTCTGATAGAAGTTTACTGTTTTTGCTATTAGAAATTGCCATATTCACAGCAAGCGCTATACTTTCAGTTGCAGATTTGAGAAACAATTTCTGCATATCATTCAATGGATCCTGAGTACCCAACTGGATGATACAAACCAAAACACCCTCATAAACGATAGGAAAGAAATAATAAGAAGATGGGGCTAATTGTTCCGTACCTAATTCTAATGCAGGTAATGATTCCCTGTTAATTTGTGTCATTTCAAGAGGCGTCATATTCCGGGCTACCTGACCTATCAACCCCTCTCCATACTTGTAAGACACAAACTTCATATCAGGATCAAATAGTGCATAACTACTCTGAATCTTCAGGCAATTTTGATTCGGATCAGGCAAATATAGCAAGGCAGGTTTTGCCTCAAGAAATTCTGCAATAAAAACGATGATATCGTCCGAAAGTTCTTTCAGGTCACGTTTCCGGCTCATCCGCTCACTCAAAGTAGAGAGTCCCGTCTTTAGCCAGACTTGTGTGTTTATTTCCAGATCGTTTTTCCTCAATATCTCGGTCATCTGAAACAAGGCAATACCAAGCGTATCCATTTCACTTCTGGGAACGATATTGGCAGTGTAGTCACCTTTTGCAATCTGATTTGCCTGGTTAACTACGGACCTGAAGCTGGAAATCATCTCGTTCATGGATTGACCCAGGACATCTTTATCACTCCAGACTGTTACGTTTTTACTGAAATCCCCTTTTGAAATAGAGAGTGCCACGTCAGCAATACTTTGGACCCATTCAACCATCTGGTTAAACGAATCCTTCATTTCTCCAACTTCGTTTTTAGGAGCCGGAATATTCTTACTGATGAGTTCACCCCTGGCAACCTGTTTTGCCCAGGATGATAAAAGTTTAATTGGTTTGACAGTATACCTGACAATAAGAATAGAAAAAATTATTACCAGAAAAAAAGTAATGATTAATGAATCTCTGACAGTACGATAAATTTGTTTCGCGAAAGCAAATGTTTCGCTATGTTCTATTTCTTCAAACACTGCCCAATGAACGCCTAAATCTGAAAGTACATTGAGATTCCGATAAATACCATAGACCCAGATATTACTATTATTGGCATAATTATCCATTTTCTCGTTCAGGGTGATGTTGCCAGAGTCATTGTTTCCGATGTTGCCATGAATATTGGCACTCCATTTTTTAGCCAAATCATGGTTGACTGGTTTGCGTAATATAACCGAATCATTCTCAAAACGTGATCCCATACGTGCCATTAAATCTTCACCTACAACATAAGATGCTCCTGTTTCGCCAAGTCCCAGATCGGATCGCATAATCGATTTGATCTGATCAATCCTGATCTGGACAGCCAGAACTCCTATTACATTGCTCTTTTCATCATGTACAGGCATTCCAAATAATCCACACAACAAATTGTTTTCTGCGGGATAAAATTCGAGATCAGAAAAGGAAGCCTTATTTTTTTCAAGTACAGTCTTACAGGATTGGGCAAACCGGGTATGCGAATATTTTCCGTCAAAAACATTTGTCCCTAAATCATCATTCTGGCTCAGTGAAAACAAAATGTTTCCCGATTTATCCAGCATGTAGATATCCTGATACTTTTCAATTTCCCTGATTTTGGCGAATTTAGGTCTGTTTTGATCGTATTGCTTCTTCCAGACATCAGAACGAACAAATCGGTCAGCTGTCAATCCTGTACGATCTAATTCACTATTCAATTTCTTTAAAAAATCGATATTCGATTTTTCAACGGATTGAATCTCCAGCGTATTGACAATATTCTTAAAATATGAATCTAAGTATTGAGCCCTGAGCTTAGAACTCGTTGTCAAAGACTTTTGTGTAACAATAGTTAACCCACTGAATGAATTCAAATAGTTAATATAACTGACTGTTGCCAATGGGATAAACGAAAGTGCCAGAAACCAAAGAAACAGACCTTTACCAACTCCAATATGCATTGATTGCGTTATGAAATATTTTTTTTTAGTATCCCAGGAAGTGTTATTTATTTCATTTTGGTCACGCATAGTATTTCTGCTTATATAATATTTATTTTGATTAGGTTAGGTTGTTTGGAAGACTTATAAAAATCCTTAAACTTTTATAACTTTTTGAATAAGTTCAATTAGCTCCTTAGAGTCAATAGGTTTAGTAAGATAATAATCCATCCCTGATTCCAGACATTTCTCCTTGTCACCCTTCATTGCATGAGCGGTCATAGCAATAATCGTAATTCTTGAACCACTTATTTCTTCCAGTTGTCTGATCTGTCTTGTGGCTTCAAACCCATCCATTTTAGGCATTTGAACATCCATTAAGATAAGATCAAAGTGTTCGGTCGAATATTTTTCAACAGCCTCTTCCCCATTTTCGGCAGATATAATTTGCCAGTCGTATCTTTTTAGAAGACCGATTACAATCTTTCTGTTGATAGGTTGATCTTCAGCCAATAAAATCCGTATCTTATTTGCATCATCAGATGCATCTTCCGTTTTATGTTCATTTTTAATGGTTTTTTGCTCAAGGATATCCGGTTCAATCACATCGTTCATTCTGACAAAAAGGTTCTTGAGATCAGATTGCAGAATAGGTTTATTTATAAAAAGCTGAATACCCAATTGTTTTAGCTGACCAATCTGAATAGCCGACAAATTAGAACCCAGCACTACAATTTTGCCTCCATTGACCAGTGATAAACTTTCATTCATTATCGCCAAAGTCTTATCATGATTGTCCAGTAACATTTCACTATCAATCAATGCCAGATCATAGACTTCTTTTTCAAGTTTATTTTGTGATTCACATTCCTGACAAGATGAAACGACGTTACAGGCTATCCCCCATTGCTTCATTATTTCGCTGATTGATTGTTGAACTACGATATTGTCATCAACGAGTAGAACTTTAAAATTGCTCTTTATGGTTGACATGTCGTGCTGATAGAAACTATCATCTCCATCAGCACGATTCAAAACAAGATTAAAGAAAAATTCGCTTCCTTCACCTTTTTTACTTATAACACCAATTTCACCACCCATCATTTCAACCAGTTTCTTTGAAATAGTAAGGCCTAATCCTGTTCCACCATAATTTCTGGAAGTTGAATTTTCTTCCTGAGAATAGGACTGAAAAATCATTTGTACACGACCTTCTTCAATACCAATCCCTGTGTCTTTAATCGAGAATCTAATTGCAAAATTATTACTAACAGTGCCTACATGTTCAACAAAAACGCCTACGTAGCCAGTGTGTGGAAACTTTATGGCATTCCCAAGCAGGTTAATCAATATTTGTCTGATACGCAAAGGATCGCCGATAAAGTAATCGGGCAAAGTAGGATCGATACGGCATACCATCTCAACCTTCTTTTCAAACGCTTTGACAGCAAGCAGTCTGACACTCTTTTCAATCATCTTACGCAGACTGAAATTGATGCTTTCCATCTCGAGTTTATCGGCTTCAATTTTAGATATATCCAGAATTTCGTTGATGATTTCAAGCAACGATTCAGACGAAGATTTCAAATCAATCAAACGTTCTCTTTGAAGATCAGGAAGTTCATCCATCAAAATCAGCTCGGCCATCCCGATTATCCCGTTTAACGGTGTACGGATTTCATGGCTCATATTTGCAAGAAATGAGCTTTTAGTTTTGGTTGCCTCTTCGGCTATGACTCTGGCATTATTCAGTTCGTCAATAGTCTTTTCAAGCTTTACCGTTGTAGCAATCAGTTCCTCTTTGTGTTTAAAGAACTCAATATATGCTTTTATTTTACTTTTTAATATTTCAAGATCGAGTGGTTTGTAAAGATAATCTACAGCCCCCTTTTCGTATCCTTTAAAGATATGTTTTCGTTCAGTACTGATTGCTGTAACAAAAATGATCGGAACATTTCTGGTACGTTCAGAACTCCGCATGATCTCAGCAGTCTCAAAACCATCCATTACCGGCATTTGTACATCCAATAAAACCAGTGCAAATTCGTTTTCAAACATTATACTCAAAGCTTCATTGCCCGAATAAGCTTTGAAAATGTTTAACTCAGGACTTTCAAGGATTCCCTCAAGTGTAACAAGATTTTCAGGTCGGTCATCGACCAGAAGAATATTGAATTTTTTTGGTTCGTCTATCATATAATACCGGGATAAAGTAATTAAATTCACGATTATACAAAGTCTTTCTTTGTATACCCACTTCAGCTTGCAATATACAAATATATATATAATTTGTCCTCTCACGAAGCCCAAAAATATCTTATACTATCAACAATAATATTATTATTAAATTTTGATCTAAATTTCAATTTTAATAAAAATTATTAACCCCTAAATAAGTATAATTTCTTTTTACCTTTGCATTTTATAACATCATCATTATTAATCATATGATTGACGCAAATAAAAAGGTATTCAGTTCACGGAAGCGATTCCAAAGCTTTGTCTATGCATATCGCGGAATTTCATATCTTCTGCGTACTCAGCACAATACCTGGATTCATCTGGCGTTTGCATTCCTGGCAGTTTTACTTGGGGTCTGTTTCTCCATTTCACAATTTGAATGGATTTCCATATTGATATGTATTGGAATTGTCTTTGCTGCCGAAGCAGTTAACACTTCAATAGAATTATTGTGTGATGCCCGGTTTACTGAATACGATAAACGTGCTGAAATCATCAAAGATACTGCTGCAGGTGCGGTCCTGATTGTTTCTGTTGTGTCTGCAATTATTGGTGGTATAATCTTTCTACCTAAACTCCTTTTATTATTGAGATGATACTCCGAAGAGATCTTTTTAAAAAGTTAATTCTCAATAAATCATACAAAAACAAATCAATATTTCTCCAAATCCTTTAGAAAAACGTATATTATGATTTTAGTTGCAGATAGTGGATCAACCAAGACAGAATGGTGGTGGTATGATAACAACAATGAAATTAAAAAATTTACAACCATCGGATTCAATCCATATTTCATCAAAACCGAAGAGATCTATAATGTATTGAACACTAAACTAATCCCTGAGATTGATTTTCAGGCAGTAAAAAAAATATTCTTTTATGGTTCCGGTTGCGCCAGCAAGGAAAATAGCCATATCATTTATGTTGCCTGTAAAAAAGCATTCCCCAATGCCGAAAAGATTGAAGTCACAGGAGACACTTTAGGGGCGGCACATGCGCTCTTTGGTCATGGAATTGGCATTGCAGGTATACTTGGAACAGGCTCAAATTCGGTATATTATGATGGGAAAAAAGTTGTAGAATGTGTCTCTTCACTGGGTTATGTGATTGCCGATGAAGGCAGTGGCGCCCGCTTCGGAACAACGCTGATCAGGGAGTATTTCAAAGAAGAGATGCCTGTTGAAATCAAGGTCGCTTTTGAGGAACGCTATCATCCTGAATTGAGTGTAGTACTCGATGCCGTTTATCGTAAACCACATCCAAACCGTTTTCTTGCTGCCTACTGCGAGTTCCTCAGTTTCCACAAAGAACATCCTTATATCCAGAATCTGATCAGAAAAGAATTTCATGCTTATCTCAAATACCAGGTTTGTAAATGCCCGGATTATCACAAACTGACACTCAGCCTTGTAGGATCAATCGCCTTCTTCCTTGGCGATTTTTTACGCGAAGAAGCCAAAAACCTGGATATTGAGGTAGGAATCATCCTGCGTTCACCAATCGAAGGACTGATCAAATATCATCAGGAATATAATTAACTTTGCAGAATTATTTAAAGAAATGAATGCAATGCATTTATTTGAAATATTATCAGTTTTTTTTAGTTTTTACTCAACTAAAAGACTCTTAAACTGTTTTATTAAATAGTCTATATAAATATCATGAATAGAACAAGTTTATTTACGGCTATTGTCGTTATTTTAGTGGTTAGTGGTTGCAGCAATGCCCAAGGTGATGCAAAGAAGATTTTCAACAAGCTGCAATGGATAGAGGGAAAATGGGTCAGTACTGATGTCCAAAATTATACCGAGGTGTGGAAGCGTGTCAACGATACTCTTTATGAAGGACTTTCTTATGCACCTTCAGAATCAGATAGTCTGATAGAGGAACGACCTAAAATTGTTCGCCGGAACGATTCTATTCATTTTATCAGTGAAATAGAAGAACAAACCGTTGAAGGGCTTACACAGGATTTCGTGATGACTTCGAATTCCAGCGATACTTTGGTGTTTGCCAATAATGGCAACAATTATCCTAACCGGATAACGTATAAGCGAATTAACGACACCATCATGAAGGTCAACGTCGAACGCAAAAGCCTGGAAGGTCAGATTAAATTTGAATACACCCTTAAAAAGGCGAAGTAACCAGATACTTTTTATTGGTTTCAATCTTGATGGTAAGCTTACCTGAAGGATAAAAAAATAGCAGGTTTGATGTCAAAAACCTTCATTTCTGTTGTAACTTTACAAAAGTTTAGAAAATGAAATCCAACATGGATTCAAAATTTTCAACTTTTTCAGGATTATATAAATCGTTATCTCCCTAAATATCCTTTGAATATCCCCGGAATACTCCCGGATAACTCCCATAATAGCCGTATTTGAGCCGTATCTCAGCCGTATTTATGCCGTATTTATGCCATATGAGCTGATACGGCTTACATACAGGAATAATTCGGCATATAAACTGCAATTTTTTGGGATAGAAGATAATTATCCGGGAGTATTATGGAAGTATTTAAAGATTATTCCGGGAATATATAATAAAAAGCCACTGGCATACATCGTTTTGGAATCAGTGTATGCCAGTGGCTTTTATGAATGTAAATAAGTGTGGAATTGCTATTTTGTCAATGGTACCAGCTTCACCGGTCCGATTAATCCTGACGGCATAATCTTCCAGTTTGAGGCATCAAAAGGTGTATACAATAAATTTACAAAATTGATTTCATAAAAGATCTTCCATTCAACTTTACGGCGATCCATATCGGCAATCTTGTTGGCAGGCAGATTGGTTACATCGATTTCGATGTGATTGGCGCCTTTCTTTAGGAATTTTCCGACCGGGATTTCGAAAGGAAGACTCCATACGGTTCCAACCTTCTGTCCATTCAAGGTTACCTGTGCACTTTCGCAAATCTTGCCAAGATCGAGCATCCACTCATCTGCTTTTCCTTCCGGCATCTCAAAATCGAGGGAATGACTGCCTGTCACTGCAAATATTTTCAGTTGATCCGACAATGTTGTCCATGATACAAAATTGTCC
>OCZT010006752.1_pt1 | contig 11339 bp, 11 predicted proteins | sample 1539031 | NCBI WGS metagenome assembly OCZT01 (sample SAMEA3539308, study PRJEB22396) | soil metagenome | biome: tundra; feature: field; material: soil | place: USA | collected 2010-05 | depth 0.15 m
CTATCAATCTGTTATAATTTCAAATATCTTCTATAACTCGTTGAAGAATTTCTATTAACCGATTTTCAAATGCTGTTAAGGTAAATTCTTTTTCAAATTTTACTCTTCCGGCTTTTCCAAATTGCATACGTAGGTCAGGTCTTGTAATTAATATTTCCAGTTTCTCAGCAAGAGCTACTGCATTCTTCTTGGGAACTAAAAAACCGGTCACACCATCTTCTACAATATCACTGATTCCTCCTTCATTTGTTGAAATAACAGGCAAACCAACGCTCATGGCTTCTAAAAGTACCAATGGAAAACATTCGTTCAAATAATAGGTAGGTAAAGCAAAAATTTCAGCATTAGCAAAGATCTCTTGTTTGTCTTTTCCAAATTTCTTGCCTAAATACCTGACTCTTGATGTTAATTTGTTCTCAATAACTTTAGAAATAAATTGAGATACTTCCAAATCTCCTTCGGCACCTATGAAATCACATTCGAAGTTGATTCCTTTCTCTTGAAGAATTGCACAGGCATCCAATAAAATGAATACCCCTTTTGACTCGATCAGATTGGATAAAAAAATAATCTTAACAGGTTTGTCATTGGATAAAATACGTGATTCATTAACGGAAAGAGAATCATCGATCCCATTAGGACAAATAAATACTCTCTCCTCCGGTACGAATTTCTCAATGTCGTAATATAACTGTTTTGATAGGAGAATGATGCTTGCTTCTTTAAATACAAAGCGGTAGAATAATTTGTAAAGAAGTTTTGATTTGTATTGATCAACACCCTTATTATGTAAATGATATACCCGTTTGATCCGAAAGAAACGTAACATGCCTATTAATAACACGTCTTTTAAAAAGGCAGGGCCGGTAGCAGTAAGCGACAGGTAACAGACATCGGGCTTTTTCTTTATGATTTCTATCAATAATGCGAACCAGAGGGTAATAGACCTGTATATTTTATAGAAACTCAATTTTCCTATTTCAGTTATCGTTTTCGAAATGAGGTAACTTATATAACGACATTGATACGTGTTATTAATAAGGATGCTGTTCTTAATTGATTGACCAACCATAGATGATCCATGCACCGGTGGTGGAAAATGAAGAAAAAAAAGGATATTTTTCATTTTATAAATTCTAGATATTATGAATTTTGTACTTCACCAACTGATTATATCAAAACGAGTTTGTATTCCTATTTGTTTTGACTTATCACCATTTAATCAATTTAGAAAAATATTAAAGCATGATAATTTTATAATTAGATATGATACGTTCATGAATGAATTTGGAAATGATTATTCTTATGAAATTATGGAATATGATTATAAATTGAACTTTTGAATCATTTACATTGTTTCCTTAACTGATGTTTAATTATACGAATATATGATTTCAGTAAAATGTTTCAAAGGTTTACCCTTAAAATATGAATCTTTCCTAATTAATAGATATGATTCTTACGTAACCACTTGCAGATATTTCGAAATATTTCATTCAACTTCAGATATCAATTACATGCTAATCCATGAGAATGAAAATCTGATTGAATTGATTATCTTCATAAACAATGGAGATACCACAACCTGCCTGAATGCGCTTGTTAGTATAGACCAACATATAATAAAGGAATTTTCAAGTACTATATTTGAAAAATTCCCTGCTATTCAAAAAATAAAAATTGATGCATCTTACCTGGACTATTCGTTCAAAAAAGTTATTCTACTTATCCGTTCACATGATTTTATTATAAACTTACCTTCAACCATTGATGATTATTATCATGAACTTGGGCGCACTACCCGTTCACATATGAAAAACTATAAAAATAAATTACTAAGAGATTTTCCGGGTGTAAATTATGTTACAAAGTTTGGAGCTGAAATTAAGGAAGAAACAATTGACAATATCATGCGGTTGAATTTTGAGAGAATAAAACAGAAGGGGCAAATTCCTCATAAAAATCACACTTATGTAAATGTTTTATATAAATACACGCAACATTATGGTTGTGTTTCATATATTGAAATAGATGGATTAATGGTAGCCGGGTGTATCGCGATCAAATCAAATAAAAACATGTCGTTATTAATCATAGCACATGATAATAACTTCTCCCGATACAATGTGGGGCAAATAAGCATGGTTTATTTGATTCAAACTTCAATTGAGAAAGGTTTCAAATCACTTCATTTATTATGGGGAGAGCTTGAATATAAAACAAGGTTTTTGGCAAAACCTCATCCAATGAATTCCTATGTTATCTTTAAAAGGTATTCTGTATCTTTTATTGTTAGTAAAATAAAAGAAATGAATTCAGGTGTTTTGTACCGATTCAAACAATCAAAATTATCCAAGTCTCTTAGATTTATAGTTGAAATTCTCCATAAAAAAAGCTCTGATCAATTAAGCAAATTAGAATATTGATTTTCATTAAGCTATGCAGTTTCAGTAACTATTGGCTTATTCTGCTTATCCGGATTGTGTTTTAATTTTTTAATCCGGTAATATTTTATACCATCTCTAATAGGTACGCAATATTTCGAGTGTTTGATTTTTATCCATAAATCAGAAAACCGGACGTTAACATTTTCGAGAATATAATCGGAAGAGAATCTCTTATAGAAATAATATGAATACAATACATGAGGCTCTGCCAAAAATCTCTTTTTCAATTCAGTTTCACCCCATAAAAAATGTAGTGTGCTCATTCCTTTCTCGACAGAAGTCTGAATTAAATCAAAAACACACAGTTCTCCCACATTGTATTTAGAGTAATTATCATCATGAGCTATTACATGAAGGAAAATTCTTTTGTTTATAATCGATGAAATACAACCTGCAACCATCACACCATCAATTTCCAGATAATTTACGCAGCCATAGTGTCGTGAATATTTATAAATATTGTTTTTATAAATTGCGTCAATACCGGGAATTTTACCCTTATGTTTCATTCTGTTACAATTTAATAGAATGATTTTGTCGATGATCTTCTCCTCAATATCAACGCCGTACTTTGTTATGAATCTGACGTTTGTGAAATCTCTGATTATTCTTACTTTGCGATTTCGTATGTTTTTCCGTACATGATATCCCAATTCCGAATAATAATCTTCAATAGTTGCCGGTAATTTTAAGATATTATCATCAGATTTGGTATATAAAATGGTTTTTTTTGAAGCGTATTCCTTATAAGAGGCTACGATGTTGATTTTTAAAATAAAAGGGTGATTTTCATAAATATTATGTACGAATTCAATCATGATATTTTGGTCAATATCGGCAAGTGAATTAAAACAAGTTGAAGTGGTTCCTTTTATACCATATATCAGCAGATCAGTTAACTGATTCTCATTATAAACAAGCATGTAATGAATATTGAATGTTGAATAATAAACTTCAATATATCGACAAGTTGTTATGAATGAATTATATCTTTCAATTAAAAATGATTCATAATCAACCGGTAATCCTTTGAAATATTTAATTGTAATCATAGATTTATCGTTTTAAAGTTATCATATCCATAAAATATCAACAATCTCAGATTTCGTTTTGGATATTAGTCTTTTGAAACATTCGAATCCCTTGTTAAGGTTACAAGCTTCCAGATATCAGTGTTGTTCATATAGGTGACATTTTCACATGAACTTATGAACTTAAATAATTCTTCCAATTGTTTCCAAAGATATAATTGGTCTATTTCCCAAGAGTGACCCCAGATATGAAATATGCCATTTGATTCTAAATTTTTTGAAAGATTATATTCTGCTAATTTCAAAAAATTTTTATTGAATGGAATAAAAAAGGAATTACTTAGTATCGGTCCGATATTTAAACGTTTAATTGAATGATTCAATAATGTGAGACTCGAATGATTTTGAATTTGAATTGAAGTATCCATTAAATTACATTCGGGTTTTGAAAAGGTCATTAATTTAGTAGTTCTTCCAAATAAATAACCTGCCTTCTTTATTAATAAAACATCACGGTTAGAGAATTTACCCCCGGGGAAACAAAATGCGGTAATCTTCCGACCAATAATTTCTTCTAAAAGAATTTTAGATTGTGTAACTTCATATTCTGCCAGTTTGTAATTCAGTTGGTTTAAATAAATATGATGTAAAGTATGCCCACCTATTTCTTGATAGGTGGAAATCTCTTTAATAAGGTTCTTTCCCATAACAGGATTCTCAGGATTTGATAATGGTATATAAAAAGTGGCCTTTAAATTGTATTTTTCAAGTAATTCTAACAATTTTAAATCCAGTGGATGGCCATCATCCCAACTCGTTGTTAATATCATTTTAGTTGTCTATTAAGATTGTGCGAATTTTAAAGAATCAGAGAGAACTTAAATCAGTCTTCCAAATTTTTCTTCTAAAGTGTTTAACGGCATTTCTGAGAGGTAGCGATAGTTTTGATAATCTAAGTCTATTCATCGATCCCAAATAGATTGATTTGAATTTATTGATTAAATAATCCGGCGAATATACCCGATATATGATATAGGAAAATAATAAATGAGGTTTTGCCAATAATCGACTTTTATACTCATTTTCCCCCCAGGAAAGATTAAAAGATTTCATTCCTTTCTCTATAGAAGTTTGAATTAAATAGGACATGCAGGTTTCTCCTAAATTGTATTTTGAAAAGTTTTCATCATGAGCAATTACATGGGCATATATTTTACTGTTTAACATAGTCGATATAGATCCTGCTACAATCATCCCACCAATTTCAATATAAGCTACACATCCATAATGTTGAGAGTATTTAAATATATTATTCTTAGCTTCTTTATCTTTCCCCAGAATAATTCCCTTATGTTTCATTCTGTCACTACTCAATTCCAATATCTTATTAATAGTATCGTTTTCGATCTGATTTCCGAACTTAGTAACAAAATTAGCATTAGGATAATCTCTTAATAACCTGACTTTTCGATTTTTCATATTCTTTCGGGTGTGATACCCAAGTTCCAAGAAATAATCATTCATAGTAGACGGTAAGTCTAATACATGATCATTCCATTTAGAAGACAAAATCGCTTTTTTGAAAATATATTCTTTATAGGAAGCTATGATCTTAATCTTATGAATGGTAGGATATTTATCAAAAATATAGTTTGTAAATTTTGATATGATTTGTTCATCAATTTCAGATAAAGAATTATAACAAGTCGATGTGTTGCCAATATTCTCAAATATCAATAAATCAACCAGGTTACTATTCTCGCGAATTAGTACATATTTAATATCACTTGTGGAATGATATATTTCTATATATCGGCAGGTTGTCAGGTAAGAATCGTATTTATCTATAAGAAACGATTCATATTCTAATGGTAAACCTTCAAAACTTTCAATTGTAATCATACATTAATCTTATAAAGTTAGTTTACAAAATATAATTACGCTCTCCATTTGCTTTTTCGATAGAATTTTACGGCCTTCTTTACCGGCTTGAGCATTTCCGAACGTTGTAAACGAACCATTAAAGTTGAAATATAAATATTGATTTTACTCAAAACATAATAAATTGAATAGTCTCTGAAAATAAAATAGGAATACAGAGGAAATGGTTTCCCTAATAATCTTTTCTTTAATTCACTCTCTCCCCATAAAAAATGGAATGTTGGTATACCTTTCTCAATAGCTGTCTGAATTAAATAGCATACACATGCTTCCCCGATATTGTATTTCGAATAATTCTCATCGTGAGCAAATACATGCAAGAACATTCCCTTTTCTAAAATTGTGGCGATACAACCTGCTACCACTAAACCATCAATTTCTATATAAGTAACACATCCATAGTGTTGAGAATATTTATAAATATTTTTTCTATACGTATTGTCAATCCCGGGGATAATCCCCTTATGTTTCATTCTCTCACCGTTCAATTGGATAATTTTGTCAATATTACTTTCTTCAATATCAACTCCAAATTTAGTAACATAATTAATGGATGGGTAATCCCGTAACAACTTTCCTCTTCTGCTTCGTATATGTTGACGGGTACTGGATCCCAACATCAGGTAGAAATCATCCATTGCTGATGGTAAGTTTAAGATACTATCATCAGTTTTTGAATATAAAATGGCTTTTTGAGATGTATATTCCGTATAGGAAGCAACAATTTTTATTTTCTGAATGGAAGGGAAGTTCTCAAAGATTTTTATCGTAAATGCTGATACAACACGTTGATCGATGTTTACAAGTGAATTAAAGCAAGTCGCAGTCCCGTCTTTATTCCCAAAAACAAGTAAATCAATCATTACATTGTCATTATAAACAACCATATAATTAATATCGAAGGATGAATAATATACTTCAATATATCGACAAGTTGTTATGAATGAATTATATCGCTCTATTAAAAATGATTCATATTCTATAGGAATACCTTTGAAATATTCTATTTTAATCATACATTTATTTAATTTAAAATTGGGTTGAAATGAATTATTTTTTCCAACTTCTGCTTCGGTAATTTTTAATCGCATTTCGTATTGGTTTGGTGAAGTTTGATTGCTTCAACACCATCAATTTGCGTAAAAAAAGTGCATTTAGCTTACCCAACAAATATTCTAAAGAATTTGATCTGTAAATTATGTATGAAGACAACATTTGAGGTTTGGCTAATAATCTATTTTTTAATTCACTTTCTCCCCATAAAAAATGAAAGGCTGATAATCTTTTCTCAATTGCAGTTTCAATAACGAAAAATATACTTGCTTCACCCAGATTATATGGTGAGAATTTATTATCATGTGCTGATACAAGACCAAATATCCTGTTATTTATAATAATGGATATTGATCCAGCTGCAATTTCATGATCTATTTCAATATAGGAAACACAACCATAGTACTGTGAATATTTATAGATATTATTCTTGAAAATGTCATCTTTTCCGTGAATTTTGCCCTTATGTTTCATTCGCTCATAATTCAATTGTATGATTTTTTCAATCATTCTTTCTTCGATCTCAATCCCAAATTTGGTAACAAAACTAACTTCAGGATAATCCCTGAGTAATTTAACTTTACGATTTCTTAAACGTTGACGGGTACTACGACCAAGCTCCGAATAATATTCATCAATCGAACCGGGTAATTTAACTATATGATCATTAAATTCAGAAGTCAAAAAAGAATTCTTAAATAAATACTTATTATAAGATGCTATGATTTTAATTTTCTTAATCCCTTGATATTTTTCAAATATCTTTTTTAAGCATTCAGAAATGATATATTCATCTATATTGACTAATGAATTAAAGCAAGTAGAAGTGTCATTTATATTACCATATAAAATTAATTCAATCAGTTGATTATTCTCCTTGACTAGCAAATAAAACATCTCATATTCTGAATTATATATTTCTATATATCGGCAGGTTGTCATAAATGAATCATATTTCTCTATCAAGAATGACTCGTATTCAAATGGTAATCCATTATAACATTCAATTGAAATCATATTCAATTTTATTAAGTTAGAAATAAATTGTAATTATTAATTCTTGAACGAGAAATCAACTATTTTTGATAATACTCTCATAAAAATAGAATAATGCGAATAAAATTGCATTAGAATTGGTTTTGATAATTTGATTTCTTTTTGTAACCTGAAACAATTCTTATTTGATGTATCAAGATCTGTTCGAAATCGAAAACTTCCAAGTTTGCTATGAGTGGCATTTTCACCAAATCCGTTATTAATAACTTTAGAAATAGTCGGGAAAACGTCCACTAAATTATTTTCATATTGATGATAACAAAATCGTATGGCCCAGGAATTTATTTTCCCTGATTTTTGTTTGTCTAACATATGAGACATATCACTACCACCACGATTAAATTTACACCGTTTAAACAAGTTGTATTGAAAAGTTTTATATGACTTAACATCCCAATCAATAACCTCCCAGCGGTCCTTCCAGATAGCCCATCCCCAGGAAGAGGCTCGAAATGAAAATGCGACATCATAGTTGAAACCGATTGGATATTTTAATAAAAACGAATAACCTGATATACTTAATACTCTCTTATTCTCTTCGTAAAAAGTCAAAGCCTGATTCATGAAACATAGAAAGTTTGTAGATAAAATTAAATCATCTTCTAATACTATTACTCTGTTGTATATATTAACTATTTTCGAGACCCCCGATATGATAGAATTGGCTAATCCCATATTCACTTCACTCTCAAAGATAGTAATACTTGCAAAACCATCAATAGAATGAATATAATCCCTGACTGCAAGGACTTCAGGTAAATCATAATTACTTCTCGCATTATCAGAGAATATAAATAATTGACTTTCAGAAGCTAAAATGTTTTTTTGTAAAGATTCTACAGTTGTTTTCGTTTCTTTGAGTCGGGAATAAACAAAAAGGCAGATTGGAGCTAAGTCGTTATTGTTTTTCACACTTCAATTTTATTCGTTAATTCATTATTATTGTCTAAACCAAAACAAGTTTGAAAAGATTTTGAATCTTTAATGTTTTAATTCTCTTTGAAATTATAATTTGAGATACTCTGGTTAATACTTAAATAATGTTCAATCAGATCATTATTATTTTTTTTAAATTCAATATCTTGTTTCAATTTCGCAAATTCCTTCAAATAAGGTGACCAATCGTCTATCTCAAAATGATTAAAATATTGATGAATCACACTTGAATTCTCTTTTAGAATACTATTAAATCTATGTTTTTTGTTTACCAGGAATTCATACTGAAAGATGTAAGTAAATAAATCGTATCCAAGTGGGTATTGACCTGCTAATTCCCAATCGAATATTTTTAAATTTCCATTGTCAATTAAAATGTTCCATGGACAGAAATCACCATGAGCAAAACAACTGGTTATATCTGAAACATAATTCCGATTACTCTTTACATTTAGCGATGATATAGTATACAGAAGATCCAAAATATTATGATCTAACTGATGATATTTTATTTTTTCTCCTTTTAAAACAGATGTTTTAATTAGGGTGAATCTATCTTCTTCCTGAAGTAATAATTTTAATTTAGGGACAAATGGTAATTTCGAGATTTGCTGTAATACAATTCCTTCATTGAGTACATTTATACATGCAACTTTGCTAGTTGCATATTTTAAAAAAAAAGGACATTTGGTTTTTGTATCAACACATAAAATACTTATTTTCTGATCAACTCCTTTCGTACCAAGATTGAAGGCTAAAATTGAATCGGGTGAAACATATTTTCTGATATGTTTAAGTGGAACAAATTTGTCGGGTTGATTTGTATGTGATAGATAGCGAAACAAAGGAGAATTTCGCCAAACTTTCCACATTAACTTCGCCGTTAGTTTGTAGGGTTTATAAAAGGTATAAAATAAGGGATAATTTTGAAAACCTTCCGGGAAATAGTATTGTTTGCTAAATGGATTGTAGTAATAATATCGCATTTTATTTGGCTCTTAGTAAAGAATAATGTAAATTCAAACTTGAAATATCTTAAAATTATTTCTTTTGCTTAACATTAGAGGTTTTTTATTTATCATCTTTTAAAAATGATATTAATTCAAGAATTCTTTGGTTGAAAGTATAAGGCATTAATGAATTCTTTATGGATAATTCATAAATTGAATCTCTCTTTTTAACTGACATTTTATTGAAAATTTGAAGCAACGATTCCTTATCATAAGGATTAAAGGTCACTCCGTTATTATCATTGATCAGACAGGCTGCACCTGCCAACTCAGAACATATGACAGCTACTCCGGCAATTAATGATTCATTTACTACAGCTCCAAATACTTCACTCGTACTTGGAAGGATGAAATTATCTGCTACCGTATACCACGCATAGAGTTCTTCATGTTCATAACGTCCGGCAAAAATCACATTATCCTGAATCATTAAATCATCTACCAGTTTAATTAATTCGTTCTTTCGATCTCCGTCGCCTACTAAAATTAATACTGTATTTTTATGATTTGTGACATGTTTTGAAAAAACATCAATAAGGAAATTCAAATTTTTTACTTCAACAAGACGGCCAACGAATAAAAATATATTTTTAGTTTGTAAATTGTACTTTTCTATATATTGTTTAGTAATGGGTTGGCCCCTTTTGATAATATCTCTTATTCTTTCTTCTTTTTGTATTATGGGGAAAACAACGGTTTTGATTTTAGGAAAATGTTTATTATACCACTCTTCTGCAAAATCATTACCTAATATAATTCCATCTAAAAACATAAAACATAAGAACCGTCCAATTTTTCTTGTTTTAGAGCATTTTTTTGCCACATCCACACTGTCATCACAAATACTATAAACTTTAGTTTTTGGATATATTAGCTTTGTAAATGCAGTTGAAATGAAGGTAATTAAACTATATTCCAAACAGATGAGTATATCTGGTTTATGTTTTATTATTTTTAACAGATAACCAAATCGAATCATTCTCCTTTTATGTGTTAAATCAAATCCAACAGTCATGTATTTTAGTCTGAAATTCAATTGTTTTTCAATCATTTCCATGTCGAATTTCTGGGATCGAAGATTCTTACGAAAAAAATAAATATCTGCGTCAAATGCTTCATTTAATTCATTAAAAAGATCAATTCTATAGGGTGCCAATGCTTTGTGGAAAATCAGTAATTTCTTTTTCATCTATTTCTCTATATTACTTTCATTATTCATTCAATTATTTATCGTCTAACTAATTGATTGTATGATATTAGATTATTTCCATTGATTATACCGGGTAAAATCAAACTCAGGTTTTCATTTGAAAAAACATCATAAATCTGATTATCAAGAATTTGTCCAGGATGAATCATTAGCTCGACTAAACTGTTTCTTTCAATTATTTTTTTGTAATTGGTTAAATTTGCCGTGCTCCCAAAATAATTTGTACCTGCAAGGTTATTGAAATTCAAAATGGTATTATAAGAGCTTCTATATAATTTATTTAATAAGGATGTTTTACCAATGTTATTGGTCAGTCTAAGAAATGGAATTTTTTCTTTCTTTAGAATGTCAAGGAGTAAAAAAAAGATTCCCGGTTCTTCATGAATATGATTGTGTGAATCAGCATGCGAAATCGATATACCAAGTTCCCTGCATAAATGTATTTGACTTGTTAGTTCTTCAATTACAGCTTTCTTTTCTGAAGTCGTAAGACTTACTATCCTTTTGTACCTTTTAAAATGAAATAAACCTTCTTCGGAACAAAAACGACTTTCGTTTCTAATAGTTTGGGTTAAAGGAAATCCCTCTGTGAGGTTTAAATGAATTCCAACATGATCTCCTTTGTTTTTTGAGATGAGATCGGAAGAGCGTCGTG
>OCZT010006753.1_pt1 | contig 11338 bp, 6 predicted proteins | sample 1539031 | NCBI WGS metagenome assembly OCZT01 (sample SAMEA3539308, study PRJEB22396) | soil metagenome | biome: tundra; feature: field; material: soil | place: USA | collected 2010-05 | depth 0.15 m
GGCCCGCCGCGCACCACTACTCGGCTCCTCGATCAGTTCACAGCCAGCAACTGCAGCAGCGCCTCGGGATGGACCGGCTTGGCCAGCACATCGAACTCGTGCCCGGCCGACTTCGCCATGCCCAGCAGTTCGCCGGAGGCCGGTTGACCCGAAAAAAGCAGAATCCTGCAGTCCGGGATGCACTTGGAGATCAGAATCGCCGCTTCGATTCCGTTCATCTGGCCCATGACGATGTCGCTGATGAGCACATTGGGTTTCAACGCCACCGCCGTGTCCACAGCCTGCTCGCCACTGTAAACCGCGGTTGCGTGAAAACCCTTCTGGTTGAGAATGAGAACCAGGGTATCGGCTATGAGTTGCTCATCATCGACAACGAGGACGCGGGTTTTGGCACCATTTGTCGTCATTTGGAGGGAAGTCCGCCCACTCTGCCGAGGCCGGATCTTATCAATGACAACTGCGGCGGCTGCTTTGGGAAGGCTTGTATGTACTCACCTTAACCCAGGATGACCCCTGAGGGTGTGATTAAAATCACTTCGAACGGATGATGGGCCTTATCGGTACCGCCGCGTCGCCTTCAGCACCATCGAAAACACCCCCGACTCGTCTCGTGCCACCAGCAGAGAAACATGGCGGTTGACCGCGATTTCGGCCTGCAGCAACTGCTGCGCAGAGGTGTTGACGTTGGTTGCGTAGGTCAAGGTGACGTTCTTGCCCAGTTGCTCCTCGACGGTGATACGGGTGGTGGAGTTGCCCAGCGCTCCCAGGTAGCTGGGGTCCACCTTTACCGACCCCGCGCCAAACAGCCTTTGCACCCGGCTGCTCACGGTGGCGTTCAGCGCCCCACCCAGCAGCACATCGGTGGAGGGAGACAGGCCCGCCGATTGCTGTTGCTGTTGTGTATAGATCCCCTGCTCGCTCTGCGTCCTTCCCAGCGCCAGCAGGGCCACCACGTCCGCCTCGGGCAGCGGAGGGTCGCTGCGGTAGGCGATGGAGAGCTTGTCAGGCGTTCCGTGCAGGCCCAGCGTGATGTCGTAGTCTTCCACCCGGGCGGTCGCGTTCAGATCGATGTTGGGTTGAATGCGCACCGGATTGGTAAAAGTCACGTCTCCGCGCTGCAACTCGTACCGCGTTCCGGCGATGATGGCGTCGCCCTGGGTGATGGAAATGCGGCCCAGCAGCGACGGCGTGGCCATCGTTCCTCGCAGGCGAAGATCTACGTCCCCCGCCAGCTTCGCGTAAGCATTCTGAAAGTTCAACTGCGGCGACGATTGAATGCGTACGTCCAGGCGGATGTGGTTTGACGGCGCATCCGGTGGTGCGATGGGCTGCACTGCGGTGGCTTGCGATGCCAGGGCTGCAATGTCCAGGTCGGGACTGACGGAGAAGCGCGTCAGCAGAATGCCGCCCGACAGCAGCAGGTTGGTCTGCGTTCCCTGCAGGTGCAGCGTGGTGTCGGCCAGGGAACTTACCCCCTGCGGATAGCGTATGCGGATGCCTTTCCCGGTCACCGACAGGTCGGCATAGATTCCGTGCTGATAGGTGAGATAGCCGCCTACGCTTAACTGGCCTCCGCCGGTCATGGCGGTCAGGGATTTTACCTCCAGCCGGTTCTGGTTGAACTCCAACGTTCCGTGCAACTGGCTGAGCCCGTTCGGCAAATCCTCCAGGGCAAGCGATCCGGCCTGGAAATCGATCCGGCCCCTCAGGTCGGGATTCGACAGCGGGCCGTGGGCCTCCACCTGGAACGTCGTGGTGCCGCTCGCCGTCAGGTCGCGATCGATCGTCTCGGCCAGCTTCAGGTTGATGGATCCGCTGGCCGCAAAATCGAGCCGCTGGTTGTCTTTCAGCCCCACACTCCCCTGCGCATGCAGGTCGGTATCGTCCCCGGTGATGTGCACCGGGTCCAGATTCAGGTGGCCGTTTGCCAGCGTCGCATGCACGCCCCCATCACTTTGCAGATGAACACCGGCGACGGTCATCGACATTGCCTGCAGCCGCACTTCACCCCGCAACTCATCGGTGTGCGCCAGCGGCCCGGCCACGTTGGCGGTTCCCGACAGCGCGGACTCTGCGCTGATTCCTTCCAGATGGGCGAGCTTGAAAATCGCCGCGATATCGAAGTGGGAAAAGTCCAGTTTGGCCTGCGTCGCATAGTCGCCGCGGAGTTCCGTCTGGCCCTGCATTGCAAGTTGCGCTGATTCCAGATGGGTGGTTACGTTGTACTGCAGGGAGTGGTTCACCGTATGCCCGGTGAACTCGAGCGCTCCCATCGGCTCGCCGCCCACGGTCAATCCAGCCAGGGAGGCGTGGCCCTCAAGCGCCGGATCGTCCAGCGTTCCCGAGGCTGCCGCCGTAAATCCAAGCTTTCCGTTGACCGCCTCTCCCATGGAACGCAAGCGCTCGATCTTTGCCACGTCGATGCCCTCGCCGTGGGCGTCGGCCTTGAAGCGTTTGGAGCGCAGATCGTACGTTCCACTCCCCTGAACGGTGCCGGCCTTTTCGTTCACGGTGATTGAAGTCAGCTTCACCGCCTGGTTCGCGACGCTGCCCTGTGCCCGGATGCGCGATACCGGTTCGCCGTACACGACGCCCTCGTCAAGTTCCACCCACCCTGAGCCGCCCAGCGAGTGAACCGGCCCATCAGTGGTGAACTGTGCGTCGAGCGAGCCTGTCACGGGCAAATCGAGTCCGGCCAACGGCAGCAGATCGCCGACCACGATCTTGCTGGCCCGCATCCGCGCACGGAGCAGGGAATTGGAGTCGAACGCGGGCATCTCCGCCCCCTTCGCGCCCCGCGGGGTTCCCGGCAGCATTGCCGGGCCGTTCGGCGCCGAAAGGGTTCCGTCCACGGCGATGCTGGCCGGCCCGCGGCGCAATTGGCCGTGAACCACCGCAATCTGCTCCGCGGCATAGCTGCCGTCGGCATCCACTGAATCCCAGCGGACAATCTGCGGCGCGCCGGTCTTGTCGTTGGGGTTCGTTGGCATTTCGACGGTCACTTGAGTGGCGTGCAGGCTGCCCGCCAGCCGCGGCGACACCAGCGATCCGGCCCAGGTGCCGTGAAACTCCGCCTTCCCCGCCAGGGACACGGGCAATGCCGCCGTTCCTCTCTTGCCGTTGTGCTCCAGGCCCAGGCTGCGCAAAACCGTGTCGAACTCCCCCAAATCGTGCGATTGGAAATCGACATTGATGCTCGTGGGGCTCGTCAGAGGAAAGGCGCCCAGGTGACCGTTCGCCGCAATCCGGCTTCCGGGCAGATTCACCTCAAACTTCCGCAGGTCCACCGCGCCATCGCGCTGCGTATACGTGCCGTCGATCAGCCCGTTTGCCGGCACTTCGCCCGCAACAGCGTGATCCGACGGGCTGACCTCCAGCAGGGATTCAACCGACAGCGTGTTGACATCGCCCCGGTTCCAAATCGCGGTTGCGGCCCCGTTCAGCCGCCCATCGAGCCCGAGCCGCTGGAACGGCGGCTGGCCCACGATGTCCAGCACCGCGTCGAGGGAAACCCCTTCGAATTTGGCGATCACCTTGCCGTCCACCGGAATCTGAATCACATCGGCGGCGGGAATCGGTTTCGGCGCCAAATGGACCACCGCGCCTCGGGTCCGCTTTCCTGCGGGTTGCGCGGCCTGCATCACTGCCTCTCCCGGAACCGGAGCAATCCAATGGGTCAGGTCCACCGAGCCTTCGAGCTGACCTCCCTGTTTCAGCTTCGCAACCACTGAGCCGATGAACAGGCGTTCGGGATCGGCATGCACCCTTGCATCCAGCGTCACTCCTCTGGCGATCACCCCAGGGGCAACATACGCGCCCTCGTCCAGATGAACCGTCCCATCCGCCCGGAACTCCCCCGCATGCCCCGCACCGTCCAGATCGAGACGCGCCAACCCTTCGGGCGCAAATGGAAAGCCCAGCACCGGGTCCAGCAGCCGCATGTCCAGATCTCCGATGGCTTTGGCCTGCCAGCGCGGATGCGCAAAATCAAATAGCGCGCCCGTCACTTCGAGCGTCCGGTCCTTCGCGCCCCTGGCGTGCGCCGTGATCCGCATTGACCGCAGATAGGCCGCGTCGTGGTTCAGGTCCAGCGTGGCTTGCACAAAACCGTGCACCGCGGGAGGAGCCGTTCGCGAAGTCCCCCCGCGCGCCAGGTTCAGGTCCCGCGCGCCTGCTTCAATGTGGTAGCTCTCCGGATTTCGGTTTGCTGCCGCAACATACTTCATCACCACCCAAACGTCATTGGCCTGGAAATCGAGCGGCTGCCGGCGGTTCAGAAAATCAAGGGTTGCCGCCCGATTATCCAGGTCAATTACCCCTTGTTCCACGGCGATGTGGCCGGCCTTCATGTCGAACAGCGTATCCAGCGCCGGCTTGCCAGGCTTGCGCGCCGCGCGCGGATGCGGCTGGTTGGTGCTCCCGTCCGCATAAAAGATCAGGTGGAACTGCGGCCGGACTGCTTCCAGGTCGCGCAGCAGAACCCGTGGACTCCAGAAGCCCAGCACGCTCAATCGCGCATACAGGCTGTCAATGCGCGCATAAGGAGCCTCGCCCGCGCCTTCCAGCCCATGAATTACAACCCCGCTCGCTGCGGCCTCGAGGTTGAACAGATGCCAGTGAAGCGAAGCGATCTCGACCCTGCCGCCGGTCGCCTCCTCAAGTTGAGCTACCAACCGCCCGCGCACCAGGTTCTCGAACCCCTTCGAGCTGCCCCAGAAGCACAGCGCAGCCACGATCGCAATCAGCGCAACCGCCAGCCCGGCCATGTTCCACAGGCGGCGACGACGCGGCGCGGGCGGCTCGGACATCACGGCAGGGGTGAGCTCGACTTCGTTCATCTCGCCCCGCTTCCGTCAGCCTGCGCCCCGGCCGTCTCCAGCGTGGGATCGAGCACTTCCACATCGCCTTGCTTTCTGAGGTTGTCGAGCCAGCTGCCAAACAGCAGGTTGACCTGCTGCTGCAACAGAATTTCCTCGATGCGTGGGGACACCGCGGTCAAGGCCGGTACTGCTTCCCCCTTGGCGTACTGCGGCACCAGCGTCTTCTGGTAGTACGTTTCGATCTCCTCCTGTGAGATCCGTATCCCCTGGCGAAAACGATTCTCGATGAACCCCAGAATCTGAAGCCGCAGCTGGAGGTAATTCTCTACCTGCATTTGCGTCAAGCCATTCTTCGCCAGAAACGCGGTCCATCCCGCGTCCGAGGCGCAGTTCTGGCGGATACAGGCAGGCAGCTCCTTGCGAATCTCCGTGAGCCGGTCCTGGACGTCTTTCGGGGAGGGTTCTGAGGCCTGCACGTCCTCTTCGCGAATCTGCTGCTGGATCATGGTGCGGCTGATCAGTTGTTGCAGGGCTTGCTGCGGAGTCAGAACACCGCGGCCGGCATTGTTGGGGTCCAGCACTGAGAGCTTCAATTCGTCGGCGATGTCGCTGGAGAGAATGGCATGGTTGTTGACCACCGCCTCCACGCGGTCCAGCACTGCGGGCGAACCAGTCGGCGGCTCTTGCCCTTGCACCGCACCTGAGGCTGCAACCAGCAACAGGCCAGCGGCTCCGCGAACCAGGATCCACCGAAATGTGAGCGGCGTGCGCATCAGAAGGTCTGCCCCAGGCTGAAGAAGAAGTTGAAGTGACTCGCTTCTCCCACGTGCTGATTGTCGGTGGGAGTCGACTGCGAGTAGTTCACGTTCACCGGGTACAAGGGCGGATTCAGGTTGTAGCTGAAATCAAGCCGGATAGGCCCAACCGGTGTATGGTAGCGCACCCCCAGACCCGGCGCGTGCGAGAAGTAGTTGAAGCTGCACTGGCCCTGCCGCCCGGTCGAGGTGTTCGGCCCGGTCGGGTCTGGCTCGAACGGCCCTTTCGGTGTCGGTTTGGGCGGCGTCAGAGTTTTGCACACATCGCGATCCGGCTGGCGAACCCGCAGCGCGCTGATCCATGCGTCTCCCGCGTTGGTAAACACGTTGCCCATGTCATGAAAAAGTACCAGGCTGACCGAGTTGCCAAAGTAGGGAAGCGTAGGCGGTGGCAACCGCAACTCGGTGCTGTTGATCAGGGCCCCTGCACCTCCGATCGGATAACCCGTATCGGGGTCGCGAGGGCCGGCGGCGTTGATTGAGAACCCGCGCAGCGAGTTCGCTCCGCCGGCGTAAAGCCGCTCAGGCAAGGGCAGCAACTCGCTGCTGCCGCTGCCGAAAGCCCGTTCCTGGCCGAAGCGCGTGTTGCGCGCCAGCACAAAGCGTTTTTTGTCGAACCCGTAGAAACTCGAACTGGAAAGGTCGATGCGGTTGAACTGAGCCTGGGCTCCAAACTTGCTTGAGGACAGAAACTCCTGGAAGCTGGTGTACGTGCCCCGATGCGCGTCAATCGGTGAGTCCCGTGTATCGCGAAGCCAGGTGAATCCCGGGCCCCCCACTACCACCGCGCTTGCCAGCAGCGGAATCTCCGTCGGGAAAACCTGGAGCGTATCCCCTGCCACCTTCACGCGGCGAAAATCGAACTCATAGATGAAGGTATTGGCTCGGGAAAGAATCGATCCGGGGGTGTTGAAGTTCTCCGTCAGCCGCAACCCGCCGTCCAGCTTTGACGCCACATAGGTGGTCACGTCCTGGCTGTTGGCATACCCGCCCGTGAACGTGAGTCCGAAGTTCTTGTTGCCATGGAAATGCGGATTCTGAAAGATGAAATCGACCTTTTGCTCCAGCAGGCCATACGTGCCCTGGATTGAAGCCGACTGCTCTCGGCCGAACAGATTGTTGCGCGTCACAGCGAGCAGTACGCGGGGGCTGACCCCGGTGCGGCCTCCGGGAGAACAAGACACACCGGTGGCAATATACCCCTTGCAATTGTTTTGCGGAGTTCCGGTCTGCGCCTCAAACCCCGCGCCGTAGGTCAGCGTCCACCGCCGCGCCTCCACCGCCTGCAGCAGGATCGTCTTGTACGTCTCGCCCCCGTTGGGGTTCTCCACCGCCGCATTGATCTCGTTGAACAGGGCAAATTCATAAAGATTGCGCTGCGTTTGCTGCAGGGCCGACTCGTCCAGCGGGTCGCCCGAATGCAGAGTGATGGCGTGCGCCACCGTGTCGGGCCGGGTGTAATGCAGGCCGGTCAGCAGCACGTTGCGCACAAAAATCTGCTTGCCCTCGGTGATGTGGAAGACCACGTCCACCTGGCCTGTGTCTCCCGCCTGGTTGTGCTCCTCTACCTCGACCTTCGCCTGGTCAAAGCCCCGGCTCAGGTAGTCGGTCACCAGCGCGTCGCGATCGCCGGCCAGGTTGCGCGGCGACAGCAACTGGCCCGGAATGGTGTTCATCAACGGCGTCAGCTTCTGCGCGTCCACATGCTCGTTGCCCTCCAGCCGTACCGTCCCCACGCGCTGCTGTTCGCCTTCGTCAATGTGGTAGACCACTGTCAGCGGAGCTGACCCCGGCTCCGCGCTTCCTTTCCTGGTGGCGCCAGCTTGAACCAACTTGATCGGCCCGGTCTCCGGAGTGATCCGGGCTTTCGAAAAGCCGTTGTTCTGGTACGCGGCCTGCAACGCTCCCACGTCCGCGGATACCAGCGCCTGGCTGTATGCGCCGTGCCGGTCGAGCGCGTTCGCCGCGTGAACGCTGAACAATTGTTCCAGGGTGGCGGAGTCGAAATAATGATTCCCGTCCACCGACACACGCTCCACGCGCCGCCGCGGGCCAAGCTGCACGTTGAAGGCGATCACCACTTCGTCCGGCGCGGGAGTCTGCTGGCTGTGATCCACCCTGACGTCGAAGTATCCAAGGCTCTGGTAGTAGTCGCGAACCCGGCGGTTCCCCTCGTTCAGCAGGTCGTCGTCGACCGTGCCTTCCTCGAAGACTGGAATCAGATGCTTGATCCGGTCCTCGCTCAACCCTGCGCCCACTACCTCGACTCTCACAATCGGGCCCCGGGTGGCGGAGAATCGAAAATTGGTTTTCCCGGCGGTATAGACCTGCGACTCGAGCTTGACGTCCGCTTCCAGCCGCTTCTGGCCCCGGTACACCTTCAGCACGCCCGCAAGAGCGCGGTTGACGGTCTCGCCATCCACGCGTACACCCGGCCGCAAATGAGCCACACGGCGAAATTCGTCCAGACTCATGCCGGCATCGCCAGTCACCTGCACCGTTCCCACGCGAGTCTGCGGGCCCGAGAGCACATGAAACACCACATCGACCAGTTGCTCCTGGGGATGCCGCGCCAGGGTAAATTTCATCGATGACTCGTTGAATCCGCTCTCCGCCAGCGCTTGCCGTATCGATTCGACCGCCGTAGTCATCTTGGCTTCGGTAAAGCGGGTGCCGGGCGTCAGGCGGCTTGCCCGCTCCAACTGCGTGTTCATCGTGGCGCCCCTGGCCCCTTCCACGTTGACCGTACCGAGAAATGCACGCGGAGTGCCGCGAAAGATCAGCGCCACCCCGTCACCTTCCCGCTGTCCCGTTACTTCAATGGAGTCGAACAACCCCGTGGCAAACAATTGCCGAAGGCTTGCGGCGACGCTTTCGCGCGACAAAGGAGCGCCCTCCGCCTGCTCCAGATGCCCCTGCAGCGAGGCCAGCCGATCCCTCGTAACTCCTTCAAATGCGATGTGCCTTACCGGTAAGCCCGTCCATTGCGCCGTCACGTCAGGAACCATATCCGTCAATGGGGTTGGGTCCGCGGGTGCGCTCGGTTGAACTTCGGAAGGGGAGGATTCACCACGTGGCGACAAACTCGATTGGGCTACGGGAGGCTGCGGACCGGCCTGAGCACGGACAGTTTCGCATGCCGGGCCGCATGCGGGGATAACTGAAATGCAGGTCAGCAAAACGCCAAAACCAAGCCTGCTGCCGTACTTCCCGAGAGGATTCACCCTCAAAATCTTTCTCCCAATCGCCACACAAAATAACACCTTGCCACGAACCTGCATCCAATCTTTTATCAGCGAGGCTTTATCCCGGTCCTTATCCGAGCCGACTTCCGCCACTTCAACCGCTGCCCCTTATACTAACGAGGAATGATGAGCGGTGCAGCTTTCTCCAGCCCTCAGGTTTCACTTCCAAGGAAACGAATGACGCAAACGAGGACGTCCATGCAACCGCCTGATGCCACTCCCCCCAGGGCAACCCGGCCATCACCACCTGCGGTTCAGCCACCGCCCGCCACGCCCGTTACGGCGGCGCCCAATGCGAGCGAGGCCGACTCGCTCGCCCGTGCCCAGGCCGGCGATCATTATGCGTTCGCCCACCTTTACTCCCTCCACAAACGGCGTATTTACTCCCTCTGCCTGCGCATGGTGGGAAATGTGGCCGAAGCGGAAGACCTCACGCAAGAGGCTTTTCTGCAACTGCACCGCAAGATTGCTACGTTTCGGGGTGACTCGGCCTTTTCCACATGGCTTCACCGGCTGGCAATCAACGTGGTGCTGATGCACCTGCGCAAAAAGGGCTTGTCACTCATCTCGCTTGATGAGGCGATGGAGCCCACTCCCGAGGAGGGTCCAGGCCGCAGTTTCGGAGCGCCCGATCTTTCGCTCGCCGGATCCATCGACCGGCTGGCACTGGAAAGAGCCATTTCCGATCTGCCCGCGGGCTATCGTTTAATCTTTGTGCTGCACGATATCGAAGGATATGAGCATAATGAAATCGCCGCGATGCTCGACTGCTCCATCGGTAATAGCAAATCTCAACTTCATAAAGCACGGCTGAAGCTCCGCGATGCCATGCGTACGTTTCCCCGAAGGGAGGGGCGGCGATGAGCAAAGACCCCAACAATATGACTTGCCAGGAATTTCAGGCCTTGATGCCGGAATTGATCGGTTCGGGCGAGAATGCTTCGGCCCACCCTCACATGCAGAGTTGCGCTTTGTGCCGGGCCCTGCTCGCCGATCTTGAAACCATCGCGGAGGCTGCACGCCAGCTCTTTCCGGTCGTGGATCCCCCCGAACACCTTTGGGAACAGATCGAGTCGGCCATCAAACACGAGGGCGACCCCGGTCGAGGCTGATCCTCACTGCCTGCGGGTCTCTCCCCCAAGTTTCCTGAGAAGGAACCGCTCTATGGCACGAGACCCATCCGCTTTTAAACTTTTCTGAAGCCATCGGCCACGCTCACCTTCCGTGAGTCGTGGCCGATAACGCATGCAGGCAAAGTTGCCTGCCCTGGTCGCTGGGGAAGAATAATTGTCCAGCGTTCCAATCGCTCAGAAGCCACCGAATGCGCTCAAAAGCTCACCAATGACAAGCCCGCTCATCTCTCCAACCAGGGTGGTGAGCAAACTGAAAAGGCCACCCGCGACAAGTTGAACAAACCGCCAAACGTTGACGTAGCAGGGTTTAGGGAGAGTTTACCTATGTGATCGGAGCTGCGGCTCATGACTTTTTGAAACTTTTGCTATACTGCGTTGTCTAAAGTAAGGAAACTTGACAAGAGGACACTCAATGCCAGATCAGAATCCCGTTCCGCCTTCACCCTCAAGCCCCTCGGGCAAGACACCGACTCTGCGGCGGGTGCCCGTCCTCCCTGTCCGCGATACGGTGCTATTCCCTCACGCGGTGTTGCCCCTGACCGTGGGCCGGGAAAGCTCCATCCAGCTGATTGAGTCGCTAGGCGACGAGCGCACCATCGCCGTCACGGCCCAGCAGGATCCGCGCCTCGACGCACCCACCCCCGCCGATATGCACTCGGTCGGCACGCTTGCCACCGTGCACAAGGTGGTCCGCATGCCCAACCAGAGCCGCTTCGTCTTCACCGAGGGCGTGGAGCGCGTGCGCGTGGTGCGCTACGTCCAGACTGAGCCCTTCATGATCGCCGAGGTGGAAGCCCTGGACGGCGTCGAGCCCGAACCCTCGTCCAGCGTCGAAGCCCTGGTGCGCATTGTCATTGGCCAGTTCCAGCAGATCGTCTCCGAATCTCCCACGCTCTCCGATGAGCTGCGGACCATCGCCGCGAATATCGAGGAGCCCGGCCGCCTGGTCGACTTTGTCGCCTCGTCCCTCCCGTTCCTCACCACCGACGACAAGCAGCAACTGCTTGAAACCGCCGGAATCGCCGCGCGGCTTGAGCTCTTGAACACCCACCTGGCCAAAGAGATCGAGGTGCAGCAGTTGCGCGCCAAGATCCAGAACGAGGTTCAGGACCAGGTGCAGCAGTCGCAGCGCGACTACTATCTGCGCGAGCAGATGAAGGCCATCCAGAAGGAACTGGGCGAACAGGACGAAGGCCAGCGCGAGATCGAAGACCTGCGCCAGAAGATCGACGATGCGGGCATGCCCGAAGACGTGAAGAAAGAGGCGCTTAAGGAACTGTCGCGCCTCGGCCGCATGTCTCCGATGGCCGCCGACTACTCGCTCA
>OCZT010006755.1_pt1 | contig 11336 bp, 10 predicted proteins | sample 1539031 | NCBI WGS metagenome assembly OCZT01 (sample SAMEA3539308, study PRJEB22396) | soil metagenome | biome: tundra; feature: field; material: soil | place: USA | collected 2010-05 | depth 0.15 m
CCGGCCAGCCTGGCGGCGGGGATCAGGGCCTTCCGCCACGGCTTCCGCCAGAGCGGGGTCCGAGGGGTCCCGGATCAGCAGGGCGGGGTCTACGTGATGCTGCCGGGCGACCGGGCGGCGTACGCCTACGTGAGCGGCAGCGCCGGTGACCATCCCCCGATCGACACCGTCCTCGACGCCCTGCGCGCGGTGGCTGGCGATGCGGCGCCCTCGACCGACGCCTCCGACCGGGTGGCGCCCGCCGCTGCCCCGCGGGCCGGCTGATCCCCGCCACGGGCGACTGGGAGCGACCCCATGTCCGACACGCTGGCCCGGCTCCTGGACCGGATCGACAGGCTCGAGGAGCGCGAGCGCTTCGCCGAAGCCCTGGCCGTCGCACGCCGCGCCTGTGCGCTCGTACCCGACGAGCCGGCCGCCTGGGAAGCCCGCGGTGAGATGGCCCTCCGGAGCGGCGAGCTGGCGGAGTCGGCCGAGGCCTGGGACCGTCTGACCCACCTGGAGCCAGGCTCGGCCGGCGCCTGGTTTGGCCTCGGAGAGGCGCTCCAGTGGAACGGCCGGGACGAGGCGGAGGAGTGCTTCCGGCGGTCGGCCCAGCTCGACCCGCAGAGGTACGTCGTTCCCTCCCGGATCTCCCCGGCCGAGTTCGAGGCGATGGCCGGGGCGGTGCTGCCGGCCCTCCCCGCCCAGGTCATCGACTTCCTGGAGGAGACCGGGACCGCCATCGCGGCCCTCCGGCTGCCCGCGGTGGAGATGGTCGTCGGATCACGCCTCGATCCCCACGCGCTCGGCTACTGGCTGGGAAACGTCTACGGTGTCACCGGCGTGTGGGGACTGGCCAACCCGGCGGCCATCCAGATCTACCAGCTGAACATCGAGAACTGGTGCCCGGACCGGGCGGCGCTCTCCCGCGAGATCCGAAGCACCGTGCTCCACGAGGTGGGGCATGCGGTGGGAATGGACCACGCCACCCTGGACGCCGACGGATACTGAGAATGGGGAACGGGAGCAGAAGGTGACCACCGGGATCGCGACCGCGGAGGCTGCACTCCGCTACAACATCCGCCCGCTCACGGCGCGCGCCCCCCGCTCGTTCCGCAGCGCCGTCCTGGAGCTGGGGGTCGATGGGGACCTGGTCGGGGCCGAGGCGGTCGCCATCGAAGGCCTCGGCCCCGACCAGGCTCCGGGACTGGAGCGAGCGACCCAGGCCGGGGGAGTCAGGATGGTCACCGCACCCGACGGACGGCGAGCCATGCTGGCCGGCCCGCCCGCATCCCTCGCCGGAGTGGCCACGCGCCTCGCCGGAGAGGGGCCACCCCTCGAGGATCTGGGCGGCGCGCTCGCGGGGGCGCTGGGGGGTCGCCGGCCGCGCCAGCCGCTGGCCTGCGGGGACCGCTCTCTCCGTTTCGGGGTCCGGACTCTGATCATGGGGGTCGTCAACGCGACCCCGGACTCCTTCTCCGGCGACGGTCTCGCCGGTGACGTCGCCGCGGCCATGGCGCTCGCCGAGCGTCTGGTCGCCGAGGGTGCCGACCTCATCGACGTCGGCGGCGAGTCCACCCGGCCCGGCTCCGATCCGGTGGACGCCGCCACGGAGCTGCGCCGTGTGCTGCCGGTCCTGGAGGCCCTGGCCGGGCGGCTACCGGTGCCAATCTCGGTGGACACCCGCAAGGCCGAGGTCGCCAGGGCCGCGATCGCCACCGGCGCAGGCATGGTCAACGACATCTGGGGGCTGCGGGGGGACCCCGAGATGGCCTCCGTCGTCGCCGCGGCGCCCGGGGTCGCCCTGGTGGCCATGCACAACCGCCGTGGCCACCAGCAGGGCGCAGTGCTCACGGAGGTCGGCCGCGGCCTCCGCGAGTCGCTTCTGATCGCGGCGCGCCACGGCATCGGCGCTGACCGGATCGTCGTCGACCCGGGCTTCGGCTTCGGCAAGACGCCGGTCCAGAACCTGGAGCTGGTCCAGCGCCTCGGGGAGCTGGGCGGGATCGGATGCCCGCTCCTCCTCGGAGCATCGAGGAAGTCGACGATCGGTCTGGTGCTCGGAGGAGCCCCGCCCGAGCTGCGGCTGGAGGGGACGGTGGCGCTCTGCGTCCTCGCCGTGGCGGCCGGCGCGGAGATCGTGCGTGTCCACGACGTCGCCGCGGTCCGGCGAGGTCTTCGGATTGCCGACGCGGTGCTGCGCGAGATCCCGGAGGCGGTGCGGTCGGCACCGGCCCCGGGGCGCACCGGATGAGCGGCGGTCCGCCGGCGTCCGAGTGGGCCTGGATCGCGCTGGGGTGCAACATCGGCCATCGCGGGCAGGCTCTGGACTGCCTCCGGGCCGGCCTGCTCGCTTCCGGCATGCGCATCGAGGCCGCGTCCACGGAGATCCTCACCCTGCCGGTCGGGGTGATCACCCAGGGTGACTTTCACAACCAGGTGCTCCTGGCCCGCAGTCCCGAGCCCTGGCCGGCCGAGCGCTGGCTGGACGTGTGCCTGGGCGCGGAGGTGGGCTGCGGCCGGCGGCCGACCTACCGCTGGGGCCCGAGGCGTGCCGACGCCGATCTCATCCTCCTCGGCCGGCAGGGCGAGGTCGTGAGCGCAGGCTCTCCCGCGGTCCCCCATCCCGGGCTGCCCGAGCGCCCCTTCTGGCACCGGCTCATCGCCCAGATCGACGGCGAGGTGGCGGCCGGCCTCGCCGGAGGCTGACGGACCCCGCGGGGCGGTCAGATGGGAAGGCGGTCAGCGAGCTGAGGGATGAGGCGGAGGGCGTTCTGCACCTGGTGTGCGATGCCCTCGAAGTCGGGCGGCCGTTCGAAGTCGAGCAGCCACGAATGCTCGGCGGTGAACTTCTCGACCAGGGTGGTCGTACCCAACGAGGCGATCCCGACGTGGACCGAGGGCCGGTCCTCGTCGCGGAAGACCTTGGCCAGCAGCTCCTGAACGGTGTCCACCCAGGCGGAGACCTCGGCCACGTCGTGGAGTTCGTAGCCCCCGTCGCCCAGGATGAACTCGGCCTCCAGCTCGACGAAGGGCTGGGGGGGGAGCTGGTGGTGGGGGCAGTCTTCGGACTCGTCGTCGTCGTGGTAGAGGTCGCAGTCGGCGCCGGCACCGTATGCGGCCACGTAGGTGAGCAGCGCATCCCAGACGAAGCTGAGGTGGACGTGATAGCGCGAGGGCGGCTCGCCGGAGGAGAGCCGCACCGTGCACTCGAAGCGCCGCTCGCCGACCGACGGCTCCAGGTGGTGCCGCACGTCCTCGATGAAGAGGCCAGCCTGGTCGATGGCCTCGATCAGGTCGGCGGACAACTCCTCATAGGACGGGAAGGCGGACCGCTCCTGGCCGGGGTGCTCCACCGACTCCGATGCAGGCGGTTCAGCCAACCCGCGCCTCTCGGGGGACCGGGATGGGAGGTGTGCCCACGCCGCCAGTCTAGACGGTTTCGAGGAGGCCCCCCGCCCCGGCCCGGCTGCGGCTCGCCCCGGCAACTCCTTCGAGATTCGGCGGCGCATCGGGCGCGGGGTTGTTACTATACGGCCGATCTCAGGTTTTCAGTCCGCCCTTGCGGCACATCTATCCCCACACGGAGAAGGGCCTGTGCAGACTCAGGGCACGCTTCAGGAATCGAGCCTGGCATCCCTGCTCCAGACCATGCAGACAGAGCGTGCGACGGGTGCCCTCGCCCTGGAGAGCCAGAGCGACACCGCCTCGTTGTACTTCCTCTTCGGCCACCTCTTCCACGCGGCAAGTCCGTCCGGGCAGGGCGAGGACGTCGTCCTCCAGGCCTTGAGCTGGCACGACGGGAGCTTCCGCTTCGACCCCCGAGCCAAGCTCCCGCCCGAGGAGACGATCAAGTCGTCGCCCGCCGAGCTGATCGCGGAGGCCGACCGGCGGGCACCGGCGGAGCAGGCCGGCTGGGGCGGTGTCCCCGGCTACGACGAATCGCAGAACTACCAGGGTGCCGGCTACGCAGAGTCGGCCGGCGGTGGGTACGTCGACCCCGGGTGGACGGCCCCCGAGGAGCAGCCGGTGGGGAGCGATTCCCCGGCGGCCGCGGGCTATTCTCCCTGGGGCGGCCCCGCCCCCGAGCCCGTCGCGCCCGAGCCGGTCTACACCGCCCCCGCCCAGTACGAGCCGCCCGAGCAGACACCGGCCCCCGCCGACGCGGCGGACTACGGCCCCGAGGCACCGGCTCCCGCTCGAGCCCAGTACCGACCGAACCCCCCACCGGAAGCCGCGTCGGCTCCGGTTCCTGCGCCCGCGCCGGTACACGCTTCCACTCCCGCTCCCACTCCGGCTGCGGCACCCGCTCGCACCCCGGTCCCAGCTCCCGCGCCGGCGGCTCAGCCCGTCCCGGTCCTCGGCGCCCCCTCGGCTCAGCCCCTCGACATCGTCTATCCGCTTCCTTCGGGCCGCGCCCAGTACGAGGGTCTGAAGAGCGCCTTCGTCGACTTCCCCAAGCTGCTCCGGACCCTCCGCGGTGACCAGCACACCGGCTACATCCGTCTCACCGCGCCCGACTTCTCCGGGATTCTCCTCTTCCATCAGGGACACCTTCTGGAGTCGCTCTCCAGCAACGCCGGGGCCCGTTCGGGTGAGGCGGCCTTCCAGGCGATGCGACGGAGCATGGACGCCGGCACCGGTGGCCTGGACGTGATCGACCTTGCGGGCGAGACGGTCGAGGCTCTGGCCCAGCTCCTCACCGCCCCCCTGCTCTACACCGGGCTGCTCGGCCGCTTCATCAACTTCGACTCCCTGATCAGCTTCCTGACCGAGGAGGGGGTGGAGGGAGCCGTGCTCGTGGTCGGCAGCGCGGACATCGGCATCATCCTGCTCAGCAGCGGCAAGGTCCTTGGGGCCTACACCCAGGCCAACCCTGCGCTCAACACGGCGACCACCGGGGTGGCCAAGATCGCGGCGGACAAGGCGGCCCGGATCGAGGTGAAGAGCGGCGTCGGTTCCGTGGTGCCGATCGACGTGGAGAACGCACTGTCCCGCGCCTATTGAGCCCCCCTCGGCACGCGCTCCGGCTCCGTGCCCTGCCCCTCGGCCTCGCGTTCCTCGCACCCTCGGTTCTCCTCACCGGATGCTTCAGCGCCCCTCCGCAGATCGTCCAGCTCAACCCTCCCGCCGGCTCGACCCAGCTGGACGCCAATGCCACCGTCGAGGTCGTCTTTGACCAGCCGGTGACCCACGAGAGCGTTGCGGCCCACCTCAGCGTGTACGAGTCGATCAAAACGCGGGTGGGACTCACCGGGTGCAACGTGGCGGCGGCCTTCACCGCCCTCCCCGGCGCGCCCTGCTGGATCACCTGGCTCTCCGGCGAGTCCGGGTTCGTCTTCCACCACCCGGGCGCCCTCTTCGCCCCTGGCACCGAGTACACCTTTGACCTCGGGGCCGGCGTCTCCTCGGTCAGCGGCAATGTCAACTCCCTGGACCACCGCTGGAACCTGACCAGCTCGGCGGCGTCGGTTCTGAACTCGGCCACCCCCGGGGATGGCTCCACGACGCCTCGGGATTCCCCGATCGTGCTCTCGTTCTCCCGGGAGATGTCGCCATCGGCGATGGCCTCCGCGGTCTCGCTGACCCCCGGCGTGAGCGGCGTGCAGGTGGTGCGCAACCCTCTCAACTTGGGCCAGTTCGAGGTCCTCCCGGATCGCCCTCTGGACCCGTCAACGGCGTACACGCTCACCGTCAGCCGCCGGGCGACCGACGCGTTCGGGCAGCCCATCCTGGCTCCCATCACCCTCCACTTCACCACCGGACCGCTGTCGACGACCGGCCACCTGCTGGTGCTGGCGGGCCCCGGGCCGGGGGACGCCACCGAGGTCGTGCTCGCCCAGCTCAGGGGTCCGTCCACCGGCCTCCCGATCCCGGCCGAGGTCCTCGACGCGGTCCCCCTCTGCACCGACCCCGACGGTTGTGGCGACGTCGGGCCGGGACAACCGTCCGCGGCGATCGACGACGCGACCATCTCGGCCGGCGGCCAGTGGCTCGCCGTCGTCCAGACCGACACCACCCAGATGGAGGCCACCCCCCTGCTCCGCATCGTCAACCTGGAGACGGGCCAGGACCAGCTCGACCTGACCGGGGCCACCTGGCCGGCATGGTCCCCCGACGGCTCCACGCTGGCCTTTGTTGCCGCCAACTCGTCGGTCCAGCTCTACGACCCGGTGTCGGGGTCGCTCTCCGCCCTCCAGCCGGGCGCCGCTCCGAGCGGGACGCCGGTCTGGATGGCGGACGGCGACGCCCTCGCCATCCCGGTCAAGGCGACCGGAACGAGCCCGGCTCACGTGGACCTCGCGGACCCGACGATCAGCGCCCGGTACCAGCTCCCGGCCCTCGTGGGCAGTGCCTCCAGCCTGGTGGCCGCCCCCCAGGGTGAGGAGCTGGCCCTGGAGGTCATCTCGCCGTCGTCGGCGCTCCCGACGACCTGGGTCGACGACCCATCGGGGGGGCAGCCTCCGCTCAAGGTCGGCACCGGCCTGGAACCGGTGGGGTTCACGGACAACGCGACCCTGGTGGTCGCCCTGAACGCCCCGCGCGGTGCGCCGCAGCTGGGCAGCTTCCAGATCGCAACCGGCGTCGTCTCGGCGATCACCACCACCTTGGGGGAGATGAATCCGGAAAGCGCCACGGTCGCGCCGAGCGGACGGCAGATCGCGTACATCACCACGATGCCCTCCGGCGCGGTCCAGGCCGTGATCGCCAACGCGGACGGTTCCGGCCCCCTCCCCCTCACCTCCCTCGCCCCCGGGCTCCAGGCGCTCTCGGTGCGCTTCGGCGGCTGACGGTCTCTCTTCCTCACCACACCGGCGCTCACTGGCCCGGGGCCCCCGAGAGCCCTCCGGCACCCTGCTAGTCTCAGGGGCCATGTCTCGCTCGCTCCTCTTCCTGATCGCGGACACCGGCGGTGGGCACAGGGCTGCGGCCACGGCGGTGAGTCACTATCTTGGCCGCGCCCACCCCGGCGAGTTCGAGGTGGAGGTGGTCGACCCCTTCGCGAGCGCCTCGCCACGCCTGCTGGGCCGGACCGCAGGGCTGTACGGCCCGCTCATCCAGCGCGCCCCGTGGCTCTGGGGCGGGATGTTCCACGTCACCAACTCACGGGCCATGGTCAGGGCGGCCGAGCTGGTGCTGCGCAGTGTCGACCCGGCCATCGAGCGGCTGATGACGAACCTGGACCCGGCGGCGGTGGTCTCCTTTCACCCCCTGCTCAACCGGGCCGCGGTGAGGGCGCGGCGCCGCCTCGGAATGCGAGTCCCCCTGGTCACCGCCGTGACCGACCTGGTTGACGTGCACGCGTTCTGGGCCTCGCCCGACGTCGACCTGGTCATCGTGCCCTCCCCCGGCGGCCTGGATCGCTGCCGCCGCAACCGGGTCCCCGCCGACAAGCTGGTCCAGGTGGGTCTTCCGGTCGACGCGGGCTTCACCGACGAGGCGTCCGACCCGGAGACCCGCAGGGTCCGGCGGCTTCAACTCGGGCTCGACCCCGATCGCTTCACCGTTCTGGTCTGCAGCGGGGCGGACGGGTCGGGCGATATCGAGCGACGTGCGCGGCTGCTGGCCGGCAGCGGCCTGGACATCTCTCTGGTGGTGATCTGCGGCCGGAATCAGCGAGCCTACAACGGCCTGAACGGCCTGCACGACCGCGAGGGCCGCGTGGTGAGCGTGCACGGATTCGTGACCAACATGGCGGAGTGGATGACCGCGGCCGACATCGTCGTGACCAAGGCCGGCCCGGGGACGATCGCCGAGGCCCTCTGCGTCGGGCTGCCGCTCCTCATCACCTGGTACCTCCCCGGCCAGGAGCGGGGAAACATGGAGTGGCTGATCGACACGGGGGCCGGGCGCTACGTGCCCGGAGACGCTGAGCTGATCGACGAGGTGGCGGAGCTGGCCGCGCCGGGGTCTCCGGCACTGCTCTCGATGCGGGCCGCCGTCTCACATCTGGCCCGCCCGGAAGCGGCCGCAGAGGTCGCCGAGCTGGTGCGTTCCGTGGCGCTGAAGCTGTCATGACCCCGCCGGGGCCGGCGTCCTCGGCGGAGGCGGGGGGGCTGACCCATCTCCGCCTCTACAACTTCCGGAACTACACGGAGTTGAACCTGCCCCTCGGACCCGGGCTCAACGTCTTTGTCGGGGAGAACGCCCAGGGCAAGACCAACCTTCTGGAGGCCGTCGCCACCCTTCTCCTCACCAAGTCGCCGCGCACCAGCACCCCGGCGGAGCTGCTCCGCTGGGGATCGGAGGAGGCAGCCGTGGATGGCGTGCTGGTCAGGAGGTCCCTCTCCGAGACCCTGGCCCTGAGGCTCCGCCGCACCCGCGACGCCGAACTCGCCCACCCGCCCGGGCGCGACGCCGCTCCACGCGTCTCGCGAACCACGACGCGTGACGGTCACCCGATCGCCCCGCGCGACCTCATCGGGCGGTGGCCGGTGGTGCTCTTCTGGCCGGACGACCTTCAGCTGGTGAAAGCCGGGCCAGAGGCTCGTCGCCGGCTCCTCGACATCCTGGTGTCCCAGCTCGACCGTGCCGTCGCGGACGAGCTGATCCGCTACCGGCGGGTGCTCGAACAGCGCAATTCGCTGCTGCGACGTCTGCATGACGGGGGCGGCCCCGCCGACCAGCTCCGGCCCTTCGACGACGCTCTCCTCCGCCATGGTGCGGCGGTGCAGGTGGCGCGAACCGAGCTGGTCGGGGCGCTGGCCCCGTTGGCGGCCGCGGCGATGGCGGAGATCAGCGAGGAGGCCGATTCGCTGGAACTCCGCTACGCCCCCCAGTCGGGGGCGGCGAGCAACGATCGCGAGCAGGTGCTGGCGGCGCTGACCAGCGCGCTGGCGCGCGCCCGCGGCGAGGAGCTTGCCCGCGGCACGAGCGTCGTCGGACCTCATCGGGACGATCTCGAGTTTGTCCTTAACGGCCGTCCGGCCCGCTCCACCGCCTCCCAGGGGCAGCAGCGGAGTGCAGTACTGGCGACCAAGATTGCCGAGGTTCGCCTGGTCGGCGCTCGCGCCGAGCGCATGCCCATCCTGCTCTTGGACGACGTCCTCAGCGAGCTCGACCCCGCCCGCCGGGAGCACCTTCTCTCCGCACTCTCGGCTCGCGGTGAGGCACCGCAGACACTGGTGACGTGCAGCGACGAGTACCAATTCGGGGCTCATCCGTCCCGCCACTTCCTGGTGCGCCAGGGCACGGTCATCGCGGGATGAGTGACGGGATGGATCCCGACCGGCGCCCAGCGCGCGAGCCGGGACCGCTCCACATCACGGAGGTGCTCGGTACGGCGCTGCGCAGGCTGGGGGTGCAGCGCGAGGTTCGCGAAGTTCAGTTGCGCGACGCGTTTGCGGAAGTGGTGGGGCCGGCGGTGGCGCCCCTCTGCGAGGCACTCTCGCTGCAACGGGGCACGGTTCTGGTCGCCACCCGGAATGGTGCGCTGGCTCAGCAGCTCCAGCTCGAGATGCCCACCATCGTCCGCGCTCTGAACTCGCGCATGGGCGGAGACGAGGTGAAACGGTTGCGCTTCACCGCCATGAGCTGATGGCTAGGGCACCCGGACCGGCATGATGACGCAGAGGTAGTCGTCGCGTCCCTGGGCGCGGACCACCGCCGGCTGGAGCGGACCGTTGAGAGCCAGCTCGGCGTCCTCGCCGTCGATGGCTTGCAGGGCGTCGAGCAGGTAACGGGCGTTGAAGGCCACCTGGACCTCCTCTCCGTCGACCTTCGCCGGCAGCGGGGCGTCGTGGTCGCCCACCTCCGCGGCCTGCGCCAGCAGCTCCAGCTCTCCCTTCCCCGCCCGGAGACGGACAGGGTTGGAGGCGTCCCGAGCCAGCACCGCGGCCGTCTTTGCGCTCTTGAGCAGGAGTTCTTTGGAGAGCACGACAGTGGTCGTGGAGTGCGCTGGGATCACCTGCGTGTAGTTGGGATAGTTGCCCTCGATGAGGCGAGACGAGATCTCCATGTCGCGGAGGCTGAAGAAGACCTGGTTGCGCGCGTCGCTGAACGCGACTCCGACCCGCGGGCGAGTGGGATTGATGGCTCGGGCGAGCTCTCCGAGATGCCGCGCCGGCACGATGACCGTCCCGCTGACGACTCCCTCCGTGAGCACCTGCGCTTCGAGCTTCTTCACGGCGAGACGGTGACGATCGGTTGCCACCAGGGTGAGCTGCGAGCCCTCGATGTGCAGCAGGACCCCGGTGAGAACGGGGGTCTGCTCATCACCGGAGGCGGCGACGGCCGTCTGGGTGATGGCCTGCTGCAGCGCGGCCGCGTCGACCTCGAACGCGGGTGCCGTCTCTCGCGCCGGCAGCGGCGGGAATTCCACCGCGTCGATGCCGTGAAGGTTGGTCTTCTGGACTCCGGAGGTGATCCGGAGCATCTGCGTTCGCTCCTCGACCTCCATGGTGCAGGTCGCATCATCGAGGGAGGCGATGTACTCGGCGAGAAGGCGTGCGGGGACGGTCACGCGTCCTTCCTCCAGCACGGTCGCCGCCACCAGGGCGCTGATCGTGAGGTCGAGGTTGGTGGCGGTGACCCGCAGTCCCTCCGCCTCGGTCTCGAGCAGGACGTTGCTCAGCACGGGCAGCGTGGAGCGTGGCGAGACTGCGCGGGATACCAGGCTGAGCGAGGAGCTGAGTGCGAACGGGGACACCGTGCAGCGCAGAGCGGTATGGGTGCTCGTACCGGAAGGCCAGTTGTTCACCGGAGAGGACTCCTTGGGTGGTGACAGTGTAGAGATAAGAAGAGATTAGTAGGGGTGGGCAAGCGGGGGATAACCGCGGTTTCTGAATACAGGGGGCTGGGGACAACCGGGGTGGGGCTGGGGAGGAACGGAGCCTGCCCGGAGGGGTTGTCCCCAGCCGATGGTGGGATGGCAGGTTTGCCACATGGATGCGAGAGGATCTGCACAGGCTTTGGCCCACCCACCGCGGAGGGTTGGCGGCGCGGGGTTGGCGCCGATGCTCCTGGGCTGGTGGAGAGGTCAGCCATGAGCGTGGAGCCGCTCTCGGAGCTGGCGGATGTCGCTCTGGAGCCGGGCGTCCTCGCGGAGAAGCTCGGTGATCTTGTCGATGGCGTGCAGCGCAGTGGTGTGATCGCGGCCGCTGAAGGCGTCGCCGATGACGGGGAGCGAAGAGTCGGTCTCCTCGCGGATGAGGTACATCGAGACCTGGCGGGGGAAGACGATGTGCTTGTCGCGGCGCTTGCCCTTCATCTCGTCGACGGGGATGCCGTAGTACTCGGCAACCGTGTCCTGGATGAAGGGGATGCTGAGCGGCTGGGCATCGGCCACCGGGATGATGTCGCTCAGGATCCGCTGGGCCATCTCGAGGGTGATGGCATGGCCGTCGATCGATGCGTGG
>OCZT010006756.1_pt1 | contig 11336 bp, 10 predicted proteins | sample 1539031 | NCBI WGS metagenome assembly OCZT01 (sample SAMEA3539308, study PRJEB22396) | soil metagenome | biome: tundra; feature: field; material: soil | place: USA | collected 2010-05 | depth 0.15 m
GTACGGTTCTTAGGGGGCCGGGCGTGGGGAACCGCGTCCGGCTACCCAACAGCAGTCATCGAAGATTTACAGTCAGGGAATTACCTCCCCGTTTGCAGACGCGATGACAACAGTCAACGCAGCGAAGAGTAATTCGCTGGCACCCAAATATAGCCGCCGGCTTTGGCGCGCAAGTGTCCGATGCCGGGAAATGCAAGGTGTGCTCCCGCGACCAAGTAGCCTTGTTTAGCCGCATCGGCAAAGGCCTTCTTACGCTCCATTGCGGCCAACTTGGTATCGGTATCGAACTTCATCACCACCGATGGATCAGCGAACTGCACCGCCGCCACATGCATCAAATCTCCCCACAGTGCAAGTTTTTGGCCATTGCTTTCGACCATGTAGGTAGTGTGACCCACGGTGTGTCCCGGGCTAGCAACGGCCCTGATGCCGGGGATGAGTTCCGTGTCCCCGACAAACGGCTTGAATTTTCCTGCAGCGACATAGGGGTTGAGAGACACCATCGCTCCCTGGTAGGAAGTTTTCGCGTCCTTCGATGCAGCATCCATGTGGGCCTGGCTCAACCAGAAGTCCGCTTCGCGCTGATCCGCGCGCACCGTCGCGTTGGGAAAAGCGAGCTTTTCGCCGATCATGAGACCGCCGACGTGGTCGGGGTGCATGTGCGTTATGAAGATCTCGTCGACCTGCTCCGGCTGGTAACCCGATGCCTTCAGATTGGCGATCAGATTACCGAGTTTTGGGCCGAACGTGGAGCCGAGGAGTGTGCCCGCGCCCGTGTCGATCAGCACCAGCTTAGAGCCGGTATTGATTAGATAGCCGTTGACGGATGTCTCGATAGGATCCTTGAGGTACGAGTGTGCCAGTGCCTTTTCCACCTTGGCCAGAGTCGTATTGCCAAGCATCTTACTCACGGGCAGCGCTAAGGTCCCATCCGATAGCGCGGTCACCTCGAAGTCGCCAAGCATTATGCGGTAATAGCCAGGCGCTTGGGTCTTCACCTGCGGGGCGCTGGCATGAGCGACAGTGGGTAGTGGTATGGCAAGTGCAAGTGCCAAGCAGAAAATAAGCCTTTGGTCGAACGTCATATGGATTTCCTTTCGTCTTCTAGTGCGCATCAGAAACGAGAATTGGCAGCTGCTGAACGTAGCCATCTCCTGGATTTTGCTATATCAGTGACGGCAATGATAAGCCTGAATGACCGGTAACGGAAAATTCGTCGAACGTCGGATCGTGGCACACACCCGAACTTCATGTTGCCATTATTGTTTCCTGGAAGCGTACATTCAAAACATGGGACAGCGTCTGGGTATTTCCAAATAAACGATATCGCATGGCTAAAGTTTCCTCTTCATAATTTAACGTGTTGCATTATTGCGCACAATTAATTTTGTGCTGCCTTATCTAGTGAAACTATTATCTTTGAATTCTTGAGATACAAATCTCGCTGTGGGAACGGGGCCACGATCCCGCGTTTGCTTAGCTCAGTTTCCAGTGCCCATACATAGCTTGCCTGCACCGTTCCACGGATTTTGATCGCATCCTGATTAATCCATACAACGAGCTCGAATTCCAGTGCATTGTCGCCCATGCGCACCAACCAGACATCGGACTGGTGAGCGTCATCATTTATCGTGGTGCTTACGCTCATGGCTGCAGCAATGCCTGCTTCTCTAACCAGTTCCTTGTCCGTGCCGTACGGTACGCTGAAGGGGACATGTATACGCCGAATCGGATCGGCGAACGTCCAGTTCACCACGCGCCCGCTGATAAATTCTGAATTGGGTACCAGTATGTCTATGGCATCCGGCGTGGTGATACGTGTATAGCGCAGGTTGATTTCAGCGACCTTGCCGATGGTGCTAGATTGCAACTCTACTGTGTCGCCTACCTTGAGCGATTTCTCAAACAGGATAATGATGCCGGCTACGAAGTTGGACAGTATGTTCTGTAGCCCGAAGCCTAGTCCCAATCCAACAGCGCCACCAAGAAAGGCGAAGCTAGAGAGCTCGAAGCCCAAAAAGTTTAAGCCGATTAGCGTACCGATAATCCATACAAAGTAGCCAGCTAGGCGACTTAACAAGTAAACAGCAGGTTTGGTCGTGTCTGAAGTCAGCCGGGTGATCGAACGCTTGGTGATCTTGGCAATCTGCCATACCACCACGATGATGAGCAGCAAACCCAGCAAACGAAAAAGGGTGAAATCTGTGTTGCCAATACTGAACAAAGGATCCTTGGCGATCTCCAGCGTGTCCTTCCATGCCTCATGCAATGAACTCATGCAACCCTCTCCGTTGATTGATCGATATTAGTTGAAACAGTTTATCAGCCATTTCGATGGTGGGGCGTGCTTTGCGCAGATTGGAAAGATTTGCTTTGGATCGTTACTGGGAATAAGTGAAAATCAGATTTTTGAACTTCAAGTCAACTTCCGGTTTTGGCGCAAAGTGACCGGCTAGCCAACGCACCACAAAGCGGGCATCCAGATGCTGGTGAAATTTACCATGTAACTGTCCGCTTGAGTTTAGAACCTGACCGTCATTTTCTCGGCCTTAGGAGACGCTGGGGATTTTATGAAAAGGCTGTTGGCTTAGCCTGCCGGAATGTCTGCTTCATAAAATTTAGAACAGTCAATTCCGACACGAATCAGTCGTTTAAGATTAGAAAGTAACTGGATTGCTGCTCAGCAAAAAAACGAAAAACTGAGTAATCTGATTTCTAATTTAAAATGACTTGCTTGAATCCAAGAATTTGAATCCGCGTTATACAATTTGAAGCGATTTTATTTTAATCTTAAACGGGCTAGGGTAATTAGTGTTGATTATGTGCATCGAAGAGCAATCGAAGGGATTCGTTCTTGACTACGCAGTAGCATTCACAAGACCGAGATTCCAATTTCGATCGATCAAGTACCGTGATGTGACCACGTCGGTAACTAATCAAACCTTCATGCTGCAGATTCCCAGCTGCTTCCGTGATACCTTCGCGGCGCACGCCGAGCATGCTGGCGATCTGTTCCTGTGTGATAGTCAATTCATTTGAAGGCAATCGATCGAGGGTTGACAACAGCCAGCGGCACAGTTGCTGCTCCACTGAATGATGCCGATTGCAGACCGCGGTTTGGGATATCTGTGTAATCAGCACCTGTGTGTGCCGCAGCAACAAATCGTGCAATACGCCGCCGCGGCGACCACCGGTACGATTGAATTCCTCCATCAGGAACCGGGATCTCAGCCGGTAACAATAGCCTGCATTCTGCACGATGACCCTGCCGGGTCTGGTAATCCCGCCCATGAAAAGCGAAATGCCGAACATGCCCTCATTGCCCACTCCCACGATTTCAGCCGATTCACCATTCTCCAAGAAGTAGTACATGGACAAAATGGCGGTCGTCGGGAAATAGACATGATGTAACTGACTGCTGGATTCGCAGAGGACTTCACCGAGCGGCATAAAGACCAATTCCATATTGAGGGCGAGTCGAACGAGTATTTCCGCAGGCAGGGCGGAAAGAAAGTGGTTTTGTTGTGCGCCGGCAGCCCCCATATCAGGGTTTAATTTTTTTAAGCGGAAACCTTGAACAGGGTTATGAAGATCCGCTTGTCGAGTATCAATCGACGTTATCGTATTCATATTGATTTATTTCCCCTTTTAGATAAATCGGATTGTGTGACGGAGTGCGCTGAGCAGTTGCATGATTGCCTGTCAGGAGTATTTGAGATTTTTAGGTGATAAATCCGTGCCATGATCATAATATCGACTCTTTACCAAATGAAATTTAGGAGAAACACTGAAAATCTTGTCGGAGTTTGTCCTACACGATTGCGGCTTTCACAGGATGAAATATGTGGATTGGAATCCTGAAATAAAGCGTATTGCGTAGGGCGATGCCAGCCCAGTCCGGCTAGAAGCGGGAATATCGCAGTAGAAGGGTTTGATTCTTAGCGGGAATGCTTTAAAAGCACAGAATGCTGAGGGTTAATGTTGATATTTTTGCAAATTTCTCGATCCTGATTCTGGTCGTGACGGGCCTGCTATTCGCGGCCTACATCTGGGCCATGCTGAGCTGGAGCTACTCCAGCGGAGAGCGCGCCGGCTGGGTGCAGAAGCTGTCGAATAAGGGCTATATTTGCAAGACCTGGGAAGGCGAGATGGCCTTGTTTTCGCTGCCCGGTTCTATGCCCGAGAAATTCATCTTCACGGTGTGGGACATTGAATAGATAATTCTGAGCGGCTATTTCATGTTTACCGTATTTATCGAGCACTTTCTTTACTTTTGCGTGATCAAGCACACGGCCCCAATATATTGTTCCATCGTTGCACTGGGCAAACATTTCGTCGAAGATTTCATTCAATCCATTCCAGTCATCGCTGCTAAGCGATTCCTGCGAAAGATGATTGTGGTGAACAACGATATTAACCCCTTGCTCCGCCTTCGGATGGACTACGTTGCTCGGATCGGCGCCATCGGCACGCATATCTACACGAATTTCGATCAGCGGGCCATCGGCTGATTCAAGGAAGGCGGCGTACTCATATTTGTGCGCCGAGCCAAGATCATTTATAAGTTGAACGATCGGCATTTCGTATTGTGTCAGCGAACGTGGCGGCACCAAGTCACCCTATATCATCAAAACGGAGGTATGGTTCGTCTTCTGCTTCGTATACTTTTAGAGTAAGAAGCTCAAAATCGATCCCTTCGTCGGCTAACTGCTTCTTTGCGGCCAATAAATCGGCTTCCGGTCCGATATCGTCCTCCATCACCGCTAGCAATGCAGTATCGGGGCGAAGTCGGATGGCAAGTGCGACGAAGTCTGATATGTCGGTGAGCCGAAGACTGTGCCAAGATGACTTTACCTCACAAAGTATCGCTCGACCATCGAGGACAACAAGAAGATCGGCCTCCGCGCCTGGCTCTTCCGATTCATTCGTATATCCAAACCAAGTTGGCTCAACGAAGATAAAGGAGCGTCGCGCGCGCTCGCACAATGCCGATAGCACCCAGACGAGTGAGAGAACACTATGATCCCGCAAACTCTCGATGAGAAACTCGTTCGAGCGAAACAGCCAAGGATGTTGACGGGTGCCTGTGAAGACAGTTTGCAAACCTCACAAGAGAGTTCAGATGAAAGCGCGCTAAGATCAACCCAATTCCTGTGGTGACATTTTCGACACGTCCATCGATGCCCCTGATACACCATCTGTCGATGTCGCAGCTCGATAAGGCAAGCATCGAGTGAGTCTTCCTCGCGCCTGTCCCAATCAACACTGGTGTCAGCCCCTTGCTGGGGATGCGCGGCCCAAAACGCTGCACGGTAGGTCTTCCAACGCTCTTTAAGCTCTTCATAGCTCACAAATTCCATGGGGCTTTTAACCGACCGCGCTACCTTGACAATCATATTCGCAAGCGCTTCCCTTTCGCCTTCACTCTTTAAATCGAAAGTCGCTTGCCGCCTAGATAGTTTTTGTAATCGATTAACTGTGGGAGTCACTTGGTCTATTGGGAGGTTCGGTGTCCCTCCGAGTCTGGCAAAGTTCTCTCGAAGGAATGGGTGTAGGAGAAATTGCCCGGCCCGTCGAAGACCGCCGGTCAAACTGAGAACGCCCGTCAGATAGCGAGCTTCGTTTGAAGGGTGGGTCCAAATAACTTTACTTGGGGGATAAATCCGCCCATGTTCGGCGTCAGGCTCAACCCACGCTCCGTCTACAGCAAGTGCGTGTTGCATTGCTTGATAAGCGGTCGGAATCTTAATTGTTTCGACCGGATGATCCGTGTTTACAAAGATTGCCAGGTTTCCGTCGCGGCTTCTCCGCGTGGAAGGCGGCACGCCGTGTTGCTGGTGACCCACTAAGGTGATCTTGAAAGCGCCCGGCATTCGCCAACGGCGCGGTAGCATCCACCGATTTCCGTCCGTAAAGCGCGAACCCGGACCGTCATACTCAAAGATGAAATCCGTGCACCAATAACCTATGGTAAATGTCTGCCGCACTGGAGCATCTGAGAGATGATCGGGCACAGTCGGCGGCGGATGGGCCGCCGGCGGTGACCAGGTAAATCCGGCCCAGTCTGGCTGCGGAAAGAGTCCGCCGCCAAAACGATTGCCCTCTCTTGCGGTTTGGAGTGCGTCGGCCGGGGGAACGATACTGTTTATATCGGAAACCAATTCGGTTGTGACTGCACTCCACGGCTTGGTAGACAACACGAGCTGTTGAGCTTCGGCAAGTTGATCCGCGCTAAGCGATGCGGAACGAATGGTAATCTGCGACTGACCGCCAGAGCCACCATTTACATGGTTACGGTGCTTTAACAGGTCGCCGAGGACGGCCAAGAATTCAGGTTCCTTGATCTGGTCGAATCCTACACGTAAGCAACAAAGGTCTGTATCGAGCCACGCGGGGATCAACAGACGGGCATTCCAGAAAAGGATACGATCCGCGAAGGAATCGCCGATGACGAGATTGAACGATGCGCTCCAGCGGCTTGCTCGTATGTCTAGCTTTGGGGCAAACAGTGCCGAAGCAAGTGACAGGCTTATAGCACGCTTGCCCGCGAACTCCTTAAACGCGGCCATTTCGTTCGGAATCGTATTGAGATCATGTGCAATACCATATCGGCGATCGGCTTGAAAGTGGGGCGAGACAATCGTCAGCAAGCTTGCCGCAGCCAGCGCATCAGGTGGGTACATGCCGGTGCCCCGGCTGTGATGGAATGTACCAAGATTATCCGTCAGAAATCGCGTCGGCTTTTCAGTATACCTACTGTCGATAATTTTGACTGGCGCTCCATCATCAGACCTTGGGCTGTAACGAGCCAGCTTGAAGATGGTGGATAACGAAGAAAGTGGAGAAAATTCGTATGATGGCTTGAAGCCGAACACATCCAGCCTCGGTTCGCGGCCCAGTTTGTGGAACATAAATTGGGAAGGAGAAAGTCGCTCGTGCACCTCCAGAACGTCAGCCTTGACGAGCGGCACATATGAATAAACGATATCGGGATCATAGGCCTCAAGCCACGGCCAGTAGCTTGTTGCGATACGTCCATTGAGACAGGGTACGATCAGACTAAAGCGTCCACCCCAACGGTCATAACAATCCGCGAATATGCCATCCAGCGCGAGGTCAGCGTGTTCGCCATCCTCAAGCAAAAAGGCAACTCTCAATGGCCGTGACCGAGCCCAACCTTTAAGTTCGCGTGACATGAATCAAATTTTTCCTCCGAGCATGTAGAACTTGCTATGTTTAGGCATCGTGCCACTACTCGTGTGGGATAGCCACCACAGCGGTCGTTTCTAGATTAACCGAGGCTTATGCATCGTAGCATATCCACAAGAATGCTAATTATTATGCAAAATTGGCCTGCGAAATTGTTTCAATACGTGTTGGTTCGAAAAGTTTGAAAGCAATGCGGTCATTCCGGCAGGCTGAATCTACAGCCTTTTTCGAAAATTCCCACAGTCCGGTAAGGCCGAGAAAATGACGGTCGGGTTCTAAACTAAAGCGGACCGTTACATGGTAAATCTGCCAATACTGAATGCCTGCTTTGTAGTGCTTTGGCTAGAGGACACTTTGTGCCAAAAGCGGAACCTGAATAGTAATAATTAGCGGGTTAATTTAGGCTTACAATAAACATCAATCGACTCTGGCAACTAGGTGGGTCGACTATAATTGTTGCCATTAATAGGCGACCCTAATTCCACACGTATTTGTGAATGCTTCCCCATAAGATATTGAGTACGGCTGTATTCATCAGTCTCGTCACTACGTCCTTCACAGTGAATGCACAGCCATTTTCTATCATTGAATCAAAACCGCTCAGTGAACTTTGGCTCAACCCGGGGTTTTACTCTTACCACTTTCAAAAAGAAAAGGACCTGAACAACAGGGATTTCGGACTGGGAGGTGAATACCGTTTTTCGACCGTGAGTTCAGTGACACTTGGATTGATTGACAACAGCAAAAGAAAAACAACGCACTACGCCGGTTGGTACTGGCAGCCGGTCGGAATGGGAAAGGTCCGTTTAGGAGCTGTTATCGGTGTGATTGACGGCTACCCCAACATGCGAAATGGCGGCTGGTTTGTCTCTGTCATCCCTACGGCCAGCTTTGAATACAACAACGTTGGCTTGAATTTGATGTACATACCCAGTTACCAGGACAAGGTATATGGCTCAATCTCTTTACAGTTGAAACTCAAGGTGTTTTGATGTGTACAATCCGCTGCAATCCAGTTTGTGTCGGGCACTGAATGTCACCACTATCCATTACCAGGTGATCTGATTACAGTCTAGATCGTAAAGCGCGAGGGGCCGCTTTCGGCTAGGCAATTACATGGATCAAAGTACAGCTTGGTGCCATTTGCGGAACCTCAACTTGATATTCAATTTGATTCACGCCACGATACTGACCCTTGTTTAAATACTATAAAATGGCCTCACCGTTGTTACATTATTTAAAATAACAATTCAGGGAGAATTAGCATGTTTAAACAATCTATTCCTGTAATCATCGCGCTGTCATTCATATCATTTCTTACTTTATCCCTGCCGGGCTGCGGTGGTGGTGAAGGCTCAATTTTATCTGCCTATTATGTCGATCCGGCTGCGGGACTTGATACAAATGCCGGAACCCAGGCTGCACCTTTTAAAACCATCACCAAGGCAATCAACGCGGCCAGAGCAGTTGCCACAACTCAAAATGTCGACATTTATGCGGCTTCCGGCGTTTACAATACGGCCAGTGGTGAAGTGTTCCCTCTCATGCCCACCACGGGCGAAAACCTAATAGGTCCAACAACAACCGGTACGATACCGGCTACGGCTAATATCGATGGTGCCGGAAACTACACTATTACAGGTGGTGGAAGGTCTTCACATGTGATTAGCACTACCATAGCTTTTGCTCCGGGCGTAATGGCTTCGGTGTACGGCATCACCGCCAATGGAAGTGCCCCTACTGTTATAGTCGCTGATAATGCTACTGTGACCCTGAGCAACAATACCTTCAAATTCACAACGACATGCTGCGCTTCTTATCCGGTGTGGATCATGAACGGCAGCATAGCTACGCTTACCTCCAATACCATTACTGCGTATGTTGCAGTTGAATCAGCGGATGCCTCGACCAAGGTCATTGCACGAAACAATAATTTCGGTGGCACTTTTGGGGTTGTCACAGCAGACTCCGCCTTCGCCCCCATCATCGCTTCACAGATTGACCTCGGCACGGCGGCAAGTCTGGGGAATAACACAATCCTGTGCAGTTCCGTTGGCGTAGCCAATTGGGGTCAATCAGGCAATGCGGGCGTAACAGCGGTAGGGAATACCTGGACTCCCAACGTCCAAGGAGCGGATGCCAGCGGTCATTATGCGTCTCAACTCATAGCTGGCCCAACTACTTCCGGTATAAATTACGTGGTATTGCCTACTGCGGGTATACAGTTTTAGTTTGGTGGCTATGGCCGGTTAAGACTAGGCCAGTTTGGTAGATCACTGAATGGCCGAAAGGGATTGTTAGCAGAAGGTCATCAAGTTCCGCTATGTGTCGAAAGTGACTGTTTGAAAAATTTGGAAGCGGACATTGCAGCAGGATGGGCTGACAGCCTTTTCAGCAAACCGCCAGCGTCCGGTATGGCCGATTTGCTGACCGTCACATTCTCGGCTGCATGTGAAGCTTCACAATTGCACATATGCGAGCGGACAGGAAATATCTTCCTGTCCGCCACCGAATATGCCGCTCAGTAATTGAGTATCATTCTCGGTACTAAAGCGCCATGCCAGAATTACTATGCAGTCCTGATTCGCGATCTTTGCCGACGTTAAGCTGAGTGATCGATCCTATTCCAGCATCACGTATGAATATGTCGTTTTGATGTTGATGATCTTCCTTCGGTTTCAATTGGGCTATTTTCGCCCCCAAGTTTCTCGCCTTGCGTGCTGCGATTCTTACATTGACATCAAATGCATTCGTCCAGAAGTACGCGCCGTTCGCCATGCTCCCAAGCACAGAAAAATCATGCGCCCGAGTGCCATTTGGGTAAACCAACATTCCTGTTTCATAGTCGACCTCAACTCCGCCAAACTCGTTTGCAGCCGTGAACTCCCGTCGCAATAAATTCTGAATCAGCGGAATCTTGCTGCTCCTTACGTCCATGGAATAACAAGTGGCGTTAACTACATGCTTCGTAAAAATTGTCGATTTTAGTCCGCCGTTGCATGAATCGAGATGCACGGCAAAAGATTTCTTGTGCTCATCGTACTCAACCTCTTGGAACCCGGAGAAGATTGACAATTGATCTGTCCGTATCAGCTCCTTCAATTTGAGAGCATTTTGAAGAGGGAAGGAAACACGATGACGGAACCAAAGACCGCGATAAACCGAGAAGAATTTGCGCTTGTCCTCGATATCCAAGCGATGCCACATGTAGTCGATAACGTTATTGGTTGTATAGACTACTGATTGCCACGTACGTTCTTCGGTCGAGGATAGTTCAATTTAGTTAAGCAAGTAGTCATACGCGCTTGCGCCAACGTTAAGAATTTTTTCCAAATTGAATTTGGTACCCTCAATCCTTTCGATTTCCTCAACGAGCAACTATCCATGTCTGACAACCTCAGTTTCCCACCCCTTAGCTCAGACATAAGATCAATCTGTTCTCGCGTAATCGGTTTTGGTGGAGTCCTATGACTCAACTCTCCTCTAACGCTAGGAAATCGACCGCTACGAGAAGTGCAGACAATCTTTCCTTTATGCCCCAGTTCGGCTAGTGAAACTATTGTGTCAATACCGCTCAAACTCGTGCCAATTACGCATACGGACTCATCCTTGGGGATATTTCCAATCATGCTCTTGCTCGGGTACGGGCTATGATGATAGCCGTCAATACCCTGGAGATGACTGAATAGCGTTGATGGGAGATTGCCCATGCATAAGACGACGTGATTTACTTCAAAAGCCCCCAATGAGGTTGTATGCAGGCAAAGCCCATTCATCATTCGCAATACATGCATCACCGAGAATAATAGTTTAAGCCGTTGCTGCCAGTCGAAAATTGGCTCAGATGCCGCAATTCGACATGACACATCTCAAATCAAAACAATCCCAATGCCGGCAACTGTTCACAAACCTGATGCTTGGGTCAACGATCTCCCGGCACATGGGTCAAATTGGATCGGCGCCAATAGACTGGGGTTGAATGGTCGCTAACGTGCCGATTGAGGTGCGGGGGCTGGAAAGTCCACCCCCGCTTAGTCCGTCACCCACAACGAAGTACCGGATCATAAGCTCATTATTCTGGTATCAATGCCCCGGTTTAAGAACGACTTTGGTCCAGCCCTCCTTGC
>OCZT010006757.1_pt1 | contig 11333 bp, 8 predicted proteins | sample 1539031 | NCBI WGS metagenome assembly OCZT01 (sample SAMEA3539308, study PRJEB22396) | soil metagenome | biome: tundra; feature: field; material: soil | place: USA | collected 2010-05 | depth 0.15 m
CAGAGCATGTAAAGGTTGTACTTGGCGGACAGGGTGGGGATGAAATATTCGGAGGGTATGCCAGGTATATAGTTGCATATCTTGAGCAAGCTCTTAAGGGAGCTATTTTTGAGTCAAATGAGGAAGGAGAACATATCGTCTCCCTAAGTTCGATTCTGCCAAATTTACCATTTCTACGTACCTATACTCCCATGTTTAAAGATTTTATGAGGAAAGAAGTATTTGATTCTATGGAAAGGAGGTATTTTCACTTAATAAACCGCATGGGTTTATCTGAATCATTCCTCACTAAAGAGTTTTTGGCACAATACAATGAGGATGAGATGTTCGAAAAATTCTCAATAGTTTTTAATCATCCAGATACCCTAAGCTATTTTAATAAAATGACCCATTTTGATATGGTTGCAAGTCTTCCGGGATTATTGCAGGTAGAAGATCGTGTAAGTATGGCTGTTTCTATTGAATCAAGAGTACCCTTACTCGACCGGAGGATTGTTGATCTTATTTCACGAATGCCAGCAGGAATGAAGTTCAAAGGTGCTGAAATGAAGTACTTACTTAAGCGTATAGTTAAGGATATTATTCCTGATAAGATTTTGAACCGTAAAGATAAAATGGGATTTCCTGTCCCTTTGGATTTATGGGCAAAGAATAAAGCAAAAGATTTCATCCTTGATACACTGTTATCTAAGAATGCAAGAGAAAGGAACATTGTTGATCCGAAATATGTGGAGGAATTAATAACCTCGGAGCACCCCTTCGGAAGAGGCTTATGGGGAATTTTATGCCTCGAATTATGGTTTCAGCAGTTTATTGATAAATAGATTAATAAAATCGATTTTACCCCAATCTAAACCTTCCCCAGGGAAGGTGCACAATTACAGTCTTTCCACCTTGGAGGAAACGAGAAAGGGGGTAAATTTTAATAATAATTTTAAGCCAGGAATTCACTTTTATTATAATTATCATCACTTGTATTTTATTTATGGGAAATAAACCTTCACCTGTCAATTCTGAAAATTGGAAAATTAAAAAGATAGCTGTTATCGGACCTGGTATAGTGGGTATGCCAATGGCTGCAATGCTAGCTCATGCCAGGATCAGAATAGGCTCTGATGAACCGGCCAGAGTGGTAGTTGTACAGCGCGAGTCTGTTAACTCGGGGTGGAAGGTGGATGCTATAAACAATGGCAGATCAGTAATTGGAGGCATCGAACCTGATCTGAATGATATTGTAAAAGATTCTGTTTCTGCCGGACTCTTATCTGCTACAAGTGATTTTTCACAGCTTTCAGATGCTGATGTTGTACTGGTATCTGTGCAGACTGATAAGAAAGACTTTGAACCCGATTATGGTCCTTTGTTTGGTGCGCTTGATAAACTGGGAGAAGCTCTTAGAAACAAACCTGAAGGGAAGGTCCCCTTGTTAATATTTGAGTCAACTTTTGCTCCGACTACAATGGATACTATTATAAGAGAATATTTTATGAAATACGGACTTGAAGAGGGGAAGGATATTCTTTTGGGAAACAGTCCTAACAGGGTAATGCCAGGTCGCCTGGTTGAAAGAATTCAGACTTCTGATAAGCTGGCTGGTGGATTGAATCCTGAAACACCAAGACTTATTTCAAAACTCTATAGTAATATAGTTTTAAAAGGGACTGTTTATCAGACAAATAGCTTAACTGCTGAAATTGTAAAAACACTTGAGAATGCTTATCGGGACGTCAGGATTGCATTTTCTACTGAAATTGTTCGTTATTGTGATAACCAAAATATTAATTTTTATACTGTCCGGGACAGAGTCAATTTCCTATTGTCACAGTCAGATAATGCAACCAACGATCCGAATGCTGTCCCAAGCGGTGGAATACTAATTCCTACACTGGGTGTTGGCGGACATTGCCTACCAAAAGATGGAATCCTTTTATGGTGGAGAAATATTGAAAGTGGTACTAATACCTCTAATAGTCTTATTCTGAATTCACGGATAATTAACGCTGAATCTCCTTCTCATGCATTTCATCAGGCTGAAAGCTTTTTTGGCAGCCTGAAAGACAAGAAAATTGCATTGATGGGTGTTGCTTATAGATTTAATTCTGAAGATTCTCGAAACTCCCCTACTCTGGTTTTGGCAAACTATTTGCGATATAATGGAATTTCTTATGAAATGCATGATCCTTATGTTAAGAAAGATGACCAGAATTTACTCAAATTCAAACAAGAACCTTATTTTTCAGGGAATTTTAATGAGGTATTAAAAAATGCAGATTATGTTTTTATGTGCACAGCCCATAAATACTATGTTGACGAAATCAACAAATTATTGATATACAATAAAGTAAAAGGTGTAATGGACGCCTGTAACATATACAATGCCGACATGTTTAAGTCATCAGGTATCCTTTATAACGGAATTGGGCGCGGAACAGGAAAGCCTGAACCGGAATTCATCAATTTTGTTTATGAAAGTTTCAGGGCAATGGAAAAAGGATTGGGACTTGAATTACTGAGGCTGATTGAGTTCTTCAACGAAAATTTTGTTCATGATGATTTCAATAAAGTTGATTTCTATGAAGTCCAGAGATTAGCAAAAACGTGTTGCACAGGTTGCGAAATAGCTAATCCCGGAAAAGTCGAGGTTGTTCCTGAATATAAGGGATTCTTTAGCAGACTGGTTGAGTATGCATTTATCAGTAGCGCAGGGTTCAGAACTCAATATAAAAATGACTGACCAACCAAAATCCTGGGGAATAATCGGCGGCGGCATTATGGGTATGACCCTTGCCTTAAGGCTGGCACAAAAAGGCTATAAGGTTACTATTCTCGAATTTGCACCGAAACTTGGAGGTCTTACAGGTGCTATTGAAATGGATGGAGTAGTATGGGATCGCTTCTATCATGTTATTCTGATGTCTGATTTAAATACCAGGAAAATTATAAAGGAAATCGGTCTTGAGAATGAATTAAAATGGGTAGAAACCAAAACCGGCTTTTTCTCTGATGGAAAGTTATATTCCATGTCGAATATTTTCGAGTTTTTGAAATTTCCACCGATCAATCTGATAGATAAATTAATGCTTGGGTTAACAATTATTGCTGCCTCTCTGATAAAAGACTGGAAGCGGATGGAGGGAATTCCGATAGAAAGATGGCTAATAAGATGGTCTGGTAAAAAGGTATTTGAAAAAATCTGGTTACCCTTATTGAAGTCAAAACTGGGCGACCAGTATAAAGTGACTTCTGCCTCTTTTATCTGGACAACAATACAACGCATGTATGCTGCCCATAGAACCGGGTTAAAAAAGGAAATGTTTGGATATGTCTCAGGTGGGTATGATAAAATTAATTCAGCTTTTGAAGAAAAACTGAAAAATATGGGTGTAACAATTATTATAAATACTCAGGTAAAACAAGTTATTAAAGATCAGCTGAATAAAATGGTAATTGAGACAACCTCACTAGATAATTATCAATTTGATGAAGTAATTTCCACTCTTCCTTCAGATATTTCGGTACATATTGCTCCTTCTCTCACTAAAGAAGAGATTGAAAAACATCAGGCAATTAAGTACCTTGGTATTGTTTGTCCATCAGTACTTCTTAAAAGACCGATCTCGAAATATTATGTAACCAATATTACTGATACCTGGCCTCCGTTCACTGGTATCATTGAGATGACCGCTCTGGTTGATCCTAAGGAACTGGGCAATCGCAGCCTGGTTTATTTACCAAAATATGTTGAGCCAGGAGATGAATTATTCCTTAAAAAAAGTGAAGAACTTAAAGAGTACTTTTTGAACCCATTATTTAAAATGTATCCTGACTTTTCAGATAAAGATGTCACGTATTGGAATGTTTCATCTGCAAGAAGAGTCTTTGCATTGCCAACTCTGAATTACTCGGAAAAACTTCCATCTGTAACAACATCATTGAAAGGATATTATATTATTAATTCGGCACAGATAATTAATGGCACCCTCAATGTTAATGAAACAGTGCAGGTGGCTGAGACCAAACTCGAGGAGATATTAAATAATTGGTAGTGAAAAAGGAAAAGCCTTTTGCATCCGTCTCACTTGATCTTGACAACCAGTGGTCGTATATGAAAATTCATGGAGATGAAGGATGGGATAAGTATCCATCATATTTTGATATTTTCATCCCTCATGTTCTTGATATCTTAGATGAATTGCAACTAAAGATTACATTTTTTATAGTTGGTAAGGATGCAGAATCAGAAGAGAACAGGAAATACCTGAGGATGATAACTGACAGAGGTCATGAAGTTGGTAACCACTCCTACAATCATGAATCATGGCTTCAGTCTTATTCATACGAAGAAATTGAAAAAGAGATAATAGATGCAGAAGAAGCGATTGAAAAGGCCACTGGTCAAAAGCCAAGGGGCTTCAGGGGACCCGGATTCAGCTGGAGTACTGACTTACTGAAAGTATTGGAAAAACGCGATTATTTATATGATTCTTCGACATTACCCACTTATCTTGGACCTCTTGCACGAATGTATTACTTCTCGAAATCCGGTTTATCAAAAGAAGAGAAAAAGGCACGGAAAGAACTTTTTGGAAAATTCAGTGAAGGATTCAGAAATTTGAAACCTTACTTTTGGTATCTGGGTAATTCCAAAGAATTAATGGAAATTCCTGTTACGACGATCCCTATTCTTAAAATACCTTTTCATCTAAGTTACCTTTTATTTATAAGTGGATATTCAGTATGGGTGATGAAAATATACTTAAATTTTGCAATTTTTATGTGTAAGCTAACGAAAATATATCCAAATTATTTGATACATCCACTTGATTTGATTGGAGGGGATCATATTCCAGCTCTTTCATTTTTCCCCGGAATGAATTTTAGGAGCGAATACAAACTAAAGATTTTTAAGTATGCAATAAGACAATTAGAAAAAAATTATAATCTGGTTCCAATGTCAAAACTTTTGACCATTAAGAAGAAAAAGAATTAGAAATCTATTGCGTAATGGCATAATTTATTTTTAATTTAATCAATTTACTCGTTTGCATCTTTCAATAAGAATGGATAGAATTTTCTCTGCTATATTATTATACCTGACTATTCTTCGACCGTACCAATGGGTAAAAAACTTACTTGTGTTCAGTGGTCTTATTTTTTCAACTTCATTATTTAAAACTGATGTTATAGGTGTTAGTCTGGCTGCTTTTGGAATATTTTGTCTGGCAAGTAGTGGTATTTATATTCTGAACGATTTGCGTGACATTAAGTTGGACAGGATGCACCTCGTCAAAATGAATCGAGCCATTGCATCAGGAAAAGTATCAAAAGTATCCGCTGTAATTATTCTCTTATTATTGCTTCTCGCTGCAACTCTACTTTCATATCTTCTGGATAAGAACTTCTTTTCAATCATAATAATATACATAGCAATAAATATAGCATACTCTTTTGGCTTAAAAAAAGTAGTCATCTTAGACGCTTTCATTGTAGCAAGCGGATTCCTTCTGCGGGCATTTGCAGGCTGTGTAGTGATCCATGTGGATGTGACTCCCTGGTTGTTTATCTGTACTCTTTCATTAGCGCTAATCGTAAGCTTCGGCAAAAGGAGGGATGAATTGAATATTCTTAAAACTGATGCAAAGGACCACCGCGAAACATTACAGTTTTATAACATCCAGTTGCTTGATATTATACTCACAATCTGCAGCGCTACTGCAATAGGGACTTATTCACTTTATACTATGGCAGAAGAAACGGTGTTGAGATTTGGAAGTCAGAGACTTATAATAACAATCCCTTTTGTTATGTACGGGGTATTCCGTTATTTATACCTGATTTATGTGCAGAATAAGGGTGGCGATCCGACAAAGCTCCTTGTGAGAGATATTCCGACCATCATAAATGGAGTATTTTGGATCCTAAGCGTTGGATATGTAATTTATGGTTCAAAATTATTTTTATTTTAACCTTTTATATGAAGAGTCTAAGAATAGTTTGGATACTTATCTTTATTATTGGACTAGGAGTAAGAAGTACTGAGCTTTTTCACCCAATTGATACAACTGAATGGCGTGAAAGCGATGTTTCATCGATCGCAAGGAATTATTGCCGGAATGGCATGGATTTTTTCCATCCACAGATTGATTGGGGTGGAAAGGGAACAGGTTATACAGAATCGGAATTTCCTCTTTATCCATATCTTATTGCATTGTCATACAAACTTTTCGGATTATGGGAACCTACTGGACGGATTATTTCTTTCTTATTTTCATTAGGGACCATGATCATTTTTTTTAGATTGAGCAGATATTTGTTTATTCCACGAACCGCAATTGCCGTTTCATCTTTTTTCACTCTCAGTCCATTACTGATGGTAACATCCAGTACCATTCAGTCAGAATCAATGATGTTTTTCTTTTATATCTGTGCGGCTTATTCATTCATTCATTGGGTTGATAGTAAGTCTAATGAATACTATTTGTCGACCTTCATCTTTACTGGGTTAGCACTTCTTTGTAAGATAACGGCAATCAACATTGGCATTTTGTTTGCTCTCATAATAATTATTAATAAGGGGTGGAAATTTCTGCTTAAACCAAAAGTCATCCTTTTAGGGATCGTAAGTGTCCTGCCATCAGTTATCTGGTATACTTATAGTCATACTTTTTACACCAGATATGGTAATTCTTTGGGCCTTTCAAACCAATATCCATGGATAGGCTGGGACTTTTTCACTAATCCTTTATTTATTAGAGGGATAACCAAACAAGAGCTCTTTAATATATGGACATTTTCAGGTCCATTCATTGTTCTTATGGCTTTACTATTCACAAAAATAATCAAAAGGGAAAGTATAATATTTCCTGTTTGCTGGCTGGTTGCGGTTTCAATATTCTATTTTATTGCTGCACGAACTACTTCATCCACTTCGGCTTATTATTACCATATCTTTTCTATTCCTTCAGTATCAATGTTACTTGGTATTTCTGTAATTGAAATATTTGATAAGTACTTTCCTTCGATGAAACTGAGATGCAAACCTTCAGTCGATATTCCAAATATTTTGAAAAGCATGGCGATTATATTTATACTGTTTTTATTAGTATCATTTTATGTAGCATCTAGCTTTAAATATTTGATCATATCTAAACATTCTGTTATTAAAACATCGGACTTCTATGCATGTAAAAATAATTTATTAGGTATAATTCCTCAAGGATCTATGATTCTGGTAACAGGAGGAATATGCAGTAATGGTAAATATCTTAATGCTTATAACGCATCCTATTTCTTCTATTGGTTAGATCGGAAGGGTTATAATATTTGTATAGATGATCAATCAGAAGAAAATGTGTTAGGTTTTAAAGAAAAGGGAGCTGAATACTTTATAGCTGAGATCCATGCTATGCGACAAAAGCAAGGTTTTGAAGAATTGATGAGGAAGAGATTTAAGACTCTCTTTGAAGGTAATGGAATTATTTTATTTAAATTATAAATGGATCAAGACAATAGCCAAATAAAAATTTTTGCAGGAAGTTCAAGCATTGATTTTGTAAATAAAATATGCCATTATTTAAATATAGTGCCAGGGAAATCAGAAACATTTCATTTTCAGGAGGGGAATATTTACGTTAAAATATTGGAGAATGTAAGGGAAAAAGATATTTACCTGGTTCAAACAATTGGGATAAACGCTAATGATTCTTTTGTAGAATTATTATTTTGGATTGATGCATTTAAGAGATCAAGCGTGAATTCTGTAACAGTAATAATACCTTATTTTAGTTATGCTAAAGCAGATAAAAAAGATGAGCCAAGAGTTTCAATTAGAGCTCGTGTGTGCGCAGATTGTATAGAAGCAGCAGGTGCCGACAGAGTTATTGCTATCGATTTACATAGCCCGCAGATTCAGGGTTTTTTTAAAAAACCAGTAGATCACTTATATGCTTATCCTCTTTTATGTGAATATATCAAAACTTTAGCAATACCGGATTTAGTAATTGTATCTCCTGATGTAGGATTTGCCAAGAATGCAAGGAAATATGCTTCCTACCTGAATCTGCCAACTGTTATATGTGATAAAGTAAGAAAAGATCATTCTGAGAAAGCAGAAGTTATTGAAATGTTTGGTCACATAATAAATAAAAATGCTCTTATAGTTGATGATTTTGCTCTTACTTGTGGTACATTAATTGAAGCTGCAAGGATTTTAAAACAAAATGGTGCTAAAAATATATATGCAATGGTAACACATGCACTCTTAGATGAGAGAGGAATAAAAGAACTTGATAAAAGTCATATCATTAAATTAATAATTACTGATACCGTATTTAATCCTATTGCATTCAATAATGATAAAATTAAAACAATATCAGTCGCACCGTTATTTGCAGAAGCAGTAAAAATTATTCAAAATATGGAATCATTAAGTTCATTATTTGATCATTTACCAGAAGATCTTATTAAAAGCTGTTTATAAATAACATTATCCAAACAGAAATTGCGGAATCGTTCCTTTCAATGCGTACAAAAATTGAATTAATACAAACAGTCCAGAACATTTTCGTCAGAAAAATCTGTAAAACTTATGATCGGCCAATTCTAGTAAAGGTAAATCACCCTTACTGTCACCATATACATAAATTTCAGAAAATTGACTGATATCAACATATTGATTTAACCTTATTACTTTCTCAATCCCGTAGCAATTTTTCCCTTCAATTTTCCCTGTTATAAGCCCTCTCTTGACATCAATTTTTGATCCGATCAGTTCAAGATTCATTGATTTACACCATCCAGATAACCAATTTTCAAAGGATGCACTGATTATTATTATCCTATCTCTCTTATTTAGATGATCAAAGATTTTCTGAATGGCTTTAGGTTTTATTAGATCAGGAATAATTTTTATACTAAATTCATTGCATATTGAGGAAAACTTTTCATAAGGTTCATTTCTGAAAAAATAGGTAAATACCTTTTCTTTTGCCTTCCAATTTTTGATAAATCTGGCTTTAGATAATAAGAGGATTGGAGATAAAAAAATTAATCCGATTATATATGAGGAGTATCCTTTATAATATTTAATAAATTCCAAAAAAGTATCTCTTTTGGTAATTGTGCCATCGAAATCAAATAATACCAGATTTTGTTGCATAAATTATGACTAAATAATATTTTAATTATACGAAATAACTCATCAAAATTATCAGTTTATTTTTGATTATAATACTAAATTTACTACTATGTGGTCAAGTTTAAATGATATCTGCAAATTTGATATTTATTAATTAATCCTTCAACAGCCTGGTTAAATAATTTATCATAATGGATACTGACAAAACTTTAAAAAATGCAGAGAGACTCCCGTTAGTCTCATTAATATTGCCTGCATATAACGAAGCTTCCATCTTAAAAGAAAGCATTGAAACAATTTATAGATACCTTCAGTCTCTTGTTCATAGGTATAGGTGGGAGATCCTTTTGATTAATGACGGGTCGAAGGATGATACAGGAAAGATCGCAGAAGAATTGGCAATCCAATATCCAATTATCAGGGTTTTTCATCATATTATTAATCTAAATCTTGGTACAGCACTAAAAACAGGGTTCAATAACTCCAAAGGAGATTACGTTGTAACTATGGATCTGGATTTAAGCTATTCAGTTGACCACATTGAGATGTTATTAAGTACTATTGAAACGACACAAGCCGATATGGTCCTAGCTTCACCTTATATGAAAGGAGGAAAGGTAACATCTGTATATTTTTTAAGAAGAATAATGAGCAAATGGTTAAATTGGTTAATGTCACTTTCATCTCAGGAAAAATATCACACTTTTACTTGTATGGTCCGAGCATACAAAGGCAATTTTATAAGATCACTTAACTTAAAAACTAAAAATTATGAAATCAATCCGGAAATAATATTTAAAGCTATGATACTCAGAGCCAGAATTATTGAGATTCCAGCCCATCTCGACTGGAGTTTTCAGAATAAATTTAGGAAGACCCGGGATAATGGATTAAATATTTCTAAGGGAATTTTTTCAGGATTAATGGCGTCTTTTGTTTTCAGACCATATATCTATTTTCTTGGAGTTGGCTCATTTCTTATGCTAATATTTTTATACATGCTTACATGGATATTTATAAATGTATTTAGAACTTACTCCATAGTTGTTTCTAACTCCAAATATTTTGACGACCGATTTTCATCAGCAATAGCTACAGTTTATAATGCTAGGCCATACGCATTTTTTATTGCCGGGATTACTCTTATTGTCGCTTTTCAGTTATTCAGTATTGGTTTTCTCTCCTTGCAAAGCAAAAGATATTTTGATGAATTGTTCCATTTAGGTTCTTCAAAAAAGAGAGATTTTTAACTGATAAATCAATTGCTGAAAATCAGTTTTTGGGTAAACAAGGTTAAATCATCCAATCCAAGTTGAACAAAATAATTCAACTAATCCGTCCTTGAAAGCCTAACTTACGCTGTGGAAACTGACACTATTAAATTTAAATGTCTTAAATATCCATCTATAGAGTGAAATGACATTAACACCAAAGTATCCCCAAGTGGAACTATGATATGAAAATAGTTAATATAATTATCCCTATTGAATGATAATGGTTGTCCATTATCATGATCAATATTTACTCTTAATGCTCCAATTTCGGTTCTAAAACGGTTATATTCGCTTTCCAGGTTGTTGCTCTTAATAAGTAAGTATCATTGTGTTTTAAGAAAATTACCCCTATTTTTAGCTGTTAAGAGCTTTTTTTTGGTTTTTTCTTAAAATTAATGAGACTTAACTATTTGTCAATAAATTATTTGCAGTACACATGAACACCCCTATGTTATGATATGTTTGTGTTTTGCTACCAATTGGCCCTGCCTCATGAATCTCGTCAATCATTTCTTCTATCTTATAATCCTTGATATTTAACCGAGCTATAATGTGGTTGGTAAATAACTATATTTAAAATTCAGAATATTTCCTTAGAATGACAATATAGTTACATTGGATAACAAATAACACGCAACACATTGCATGACATCAGACAATTTAAGTATCGGTTAATTTATAATAATTTTTTTCGTGACAAATATTCCTTTGTAAAGTATCATAAGTATATAAATACCAGACTTAACATAAGATAAATCAATTTGTTTTATAGTCTCTTCTTTTGATACAGGGCCATTATAAACCTGTTTCCCTGCTAAATCTGTAATTACTAACTCATTTTTTTCATTTTGTAGCGGATTGATAAATTCAATCGAAAAATGACCATCATTTGGATTTGGATAAAGTTTAATAATTTCTGAATT
>OCZT010006758.1_pt1 | contig 11330 bp, 15 predicted proteins | sample 1539031 | NCBI WGS metagenome assembly OCZT01 (sample SAMEA3539308, study PRJEB22396) | soil metagenome | biome: tundra; feature: field; material: soil | place: USA | collected 2010-05 | depth 0.15 m
CCGAATACGTGAGCAACGGAGTCCCGGGGCAGAACGCGATTAACAATCCAGGCGCAGCGGGCGCGATTTCGATCACGGCGCGCAAGGGAGTGTTCCTCTACGCGACGGATGGATCGGTTGGCGCGGCACAGGTCGGACTCATCTGCTTTGCGCTCGACGACAACAACGTCACGGCGACCGATCGCGCAAGTGGCGCGAGCGTGCAGCAATACGCGGCGGCCGGAACCGTGGTTGCGATCGATCCGAGCGGCCAGGTGTGGGTGGATTTCTGGCATCAGGCGACCGGAGCCGCGTGATGACTACCTTCACCCGAAAAACGAAGACGAGGAAGAATTAGATGGAAATCAGTGCAGCGAATCTGACCGCATTGTTCACCGGCTTCGACGTCGTCTTCCAGCGCGGATTCGAGAAGCCGCCGTCATACTACGAACAGATCACGAGCGTGGTGCGTTCGGCGTCGCGCCAGACTACCTATCCATGGCTCGGCCGCACTACCAAGTTCCGCGAGTGGCTAGGCGAAAGAGTAATTCAAGCGCTCGAGACGCATCAATACACAATAGTCAATCGGAACTTCGAAGATACGGTCGCGATCGATCGCAACGATATCGAGGACGATACCTACGGCGCGTACGAGCCGATCATCGAGCAGGTTGGATGGGACACCAAGGTGCATCCGGACATGCTGCTGTTCGCGATGATCAAAGACGCGGTGGCGAACCCAGGCGACGTCGTCGGCTTCGACGGGGTGCCTTTCTTTTCGGCGAGTCATCCTGTCGGCCTGATGGGACAGACCGGAACCAGCGCAGCGAATATCAACTCGAGCGGGTCGGGTGCGTACTGGTTCCTGATCGATGCGTCGCGGGTGATTCGTCCGTTCATCTTTCAGCTGCGGCGCGAATACGCAGTGACACGAATGAATACCGTCACCGATGAGGCGGTGTTCAACCGGCGCGAGTTTCGCTACGGCGTGGACGGGCGGGCCAACACCGGCGTCGGGCTCTGGCAGTTGGCATACGCCAGCAACACGGACCTGAGCAATCCGGCCAACTACGGAGCGGCGCGCGCCGCGATGAGAGCGTTCAAAACCGATGCGGGACAGCCATTTGGCGCGCTGTCGAGCCGCAACGGCGTGTATCTGCTGGTGCCGCCGACGCTCGAAGAAGTAGCGCGTCAACTGCTGAACTCCGAGTTCATGGCCGGCACCCTCGCGAGCGCGACCGTCTCGACCTCGAACATCTGGCGCAACAGCGCGGAGCTTATAGTCAGTGAGTTCCTGGCGTAAGGACGCGGAGATGAAACCAGTCTCCCTGAGCCGGCGTACCGCGGGTCCCCCTCCCGCTCGCGGCGCCGGAGTGCGTGCCCACTCTCCGCGGGCGCAGGCTAGTTGCCTGACGCCCGCGGAGAGGCCTGTCGGGGGAATAGTCAGTTCCGACGCGATGAGGTTACGACAGTGAGTTACGCGACCGCGCAAGACGTGATCAACCGATACCCTAATCGAGACCTTGTTCAACTGACTAATGAGGACCCTACGGCGACCACGGTAAATGACGCGCCGGTAACGCAGGCTCTTGCTGACGCTTCCGCGGAAATCGACGGATATATCGAAGGGCGCTTCACGCTCCCGCTAACGGACCCGCCGGCCGTTCTCAACCGTCTCACAACCGATATCGCGATGTACCGGCTGCAATCGCTGCGACCGCTGCACGACCTCGAAGACGCGCGCAAGCGTTATGAAGACGCGGTGGCGATGCTCACGAAAGTCGCGGCCGGCGAGCTCACGCTCGGCCTGTCCGCTGATAACGAGGAACCTCTCGTGGCAGCAGGGGCGGTGGAAACCGTACGGGCGCCGGATCGCGTCTTCAACCGCGGCAATCTAAAGGGCTACTGAGATGGGTGCCATGCTCGACGCGCCGTGGAACGGCATGGTCTTCACGCCGCCGACGCCGATCGATATCGCGACGATCGAAGACGCGATCGTCAATCAGCTGCGTTCGCAAATCAACTCGATCGAAATCGCGCACTATCCGGATCGCCCCGAGACCTGGCGCCTGACGCATCGCGTGGGTGCGGCGTTGGTGATGTACAAGGGCGCGCAGTATGGCGAGTTGCTTGACACCGCGGCGATAATCCAGGAACGCAAACTCGAGTTCGAGATCGCGATAATGATGCGCGACCTCGGATGGGCGGTCGGTGGCGACCCGTCGGGGCCAAGTCCCGGCGCATACGCGATCATCGAGAGCATCCGCACCGCGCTGACCGGATATCGGATTGCGGGCTGCCGCAAGATGTACCCGGTCCGTGAAAAATTCGTGAAGCGCGACAAACAGGGCGGCGTGTGGACGTACGCATCGACGTTCGCACTGAGCACCGTGGCAGTCGAAGCCTCGCAGCCGGAGGGGTTCCCGCTCTTCATCAAGGGCATCGCGCTGGAAGAAGGCGGAGAGACTTCCATCACGGTAGGCGCGGCGGCGTACACGTTCGGCTCGAACCTGCAGGTTCAGCTTCCCCAGGGCAATGTGTTTGCCGTGAGCATCACGGGTCCCGGCGGCGCAGCGCTTATCCAGGGCACGGATTTCTCAGTCGATCGCGCGGGCGGAATTGTCACCGCGATCCCGGGCGGTGCGATTTCCGCCGGCGAGACGGTGCAGATCGCATATGCATACGCCGAAGAGGTTATTGCGACCGCGGGCCAGAGCGAGCCGACTAACTAGGCCGGAACCAATAGTAATTCGATTCAACTGAGTAACAGGTGACACATGCCAGCGAGTTTCTTACACGGAGTTGAGGTAATCGAAGTACCTAATGGGCCGGTCCCGGTCACGGTCGTCAAGTCGGCGGTGATTGGACTGGTCGGGACGGCGCCGTCGTGGGCGGTGGAATCGCCGTCGGTCGCGGCGGCGCCCAACACGCCTGCGCTGGTCTCGTCAGCGCGCGACGCGGCAAACTTCGGACCGGTAGTTCGCGGATACTCGATTCCGTATGCGCTCGCGGCGATCCAGGCGCAAGGAGCGGGACGGGCGATCGTCGTCAACGTGTTCAATCCCAGCATACATTTCACAGCGATAGCTGCGACGGCATTCACCTTCAACGCGCAGGGAGCTATCAACCTCGGCCACATGGGCGTGTCGAACGTGGTAGTCACCAGTGAGCCTGCCGGTACTACCTATGTCGCGGGTACTGACTATACGCTCGACGCGGTGAATGGTGCGATTACGATCGTGCCAACGGGATCGGGCGGACATATTACCGCCGGCGCCAGCGTGTTGGTCGCATTCGACTACGCGGATCCGTCGAAGGTGGCGGACGCTGACCTGATTGGGGAATTCACGGGCGGCGTGTACACGGGGATGCAGGCATTTCAGACGACCTACGGGACAATGGGATTCTTTCCCAAGATACTGATTGCGCCGGGCTACTCGCAGGACGCCTCCGTTGCGGCTGCAATCGACGCCATGGCGATCAAGATTCGCGCGACGGCGCTCGTCGATTCGCCGCCTTCGACCACAGTAGCGGCCGCGATAGCCAATCGCGGAGTCGTGGGCAATGCCTTCGCAACGTCGAGCAACCGAACAGTTCTCTGCTATCCGCAAGAGACGTTCTACGACACGGGAATCGTGCCGACTGGCGTCACGCTCAGCACTTCAGGGACGCCGGTGGCGTCGCACTTCAACGCGAACTCGGTGGGCCCATATTCACAGTGGGTGGCTGGAGCGATCGCGGCCAAAGACCTGGCGCAGGGTTACTGGTGGTCGCCATCCAACACGCAGGTCGATGGAATGCTCGGGCCCGACGTTCAGCTCTACGCGTCTATTCTCGACGCGTCGTCCGACACCAACAACCTGAATGCGGCTGGAATCGTGACGGTGTTCAACGCATTCGGCACCGGACTTCGGGTGTGGGGCAATCGAAGCGCGGCGTACCCGGCATCAACCGCGCCGGACAATTTTATCTCGGTACGGCGCACGATGGACGTAATCGAGGAATCGCTGGAGCTGGCGATGCTCCAGTTTATCGACCAGCCGATTTCGAACGCGCTGATTGACGCGATCCTGGCCAGCGCGAACGCCTTCATCAGATCGCTCATCCAGCGCGGCGCACTGGTAGCCGGCGCGGCAAGCTTCGACCCGGCGGAAAATCCAGCCACGCAGGTCGCCGCCGGGCAACTGGTCTTTGATATCGACGTAATGCCCCCGCCACCCGCGGAAAGAATCACCTTTGAGGCATTCATAGACGTGACGTTGCTGCAGCAACTCGGACAGACGAGTCCGATAACTGTAGCGGCGGGAGCGACGTCGTAACTCGCGCGGCTACCAGGGGAACAGTATGAAAATCCAGATCAACTCACTGACTAACGCAAATATATACATCGACGGCGTCGGACTGCTGGGCCGGGCCGAAGAGATCGAGATCGCCAATCCCAAACACAAGATGATTGACTACAAGGGCCTGGGGATGGCCGGAACGGCTGAGCTGTGGGCGGGCGTGGAAAAGCTCGAGTCGATAATCAAGTGGACGTCGTTCGACGCGAGTACGCTTACGATGTCAAGCAGTCCGTTCCAAACACATTCGTTCCAGGCGCGGGGAAATCTGGAGCAGTACACCAGCCAGGGCCGAAGCGCGCAGCTCCCGGTGGTGTACCTGATGACGGGAATCTTCAAGGATGCCGGAAGTCCCACTTTCCGCCAGCATAAGATGGTCGAGACCACGTCGGTGGTAAGTATCTATCACTGTGAGTTATACGTGGCGGGAGTCCAAATATACTTGTACGACGTATTCGCCAATATCCACGTAGTCGGCGGTGTCGACCAACTGAGTACTTTCCGCTCAAATCTCGGCGGCTGACCGGGGATTGCGCTGAAACCGGCAGACGGGGGCGATGACTAATGAAGACCGATGAAATTACGGTGAATGGAGTGCGTATCGGTGGCGCGGAAACGAAAGAGGAAGCAGATACCCTGACCATCGATTTACCTTCGGGCTCGCGCGCCGAGGTGCGCAAAGGTCATGGACGGGACTTGATGCGGGCGCAACGGGCAGCGGCGGGTGGCGACTCGAGCGCGGTGATATTTGCGCTAATCGCGGAGCTGACGCGCGTGGACGGGCGCAAGATCGTGTTCGAGGACGTGCTCGAGATGGATCTTGCGGACGTGATGGCGCTGCAGGGCGAGGTGATTGGCGAAAATTTCGACCGCCCTCCGCAGCGAGCTTCGCAGGCCTCGTTCAATCCGGATTCTCAGTCCAGGAGCTGAGCGGGATGGACTTTGCGGAGCTGTCGTACTGGCTCGACGCGGTGACCGATTATGAACGGATGCGCGTCGAACGCGGCGGAGGGGGCGAATCATGAGTAGTAAGTACAGTGACTACAGCGCAATGCGTGAAGTAACTAATCACGCGACATGGTGAGACGATGGGCGTGAGACTATTTGTAGGGAACCTGAGTTTTTCGTTGGGCGATGGCGATTTGCGTGAAGCCTTTGCCGGGACCGGCGGAATGGAACGAGCCGAGATCGTGCGTGACCGTTTCGACGGGCGTTCGCGCGGGCTCGGATTTGTCGAGATGACGAATGAGGAGGACGCTGCGGTCGCGCTGCGGGCGATGAACGGGAAGGAACTCGCAGGACGTCCGTTGCGAGTCGAGGCCGCGACCTCTCAACGCCGCCCATTCGAACGTAACGTCGCGCGATCCTAGTTGAATCCCTCAATCGCGGCAGCAGAGCGAATCATCAGATGGCGAGGCAATCGAAAACAATCGACACGCTGGCGAACATTAGCGGATCGGAGTCGGCGCGCGCGCTCAGCAATCTTGACCGGATTGCCGGCTTCGCAGGCGAGAGCATCCGGATCGCGCGGGCGACTGCTGGCATCGCAATAAGCGCAGATCATCGCTGGCAGCTCCCCGGGCATGCTTCCTTTCTGAAATACGATCATCGTCCGGAGACAGGATCTCTCGCGAACGGAGAGACTCGTGCTGATGGCTCTCAGAGCCGAACAGACGACGATCCAGGTCGAGATGGAAGAAACGGTGGGAGAAAGACTGCGAGTGCCGCGCAATTACTTCGGAGGTTCGCCGCGGGCGCCAGGGCGCTGAATGCGACTGCGGGAGTAATTGACGGCATCAGGGTCAACGAGGCGGAAACTTCGATGGCGCTGCTGAAGGACTCGGATGGCGCGATCGATGGAGAGTCACGAGGAAGGCGTGGCGGTCACGCGAATGGGTGGCATCGCACGACGGCAAGGGTCGACGCCGGCGGCCGCTTGTCCCGGGGAATTCGGGAATTGTCTCTGGCGACGGATGCTGGGTCGCGGGTTGAACGCTCAGTTGAATCGGGAAGCGCAGCCTGGGCGATTTCCACTGCGGGCCGACGCTCGACAGAATCCGGATTAAAGAGCTCGAGCGATTTCGCTGAGCAGGCGCACCGCGCGAACGAAGTTACTCAGGGTATGGTTGTCGCGAATACGGAATCGCCGCCGAGATCAGATGCAGTGCGAATTACGAGCCGATCACGAGGAAGTCTGGAAGCAGAACGAGCGGTGTTCGCCGGGACAGGCATCCTCGTGAGCGATCGCATGGCTTCATCGATCCGCGCGGTGATTCCGCCCGCAAATCTCTCTCAGCGCGAATTCGCGGAACCATCGGGCAACGCTCGTGGTCCGAATAACAGCGGCGTGCGCATGGGGATCATTATCAACTCGTCGCCGACGGTCGTGATCAACGCGCCGGCGGCGGGCGGCAATGTAGAGCGTGATGCGATTGGCACACTGCGGGCGCATCGCGAGGAACTGTTCAATCAATTGAAGCGAGAATCAGCGCGGCGCGAGCGCGCGCAGTTCTGAGGAGCGATTACTTGTTCGCAGCATTGGGCGACATTCGATTCGAGGTGGTTGGCTCTCCGGAAGGCTATGAATCGGCAGGGGCGTACGATTTCGCCGAACAGCGGGTGATTGAAAGCAAGCCGCGGCTGCAATGGGTCGGCGACGATCTCGAGCGGCTGAAGTTCGAGCTGATGTGGCACTCGTCGTTCACGAATCCCGCCGTGCAACTGGCGCTGTTGCGCGCGACGGCTGCGCAGCATCTCGCACTGCCGCTGGTCTTCGGCAATGGAGGATTCCGCGGGTTCTTCGTGATCGAATCGATCAAAATGAAATCGCAGCAACTGTCGGCGGGCGGTGCGCCGATAGCGATCAGGGTCGCACTCGCACTCAAAGAATGGATAGCTGATCGGCAACTTGTTTCCAGCGCGCTGCCTGTTGCGACATTTTCTCCGCTGGGAATCACGGCGGCGTCGAGCGGAACCACCGGCAGGGGTTCGGACGGATCCACGCCAGGCGTATCGGCGTTGCTGAGTATCCCGTCCGCGACCGGCTCAAGCGGTCCCAATCTTGAAGCGGACGACGTGCCGGCCGCAGTTATCGTGAGGAGCGCCGCGCGATGACGCCGTCCGGACAGTTCATACTTCACATTACGAGGGCCGGTGAACGCTGGGATCTGTTAGCCTGGCGATACTATGGCGATCCGACTGACTATTTTCCGATCATAATGGCTAATCCAAACGTACCGATTGAGCCCGTGTTCGATGCCGGAATATCGATCGCCGTGCCGATCCTGGAGAAGCGCGCAGTGGTCACGGCCGATTTGCCGCCCTGGAAAATGTCTCAAGCGGCGGGAAGGTAATGGCTGCGACAGCATCGTATTCAGTTCGTTCGCCGCAGTGGATACTCAGTTACCTGGGCGTGAATATTACCGCCGATGTATCGCAAATGGTTCTTGCGATCAGATATGTCGATCAGCTCGATGGCGCTTCAGGCGAGCTGGAAGTGGAACTCGAAGATTCCACGAAGCGATGGCAAGGGCCCTGGTATCCGGCGCTCGGCGACATAGTCAGTCTGCAAATTGGCTATAGCGGCGAGGCCCTGCTGGATTGCGGCGAATTTCAGATCGACGAACTGGAATTGGATGGTCCGCCTGACGTGATGAGACTCCGCTGCCTTGCCGCATACATCACACCGGCGATGCGCACAGCGAATACTGTGGCGTACGAGAACATGGGCGTCGTGGAAATAGCGGCGGTAATCGCGGCGAAGTACGGGCTGGTAATGGTGATGGCGTCATCCGAGTCCGAGAGCGATGTCGTGTTTGCCCGCGTCACTCAACGGCGCCAGACGGATTTGGAATTTTTGAAGCGGCTGGCGAGAGAGCACAACTTTGATTTCACAATGCGTGGAGGGCAGTTGGTGTTTTACGCGCGGCCGGTGCTCGAGTCCGTACCCGCAGTGGTAACGATCACGAGAGCGGATGCAATTCGGTTTTCATTTCGGAACCGGGCGCGGCGAATCTACGCTGTAGCGGAATTCTCATACTTCGATCCTGACACGAAACAACTGATTACTCGGTCGGTGTCCGCGGACCCACCTTCTCCGACGGGAGACACGCTCAAGATCGTTGCGCGTTGCGAAAACGCGCAGCAAGCTCTGGTGAAGGCCGAAGCCGCACTTCATCTGCATAACATGGTGTTCGTGGACGCATCGATTGAAGGACCGGGGACCACGGTGCTGGTGGCGGGAAACAATGTACAGCTCATCGGATGGGGCGCGCTGGATGGAACATACCTAATCGAGACGGCGCAGCATCATTTGGCGCGAGCGACAGGATATTCAACATCAATTGCAGCGCGGCGGATAAACGCATGAACGAAATAATCGAATACCGTGAGCGATTTGCCGTGCTGAATCCCACTTTCCGGGTAGGGATGGTGCAGCAGCAGGACACGGCGCGCGCAAAAGTGCGCGTGGTGTTTCCGGATTACGACGAGATGATCAGTTGGTGGCTGCCAGTTGTTTTTCCCAAGACGCAGAACGACAAAGCGTATTGGATTCCGGACATCGGCGAACAGGTCGTATGCCTGATGGATCTGCGCGATGAGGCTGGCGCGGTGCTGGGCGCGATTTATTCAGACGCAGACGCGCCGCCGGTGAATAGCGCCGATAAGTATCATTTCGCGTTCCGGGATGGCACGAGCATCGATTACGATCGCGCCGCGCACGTCCTCGATCTTCTTTTCCAGGACACCACGGAAATCAAGTACGACGCTCACGCTCATCTGCTCGATCTGAAGTTTCAGGACCAGGGCGAGATCAAATACGACGGCACCGAGCACATTCTGAGCGTGAGCCTCCCCCAAGGTGCGGCGTTCAATGTTACGGCGAACGGGGCGCAAATTCAGATCGACTCGAGCCCCAACGTCATCATCAGGGCGGCGGGACAGGTGCAGCTCGGAACCGGCCAGTTGGCTGGTGTCGCGCGACTCGGCGATAGAGTTCAAGTGGGCGAGACGACGGGAACGATCGTGACGGCAAGCACCGACGTGTTGGCGGGATGACGATGTCGGCGGGCGCAATCACACTGGCGGGTATCACGTCGGCTGACTGGTCTGTGGCTCTAGGAGCTATCGGTGAAGTAGTGCAGGGAATCGCCGACGTCGAGCAATGCCTGGGTATAATCGTAACGACACCACAAGGAAGCGATCCGATCCGGCCGACTTTCGGCGCAAATATCTGGCGGTACATCGATTTTCCGATCAACCTGGCGTTGCCCGCAATTGTCAGCGAACTGACATCGGCGATCACGACCTGGGAGTCGCGCGTAAATCTTGTTTCGGTGACGGCACAACCCGTCAACGACGGGAGCGCGCAGGCGGGCGCGCATCTCGACGTGACGCTCAACTGGCAGCTCAAGCTGGGCGCCACTGCGGCGCTGGTTCAGACCACGACCGTGACAATCCCGGGAGCGACGGTCTAATCCGGGCCGCGCTGACGGCGATGAAAGGATGAGTTGATGAGTGCGGGAATTCCATCGCTGCCGCCGCCGGTGTTCGTCAACGATCCCGACGGGCTCGATCCAAACCTAATCCTTGCCGACATGATTGCCGAGTTCGAGGCAGCCGCGGGCCGAACGCTTTATCCGGCGCAGGTCGAGCGCCTGTTAATCAATCTGTATGCGTACCGCGAATCGCTGGTGCGCGACGCGATCCAGTATGCGGCCGAGCAGAATCTGCTCGCCTTCGCGTCATTTCCGATGCTCGATTATCTCGGTCAACTGCTAGGCGTCACTCGATTGGCGTCGCAGCCCGCGGTGACGACGCTCCAATTCACGCTGGCCAACGCGCTGACGGTGCCGTTCACGATTGCCGCGGGAACGCTGGCCGGCACGAACGACGGGCAGGTTGCTTTCGCGACCAGCGCGACGATCACCATTGCGGCCGGCGCAACCACCGCCAGTGTCGCTGCCGCGGCGACAACTCCAGGAGCGGCTGCGAATGGATACCTGGCGGGGCAGGTCAACGTCCAGCTCAATCCGAATGCCTTGATCGCGAGCGTGACCAATACGAGCACGACCGGGGGTGGATCCGCCCCGGAAACGGACGATCATCTGCGCACGCGCATTCAGGCTGCGCCAAATCAGTTCAGCATCGCGGGTCCGATCGGAGCGTACCGGTTTTTTGCGATCGGCGCCGATCCGTCGATCATTGACGCGCAAATTGTCAGTCCTTCCCCCGGATCGGTGAACGCGTACGTGCTGACCGGGCCGATTACAGTGCAGCCGGCGGCGGCGCCAAATAGTGCGGGAGTCGCGAACTCCGCGCTGCTTGCGAAAGTGTCAGCGGCGCTGAACGCCGACACTGTGCGTCCACTCACCGACACCGTCAACGCGCTCGCGGTGACTGAGGTGGACTACCAGATTACGGCGACCGTGACGCTGTACTCGGATGCGGATCCGACCGCGACGATCGCCGCGGCGACAGCCGCCGCGCAGGAGTTGGCGCGCGAGCTCGCAGCCAAGATTCAGCGCGACATCGTGCCGAGCCAGATAATTGCGGCGCTGTCTGTCGCGGGTGTCTATGGCGTGACGCTCACGACGCCGGCGCTGACCACGCTTACGGCGGGGCAGTGGGCGAACTGTACGATGATCTCGCTGACGACGGCGTTCAGCACGGAGCACAGCTGATGCCCGAGCTTTCGGCCGCGCCGTCGATCAACGATACGCGCACGCAGGCGTTGCTGGTGCTGATCGCGCGGCTCGCGGCGCTCGATCTCACGACGCTGCTGGTCTACCGAATCGACTCGGTGGTGGAAAGCGCGTTGCCGTTTCTGGCGTGGCAATTCGACATCCTGTCGCCGCTGTGGCAATTAATCGCGCCGGTGTCGCTCGGGGTCGACGCGCTTACGAACATCGATTTGCTGATCGACGTGGACAATCTGATCGAATCCGGCGGCTTGGTTTCGGCGCAGAGTCTCACGGAGGCGGCACAGCGCGAACTGCTCATGAGTGCTAT
>OCZT010006759.1_pt1 | contig 11328 bp, 10 predicted proteins | sample 1539031 | NCBI WGS metagenome assembly OCZT01 (sample SAMEA3539308, study PRJEB22396) | soil metagenome | biome: tundra; feature: field; material: soil | place: USA | collected 2010-05 | depth 0.15 m
CGACCATCCGCCAGATCAGATCAGCCCGTTGCGTTCACCGGTTGAAACCAGCCCCCTGCTAGTCGTGCGAGGATTGCAGGATGCGAATACTCGAGGTGACTGACTGCTACCCACCTCCGCTCGTAGGAGGGACTGAGCTTCAGATCCAACTCCTGTCGCGTGAACTGAGCCGGCGTGGACACGAGGTCAACGTCCTTACACTGGCGGGCCCAAACGGCGCTCGTCTGGAGCTGGACGGGAAGGTTCGGGTACACAGGGTCGACGGCTGGAGTCGGATGCTTTCCAAGCTATACGTCAACGCCGACAAGCCCTTTCACCCCACACTCCCGGACCCGGGCGTAGTTCGTGCGCTGCGCCGTCTCTTGAAAGAGGTCCGGCCCGATGTGGTACACGCGCATTCGTGGATGCTCTATTCCCTGCTGCCGCTTCTGCCCACCCCTGAGACCAGACTTGTCGTCACCATCCACGAATACGCATTGGTATGCCCCAAGGGCACCTTCGTGTACCGCGACGGAAGCCTGTGCACCGGACCGGGGTACCGGAAGTGCGTAGCGTGTGCTGCCCACCACTACGGTACGTTGCGGTCAGTCGCGCTCACCACGGGTCTGACGGCCATGAAGCCTTGGGTAGAGCGCGTGGATCGCTACGTCGCCAATAGCGAGCCCACCGCCCGAATGACGGCACCATTCCTCGCGCATGGGAAACTGGCCATGGACGTGATCCCCCCCTTCGTGGTGAAAGAGGCGTTCCATGCCCAGGATGGCAAGCGGCCCGCCTTCGTGCCCGCCGAGGGCGACTACTTCATGTTTGCAGGAAGCTTGGGTCCACATAAGGGCATCGACGTCCTCCTCAATGCTTGGGGTGGTCTGGAACCCAGGATTCCGCTTGTGTTGGCAGGGCTGAGGCGACCGGAGACCCCGGAGAAGTTTCCGACCGGTGTTATCGTTGCCGAGAACGTCGAACATGGCGACGTGCTTCGCGGCTTTGGCCATTGCATCGCGGCCCTTGTACCATCGCGCTGGCCTGAGCCGTTCGGGACAGTGGCCGCCGAAGCGATGGCCGCTGGCCGTCCTGTGATCGCCTCGGCGGTCGGCGGTTTGGCGGACGTGGTCGTAGACGGGGTGACGGGCATCCTGGTTCGTCCAGGAGATGTCTCGGAATTGAGGCGAGCGATGCAGCGGCTCCTCGGAGACGCTGGACTGCGCGCGCGGATGGGGGCCGAGGGGCAAAAGCGGGCGGCCACCTACTCGATAGACGTGATTGTGCCCCGATGGGAAGAACTCTTCCGCGACGTCATCGCTCGTCGCCGCCGGAATTCTGTTGCCGCCCGCAGCGTCGAGATGCCAGGGTGACCGAGGTTACCGTGGTAACGCCGACATTTCGGCATGCCTCCTTCATCGGTGACTGCATCAGGAGTGTACTGGCGCAGACCATGCTGGATTGGGAGATGGTTGTCATTGATGATGGCTCGGACGACGGGACCGCGGAGATCGCAGAGGCCTTCGCTGATCCCAGGATTACGGTAATTCGCAAACAGCACGAGGGTCAATCCGCGCTCGGACGCTCTTATGCGGCCGGAGTCGCCAAGGCGACCAGCCCGTTCGTTGCCGTTCTGGAGGGTGACGACATGTGGCCACCCACCAAGCTCGCGGATCAGCTGCCCTTGATGACGGACTCTGGTGTCGTGCTTGTATACGGTCCGGCTGGGCTAATTGACGAGCGTGGGTGTGTCTACGCCTACCACTGGGATGCGCCGAAAGGTAATCGTTCGTTCAACGACCCAGTAGGGTCGATCATCCCCCCTCTGGTCCGCACCGATTTCGTGGTGACCTCGACAGTAATCGTTCGGCGTAGCGCCCTCGAGCAGATCGGGGGATTTCTCCAACCCGAGGGCATCCCTTATGTCGATCTCCCGACGTGGTTGCGCTTAGCCACAGTGGGCCGTTTCGCTCGCTCTCGACGCCTCGCCGGGTTTTGGCGACGCCACGCGAGTCAGTGGAGCATTAGAAGCTTGTCTGAGTCTGCGCCTGACCGGCGCGCGTACATGAGAGACGCCGCGCTCCAGGCGAGAGCCGTGTTGGGGTCGAACGACTGGAAAGCGCTGGTCACTGCGATACAGCGGGATCCGTCGCGTCAACTTGAAGAGCTGGCCATCACTCGCGGTCGGCTTGACCTCATCGCTGGCGATTGGAGTTCCGCGGTGACGGTGTGGAAGTAGCTGCTCGGTGAAGGAGAGCCGCGCACGCGCGCCGTGGCGTTGCTCGGGTTGGCCTGTGCCGCCCTGCGCACTGACATCGAATGGGCAATAAGCAGGGCCGGCCGCCACTCCCTGCCGTCACGTCAGCACGCCCGCTCTCACATCTAGACATCAGATCAAGACGGACAACCGGCCCCCATCACGTGGATCCAGAGGTCGAGGGACGCGATCTTTGATGACCCGTCTCCGTGAAGCAGGTCGATGACCAGTTGTTGGAGGCAGCCGGGTTGGTTGATCATGGTGACGACGGATCCTTTCCAGGTCGCCGAAGCCGACACCGAGATTTCGCGCCCGGCCGTGGTGGCCCCGTCGACGGTCGTTCTAACGACGTAGTTGACAGGCGCGTTGGAGCGATTCTCGATCGCGACTTGAGTGGCGAGTGGCGTGTTCGCTGCCACGGTGGCTGAGCCCTTGAGTGTTGCGTCGGCTGCGGAGCCAGCGAAGTAGAAGGCCGTGTAGGGCGGAGGGGCAGCCTGCGGTAGGACCAGCACGCCCCACGCCAATACCGCGGCGCATGCGACCGTCACGACCCCGAGCCAGGCGCCCCACCTTCGCATGTCCCGTTGGTCCGTAGACACGACACCCAAGAGCGGCGCCGGACGATGACCGGGGGAAACTCGCCTGAGCAATCCGACCGCGAGCATCGCCAGCGTGAACACGTCGACTTCCGACGCGACGCTGAATGGCGAAAGACTCAGGCCCATCTTGTAGATAAGCAACCCAGCCAGGGGATAGAAGGCCAAGCTGACCATGACAGAGAGGGCCAGTATTGGTGCGATGTCCCAGCGACCGCGGAATGCATCCAGTGCAAACAACAGAGCAGCACCAGGGAGGATGAGAGTCATGGGCAAGGTGATCAAGGCACGAATGGCACCGACGGGTATGAACGCACCGACGGTCAGCAGCACACCGGCGATCACCAGCACGAAAGGTACGCGGCGCTGACCCGTCACGGACTGCATCCAGGTACCAAGGACGATGCCACACGGGGCGCCGCCGGACATGCTTGCAACTGCGAAAAGTCGAGATGGTAAATCCGGAGGTTTTGCGTCGAATAGATCTCGGACATCCAGGGCAATCCGTCAAACTTGTCGAGGGCGGCTTCGGGCGGGGGTTGTGTACGTTTCCCAGCTTCCGGTTCGTCTAGATTGAAGTAGAAGCCGGTTACGGGAAGTAACCGATACATATCGGTTTCAACGACCATGTAGCGGTACCCTGAGGTCCGCAACTCCTGGAGCAGGCGGTCCGTCGGCAGCGCGCTTGAGAAGTAAATGTCCCAAGCTGGAAATCCGGGCGAAGGCTGCGCTACCGAGTCGTCGCCGAGTGTGCCGATGGCTATGCCTGTGTCGCGATCGGCGAGCACCGGTTGAGCAGAGCCTATTCTTGAGTGCAACCAGCCAGCCGTCGCAATCAGTTCAGGCGTGAGACTGCGGGTGTCCGAGCCGTAAATGTACGGACCAGGAAAGCGGTAGGCGTAGGTCGCTTGAACATGGACGTTGCCAACGACAATGACGGCAAGTGCTGCCGACGTGGCAGCGGCAAGTCCGAACCGTCCCGTTGTAGATCGATCCAGACGTGAGAATGACATCCCTGCCCAACCTCCAAGCAACACCGCAAGGCCGATGTATGTGTAGGCCCAGGATCGGGTGGCCGCCTCCCCCTCGGACGTAAGGAGGACGGGTACCGAAGCGAAGTACAGCATGCCAAATGCTGCGAACGCAAGGAGGGTAGGCGTCATCTTCCTTCGGCGCAACAACATCATCCACGCCGATACGGAGAAAACCGCCAGCACCACGATGGCCACCACCGCCGCGGCCTGTTCGTAGGCCGGCACAACACTGGGGGCAAAGTACTTCGGTGACGATCTGGACCGGTTCAATGCGTTGAACAAATTGCCTAACGTCGGCAAGACATGCGGCGCGACATAGTCGAGCGTGGTGGGTGCGACGAAGACGAGCCACGCGCCGACGCCCAACGCGAATCCTCCCGTGTAGATCCATGTCAGACGAAGACCGGCAGTCGCTCGAGGGCCACGATTACGAAGCACAAACAGGGCGACACTCACCGCCAGGAGAACGACCACGAGAGCATAGGAGGTGACGTGGTGGGTCACGATGCACGCAGCGCCGAGCACCAACGCCAATACGAACCAAGCACTTCGGTGTGCGCCAGCGCCTGTCTTCTGAAACCCAACGACACAAACCAGGATCCACACGGCATAAACGATTGACAGGGACTCGTAGGAGAATTGAGCGTCGAAGAACATGAAAGCGGGGTTGATTGAATAGAGGAGGGCGCCCACGCCAGCTGCGCGACTCGAGGCCGTAATCCGCTCAACTAGTACAAATACGCCGATTAGGGTCACGACGTGCAGCAACCAGAGTAAGGCGGTGGCGACCTCAAAGGTCGACAGGCCTGTCAGGTTCTGCACGCTGGCCGTCAACTCTTCCAAACCGGGGTAGGACTTGATGATTGCGGTGAGCGAGCTGGAGACAAATGGGTGTCCAACCTGGAAAACGTTCTGTGCCTGGCGCACGTGTATCAATTCATCGTGGAACAGCGGCGACGTTGGGTCCCGAAGGAACTTGGGCACAAAAGCGAATAGGGCCGCCGCGACCAATAGGACGATGCGCTCGGTGCGGCCAGTTTGGGCGCGGACGAGGCGAATCCCGATCGGTACGATTCCTGCCAAGATCCCCAGCCAGAAGAGTGCGAACTCGAGTTCGCCCGGAGCTCGCGTGGACGCGATGGAGAACGACAGGCACAGCAGAGCGCAACCAAGTATCAGCCCGATGGCTGGCACAGCTAATTGTACGAGCGGAAAGCGCGTACGCTGACGCGTGTTGTCTAGCACGATTGGAACGGGCGAAGTTCGAGCCCGAGCGTTCGCAAGTGTTCGGTGAGTGGCACTCGTGGCGCCGGGCGGACCAAACCCAACAGCGAATCAGCGCGGAGGGGAAGGTGCACGGGAGTGAGCTCGGCCGCTCGCATCGCCCAGTACACGGGCCGCCAAGGTACCGGGACGATGACTGGAAGCCGGCCGGTGCGGCCCGTTTCTTGGCGCCGCAGGAGCCGACTAATAGGGACGGGAACGGGGTGAGCAAGCCCGACCGCGCGATCCGGCGGGTCGGCGCGGGCCAGGACAGGCAGCGCGTGTGCCAGGTCGTCCTCATGCAACATGTATTGACAGCAGCGGGAGCCCGGCAGTGGAATGAGTGGGAGACTGGCCAGTCGCCTGAGAGCGCCTGCCATTCCTCCGGAGTTTGGGCCATACACCAGGCCGAGGCGAACCACGCACATCCCATATGACAGCGCCATTGCCTCGCCAGCGAGCTTGGCCAGCCCGTAGAGCTGTCTAGTTCCTGGATATGCCGACATTGAGGAGATAAAGACGCTCCGTCGAACGCCTGCGCTACCTGCGGCTGCAATCAGTCGTTGGGTGCCCAGTACATTGGTTGCCCAGACCTGCCGACGTTGGGTCACTGTGAAGTCGTAGGCGCAGTGAACCAGCGTGTCTACACCCTCGAGGGCTGCGCCCGGCACCTCTCTGTCCAAGGTGTAGGCGAAGTCGTCCCGCCCAGTTCCCCCTCCTCGCACGAGCCGCCTCACGCTGAAACCCGCCTGCCGGAAACCCGCCGTGGCAAGGGAGCCCACGTAACCGTTCGCGCCGGTCACTGCCACGACCGGCGTCGCGCGGGGCGCGTCCTTCAGCTCAAGCATGACCCCGCCCGATGGCCTCGCTGGCGATGCGATGCGCGTTCGCGCTGATGGTCAGCGTGAACGTGGTGGCCGGGACGGTCGGAAAGACCGAAGCGTCGACCAAGTGAATGTTGTCCCATTGGGGTAGCCGGCCCTGACGGTCAGTGACCAGTTGGCTCCCCGCTGCGCGACTGGCAGAGTGCGGGAAGCTACCACCAATGTGGTAGCTCTTAGCTCCAGGAGATACCGTCACCTTGGGTACAACCGGCCACAGGTCCAGAGACGGCGCGGCGAGAAGCAGCGACTTGAGCACCTGCCGGAGCATCGTGATGGCCTTCTCAGAGCCAAGTTGATCGACTTGCAATTCGGGCAGCACTCCGTCGCGACCTGGCTTCGCGGTAACGAGGACACGGGGCGAGTGCCACGATGGCAGGTACCCCAGTCCTACCGATAGCCGCCGAAGCAGCGCCGTTGTCACCTTCTGTGCGCGTGTGAGATGAAGTGGCGTAGGTAGGGAGTCGAGGAAAGTGCGGTTGTATGGATAGAAATGAATCTGAGACAGCTGGACTCCGTCGCCGACCGTGTCGACGACGATGTTGAACTGATTCAAGGTGAAGGTCCGAGCGTGTCGCGGGTCGGCAGTTGGCCGCCGGGACAGAGCTGGGACAACAAACTGAACCGATTCACCAAGCGAAACGGAGCGGTCGTAACGTTGAAGCGACCCCAGCACAAGCCGAGTGGTGCCGATGGCACCGCAGGCAAGGAAGACGCGGTCGGCGGCGAATTCATGGTCTTGCATGGTGGCGACTTCGCGAGCGTTGACCACAGCCTGGCCGTCGCGTTGGCCCACGCGATAGGCCAGCAGGCCACTTTCATACCTGATTCTGCCGCTGTGCCGCAAACGGTCGACCGTCTGCGACGCAGAGTAGATGAGACCGTAGGGGCACCCCGTCATGCACAGTCCGCACTCGACGCAGTCCTCGGCTTTCATTGCCAGTCGCGCACGACCGACGAAGACGCCGAGGGCGCGCACCCGCGCTCGGTGCGCGTCGTAGCGCTCCATGACCATACGCGTACGCTCCGCCAGTGGAGGGAGTGGGCGCGGCGTGACCAAAAGGGGGAACAAACTTGCCAGGTCGTCCAGTTCGCCGGTTAGTGGGATCTCCTGAAGCACGGCTCGGTAGTGGGGTTCGAGATCAGTCCACCGGATGGGCCATCCGGCGAGGGTCCCGGCATTGAAGGGCATAGTTTGCGCTCCCCATACCGTTGAGAAGCCACCGTATGCACCCGACACGACCCGATCGTTGACGAGTCCCACCGACCTGACCCCCATCAGCTGGCCGAAGTCGCGGAATGGGAAGTCCGAGCCGAAGGCACGCTTCTCCGGAAGACCACCCGGCGCGTTAGGAATCGGCTGGACGCTAATCTCATTGAGATCCTCTGGAGTCCACGAATGGGGTGACCATTCAGCAGGAGGCGTGGCAGCCATCGCGTCCACCACCGCTTGGTGATTGGCATCCAGACGGCCACCGACATCAATGATCGTGACCCTCTGATCTGGCTCTTGGCAAAGCGCCAGGGCAGCCCCAGCTGCCGCTGGGCCCGACCCCACGATCAGCGCAGTGGGCATGACGAAGAATTCCCCGTGTGACCTGCCTTCCTGAGAATGAAGAGCCGACCCAGCACTCTACCTGGACCCTGAATGGCTAGGTTGCCACGTAAATTCTCGCACACTATCCCGTATCCCGTAGCTCTGGCCCGGAACGCCGCAGAGGACTTTAGCACTCGGGGTTCCATCATCGAACCCTTTTGTGACTGCTGCGTCACGACGCCCCACATAGTGAAGGCTGGCGAGCTAAGGGCACGTGCTTAAAATAGGACTGCACATGTCGGGCGAACAAGTGTACCATGGGGAACCGTGGTCGATGCAGCCGCGCTGGCAGGGGTGAAGCAGCGCTACGCGGCGTTGTCACCGCACTTGGATGAGCGCAAACGGCGACTCATGGTTGCCTCGGAGACTGTGGCTCTGGGGCCAAGAAGCCTGGCGGCTGTATCGCGGGCGACCGGTCTGGCGAGGACGACGATTGCGCGTGGGGTCAAGGAACTCCAACAGCCGGACGAGATGGCCGAGGAGCGGGTGCGACGACTCGGAGCCGGACGCAAGCGAGCGGTCGACAAGGACGCGACCCTTCGCGGCGATCTCGAGCGCCTGGTGGAGCCCGGCAGTCGCGGCGATCCGGGGTCTCCGCTGCGTTGGACGTGCAAGAGCACCCGCACGCTGGCCGCCCACCTGACCGAGATGGGGCACCAGATCGGCCCCAGCTTGGTCCGTCGACTGCTTCACGAGATGGGCTACAGCCTGCAGGCCAATCGCAAGGTCCTGGAAGGCAGCAGCCACCCCGACCGCAATGAGCAGTTCGAGCACATCAACGCCACGTCGATCGAGCATCTTGCCGCCGGAGAACCAGTCATCTCCGTCGACACGAAGAAGAAAGAGTTGGTCGGACCCTTCAAGAACGGGGGGAAGGAGTTGCGGCCCAAAGGGAATCCGGAGCCAGTTCGCGTCCACGACTTCATCACTGAGCTGGGCCGCGCCAACCCCTACGGTGTGTACGACGTTGCCCAGAACGCCGGCTGGGTGAGCGTGGGCATCGACCACGACACGGCGGCCTTCGCCGTTGAGAGCATCCGGCGCTGGTGGACGATGATGGGCGCAGCCGTGTACCCCAGCGCCACCAAGCTGCTCGTCACTGCGGATGGCGGAGGGAGCAATGGGTATCGGGTGCGGCTGTGGAAGTTCGAACTCCAGAAACTTGCCGATGAAACCGGGCTGGGACTGACCGTCTGCCATTTCCCGCCAGGAACCAGCAAATGGAACCAGATCGAGCATCGGCTCTTCTCATTCATCGGCCAGAACTGGCGTGGCAAGCCCTTGATCAGCTACCAGGTGATTGTTGATCTCATCGCCGCCACGACAACCACCAAAGGTCTCACCGTCCGCAGCGCTCTCGACGAGAACACGTACGAGAAAGGTCGGACCGTCTCCGACGCCGATATGGCGACGGTCAATGTCACTCCCGACATCTTCCATGGAGAATGGAACTACACCATCCGCCCTCGACCCTCAGTGTGAGTCGATTATTGAAGCACGAGCCCTTAGTCGAACTGAAACATGTACAGGGCGTTCGTCCGCGGTGTTGCGCTCATGCCCGGAGTATCCGGGTGGTGAAGCCTAAAGCGCGGGCGGCGGCGGGCGGCGTGAGCGCGCGCGGCGGGATCCCGACATGGCGGTCTCCGCGAACTGTAATAGGGCGCGCCCGCGCTGACTCGCTGGTGCGGAACAGCCTATACATCATGACCACTACTGTCGTGAACTCGGCGTTTGGCTTCGCCTTTTGGGTAATGGCAGCTCCCCTTTTCCCGACGGACGTCGTGGGGTTGACCGCAGCAATCATCGCGGCGAGCACAATAGTCGCGCTTCTGGCGAGCCTCGGTGTGGGTTCGACGCTTACCCAGTCTCTTCCAGAGCAGGGATTGTCCGCCGACTGGTGGGATAGGTCGGCATGTATGCCGATAGGGATGCTCTGGCGATGCCCATCGAGCTGGACAGCGGAAGCGCTGCACGAGCCGGATCAGCGTGCACGCTGCGCGTGTGGACGTTGAGCGAACTAATGTACCGTTCATCGTGATTCGGGACTGGTCGTTATGGCGAGAGTAAGCGTGTTGAGCCCCACGTATCAGCATGCTGCATTCATCGGTGACTGCATCCGTAGCGTTCTGCTCCAGACCGTGCAAGACTGGGAGATGCTCATCGTCGACGATGGGTCGGACGACGGAACCGCTGATATCGCTGAGTCGTTCCACGACCCGAGGATCGTCGTATTGCGCCGGCAGCACGAAGGGGTGGCCGGGCTTGGCAGCGCCTATGCGTTGGCAGCAGCGAGGGCCCAGAGCCCGTTTCTTGCTGTTCTCGAAGGCGACGATATGTGGCCACCGACTAAGCTTGAGGATCAACTCCCCCTGTTCGAGGACCCCGCCGTCGTGCTCGCTTACGGCTCGGCGGCCCTCATGGACGAAAAGGGCTGCGTCTACGCTCGCTACTGGCATGCGCCTCGCGGAAGGATTAGGAACAACGATCCAGTAGGGACCATCCTTCCCGCCTTGGTAAACGTCAACTTCATTGTTGCAGCCACCGTGATGCTTCGGCGATGCGCCCTGGAGCGGATCGGCGGATTTGTCCAGCCCAGCGGTGTTCCCTACATCGACCATCCTACCTGGCTTCGACTGGCGACTACCGGAACGTTCGCTTGGTCGTCGCGCGTCCTTGGTTACTGGCGTCGATACGCGCGCCAGGTAACGACCCGGGGCTGGTTCGAGACCGCTCTGGATCGCGCGTCCTACCTGCAAGCCGTCACCGAGGAGGCTCGTGACTTAGTCACCCCGGAGGTGTTGGCGTCCTTGGCGGCATCGATTCGCCGAGATCCATCTCGACAAAGAGAGGAGGCAATGATCGCACAAGGTCGTGTGGCACTTCTGGAGGGTCGCTGGCGACAGGCAGCGACGGTCTTCACGCAACTCCTGCGGACCGGCGAGCCGCGAACCCGAGCGGCGGCCTCGTTGGGCCTCCTATGCGCAATCAGCAGAACCGACATGGAGCACGTGATCAGCGCGATGGGTCGCCATTCCCTGCCGTCCCGTCGGCATCTCGCTTCACACGACAGTTCCGGGGCGCAACGCTGAGCGCTAAGCACCGCATCAGCGACTGCCATATCGACGCAGGATTCCTTGCGGCTGTTGGCCACCATCTGGAGCACCTGGCACCGCTATGAACGAATCGGACATCCGTGCCACCGTGCTACGCATCGTGGCCGGCATCGCACCCGAGGCCGACGCGGTCGAGTCTCGAAGATTGATCTCTGCTCCGATGACGCCAGCACCTGAAGGTCCGACGGCACAACAGGACGCTCACTTCGACCGCCGATGGATGTCTGGCGTCGCCCTATGCACCGCGCTAGGCCTTGCCTCTGTCGCTGATTGCCGACGCGGCAAGCCGTCAAGGGTACGGGTACGGCAAGGCCTCGGTGCTCTTCTGGCTCGGCCTGCTTCTCATCTTCGCCCCTATAGCTCTCCGTGTGCTAATACCGGGCACTAGTCGGCACGAACGGCGGACTCTTATCATCCTTCTTGGCGTTGCCCTCTATCTCGTCAAGATTCTCTTCTCTCCCGACGCGTTCACATTTACCGACGAGTACATCTGGCTGCGCAATACCCAGGATATCCTTCGTACTCAACATGTTTTCGGATTCAACCCATTGCTCTCGGGTTTCGCCATTTGTGATGCGTTTAACGCGTCTGACTCCACGGACAGGTCG
>OCZT010006760.1_pt1 | contig 11327 bp, 7 predicted proteins | sample 1539031 | NCBI WGS metagenome assembly OCZT01 (sample SAMEA3539308, study PRJEB22396) | soil metagenome | biome: tundra; feature: field; material: soil | place: USA | collected 2010-05 | depth 0.15 m
CACTATTCGGTGGTACGGGAACCAAACTTGGTTCTACGGATAGCCCAGTAGGTGGGTTGTATGGTGCTGGTAAGTTTGCTTATAGTATTAACGATAAGTATGTTTCCGCATCTTTTAATGCCACAGCAGCAACAATTGAGGATGTTAATTGGTTAAACAATTATTATACTCAACTAGCTCAATCAGGTTCAGTTCAACAAGTTGTTAACAGCATTTCTGCTTCGTTAACTAACGGAACTTTGTGGACTCTACAAACCACGAACTTTGCAGCTAATACATCCGCACAAGGCAATCCATACGATGCAAGTGCAATTCGTTCGTTCTGTCCTTCATTACCAGCTTCTAGTTCTGCAACTTGGTACTTCCCATCATTCACTAAGCAAATACCAAGTAGTAATGAAATACAATTCGTAATGTCTGGATCTGGCGGTCCTGGGTCTGCTTTCAGTGGTTCAGGTGCCCTTAGTGTAATCTACAGTGTTCAGCCAAGAGACTTTAATCGTGGCGACTTTGAAGATAATAATGTTAATGGTAACGTTACTGTTTCTAATAGTGGATTCTTCAATCCATCAGGAAAATCAACCACAGATACCGGTCTTAATAAGGACATTGGTATTCCAGAAGTCAACCTTGAGTTAAAGAGCGAACCTATCGTAGCTAAGACTCGTAAGTTGAAGGCTGTATGGACCCCAGAATTAGCTCAGGATTTGAATGCTTATCACAGCATTGATGCCGAAGCTGAACTTACCGCTTTATTGAGCGAGTATGTATCGATGGAAATCGATCTGGAAATCCTCGACATGTTGATTGTTAATGCTCCCGTATATAATACCGAACGTTGGAGTGCTAGAATTAACCGTGAAATAGTTCCAACAGGAATTACTATAAATGGAGTTCCTCAGTATCAAGCTGTTGATCAAGTAACAGCAGGTTCCGGTGGATATTACACCAAGGCAACTTGGTATCAGACTCTTGGTAACAAGGTTCAGAAGGTATCTAACAGGATTCATCAGTTGACTCTCCGTGGTGGTGCTAACTTTATGGTAGTATCCCCATCGGTAGCAACAATCTTGGAATCAATTCCAGGCTATGTTGTAAGCACTGACGGTGACCAAGCTAAGTTCGCTATGGGCGTAAGCCGCGTAGGAGCTTTCGCAAGTCGCTTCCAGGTTTACAAAAATCCATACATGATTGATAACGTCATTCTGATGGGCTTCCGTGGAAATAACTTCCTTGAAACTGGTGCTGTATATGCTCCATACATTCCATTGGTTCAGACCCCATTGGTCTATGATCCAGTGAATTTCACTCCAAGACGCGGCGTAATGACAAGGTACGCTAAGAAGATAGTCAGACCGGAATTTTACGGGAAATTGCTGATAGCAGATTTGGATACGGTATAATCTAAATCATAATTAAAATAACACGAAAACCCCCCATTTTGGGGGTTTTCCTTTGTACCATAAATATTTATTGACATTTCCACAGAATTCTGTTATATTTATAGTATATGATCAGTGGAATATACAAAATAAAGAGTTTAACAGATGGTAAATTTTATATAGGTAGCTCGAAAAATATAACCCATCGTTGGAATTGTCATAAAAGACGATTAAATAATAATGAGCACGATAATCCAATATTACAAAATGCGTGGAATAAATATGGGGAAAACAATTTTGTATGTGAGATAGTAGAATTAGTAAATAATATTCCAGAATTATTATTCGAAAGGGAAGAATATTATTTCAAAATATTAGATCCACATAAAAATGGTTATAATATAGAAATAGAAGCTAAAGGCGGAGATGCTATTACAAATAATCCAAACAGAGAAGCATTTATTGAGAAAATGAAGGTAATAAATGGCGGTGAAAACAACGGAATGTTTGGAAAAAAACATCAGGAATCATCTATTAAATTACAAAAAGAGAAGGCTATTGGCCGGTATACATTAGAGTGGTTTATAGAAAGATATGGAGAAAATTCTGGAAAAATACAATTTGAGGAAAGAAGACAAATGCTCAAAAATCGTAAAATTAACTATTCATATGACAATGGACTTAAAGGGAAAAAGAGAGGTCCAATGAGTGAAGAAGTCAAAAAACGAATTTCTGAAAGAAGGGCTAGATTAAAATTAGTAAAGGAAGATATACAGAGAGATATTCTATCTAATCAATATACCATTAAACAACTTGCTGAAAAATATGATACTTCATTTCCTACTATTAAAAGTGAAAAAAGAAAACTGATCAATCAAAAACTCTAATAGTAGTTAATAATCAACAGGAGCCTTGATACGTAAATCAAGGCTCTTTTTTTGTCCTTGTATATAATTCTGTATATTTATACTCATATGATCAATTTAATGGATACTCTCAAAAAAGGAATAGATAAAGAAGATTCTATTCTTATAAAGAAATTTCCAATTAAATCATTATCTTTATCAAAAAAAGCAATAAATCAAAGTATGATAGATGTAAGACAGGGAAGTAGAAGTTTTACAAAAGGATCAATAGAAGTAATGTATAATATTGAGAATGGTCAATTTATAGTAACCGATGGATATCACAGAATTGTGGATTATTTATCAAAAAAGCAGCAATTTATACCAGCAAAAATCTGGTCAACCACTTATTCTGATTACCACGCTAATATCCAGAAAGATGATTTATTTTTTGAACCTATTCCTATGAATAGTTTTCCTTCTTTTGACGATCCAAATATTATTAAAGAAATTGTAAAAGAAATTATATCAGAAGCAAAACCCAGAGATACTAGTAGTAAATATTTTTGGATGAATCCTCAGGGTAAAATACATAGAATAATGCCCCAAAATCATTTCATAATGGGTAAATATATTCTTAAAACAATGTATGGTATTCCAGATGGAGATTCTAGATTGGAACAACCATATTTTGAATTATATAAATTAGGATGGATAACGGTCGGATTAGTAGATTTGGATGAAGAAGGAAAACATATTAACGTAAGTGGATCTATTGAACAGGAATTAACTGTAGCACAACTCAGATCGTTACGTTATTTTGCTATAGAAGAGCATGCTTTAGATATTACTGATACTAAAACCAAACAAAAAATACCTTTGGATGAATCTGTATTTTCTATTAAAAAAACCTATTCTCCAAATGCAAGATTTGGTCTTGGGGATATAGCAGCAAATGGTGCAGTAGATTTTAAAGAATTTTCAAGAGATACGTTTGGAAGTCAAATACACGGTAGAATGGGAAATCCCGGAGGAGTAAATACGTTTAGATATGCAGACGGAATAATAGATTGGTCTAATGGACATCCATCAAATGAGTTAAAACAAATTTTAAACAACTATTTAGAAAAAAAAGGATTTCCTATTAAAAATCATACGTCATATTATGACGTGTTTGGTAAACCGGATGATGATATAGATGAACATAATGTTTCGATTGGAGAAACTACAAACGATGAGCAAAGAAAAGCCAAAGAAGCTTATGTTAAGCAATATATTTCTATGCTAAATGATGATACGGTTGTAATAACTGTTAATAAAGACCCATCATATCCACCATCAGATTATATTCAAGTAGATGGATTTGTTAATGGAAAAAATCTTTTCTCTAGTAATTCAGAGGACTTGAATATGTGGGGATTTCGTATGCCTAGTACGAAAGAATTGATGATATTACCAAGAGGACAATACAAATTATCAGATGCTAAAAAACTACTTCACAAACCACTGGAAGAATCTATTAAAAAATTAGATGAAAGAATGTCATTTGCTGATCTTTATGATGATACAGATGATGATAGAATATTTAAATCTAAACTTCCTGGAATGCGTGTCCGCCCAATGGCAATCTCAATGGAAAATGGTAATGAAACGTGGAACTTTGGTTATACTTCTCAAGAGAAAAGTGAATATGATAGATATGGTGGAAAAATAGGACATAAAGGAAGAATTATTTTCTTTAAAGATAGTGTTGAACCAGATGATAATGCAGAAGATCTTGAATGTATGGTTGATTGTGATTGCCGAGATTTTAAATTTCGTTTTGCGTATGTAGATGCTCAACAGGATGCTAGTATGATAGGTCCTAATAGTTTAAATAAAGCTACAAGTGCACCTCCAATTAAAACCAATCCAGAAGGCGAAACAAAACTTTGTAAACATTTAGCAGCATTGGTTCGGTATCTAGTAACCAATTTAGATAAAGCAAGACAAAGAGCTCATCTTCGTAATAAACCATTTAATATTTTTGAGGCGATGAATGAAATGGCTAATAAGGGTAGTGATACCACAAATTATTATGAAAAGAATGATAGTGTTAATGAAGGTATTATAAATGAAGATTTATATGAATATTTTTATCACTTTACTACACCAGAGGCATTACCAAGCATAGTAATTAAAGGATTAATTCCTTCGGAAAATACAAACTGGGGTGGAGATTTAGGAAATTTTAGTCACGGAAAAGTTTTTGTTGCTAAAAACTTTCGTCAAGCGAATTATTATGGAAATATTATTTGGAGAAATTACCCAAATAGATATAGACCAATATTACGTTTTAAGTATAACAAGTTACGTTTTATACCTGATAAAGAGACTAAAGAAGACATGTATGTGGAATATCCAATTAAGGCTAAATTTGAGATATTTGTTTACAATGAACATACAAAAATTGATTATGGTAATCATGGAGATATATTTTTTAAAGAGAAGACAGGAGAATGGAGACCTTTAACAAAAGATCTTGCTGATTCTATTGCTACAGGTGAGTGGGATGGAGAAGAAGGAGAAGATATAACTGAAAATTGGAATTATAAACCATCTGATTATCCTACAATAAATAAAAAATTAGAAAAAATAGGATATGATATAAATGAAGAATCTTCAGATTTACCTATAGATTGGGATGCAGTTGATCTACAGATAGATAGAAAATGGGATGAATATTCGGTAAGAAAATTTGTTGGTTTACCAGATACATTTATTGCTATATATCCATCTATTGTAGATGTAAATGAACTAGATGCTCATACAGGAGGAGATGAAGAAACCGGAATAGACGATTATGAGTATGATGATTTTAGACATACTAAAAGGGGATTTCCTCCAATTGTTATAATGAGGGATGAAACAGGTGTGTATATTGTAGATGGAAATCATAGAGTTTATTGGTCTCAAAAAAATGATTATCAGACCATTGGAGCTTGGGTGGTTGATAAATTATTACAAAAAGATATAGAAAGTAGAAATAAACAAAATATTAAAGAAACAAGAATTATAACTCCTGAAGAATCTCTATATGAAGGATACATTACTTTATATCATGGAACCACGTGGCCATTAGCATTAAAGGCTAAAAAAGGAGAATTGGGTCCTCAAGACCTGGAAAAACTAATAGTAGATATTTTGGTTAATGTTTATCATGAAACTCCTATGGCTGCCAGAGAAATATTTGAGAAATATTCATCGATGAGAAAGAAAGATCCTAATTTTCTATTTTTTACAACAAATAAAAAAGGAGCGGAGAGATATGCTTGTTCCTCAACAAAATATGGAGGAGAAATATTCTATGATGTAATCGGCGGATATCTATGGAATAAAAATAAGGGTGAGGATTTAGATAAAATAAAGAAACATCTTTTTACTGATGAACCAGCCATAGTTACAATTAATGTTCCTTTAGAAATGGTTCTGACACATCCAAATTGGAATACACCACTTAGAAGACGACTTCGTGATATAAGAAAGAATATATTGAAGAATCCAGAGTTAAAGGATGTTTTATCAGATGACCTAAATATCGAGGTATTCGTTAAAGAGAATATACCAGCAAGATTTGTACAAAGAATTGATAGGGTTTATTCTAAATAATGGTATATTTATATTATGGCTGAGATTTGTTATAAATGGGGAAATGCAAACGTTTTGTGGAAAGATACAAATTGGTGGTGGTCATTGTGTTCTGGATCTATTGTTCCTATTCCACCGGTTGTTCCTGTAATAGTAATAAATCAACCACCAGGAGTAGATGCTACAACTTTAATACAACCGTGGTTGATAGAACCTTGGACGCCATATAGAGCAGGAGAAATAAAAAAGAAAAGGTCCATAGAATTGACCATGAGAATGCTGGGTATAGAATATAAAGAAAAGAAAGAAATTAAAGATTTTAATGTTGAAGCGGATAATATTAATATAAGAGTTAATCCTACTAACATTGATTTAACATTAAAGGATGAATAACAAAATGCAATACAAACTATATACAGACCGCAATGAAAACTTTGAATGTGAAGTATCAGTAAAGAACGCTTCTGTAAAAAATTCTATTGCTCGCCTTATTGTTGAGTCATCCGATGGACCTAACTTAGTATTTAAGGGTCAATTAAATGGTGAAAAGTGTGTAATTCCAATAAAAAGATTGAAGGGAATATTGGATGAAAATACTCATGGTAAAATGCATCTTGAAGTTATTGTTGAGGACACATATTTTCGTCCGTGGGAATCTGATTTCATAGTAGAAGAACACACATCTGTTAAGGTAAAAATTAATGAAAATAAATCATTTTTATCTAATAAACCGACTGTTAGAATCAAATCACCAATTTTAAAATATGTTGGGAGGAAACAATCACAAGTTATTAAACCAACAAAAAAGAGGGGTATCAACATCTTTGTTCCAAAAAAAGAGATTGTAACTATATGTGAACAGTTCGGAATAAGAAGGAAAAATTTTCAAAGAAATCAAAAAGAATTTGTTCAAATTCTAAAAGAATATTTCAGAGCTAACCCTGAATATAATTATCATGCCAGAGAGATTTTAAGTGGAATAGGCGACTTCTTAAGATAATTATGGGTTATAGAATATGCAATTTCTTTCAAGGGACTTAACATCGCAATATATTAGCAACAGCTATCAAGATGTCGTTCAACGATATCAGGATGGTTCAACTGATTGGTTATTAGATGGTTTAGGATATACGATTTTAGGTATTCTATCATCATCTGTAGGTGGTATAATTCTTACACAAGATCAAACTTCCAGTTTGATTGTGACATCTTCTTATATAGAAGGATATAATGTAGATGGTTTTGTTTTAGAATCGGTTTCAGCCAGTTACATTGAAGGATATAATGTAGATGGTGCCGTTCTAGAATCCCTCAGTTCTTTATTTTCTTCACAATCCATCAGTTCATCGTTTTCTAGTACCGCATCATATGTTATAACCGCTAATACTTCATCTTATCCCTGGATTAAAACTGGAAATGATATTTCATATGTTGGAGGAAAAGTTGGGATTGGAACTGCTACACCAAAATATCTTTTACATGTATATTCAGCATCGGTTGTTCCTTCTTCTTCTTTGGTAGATGTTCTGGCAGTAGAGGTTAGTGCTGGCGGTGGCCTTATTTCTGGGTTCGGTCCTTCGATTGTATTCAAAGATGCTGGGTCATCAGCAAAGTTTCTGGCAAGAATAGGTGGGGTATATGAACCTGGAGCACCGGGTAGTTTTCTTGGAGGTCTTTCTTTCTATACAAACCCAAGTACATCTCCCGCAGATTCAACAGTTGAACGAATGCGTATTACAAACACTGGAAAAGTTGGCATAGGTCTAACTAACCCAACCAACTCATTAGACGTATCAGGTAATATTTCTTGTTCAGTTATAACCGCCAGCATATTTAACGGAACATCTTCGTGGGCAACCAATGTTGTAAATACTGGTTCAGGTGGAACTACTTTAACAACAGGTTCAATATACCAAATAACCGCTTCTTGGGCTAATAATGTAATAAGTGCTAGTTTTCTTAATAATATTTCTCAAGATTTAATTCCACTAACCAACAATACTTATGACCTCGGTGCTTCGGATAGACAGTGGAAAGATTTATTTGTAAGTTCTGGTAGTATTTATTTAAATAATATTCCTCTTTCTATGATTGATGGAACTATTTCTATTGACGGTAAAAGTATTATGACTTCTGATACAGTGATTCCATCATCAAGTTATAGTATGACTTCTAATACCGTTGGAAATTTAAGTTTTTCTGATAATTCTATATTAATAAATTCTAATACAACCGATTCTATTGCTCCAGAAGCATTAAAAATTGTAAGTATATCTTCTGGTTCATATAATTTACTTAGTGGATATGGAACCGTTAATAAATATTTCCAAATAAATATAAAAAATAGTAGTAATAGTGTAAGTGCTTCATCGGATTTCGTAGCTACGTCAGATAATGGTACAGAATCTTCTTCATATATAAATATGGGAATTAATTCTTCTACCTATAAAATTTCGGATTATGATATTGAAAGTTTTAATGGGGGTTATCTATTTACAGCCGGTGGAGATTTATCTATTGGAACCAAAACACCTGGAAAAAAGTTAATATTTCATACAGGTGGTACAAAAATAATAAATAAAATTATAGAAATATCTGATGGTTTGATTTCTATAACTGGTTCCATTGGTATTAATAGTGGTTCATTAATAGGAACTGCAAGTTGGGCAAATCAATCTGATACATCTTCTGTTTCATTATATGCAAATACGGCCTCATATTCTTTTACTTCTTCATACGAATTAGGATATGAGATATCTTCTTCGTATGCCTCTTCATCAACATGGGCAATAAGTGCTTCTTGGTCTCCGTCGGTTGACTTACCACATGTGGAAAAAGGAATAGTATCCGGTTCTGATTTTTCTGGTAGTCCAAAATATATAAATGTAAACTACTCTAAGACATTTTTAAATAATATTTATATAATAAGTATCATTGGCGATGATGCTAGATTATGGACCGCTAATAATAGAACAACGTCTAGTTTTACAATTAATAGTAATAGTAATCAACCTATAATCGGAATGGTAATGTGGAGAATAGAGGAGATTTAAAAATATATGGCAACATTAGATAATACATTTTATATAAATACATCAAGTATTTCTGTTTTGATAGCAACGGGTTCATTACTTGGAACTTCTAGTTATGCTTCAACAGCAAGTATACTAATTGGAACTGTAACAAGTGCTAGTTATGCTTCAACATCAAGTGCTGCTACATCAATTACATTCGTTCCATCAACCGCAAGTTTTTCTACTACAAGTAGTGCTGCAACAAGTATTACTTTTATACCGGCATCAAGTTCTTATACAACAACTGCTTCATATTATAAAATATCTCCAAACATAAAATCTGGTAAAATTAGCGCGTCAGCTTTTGTAGGTAATCCGTTAACTTATAGTGTAAATTTTAATACAGCATATTCATCACCAGCATATTCTGTTAGTATAAATGGGGGAGACGCTAGAATTTTGACGGCAGAACAAGTTAGTGCATCAAGTTTTATTATTTCTACCAATTCTACAATAGCATTGACAGATTATGTATATTGGATGTCTGTGGCTGTCGGAGAAAGTTCATAAAATATGCCATTAGAAAATATTGAATATATAGATTCAGCATCTATTAATATTTTATCCGTTACATCATTATTTACCGGAACTGGTTCTTTATTTGGTAATACTTCAAGTTATTCTACCTATTTAACAGGTTCACATACCGGCTCAACTTTTGGAACATCAAGTTGGTCTATTTCATCTTCTTGGTCTCCCAGTTCAATTAGTTCATCGTGGGCAAGCAGTTCTATAAGTGCTTCATATTCTCCGAGTTCAGGTGGTGGAACAACATTAACTACTGGTTCTATTTACCCAATTACGTCTAGTTGGGCAAACAATGTAATTACATCATCATATTCTTTAACTGCTTCAACTATTCCATATAATGTATTATGGACTGGATCTGATTTAGTATTAACAGGAAGTCAAGGTAACACGCCTTTATTCATCAAATCGGCAATTAATAATTATTTTGAAATTAATATACAAAATCTTACTGCCAGTAATTCAGCATCAACCGATTTTACTGCCACAAATGATAAAGGTACTTCTACAACCTATTATGTTAATCTTGGTATAAATAGTAGTACCTATTCCGCAGGATTTGTTGGTGGTTTTAATGATTCATATTTATACAGTACTGGAAGTAATTTATTTATTGGTAATATTACCCCAAGTAAAAATCTATATTTGTTTGCTGGTGGTTTTAGTAATACTTCATCGGTAATATTAACTTCAACATCATTAACTTCCGTTCCAGTAACCTCTTCCGCCTTGATTCTGTCTGGAAGTACTGGACTCACCCCTTTGAGTATAATTTCTACAGTTAATAATTATGCTGAAGTTAATAATCAGAATACAAATATAGGATCTGCTGCGTCAACGGATTTCGTGGCAACCAACAATTCTGGAAGTGCTACCAGTTATTATGTCAACTTGGGAATAAATAATAGCAATTATAATGGAATTATTGGAGTTGGTAATGACTCTTATTTATTTAATACTGGAAGCACTAACAGTAATTTTTATATAGGAAACACTAATCCCAGTGGAAATTTGTCATTTTTTGTTGGTGGAACTACAAAGACGGGATCTGCCGGAATTATAATAAATTCTACATCTATAACAGCATCTTTTCCAATAGCAGGAACATCATCTTGGTCAACAAATTCCCGCACATCATCTAATGGTGCTGCTTCGTGGGGATTGATAACATATAATGGAACATCATTAGTTAATACTACTTACAACGCTATTGTAACAAGAGGAGCCATTGGTTCTTATAATGTATTATTTCAAATTGCTCAACCAAGTGGTAATTATGCTGCAATAGCAAATGGTTGGAGTGGTTCTGCAACAGTATTACCACCTACAGCATCAGTAATCTCTTGTGTTAAACAAACCACAACAGGATTTACAATGTCTGTATCTAAGGGATTTACAGTAGGAGCAGCGGACTTTAATACAGCTTCATTTAGTGTATTTAGTTATTAATGAATGAATTAAAAGTTCACCGGATTCACTATCGGAGCTGGCCATTTACTCTCCTCAACCCCCTCAATAAATGGTGAAACTTTAGGACTTTGTAAGGCTTCTTTAAAGGATTGGGCCCAAGATTTCTCTTTGGGATTTCCAATTTCATTCATTTCCAGATTATTATGAATCTTCTTTGCTTCTGAAACCCAAGCACCTGCTACTTTATTAGTGTGTGCTCTAACTCTTTCATATAATTGAGCGTTTCTATCTCCCTTTTTCCTAAGTCCTTTTGTCTTTATTTTAACTCTGAATTTATATGGTTCGCCCTCAGTAATGGTTACAGATGCCGTAGATTGCTTTTGATGCCAGTTGTTGGTCTCTTTGTATAGAAACCATCCATCACCCTCCACTATACCATCCCAGCTAGGTCCATCGTTCAT